>Ga0194131_10009809_pt1 | contig 11960 bp, 10 predicted proteins | sample TA2KigO120mmetaG_FD_148631 | JGI IMG/M metagenome (GOLD analysis project Ga0194131, IMG submission 148631) | Freshwater microbial communities from Lake Tanganyika, Tanzania - TA2015053 Kigoma Offshore 120m | ecosystem: Environmental > Aquatic > Freshwater > Lake | place: Tanzania: Lake... | reverse complement strand
CCGCCGGCAACAACTGGGGCGACCATGCCGTCAACGCCCACGTCTTCACTCACGCCGCCTGTTCCAGAGTCACGTCACTTGGCAGTTTCAAGCCGGTCTCGTCCAGCTTGGTCAGCAGCTCGGAGACGACGGCCGTGGTGTCGGTCTTGTCGAAGCGGGCTTGGTAGTTGAGGAGGATGCGGTGGTTGAGCACGGGCGGCGCGACGGCTTTCACGTCCTCAAAGCCGGCGGTCGGGCGGCCCGCGACAAGCGCGTGGGCGCGCGCAGCTTCCGCGATGGCGATGGCGGCGCGCGGGGAGGCGCCGTAGTTGACGTATTTGTTCACCGCGTCGGTGGCCTCGGTTGCGCCACGATGCGTGGCGGCCACGAGCCGGGCCACGTAACGCGCCACGGGGGCGGGCATGAAGATGCGGTCCATCACGGCGAAGAGCTGGTCGAGCTGGCCTTTCTCCATCTGCCAAGTCGGCTCGGGCAATTCGCCGCGCCGGCGCTCGCCGATGATGCGCGCGAGCACCTCGGCATCCACATGATTGAAGAGCAGGCGGAAGAGGAAGCGGTCGAGCTGCGCCTCGGGCAGCGGGTAGGTGCCCTCGAGCTCGATGGGATTCTGGCTGGCGAGCACGAAAAAGGGCTGCGGCAGCTTGCGTGTGACGCCGAGGAGCGTGACGGAACTTTCCTGCATCGTTTCGAGCAGCGCGGACTGCGTCTTGGGCGAGGCACGGTTGATTTCGTCGGCGAGGAGAATGTTGGTGAAGACCGGGCCGGGCTGGAAAGTCATCTCGCGCTTGCCGGTGTTGGTGTCCTGTAAAATATGAGTGCCCAAGACGTCGCCGGGCATGAGGTCGGGGGTAAATTGCACGCGCTTGAAGTCGAGCTGCATGATTCGTCCCAGCGTACGAATGAGCGCGGTCTTGCCCAAGCCGGGCAACCCTTCAAGCAAGATATGGCCACGGCTGAGGATGCCAATGAGCAGGAGCCGGTGTACGTCCGCACGGCCCAGCAGGATGCGGTCAAGTTGCTCCAGTGTGCGGGCGCAGAGTTCAGCGGCGGGTTTCAACTCCTCCGGTTTAAGGACAATCGGGGCACTCATTTGCGTCATGAAAACGTGGGCGGTTCAGGCTGACGAGCAAAATGCGCCTTTATGGCGAGTGAAATAGACCTTAGCTCAAGGCCTTTGTATGTCCCGCCTACCGCATTATTGAGCCGCGTCCATAAGCACGAAAGTATTTTGGCCCCGGCTAATGTGCTCAGAAGGAGAGGGTTCAATTTCCTGTTAAAGAATACTTTAGCCACTAGCGATTGAGTTTGGCGGAGCACCGCTTTGACTTCCCTTGCTCCGCTGGCTAGCGTCCACATATGGACAGCCTGCACGCCCCGTGGCGCATCCAATACATCCTTGGCCCAAAGCAAACCGATGCTGATGGACGCTCGTTGTTTGCTTTCATTGGACAATCCTCCGAGGACAAGACGCACCATGTCATTGCGCGGGGTAAGGTTTGTTACGCCGTCCTCAATACCTATCCCTATAACGCTGGCCACGCGCTTATCTGTCCGTATCGCCAGGTAGCTGACCTGCCCGAACTTACCGAGGAGGAGGTGGTGGAGTTGCAGGTGCTCCTTCGCCGCGTGCAAGCCGCTCTTCGCAAGGTAATGCGGCCCGACGGTTTCAACATAGGCCTCAACTTGGGCAAGGTCGCTGGCGCTGGCATCGTTGAGCACCTGCACTGGCACATCGTCCCGCGCTGGAATGGCGACACTAATTTTATGCCTGTCACCGGTAGCACTGCTGTCTTGCCCGAGGCGCTCGACGAAACGGCCGCAAAGCTCCGCGCGGCCTTGGCGGAAATCCACTGACTTTATGCCCACCGAAACTCTCCACTACGAGAACGCCCGCTTTGCGCAGCAGCTTTTCGCCAACGATCCGCACCATCTAAAATCGCTTGAGGACGCACTCGGCGTAAAGGCGACCGCGCGCGACGGTTGGATTCGTCTCGACGGCGAAACGGCCGCTGTTGAGCGCGCAAAGCACTTGTTCCAGCAGCTTGAAGCCGCGCTCAAGGGAGGTTCCGCTATCAGTCAACGCGATTTTACTTCGGCCCTCGATGTCGTTAAGCACGAGGGTGTGGAAGCGTTGCGCGGCCTGCACTCCGAGCGCATCCACACCTCGCAGCGCAAGGCCCACGTCCTACCCAAGACCACCGGCCAAAAGAAATACGTTGAGGCTATCCGCACACACGACGTGACGCTGGGTGTCGGACCCGCGGGCACGGGCAAGACCTATCTCGCGATGGCGATGGCTGTTTCTGCCCTGCGCGAGGGTGCGGTCTCGCGCATCATTCTCACGCGCCCGGCGGTTGAGGCCGGCGAGGCGCTCGGCTTCTTGCCGGGTGATTTGCACGAAAAGCTCACGCCTTATCTCCGACCGCTCTACGACGCGCTTCACGATATGCTGCCCGGTGAGGAAATAGAGAAGCACATGGAACGCGGCATTATTGAGGTCGCACCGCTGGCTTATATGAGAGGGCGCACGTTGAACAACTCGTTTATCGTCCTCGATGAGGCGCAGAACACCACGCCTGAGCAGATGCTAATGTTTCTCACGCGCCTCGGCTTTAATTCCAAAGCCGTTGTCACCGGCGATCCCACGCAGACCGACCTTCCCGGTCACAAGACATCCGGCCTGCGCGAGGCGGCCAAGGTGCTGCACAAAGTCGAGGGCGTCGCGATAATTGAGTTTTCCAGGCGTGACATTGTGCGGCACCCGCTGGTGCAGCGCATCATTGTGGCCTATGAGGAGCATCGCGGGAGGGCGATGAACGGTTAAGGCAAGTAATGCGTAACCCACGATGCGCAAATCAACCTCCGTTCGCCCTGCCGCCATCACGCCTCGCCCATTGCGTTCCACACTCCAGTTTCGCAATCGCCAACGCGACCGTCGCCTGAATCTTCGCTTTCTCCGCCGCGTGCTCACACACCTGCTGCGCTGTGAATTCGGCGTCGCCCATGTTGAGCTCGGCTTCCATTTTGTCACAGCCTCCGAAATGGCCCGCGTGAATTGGCGGTTCCTGCGTCACGAGGGTAGCACCGATGTCATCACGTTTGACCACGCCGACCCGGAAGACAAAAGAAAGGACCGAGCCTCGACCCTGCATGGCGAGGCCTTCATCTGCGTGGCCGATGCCGTGAAACAGGCGCGCGAGTTCAAGACAAGCTGGCAGGGCGAAGTCGTCCGTTATGCCGTCCACGCGCTGCTCCACTTGCAGGGCTACGATGACTTGCAGCCTGCCAAACGTCGCGTGATGAAGCGCGAGGAGAACCGGTTGATGCGCGGACTGGCCAAAACTTTCGACCTCGCTCAACTCGAAACCCTCAACTCGAAACCCTGAACCCGGTTTCTACCAGCGGCCTCATTCTGCGCATCCGTCCATTGACGGAGACGAGCCTGATTGTGCACTGGCTCACGCCAGACTTGGGCCGGGTGACGACAGTGGCGAAAGGTGCGCGCCGACCAAACTCAGCCTTTCGCGGCAAACTCGACCTGTTTTACGAGGCTGACTTCAGCTTCGCGCGGAGTCGCCGCAGTGAGTTGCACACGCTCCGTGAGGTCAGCCTGCGCCAGACGCACCCGCGCCTACGCCAAGATCTCCACGCGCTTCAGCAGGCTGCTTATTGCACCGCGCTGCTAGAGCAGACCACCGAGGTCGAGACGCCGTTGCCCGACATTCATGCTTTGTTCCAAGCCTTGCTCGCTGAGTTGGGCGCGCGTCCGCCTCGGCCGCGCACCGTGCTGGCCTTCGAGGCGAAGCTACTCGTCGAACTGGGTCAGCAGCCGGACCTGACTGGAACCAGCCTACGCCCGGCTGCGCGGGATCTGTATGCCCGTCTTGAGGCGGATGATTTCCCCGCGCTGGCCACCTTGACCGCGCGCGCCGAGCAGGCTGTGGAGCTGCGGCAGTTTCTCCACGGCTTCATTATTTACCACCTCGGCCGCATTCCGAAGGGCAGGGGGGCGGCACTGGGGATGGAATGAACGTTAAACTTCGTGAAGGCGCTTTCCGTCGGGCAAGTGCAATCCTTTATAGGTTTGGCGGCGCACTTGAAATCGCTTGTCGCGTTTCTGCCGGAAGGTGTTCAAGCCATCGCCAAGGAGTTTTTTGTTCGCCACTTGGCGGGCATGCACTTCCGCCGTTACCATAAGAGAGTTGCCCCGTATTGCTCGCCGGTGCTGGCAGTTCATTGAAGCGCGTTCGGGGTTGAACTTTGGTGAGTTCAATTCAATGCTCCAACGCTCTGCTATGTCGTTATTGGAAATCCGTCAGCTAAAGAAAGCCTACGCCGCGCCCGAGGGCGGGACGCACGTCGTTGTGGACGTGCCAGAGTTCTCGCTCGCTGCGCAGGCGCAAGTGGCGTTGAGCGGTGAAAGCGGTTCAGGCAAGACGACTTTTCTCAACCTCATCGCTGGCATCCTCACGCCGGACACCGGCTCCATCAAATTCAACGGCCAGGAACTCGCCGGTTTGACCGAGCCCGCGCGTGACCGCGTGCGCGCCACCTCCATCGGATATATTTTCCAGACCTTTAATTTGCTCCAGGGCTACACTGCGCTAGAAAACGTGCTGCTTGGCATGAGTTTTGGTCCCGGCGCAGATCGGGGGTTTGCAAAGTTGCTGCTTAAGCGCGTCGGGCTGGAGGCCAAGCTCGACCATCTCCCCCGCCAGCTTTCCACCGGTCAGCAACAACGCGTCGCCGTCGCGCGCGCATTGGCAAACCGGCCCAAGCTCGTCCTTGCTGATGAGCCGACGGGCAATTTGGACCACGCCAACGCCCGTGAGGCGCTTACGCTCATTCGCGAGGCATGCCGCGAGAATGGCGCGGCGCTCCTGCTCGTAAGTCACGACCGCGAAGTGCTCGGTCAATTTGAAACCGTGCAGGAATTGGCGAAGTTGAACCGCGCGGCGAAATAAATATCCAATGAATAAACGAGGCCCAATATTGTATAAATTGCTCACCTTAGGTCAGTGGCAAGTGGCTCTTGCTTGGGCTTTGGGGCGTGGCCATTCGGCATTTGTCATTTCCGCATGACTCTTCCTCTCATAGTTGCTAAGTCGCTACGTCAACACCTGCTTTCCACGGTAGTCACAGCTCTGTCGCTTTCATTAGCGGGCGGTTTGCTCATGGCAGTCTGGGTCGTGAAGGAGCAGTCGAACGACGCTTTCACCAAGCAGAATGCTGGCTTCGATGCGGTGCTTGGTGCGCGTAGCGCCAAGCTGCAACTCGTGCTCAACGCCATTTTCCATCTGGAAGCCTCGCCCGGGAACCTGCCGTGGGCTGATTTTCAGGAAATTGCCGCCAACCCCGCCGTTAAACTCGTGTTGCCCATAGCCGTGGGGGACAATTACTACGGCTACCGGCTCGTCGGCACTTCTACCAACCTTTTCGCTGTCGAGCACACCCCGGGGCGAAAGTATCGCTTGGCCCAAGGTGAGCCGTTTATGCCCGGCTACATGGAGGCGGTGCTGGGTAGCTTCGCCGCACAGCAGCTTAAATTGAAAATCGGTGACAAGTTTCACCCTTACCACGGCCTTAATTTTGATGAAAAACAGAAGCACGAGGAGCAATACGTCGTCACCGGCATTCTCGAACCGTCCAACACCCCCGCTGACCGCGTCATCTGGATCCCGCTCGAAGGCATTCAGAACATGAAAGGTCACGATCCCGCGGCGGCCAACGACATCAGCGCCGCCCTGGTGAAGCTCAAAAGCTCCGCCGCCGGGCGCGGGCTGGAACTAATGTATAACAAGCAGGGCAATCGCCTCACCTTCGCTTGGCCCATCGCGCAAATTGTGTCCGATTTGTTGGGCAAGATCGCTTGGTTCGACCGGATACTCGCCCTGGTCGCTTGGCTCGTGGCCGTCGTGGCCACCGGCTCGGTGCTCGCCAGCATCTACAATTCCATGAACGAGCGTCGGCGAGACATTGCTATTTTACGTGCGCTTGGAGCGCGGGCGCACACGATCTTTTGCGCCGTGGTGTTGGAATGTGCCGCCATCGCTGCGCTTGGCATGGTCGCTGCCTTTGCCATGTATCTCGCTATTACGACCGTGGCTGCTGGCGTTATCCGCGCTGAAACCGGCGTCGTAATCGAACCGCTCGCGTGGCAGCCCGTTTTCGCTGTGGTGCCCGTCACGATCATCGGCCTGAGTGCCTTGGCAGGCATCATCCCCGCTGCCAAGGCTTATCGCACGAACGTGGCCGAAAACCTTTTGCCGGTGTCGTAACACGGGTCCGGTTCACCCTCAAACCCATTCCCAATTACCTTCTTCACGTTGGGTGGGGAGATTGGGGAGTAGGAGTAACGTTAAGCTTATTAGAGGGAAGCGAACGCAATTCCGTTCGTCTCTGTTGCTTATTTCGACGCCACTTTGTTGACAGTGTTGTAGATTGTCTGGTTGATGGGCGTGCCGTCGGCGGCGTTGAGATTCATGCGAATACGCATTTGCATGACGGGCTTAACACCACCTTCGATTTCCAGAAAAACGGTTTTGCCGTCCGGCCGGAGGGTCGCCTTCTTTACCTCGAGATCTTCACCGCCAAACTTGCTGTTGCCGATTTTATTGTCGCCGATGATTTTGTCGGGCTCACTCGCTGAATACATCTTGGAGCCATAGCTGCCGCTCCACTTGTAGTTCCACTGATCAATCGCCCAGTTGCCGTCGTCCTCGGCCAGTTTCTTGTCGAGCGCGGTGGTGAAGGTGATTTCCAGACCGGTGGGCTTGACGTGCAGTTCCTTGGGCATGGCGACAGGTTTGCCGGTGTAGCGAATCCGATGAAAGGCACCGGTCTTGGCGCCGCTGCTTTGCCACACGCGCAGGCCAGTGGCGTAGAGCTGGCCGTCGCGCGGGCTAAACCGGGCGCGCATGATGCCGCTTTCGAAGTTGAGCGGGAAGCGCACCGCGCCGCCCTGCACTTGCCCGGCAACTTCCTCCTTCATCACCTTGAAAAGCGAGCAACTGCCGTAGCTCATGTGCAGCATATCGCCGCTGAACGGGCCCCATTTCTCGCTGGTGACCCAGACTTGGCCGCCGCTGGAGTTGTCCACCTGATGCGGGAGCCAGAACAGCGGCCGGTCGTAATCCGTGGGTGGCGACGAGGTGTGTGCGGTGTGGGCATGGCCGTAGAAGCCGCCGGCCTTCATGAGGTTGACGCGCGAGCTGGGCACCCAGTTGCCCTCGTTGTCGGAGGAGGTCACCTCGTCGTTCGGTCCCATGCCCAAGCCGTTGGGCGCGCGGAGGCCGTTGGCCCAAGCCTCCAACTTGGAGCCGTCCTTGGATACCTTGACGACGACGCCGTGGTGCTGGTGCTTGAAGGGTCCGAGATTGCCGCCTTTGTTGAAGTAAAAGTTGCCGGCGCGGTCCGTCTCCAAGCCGAGGTTAAACTCGTGGTAGTGAGAGCTGATGGCGACGTCGTTGTTGAAGTTCTCGTAGAAGTCTGCTTCGCCATCGCTGTTGAAGTCGTGAAGGCGAGTGATTTGGTCACGGCCAAGCACATAAACTTTTTCGTCTACAATTTTGAGACCTAGGGGCTGAAAGAGGCCGGTGGCGAACCGCTTCCACTTGAGTTTCTCCAACTTGTCGTCAATGCCGCTGACGAGCCAGACATCGCCGCTCACGCTGCAAATGGCCGCGCGCGTGGCGTCCTTGAAAAAGTCGAAACCACTGGTACGAATCCACGAGTTCCACGGGTTGGCTTTACCGTCGGGCAGCGTGAGGGTATCTACCGTGTAGGGGCCGTCGGCCTTGCCAAGCGTGCCGGCCGTCTCGAGGACGGGATTCCACTGGGCCGCGCCCCCTTTAGTAAGCGCGGGAAGGTTCGCGGCGGCTGGCTTGGCAGGCACGCCGTTGGCGGAAAGGGTGACGGCGAAGCTGGTGTCCGCTTGGAGAGCGGGAAGATTTAGCACAAGCCGACCCTCCGGCGTCGTTTCCGGCTTAACATTTGGTAGAGAACAAGTGGCCTTCAGCGCTTCACCTGCGCCAGTGGCGAGGAGGAGCTTCTGCGCCGGGGCCGCGCCCTCGAAGTGGAACGTGCGCGTGAAGGCGCCACTCGGGGCGTCGTAACTGGGAAGTTCGAGCACGCCGACCTTGCCGACCGTGTAGCTGAGAACGACCTGTTTGCCATGCACGTAGAGACCTCGCCATTTAGCCCAGTCCTTGGGCAGCGGACTGAAGGAGACGAGTTCGCGGCCGTCCTTGGTGGGCGGTTTAGGTTCGATGAATTTTCCACTGGCATCGGCCCAGCCGGGCAGCACTTCGGACTTGAAGATCACCTCGCCGACCGGTGACGCCACGCCCTCCAAGCCCTCGCGTCCGGTGGGCAATTTTAAAAAACCGCCGCGCCAGCCGATCGCCATGCGAAGCCGCTCGGTGTCAAAGCAAACCGCCGTATCGCCACTCAGTTGGATGGTGAGGCCTTTGAGTGCGGGGCGGAAGATCTCGCCCTTATCCCCGGGGACTTGCAGGCCACCGCTGTAGAAGGGGCCTAAGTCCATGAGGTCCCATAGTGTACCGGCTGGCTTAGGTTTCGGGGCCGGTTTCGCTTCGACTTTATTTGCGTCCTTCTTGGCATCGGCGGCGAAAAGTGGAAGGGCAACCAAGGTGGCTGCGGTGATGAGAACGAGTGGTTTGAGAGACAATTTTTGCATATCTACCTATTGGCAAAGTGGCTTGGTTGACGTGAAGCGGCAAAGAAAATTCAAGGTCGCGTGCCCTGCGTGCCGCCCGAACCGCGGGCGGCCTGACTCACGAGCTAGCAGATGCCCGCGTGCGGGGTAGCGGAATACTTCGCCCTTTTCTTTTTCACGTGTTGAGCCACGCTCCGCATCGCAACGCTATCTTGAAATCACTGCAATCTTCGCCCCGCTGAATGGTCCGCCTTAAAGACATTGCCTGCTGCGCCGGCGTCTCCGTGATGACCGTCTCCAAGGCGTTGCGAAACGCGAAGGATATCTCCGGCGCGACCAAGGCCCGCATCCAGCAAATGGCCGACCAAATGGGCTATGTGCCCAACGTTGCGGCCGCCGGATTGCGCACTCGCAGCATGCGCCTGCTCGGCCTGGTGTTGCCCACGCTCACCAACCCCCTTTTCGCGCGCATGATCATGGCCATCGAGGAATGGGCCCATCAGCAGGGTTACGCGGTGCTGCTTATGCACTCGCACAACGAACCTCCTCGGGAGGAGCAGTGCCTCCGCCGATTGCTCTCGCGCCGCGTGGACGGTCTCTTCATCTCGCCCGCGTCGCGCATGGAGGCTACCGCCAAAGTGTATGAAGAGCTTCAGGCCAGTGGCACGCCGGTGGTGATCCTCGGATCGCGCGCAAAATTCTGCGCCAGCTTTCCGTGCGTGGAGAGCGATGACATGGCGGCGTCTGCAAATGTCACGCGCCACCTGCTTGAACTTGGCCACCGACGCATTGCATTCTTCGCCGGGCCGCAGGTTTCCCCGTGGGCAAACGATCGGTTGGCTGGCTATAAGAGGGCGCTTCGCGAGGCGAAGGTGGACTTCGATGATCGGTTGGTTTTTCAGGCCGGGGCGACCATTGAGGAGGGCGAGAGAACCGCTGTACAGTTCGTTAGCGAGGCCACCCATGCTACCGCAATTCAAGCGGTTAACGACCTGGTGGCTGTCGGCGCGGGCAGCCTGCTGCTTAAGCAGGGCGTGAGGATTCCGGAGGAAATTTCCCTGGCGGGGTTCGGTAATGTCCTGGTGAGTGAGCACTTTCGTGTGCCGCTGACCACGGTGCGTCAGCCCAAGTTTCGCCTCGGCGTAGCCGCAATGGAGTTGATGCTCGCGCAGCTGCGCCACGAAAAGTTTGAGTCCAAACGGCTGGCCGCCGATCTGGTAATCCGTCAAAGCACCGCCGCTCCGCCCAAGCTGTGATGGGTGCCGTTAGTGGGTGCGCTGCCAGCCCGCGATGAACATCCCGCCACCGCGCGTGTCCTGCGGCCAAAGCACCAGTTGCGGTCTGGGCGATTCGCTTGCCTGGAATGGATTCATCAGGGGAAGCGGCGCAAATTCCGGGTGGGCTTTCTGGAATGTCGCGGTTACGGCCTCCGTTTCCGCGCGGGTCAGGGTGCACACTGAGTAGATAAGCTTGCCGCCCGGTTTCACGGATGGAGCGACGTGGTCCAGCAACCGCAGCTGCACGGCCGCCAACTCCTGCACGTCATCCAGCGTCGTGGTCCAGCGTGCATGGGGGTTCCGGTGCCAGGTGCCGATCCCGCTGCAAGGTGCGTCCAACAACACGCCGTCGAAGCGCGACTTCGTCGGGAGCTTTGCGCCGCCGTCCCAGAGCGCGGCACGGTAGTTGAAGCACTGCGCGCGGCCGGCGCGGAGCTTGAGCTTCTTGAGCCGCCACTCGGCGCGGTCGCTGGCCCACACCATGCCCTTGCCCTGCATGAGCAAGGATAGATGCAGGAGCTTGCCGCCTTCGCCGGCGCAGGCGTCCCACCAAGTTTCGCCGGGCTGCGGCGCGCACGCGAGGCCGACCGCCTGCGAGGCGATGTCCTGCAACTCGAACTCACCGGCGTGAAACTCCGGCCGGCGAAACAGGTTTTCTTCACCGGCATAGCCTAGCGCGTCCGGCAGCGGGCCGGGCTGCGTGTGCCCCAGCACCTGCGCGAGCGACTGTGCGCGGCCGGGTTTCGCGCGCAGCCAGAGGGTTGGTTCAGCCTGGAGGGCGCGGAGCCACGTCGCGCTGACGGGCAGGGCCGCGTTCACCCACTCTGGCAGCGTGCGCGCGAGCAATTCCTCGTCGGTGAAGGCTTGCGGGCGGCGCACGAACTCGTCGGCAAACTCCAGCGCGGAACGGATTTGCGATTCGAGCTTAAGCTCGCCGTTGATCCAGCCGCCCCACCGGTAGAACGCGAAGACTGCTTGGCTGGCCTGCGCGGTTTCGGCCTTGGTCCAGTCTCGCGTGGAGCGCAGATGCTCGCGCAGCACCGCGTCGGCGGGCTGCGTGCGAGAGGAGTTCGCGATGACCGAGGCGGCTAGCTTTAACCAGCGGCCGAAGGGATCGGCGGCTGGTGCTGGCGCCGGTGCGTCGTCGTGGTCATCGTGCTCGTCGTCGGGCCGGCGAGGCGAACGGCGGTGGGGCGAGGAGTGGCGTGGTTCCGGCACGGCTTCCGGTAACACGGGCTGGCGGCGACGAGCAAGCGCGGGGTGCGTTACTTGGCCAAATGCTTTTCCGTGCAGGCCTTGATGGCTTCAGCCAGGAAACTCGCCACCTCCTCGCGTCGTTTAGCGTCCGTGCGGAGGGCGGAGCCAAACTCCAATTGGATGGCGTCCACACCGTTGGTGGTGTGACTGCCATAAGTCCGCACGATCCAACCGCCGTTATAGCCGCTTGGTTCTGGCGGGGTGCCGGGCGGGGTGTTGGGTGGCTCGACCTTCACGCCTTTGGCAGCGAGGTAACCGAGGATGCTCGCCTCGCCCGTGAGTGCAGCCACGCCTTGCTTTTCCACCAACCGCATCACTGTCGTGCCGTTCTGCGTGCCGCGAATGAGCGTGTCGGGAAACGCCGACTGGCCGTGGATGTCCAGCAGCAGTGCGCCGTTGGGAAACTGCTTCCGCAACTCGTCCACGAACTCCCGCACTTGCCCGTGGAAGGCAGCGTGGACAGCGGCTGCTTTAGGATGCTCCACGGCTTCCTTCTCGGGCCGGTTCGCGTCCACGAACTGTCGGTGCGCCTTCATCGCCACGACGAACGGCTTCTTGCCGGTGAGCGCCTCGACCTGTTTCGCGGTTGCCGTGGCGAGCTCGAAGGTGCGCGTGTCCTGTGAGGTCACGAACTTGCCGTTCTTGCGCTCGGCTTCCGGGCCGACGCGCTTCGGCACGCCGGGAATGGCCATCGAGCCGCCGTGCGGCGCGGTGATGAGGATCGGCAGATCGCCCCGTTGGACGTGAAT
>Ga0194131_10009808_pt1 | contig 11962 bp, 6 predicted proteins | sample TA2KigO120mmetaG_FD_148631 | JGI IMG/M metagenome (GOLD analysis project Ga0194131, IMG submission 148631) | Freshwater microbial communities from Lake Tanganyika, Tanzania - TA2015053 Kigoma Offshore 120m | ecosystem: Environmental > Aquatic > Freshwater > Lake | place: Tanzania: Lake... | reverse complement strand
AACTGCAGACGCTGCGGTGGCGGCTGTTCACCAAGGCCGCAGTGTGGAGCCGGGCTCAGGGCAAACCGACCCTCAAACTGGCGATCCGAAGGCCCGATCAAAGGGCGTGGTGGCTGGAAATATTGGCCAAACTGATGGCTCCTCCCAACTGGAATGCAGTTGAGTCCGTGGCCGCATCAGCATCGTTCCATCCAGCCAAAAACGCATTAAAGAAACCAATTCCAACTGAATCGTTGCGGCTTAGCTTTGTCCCGGAATTCAGGATCTTCTTCAGATCTGGTAACTGCCTGCCTGGGCGACCCGCCTCAGGCGGAACTTCGGCCCCACCGGAATGGCTGCCCACTGCCGCCAGGAATCGTTCCTCCCGCATACTTTCAAAATGTCTGTCCCTAAATTTGATGAGTATGGACGGGTAAACCCGAAATCCACCCTCGCCTTCGCGTGACAAACGAGGCCAGACCTCGCTAGGCTGCGCGCCGCCCGAGGACTCCGATGCCGGGCGACTTTGCCAAAAAACTATTTGAAACTATCGCACCGTGGCCTCCAACCCCTTGATCGAAATTCGCAACGGCCGCCTCGCCAAGGCGGACGCCCTTCGCGCCCTTGGCCTCCAGCCCTACCCGTCCCGCAGCCGCCGCACTCACCTCACGCGGACCGTCCTTGACCAATTTGAGTCACTTCACGACACCACCGTCACCGTGGCGGGACGGCTGATGTCCTGGCGCAAACAGGGCGCCCTCGCCTTCGCTCACGTCCAGGATCAAACCGGCAAACTGCAACTCTTTCTTCGCCGCAACCTTGTCCTGCCCACCGACGCCGCCGAAGGGCGGCTTGGCTACGCCGAGTCAAACCTTCTCGATCTCGGCGACATCATCGAGGCCACCGGCAAGGTCATCCGAACGGAACGGGGTGAAATCTCCGTTCTGGTGGAATCCCTGCGACTTCTGACCAAGTCGTTGCGGCCCCTGCCGGACCAATGGTTTGGCCTCAAGGACCGGGAACAAGTGCTGCGCAAGCGCTATCTGGACACGATTCTGGAGCCGGCCTCCTTCGATCGATTTGGAGCGGCTTCAAGGATCGTGGCGGCGATTCGTTCCTTTCTGACCGGCCAAGGGTTCATGGAATTCCAAACTCCGGTCATCCAGCCGCAGTACGGCGGCGGCACAGCCAAGCCTTTCAAAACGCATGTCAATGCCCTGGGCTGCGACATGTACCTGGCCATCTCCCATGAACTCTACCTCAAGCGGCTCATCGTCGCGGGCTACGACAAGGTCTTTACCGTCGGTCGATACTTTCGCAACGAAGGCATCGACCGAAGCCATCATCCGGAATTCTCGATGGTCGAGACGATGACGGCCTACGAGAATTACGAATACAACATGAACCTCATCGAGGGCATGTTCCGCCACGTCGCGACCACCGTCTTCGGCAAGACCCAGTTCGAGATTCGCGGACATCCCATCGACTTCGGACAGCCCTGGCGCCGGGTCAGCATGCCGGACGCGGTCGTCGAGGCCACCGGCATCGATTTTCGGCAATGCACCTCGCCGGAAGAAGCCAACACCAGGCTGGCTTCGCTCGGTATTCAAGAGCCACAGCCCAGCATCGGTGAGGCTTTGGTGAAAGCCTTTGAAGTCACCGTCGAAAAAAACCTGATTCAACCCACCTTGGTTTACGGACATCCGATCGAGATTTCACCCCTCGCCAAGCCCATGGCCTCGGATCCGCGATTCGTCGAACGATTCGAGATTTTCATCGCCGGCATGGAATGCGGCGACAATTGGTCCGAACAAAACGACCCGGTTCACCTCCTGGAAACTTGGCGGAAATCCTATCGAGTCGAGGAACGCGACGCCGGCAAGTTCCACACGCTCGATTTCGACTTCATCGAAGCGCTCGAGTACGGCATGCCTCCCACGACCGGCATCGGGCCAGGCATCGAACGCATGATCATGATCTTCACGGGACAGGAGAACATCGACGACGTGCTCTTTTTCCCCATGATGCGCCCCTCGATTTCGCCGCTCAACGCCTCCATTTACGGGGTTCAGGAGAACACCCTGGCCCCGGTGGAGGACATGGCCCTTGGCGCCGACGATTTTCGCGCACTCTGCGAGGAAGGGTTGCTGAAACCCCATGCCCGCCATCTCGCCCTCAAGCCCCACTTGCGCGTCTGGAATCGGCCCGGCGGCAAAGGACCCCGGGTTTCGATCCACGCCGACATCGAGGGACTCCTGCCGGCGAGTGTGACTCGAGTCACCGGCCCCAGCCAGATCTGGGAAGCTCCGACGACGGACGCGGAGGTTCAAAAGTGGGCCGAGGAAACGATCGAACGCGAGTGGACAAGCCCTTTGCGCAAGCGATTCCCGGGTCTCGAACTCGCCGTCTCCCCGCCCACTTTGATGCATCAGAAATGATCTGCCGGGAGCCTTGCCCCCTGCGCCGACTCTCAGGTAGACTGCCGCATGTCGTTCACGAACCTCGGACTTTCCAAACCCGTCCTCGATGGCGTCAAGGCGATGGGATACACCGATCCCACCCCCATTCAATTGCGCGCCATCCCCATGCTGCTCGAGGGAAAAGACCTCATCGGCAGCGCCCAAACGGGGACGGGAAAGACCGCGGCCTTCGGCCTTCCCTTGCTGACGCTGCTGGGAGAAGCGCGCCAACAAATCAGGGTGCTGATCCTCGAACCCACCCGGGAACTCGCCGCCCAAGTCGAAACGGCGATCCGCGACTACGCCCGCTTCACCGATCTCAAAGTCGCCGTCGTGTTCGGAGGCGTCGGTTATGGACGCCAGCGTGAACAACTGAAGGAAGGGGTGGATATCCTGGTCGCCACACCCGGCCGGTTGCTGGACCACATGCAACAGGGCACCTGCCGCCTGGATCACGTGCAATTCCTGGTGCTCGACGAGGCGGACCGGATGCTGGACATGGGATTCCTGCCCGATGTGAAGCGCATTGTGCAGAAATGCCCCCGCAACCGGCAGACCATGCTTTTCTCGGCCACCGTTCCGCCGGCGATCGAGACCTTGATCCAATGGGCCATGCGGTCGCCGGAGACGATTGAGATCGGCGCGCGACGTTCCCCGGCCGAGACCGTCCGCCACGTCGTTTATCCCGTGTCCGACACACAGAAATCAGAGCTCTTGCTGGCCATTCTCGCCAAGGTCAACTACCACTCGGTCATCGTGTTCTGCCGCACCAAGGACAGAGCCGACCGCGTGTCCCACATGCTGCGCCGCCATCAGCATGCCGTGGCGGTATTGCACTCCAATCGAACTCAATCCGAGCGGGAACAAGCATTGCGAGGTTTCCGGGACGGAAAATTCGAAGTCCTGGTCGCCACTGACCTCGCGGCGCGCGGACTCGATATCGTCAGTGTCAGCCACGTCATCAACTATGACGTGCCCCAGCATCCGGAGGATTACGTGCATCGTATCGGGCGCACGGGTCGCGCTGAGAACGAGGGTGACGCCTTTACGCTGATGGTCGCGGAGGACAGCAAGCACGTGATCGCCATCGAACGCTTCATCAGCCAAAAAATCGAACGCATGCGGCTCGAGGGTTTCGACTATAAATACACGGCGTTGTTCGAGGAAGAAAAGCCCGGCGCGCAACCCCTGGCTTCCCGTCCCGTGCGCGGCGTGCGCATCAAAGGCGGCTATTTCTTCGGCCCCACCCGCCGTCGGCGCTGATTCCTCGCCCGATGTTTGAATTGCTGAAAAGGGACGCGTCCTCACGCGCCCGCCTCGGACGTCTCACCACCTCCCGGGGCGTCATCGAAACGCCGGTGTTCATGCCGGTCGGCACTCAAGCCAGTGTCAAGGCGCTCGACCCCCGCGAATTGGAGGAGATGGGCACGCAGATCATCCTGGGCAACACTTACCACCTCTCCATTCGTCCCGGCATGGACATCATCCAGCAAGCCGGCGGCCTCCATCGCTTCATGAATTGGACCAAGCCGATCCTGACCGACAGTGGCGGCTTCCAGGTCTTCAGCTTGGCCAAGATCCGCAAGATTCAGCCGCATGGTGTCGAGTTTCGATCGCATCTGGACGGCTCGCCGCTGTTCCTTGGCCCCAAAGAATCCATGGAGATTCAACGGCAATTGGGCTCTGACATCGCGATGGTATTCGACGAGTGTCCGCCCCATACCGCCACGCCTCGCGAAGTTCAAGCGGCCGTGGATCGAACCCTGCGTTGGGCGAAGGAATGCGCTGAGCAGCCACGCGCTCCCGGGCAGTTGGTATTCGGCATCGTCCAGGGCCTGGGACGTCCGGAAATGCGAGCCCATTGCGCGCGAGAGCTGGTGGCCATGGATTTCAATGGATACGCGATTGGCGGCGTCAGTGTGGGTGAACCCGAACCCGAAATTTACCGCGCGGTCGAAATCACCGAGCCGCATCTGCCTGAGAACAAACCCCGCTACGCCATGGGGTTGGGAACTCCCGCCCAACTAATCGAACTCGTCGCACGCGGTGTGGACATGTTTGATTGCGTGCTTCCGACGAGAGTGGCGCGGAATGGGACCGCGTTCACACGCCGGGGCAGCGTCAGTATCAAAGGGGGATTCAACAAAGCGGATTTCGGTCCTATCCAGGAAGGCTGCCCATGCTTTGCCTGCCGCCACTTCACCCGCGCTTATCTGCGCCATTTGCTCAACGTCGAGGAGATCCTTGGACTGCGCATGCTCAGCGTCCATAACAGTCACTTCTTCCTCCAGGTCATGGAGGAAATCCGCCTCCACCTCCAAGCCGGCACGTTCCAGGAATTCAGGGCCGAATTCGCGGCTCAATACGTGCCCACCCGGAAGGTCCTTGCCGCCCGCGGCGAGCCGGTGTCAGAGGAGTAGGTTCGCGGAAGCGCTGGGTTGGGGCGAGCCCAAGGGGGTGAAGTCCGGAAGGAACAGCGCATCCACAGGTTGCCGGTGATACGCGCGGCAGTGCCGATAGGAGTAGGGACGAGGGATAGAACCTCGCCTCTCCCTCCGGCGGCGGCGGTACTTTTATGTCGTTCACCGTTTCTTTCTGCTCCCGGTCGCTGGTCGCGCTCCGGGCGCTCCCGTCCTTGAGGAGGTTTAGGCGACGGGCGATGCATCGCGCGCAGGTTGTTCACGTGCGTGGTCCAAAGCGGTAGAGGGCTACCGCAGTCCAAGACGCTTCGCGACGGCGAGGCGGGTGGAGGCTCCGCCAGGTCTTGGAGTGCGCCAGTCCTCTGGCGCTTTTCCGATCTGTCCGCGCGCTGCGGCGGGTCTCCGACACAGCCGCACTCCCCAAAATAAGAATGGCTGCGAAATCGCCTGGCAGTATTCACTTGGACCCTTAACGTTCTTCTCCGTGGTCCGTTTTACCAATATCGCCGCCTACCGATTCACCCCGCTGCGGGATCTCGGCCCAAAACGAGGGCGGCTACTTGAACTATGTCGAAACCTCAAACTGCGCGGCACCATTCTTCTCAGCTCTGAAGGCATCAATCTTTTCGTCGCGGGAGAGCGCCCCGCCATTGATACCTTTCTCGCGGAACTCCGTTCGTGGCCCGGCCTGGAGAGTCTCGATCCCAAATTCAGCGAAAGCGATGACCATCCATTCCATCGCATGCTGGTTCGAATCAAAAAGGAGATCATCGCCTTCGGCATTGAGGGGATCGCTCCGGGAAGGCATACCTCTCCCAAGCTGCCGCCGCACAAACTCCTTGAGTGGCTGGACGAGGGCAAGCCTGTGGTGCTTCTCGACACTCGCAACGATTATGAGGTGAAACTTGGAACGTTCCGCAACGCGCTCACGCTCAATCTTCAGCATTTTCGCGATTTTCCAAAGGCCGTCCGCGAACTACCGCCCCCATTGAAGGAACAACCCATCGTCATGTTTTGCACCGGGGGCATCCGCTGTGAGAAGGCCGGCCCTTTCATGGAAAGCCAGGGCTTTAAGCAAATCTACCAACTCGAAGGTGGCATCCTCAAATATTTCGAGGAATGCGGCGCCCGTCATTACGAAGGCGAATGCTTCGTCTTCGATCAGCGCGTCGGCGTCGATCCCCAACTGCGTGAAACCGACTCCGCTCTGTGCTTCACCTGTCTCACCCCGCTCACGGCGCAGGAACAACAGGATCCGCGCTATCGGCCGGGTCATTCCTGTCCGCATTGCTTCCGCACTCCGGCCCAACAACTCGCGGAGACTTTGGCCCGCAGGCACGAGCGCATCCGCCAGGCTTCCAACCCCCTGCCTGGCAGCATCCCCTACGACAACGATCTTCCACTGACCATCCCGGAAGAGGCCGATGGCAAACCACTCCTCGACACGTTCACGGCCATCGTTCGCTCCCTCTCGCGAGAGCAATGGAAGACAGAGTTCCACCTCGGACGCATCCTGAACGCGGACAAGGATCCGGTTACCGCGGACCACGCCCCGCGAGCCGGCGAATACTTTTTCCGGCGCATTCCGAAAGTCACCGAACCATCCGTCAATGCCGACATCCGGATCTTGCATGAGGACGAGGCCTTGATCGTGGTGAACAAGCCGGCCCCCCTCCCGATGCACCCGGGCGGACGATTCAACCGCAACACGCTCCAGTATTTGCTCCACGCCGCTTACGATCCTGAACGCCCCCGGCCCGCCCATCGACTCGACGCCAACACGACCGGACTGGTGCTCCTTACGCGCACCCGTCATTTCGCGGCGCGACTGCAACCGCAGTTCGCCAAGGGCCAGGTCAGGAAACTTTATCTGGTCAAAGTGAGGGGCGTCCCCGCGCAAGACTGGTTCGAATGCGACGCGCCCATCAGCGCCGAACCCGGGGAGGCAGGTTCGCGCACGATCGACTGGAGCAACGGCCTTCCCTCCCGCACCCAATTCCGAGTTCTTCGCGGATTTCCCGACGGCACCACCCTGCTTGAAGCCAGCCCGCTGACGGGCCGCACGAACCAAATCAGGCTTCATCTCTGGCACCTCGGACTACCCGTGTGCGGCGACACGTTATATGGACCTCAGCGGGCGGGAGTAATGACCGCCGTGCTTGGCCTTTCAGATGCTCCGCTTTGCCTGCATGCTCGTTCGATCTCCTTCACGCATCCTTTAACCCGACAAGTCGTGGAATTCACCGCGGCCACCCCCGCCTGGGCGGACCCGTGATAAAAAGAGAAGCCGGGCCTTGCGACCCGGCTTCTTCGAATGATTGGAATCTAGCTGATCCGCTTCAAATCACTGTTTGGAGCGGAAGAACTTGGCAGGTCCGTCTGCGGTGGTTTCGTACGGACTTTTCGCGTTTTGCACCGGAGTGTACGGGCCTTCGACGTTGACCGCTTGCTCGAGGTTGCCCCCGCTGAACGTGACCGTGACCTTGCCCGCTGCGGCGCTGACGCCGAGTTTCGGCAGCGGGAACACCTTGCCCAGCAGATCCACTTCCGCGATCTGCATGCTGTTGGCGGCGGTGTTGTTCTTCACCTTTGGAATGGTGAGCCGATAGGCTGCGTATTTCACCGTGTTCGGGAAGCTAATCGTCACCGGAGTGAAACGTCCGGCAAAAGCCGGAACGTCGCCTTCCGAAATGAGGCTGAACGTGGTGCCGTCATTCGAACCTTCCAGTTTGTAGGCCGCCGGATCGCGCTCGGGCGCGTCGTTGGCCGAGACCAGGCGCAGCGCCGTGACGATGCTGGGGCCGGCGCTCGGAGTCACCGTCAGGCCCACGGGCGGATCGAACGGAGCCCCCGTGCTGTTGTCACCGCCGAAGTTCAGGTACTTCGTGCCGAAGTCATTGTCGATGGCGTTGACCACTTGCTCGCCGCCAGGTGATTTGTTCGCGGCGTGGCTGCTTTCGATCTTGTCCCCGGGCAGGGTGACTTCTTGCAGACCGCCCGGCGACACGAGTTGGATCGCGTTGATGGGGGCGCGCGGTGTCCCGCTGAAGCCGAAGCCGGCGGTGCGTCCGAGCACGGTGATGTTGGCCGAGGTGAGCCCTTTGAACACGATGTAGTTGCCCGCAGCGTGGCGGGCGGCGCCATTGGGATCTGTCCCGCCGATCAACGTGGCTTCGACGAAGTCGGAGCTGTTGGTGGGGGATTGAGCGCGGATCCACCCGGTCAGGGCTTTGCCGCTTTCAGTGTCCATGACGCGGTAAGCGCCGCCGCGACCGCCGACGCCGCCCAGGGCGTAGACATAGACATCGTAGCCGCCTTCGGTGAGCTTAGCCGGGATGCTGGCGATGCTGACGGTGGTGGTGGTGGCATTGCCGGTGTCAAGGTAACCGGTGGTCAGCTTGAGGTTGTTCCCGGTGAACTTGTTGTTTTCCTCACCACGTCCGGTGGAGGCCCAGGTGTTTCCGGACCTCCAGGAGACGGTGACGGAGGTGGGTTGGGCAGTTCCCTTGACATCCGCGACAATGCCGGTGGTGGCGCTGCCGGTGGCTGTTTTCAGGTTGTTCCAGTTGGCTTGAGCCACGCTGGCGACGCCCGCGACGTCAGCGGCCGCGAGGGTGCCTTTGTTGTTGCCGTTGGCTTCTTCAGCACCGAAGTTCAACCCGATGCCGTATTCGGTTGAGGAAGGAATCGTCGGAGGTCCGCCTGCGGCGTAGAGGACGGCCGCATCGAACAACTTGAGGCCGTCGGCGTTGAGGTTCGCAAACGTATTGTCCAGCATGCCAAAGTAGAGGCGGATGGCTGGAGCTTTGATGGAAGCGTCAAACAATTTGGCGCCTTTTTCGTAGACGTAGATCGCGGCGCGGGTGGCGTCATCGGCGATGGTTGCGATGATCGTGGCGGCGGGTCCAGGAACACCCCAACTGATGTCGGTGGCGGCATTCACGTTGGAAAGCAGTCCGGCTTTGAAACCGGCGGCCAACGGATGATCCGCTTTGACAATGTTGATCTGGGTCTGGCCGCCGGCATTGCCGCGGGTGACGTTGTCTGCGTCATTGGCGCGGTCGGTGGTATCGAAGTTGTCCTCGTTGGCGGGTTCCCAGAACATGACGGGAACGGCAGCGTCCTTGAACTTGTCGCCGACCTCCGCGGAACTGACGGTGGAGGAGATCATGATGAGCGATTTCCCGGTTGCGTCCGAGGTCTGCGAGGGCGAGGCGCCCACGGTGACCACTTGCCATCCCTGGGAACCGAGGCGATTGACGATCGCACGGTCGGAATCATTCGGACCCGCGGTGGAGTGGATGAACAGAACGCTCGGCAGGCCGTTGACGATGAGGTTGGCAGTCGAGCTGGTCGAGCTGCCTTCGTCATTGGAGACCACCACGGTGTAACTGCCGTAGGTGGATTGGCTGGCCGAAGCTACGGTGTAGTTGGCGCTGGTGGCACCGGCGATGTTCACGCCATTGCGCTGCCATTGGTAACTGAGCGGCAAGGAGCCAATTGCTTTTGTGCTGAAGGTCACGCTGGCACCCAGGTTCACGTTGGCGCTGACGGGATGGTTGAGGATGCTGGGTTTGCCTTGGTTTGGATCGATATCCGCTCCGAGCACATTGCCGCTGAGGGCGGCCGAGCCGTTGGCGGGATCGGGATCGGTGGCTTTCTTCCAGGTGAAGGCGCCATTATCGCCGCCGCCGCCTTCTTTGTAGATCAGGGATACCCAGTAATTTCGACCCGAGGTAAGCCGGATGGTGTTGCCTCCGGGCCATTCGGTTCCCGCGAACTTGTCCGAGCGGTTTTCGGGGAGATCGGGATCGCGCCGATCCCGGAGGACCCATTGACGTTCGCCGTTCCACTGCGGTTCAGTGGCGATTAATTTGGCATTGGCCGGTTTGTCGTCGGTCGAGAGGAAAAGTTGAGCGTTGTCGTCCGCCGAAAGGAAGAAGACATAATCCGCCGTTTCCGATGGCGTGAGGAACCCGCTGATGCGCGCGCCATAATTGTCACCGTAGCCGGTGGGACCTTCGGCCCGGCCGATCACGCGAACTTCGTCGGCGTTGTCGGGATACTTTGCGTCTCCGGTGAGCGCGTCGATCGCGGTGCCTCCGATGCCGGTGTAGGCTTCCCATTTCAGGACGCCTTGGGTGCGGGTCAGCACTTCCTGGGGCGTGGTGACCGAAACTTCGGCCGTGAAGCCTGAGCGGTTCAGAGCCGGGTCAATCGCGCGGATGCGGTATTTGGTGGTGCTGCCGGGTTTAACGGTTTCAGCGAAGCTGGTGGCATTGATCAGCGAGCCGAGCACTTCGCCATTCCGTTCAATCTCATAGGCTGCGCGACCGGAATCGTCCGTGGCCGCGGTCCAGGTCAGCTTCACTCGGCGAGGATGGACGGCGCTGCCGGCCAAGGCGGTGGGCACGGTGGGAGGGGTCGCGTCCGTGATCGACTCCGTGGTGAGCTTGATGTTGTCGATGTGGGTGTGTTCGTTGGCACCGCCGGTCCGGCCTGCCAGCACGAGGCGTCCGACGCTCGGGAAGTAGGCTGTTTGAGCTTTGTCGAGGAGCGTCCGGCCTTTGAAAATCACCGTCAGTTTACCGGTGTTGTCCAGCTCGACCACAAAGCGCTGCCAGCAGAGTGTCTTCCAGGATTCTGGGGCTTTGGGATCGCCATCGGGCCAGTAAGCGATGTCGCGCGGACCCGTTTGGAGGCTGGTGTTGTCACCGCAAGCGCCGTGCCGAGTCGGCAGGGGTTGGCGGAGGATCGTCTTGTTATCGACCCGGACGATGATGCCTTCGATGTCACCGCCGTCGGGCAGGGTGTTGCCGGACCAGGTGTCGAAGTCAATCGCGATGCCGGTGGTGGCGCCGCCTTCGGCGATGCCGCCGGCGAAGAGACCTTGGGAGCTGATGCTGTCAGGCAGGTTCGCCAGGACGGGGTCATTGCCGCGGGCGAAGCTGATGCTGAAGCCGTCCGCCGCACGATCGCCGGTGCTGTTCCCGATGCGGAGGTCGCATTCGAATTTGAACGCGGTGACGACTTTCCCGCTATCGATGTCGGGGAAGACGACGCCCGTGTATTGAGAGCCGATGGGGTAAGTGATGGCGAGGAACCCGCCTGGATTACCTCCGGAGGAGACCCAGGGCGTCTCGTTGTTTCCACCGATGATAAAGCCCGAGCCGGCTGCGGTCGGGTCCGCGGTGAAATCAAACGTCGCGCTGGCGGCTTGGCCCGCCGTCGTGCCGGCGATCAGCCCGGCGAGGCCTATGGCGGCGGCACAGGCTGACTTCCAGCGACCGCGCTGAGGTTGCTTGGTTAGATTCATAGTTGGTTTATGGGTTGGTTCTGATGCGCTTGCTTCCTTTGAGCGATAAACGGGCATGCGCGGTTCGAGAAGACATCGCGCAAGTCCATTTGCGCTTTCGGGATCGAGGTATCCTAGGAAGATCCCGGCCGGGATGCAAGCGCAAGTTGCGAGGAATCGTGCTTGCTTTTTAACAAGCTGGAAGCGGCGTAGCCCATCCCGGCACCAAAACCCAGTCCGTAAGCCACCCCCCAAAGCACCATGCCGATTTTGGGACCCAGCGCATCGTGCAGCAAACTTCCGAGAAAGTAACCGACGGTATGGCCTGTGACCAATGCGAGCGAGACAGGGATGATTTGGCCCTTGGCGGAGCAACCGACGACCACGGTGGCCGCCATCAGGAGGGGGCCGAGAATCGTCGCGACGATCTCCCCAGTCCGATTGGGGGAGGCGAACCACGCTGCGCACCATCCCAGGGTGTAGGCGATGAAAGCGGCGGTGAACAACCCCGCAAACGACTTGATCGGGACGCGAAATGCTTTGGAGAGCAATAAGTTGGAGAGAATGATGAACAGGAGCGCCCAGACCGTATAGGCACCGGCCTCCGTGAGATTACGATACATCCATCCGCCGGCTCCTGCGACGGTCCCGAAAACGACGAGGCTGGAGAGAAGGAACGCCACCGCGCCCCTGACCATGAACGTGACACGGCTCACGGCTATTTCCGTTTCATGGCCTTGAGCGCTTCGTAGGCTCGTTTGGCTTGAGGATCGCCCGAGGCCATGGCATCAAGGAGCCGGGATTCAAGA
>Ga0194131_10009799_pt1 | contig 11969 bp, 8 predicted proteins | sample TA2KigO120mmetaG_FD_148631 | JGI IMG/M metagenome (GOLD analysis project Ga0194131, IMG submission 148631) | Freshwater microbial communities from Lake Tanganyika, Tanzania - TA2015053 Kigoma Offshore 120m | ecosystem: Environmental > Aquatic > Freshwater > Lake | place: Tanzania: Lake... | reverse complement strand
GATGCCGGTTCCGCCCGGCCACGAAGCGGTGGAGAGCCCGCATGCCGGCTCGATCGTCGAGATCAAGGTCGGCGAGGGCAACGCGATCAAGGCCGGCGAGCCGCTGTTCGTGGTGAGCGCCATGAAGATGGAAACGTCGGTCACCGCGCCCTGCGCCGGCACCATCGCCGCACTGTCGGCGCTTGCCGTGGGCGATGCCGTCGACGGCGGCCAGATCCTCGCCGTCATCGAGCCTTCGGCCGATGCGGCACGAGCAACGCCGACGCCGGCTGCCGGCGAGAGCTGGACACCGATGCTGAACAAGGTCGCGGCCTTGCAGGCGATCGCCCACAAGCGCCTGGCGCCGGGCTCGACCGATCCCGGCGTGGTCCGCCAGCGCAATCGCCGCAAGCTCACCTGCCGCGAGCGCATCGACCTCCTGCTCGACCGCGGCACCTTCCGCGAGGTCGGCAGCCTGGCGGGCTTCGCCACTTTCGACGATGCCGGCGACGTCGCCGAGTTCACGCCGGCCAGCCATGTCGGCGGCCGGGGCCGCATCGACGGCCGCACCTGCATCGTCTGCGCCGACGACTTCACCTCGCGCGGCGGCCACGCCGACGGCGCGATCGGCCAGAAGTCGCGCTACCTCGACCAGCTCTCGATCGAGCTGCGCGTGCCCTCGATCCGCCTGCTCGACGGCTCGTCGGGCGGCGGCAGCGTCGCCACCATGGTGCCCAAGCAAGACGGCTCGGCGGCGGCCAAGGAGAGCACCGGCGCCATCAAGGCCGGCCGGCCGCGCGTCGTGGGCGGCGGCGGCTCGTTCCTGCCCGGCCATCTCGGCAGCACGTCCTACACCGAACAGCTCGCCAGCGTGCCAGTGGTCAACCTGCTGCTCGGCAGCGTGGTCGGCATCGGTGCGGCCAAGGCGGTGCTCGGCCACTTCTCGGTGATGGTGCGCGACATCTCGCAGCTCTTCGTCGCGGGCCCGCCGGTGGTCAGCCATGCCATGGGCTACGATGTCACCAAGGAGGATCTCGGCGGCTGGCACATCCATTGCCGCAACGGCTCGGTCGACAACCTCGCCGAAAGCGAAGAGGAGGCGATGGCCCAGACACGGCGCTTCCTGTCCTACCTGCCGCCCAGCGCCTACGAGGCGCCGCCGGTGATCGCAACCAGCGACCAACCCGATCGCCGCGACGACGAGCTTCTGACGCTGGTGCCGCGCAAGCGCACGGCGACCTTCGACATCCGCCGTGCCATCCGCCTGATCGCCGACAAGGACACGTTCTTCGAGATCGGCCCGCACTGGGGCACCGACCAGGTCACCGGCCTGATCCGCATGAACGGCCATCCGATGGGCGTCATCGCCTCCGACAGCCGGCACGTGAATGGCGGCGCGCTGACCGCCGACGGCTGCGACAAGCTCAAGCGCCACATCGACCTCTGCGACCTCTTCCACCTGCCGCTGCTCAACCTGGTCGATAATCCAGGCTTCGCCGTCGGCATCGAGCACGAGATCGCCGGCACCATCCGCAAGGGCGGCGAATGGATAGTGGCGTTCGCCCAGGCCGCCATACCGATCTTCTCCGTGCTGATGCGGCGGAGCTTCGGCGTCGCCGGCAACAACTACGCGACGCCACGCTCGGCGGTGTCGGTGCGCGTCGCCTGGCCGGCCGCCGATGTCGGCGGCATCCCGCCGGAGGGCGGCATCGAGGCGGCCTACAAACGCCAGCTCGCCGAGGCGGCCGATCCCGCCGCGCTCAGGGCCGAGATCAATGCCCGCATCGAAAGCGTGCGCGGGCCGATCGGACCGCTCAACCGCTTCGAGATCGAGGAGATGATCGACCCGCGCGACACCCGCCGGCTGGTCTGCGAATGGCTGGTCGACGCCTGGCGCATCGTCAGCCACCCCACCCGCCTGGCGCCGCGCCCCCTGCAGTTCAGGCCGTAACTCGACCTTGCGGGGATTTCCGCAATTTCCGCAACCGGATTCGCGACGAGACACTGTCGGCTCGGCCGGCGAGGTTCGGGCAATTTCCGCAGTTTCCGCATTTTCCGCTACCCCCCTCGCGACCCGGCGTCCGTTGTCGCGAGCGCGAGCGGCCGCGCGCGGCGGCCCGCGACGAGCAATGATCGGATGAACGATGAGATAGAGCGACAGACTGTGGGACTCTATCAAACACCGGCATCTTGTCAATAACTATAGTGTAGGTCCAAGGATGCTAGCACTGCCAGCACCCCGGCGTGGTGTCGGTCACTCCTGCACATAGCGCCACGGTTTGGCGGGCTGCTGGGCGCTGTCGTCGATCGTCCAGTGCGGAATGGCAAGACCGGGCGCCACGTCGGCGAAGACCATGCGCACGCGCGTGCCGATGCCGACCCGGCGCACCATGTCGGGCGGCGCAAGCGTGCCGTCCGGCGTCACGAGGTTGCCCACGACACGCAGCGCCTCGTGCTCGCTGGGCTTGCCCTTCTGGGTGTCGAGGTCGACCAGCAGGATGAGATAAGGCGTGTGCGCCTTGAAGGCCGGCTGGATGGCGTGATGGACCTCGGTATAGGAGTGCACCGCGCCGCGTGCGTCGACCGGCACCCAGTCCGACTGCCCGCTCATGCACCACGGGCAGGCGGTGGTCGGCGGATAGCGCAGCAGGCCGCACTTGGTGCACTTCTGAAGATGGAAGGCGTGTGCGGCGCAGTGCTTGAAGTAGGCGAGGTTCTCGACATCGAGATCGTTGATGTCGAGCGACATGCCGAGATAGGTACCCTGAACAGCCATCGTCGTCTCCCTCGCCTCAGTCGCGCCGCATGACCATGGCCGAGCCGGTGCCCGGATTGGCCCAGCCCAGGTTGGCCGTAAGCTCGCACCGCTTGACCTGACGACAGCCGCCCTCGCGGTAGTCGTAGGTGTGCTGGCGCATGCCGTCGGGACCGATCGGACAGGAATCGTCGGCGTCGTGCCGCAGCTGGCGCACGTTCTCGATCACCATGTTGAGGCCGTGGGTGTAGCCCTCGCAGAGATGGCCGCCGCTGGTGTTGTTGGGCCGCCGGCCGCCCAGCCGGATCGTGCCGTCGCTGACATACTGGCCGCCCTCGCCCTTCTTGCAGAAGCCGTAATCCTCAAGCTGCAGCATGGTGGTGAAGGTGAAGGCGTCGTACGAGCCCGTGACGTCGATGTCCTCCGGCCCGACGCCGGCATTGGGCCACAGGATGTCGCGCGCATAGTGGCCGGCGACGGTCGAGATCGGGCCGTGCTGGTAGTGCATGTCGGTGCGCGGCTTGCTGCAGCGGCCGACGACGCCGCGGATCAGGGTACGCGGATGGCGGCAGTCGCGCGCCCGCTCGGCACTGGTCACGAGCAGCGCCGTGCCGTTGTCGGTCTCCACGCAGCAGTCGAGCAGATGCAATGGCTTGCAGATCATGCGGCTGGCCAGCACCTCGTCGACCGTGAAACGCTTCTTGTAGAAGGCCTTCGGATTATTCGAGGCATGCTCGCTATGGATCGCCTTGACGGCCGCGACCTGCTCGGGCCGCGTGCCGTAATCGTGCATGTGGCGCATGAAGCTGGGCGCGAACATCTGGCCGGCGCTCTGCCAGCCATAGGCGCGCATGTGCAGCGCGTCGCCCGACACCGGCGCCACGGCGCGCGCGCCGGTGCCGCCGATGCGCACCTGGGAGAAGCCGTTCATGGCGCGGAAGATCACCACCGCCTTGCACATGCCGGCTTCCATCAGGCCGATCGCCATGCCGACCAGCGCCTCGGTCGAGGAGCCGCCGCCGAACACGTCCATGTAGAAATTGAGCCTGAGCCCCAGATCACCCGCGATGAAAGTCGAGAAGGTCGAATCGCCCGACTGGTAGGACAGCATGCCGTCGACATCGGAGGCCTTCAGCCCGGCATCCTCGATGGCGTTGCGCACCGCCCAGGTGCCGAGCGCGCGCGTGGTCACTCCCGAGCCGCGCGTATAGGTCGTCTCGCCGACGCCGACGATGGCGTACTTGTCGCGAAGATATTTGGGACTCGTGGTGTCGATCTCGGCCGGCATAGGCATGGCTTTCTTCCTCACTTCGCGCCGTCAGGAGGCGGTACAATAGGCCAACGGCGACAATCAGTCGGCCTGTGCAGTCCGCCCTGCGGTTCGAAGGAAGGCCGCTACCCAACAGCCCGGCGCCAGGCCGCCGGCGAGCTGCCGAAGCTCTTCTTGAAGGCGCGCGAGAAGGCCGCTTCGGAATCGTAGCCGGCCTGGTTGGCGACCTGGGCCAGCGAGGCGCTGCTGCCCTTGAGCTGCTGCGCCGCCGTCTGCAGGCGCCATCGGGCGAGGTAGTGCATGGGCGCCATGCCGATCAAGCGGCTGAAGCGCTCGGCAAGCGCCGACCTCGACATGCCTGCCTCGCGGCCCAGCTCCTCGACGGTCCACGGCCGGGCGACGTCGCCATGCATCAGCGCGAGGGCTCGCGCCACCTGCGGGTCGCGCAACCCGGCCAGCCAACCGGTCTGCTCGGCCGGCAAGGTTTCGATGTGGCGGCGTATCGCTTCGACGAACAGGAGCTCCGACAGCTTGGCCAGCACCGTCGCCGAACCCGGCCCGCCGCTTGCCACTTCGTGCGCAGCATATTCGAAGGTCGATCGGATCCACTCCGCCGATCCCGCTTCATCGACACTCAGCGTCATCATCGCAGGCAAAGCGGCGACGACGATGTCGGCCTGTGCGCTGTCGCAGCCGAGAAAACCGCAGATCACGGTTGTCGCCGCACCGCCGCCGCCGTGGCGGATGGAGTAGAGGCCGCCCAGTGCGGGAGCCATCACGTCGGAAGCCCTTACCGGCGGCAGCGCCAGATCGCTGCCCAAGAGATGGCTGCCGTTGCGTGGAAACAGCACAAGCTCTCCGCGGCGCAATTTCCGTCTCTGCTCCCCTTCCAGGGCGGCGTCGAACTCTCCCTCGACGACGTAGTGATAGGGAATGAGGGTGGCCGCGGGCCCGAGGAACGGTGCGCAGAACTGAGGCGTCACGCTGACGGCCACGCACCAAGGTGCGGTGAACTCGGCATGAAGAAACACGCCGCCGCTCAGCTGCGCGGCCCTCAGCACATTCGACAAGGCATCCACGAGCGCGTCCTGCGATCTGGCGTTCCGGTCATGTCTTCCGGCGTCGCGATCATAGCCCGGAGACAGGCCGGACGCCTATATCCCGGCCACCCTTCGGGGCAGCAGAGAGGAGCCAGATCATGAACGCATTGGTCAAACTACCCGACAGCGACCGCTATGCGCACGCCATCAGGGCATCGAAGGCGATTCGCTGGGATATCGAACAGGACGTCATCCGTGGCCGCAATTTCGACCTCGCCCGCAAGTACTTGCCCGATGGGCTGTCCCTTGCCCGGGAGTTCACCTCGCTGTCCGACGCCGAGAAGCGCCTGGTCAGCCAGATCCAGGGGCGCACCTATGCCAATGTCTTCGGGCTGGTCGAGCGCTTCATCACCGCCAAGCTGCTCGAGATCGGCCGCGACCATTGGCTGGGCAATCAGACCGCGTTGGAAGCACTGGTGCGCTTCAGCGACGAGGAGCTGAAGCATCAAGCCCTGTTCCGCCGCATCGAATCGATGATGGCCGCGATCATGCCGGAAGGCTATCGCTTCGACGTCGATGTCAACGGCGTGGCCCGCGCCGTGCTGAGCAAGAGCACCTGGGCGGTGCTGGTACTGACTCTGCACATCGAGCTCTTCGTGCAGGGCCACTATCGTCAGAGCATCGCCCCCGACGGCGAGCTGTCGGAGCTGTTCAAGGACGTCTTCTTGTTCCACTGGAAGGACGAGAGCCAGCACGTCATCCTCGACGAGCTCGAGTTAACGCGACACGACGAGGCGCTCACCCCGGAGGAGCGCGACCGCGCGGTCGGCGACTTCATCGATCTCGTCGTGGCCGTCGACGGCATCCTGCAGTCGCAGGCGCGGGCGGACGCCGACTACTTCATCGCCCGCTGCGGACGCACGGTCGAACACGAGGAGGCTTCGAGCATCGGCGCTATGTTCCTCAAAGCCTATCGCTGGCAGTACATCTTCTCCGGCGCGACGCACCCGCGCTTCCAGAGGACCTTGAAGGACATGGTCGGCGAGCCGCAGTTCCGGCGCGTCGAGGCGGCCCTGGCGACGCTGGCCTGACGTGCGATCCGCACTGCGGCCTTTGCAAATCGGCTTCGGCCGGTGTCCACTTCAACTGGCGCGCCGCAAGCAGGCGCGCCAGGAGGAAGCCGCAGGTGAGCCCGAACCCGTCGCGCTGGGAGTCCTCGGCGCCGATCCGCTATCCCGATCCCGACATCGTGGTGCTCGATCCGCGCTTTCGGTCGCTGGTCGTGGCGATGGCGGCGATCGAGCGCATCGCCACCGGCTTTCGCTTCACCGAGGGGCCGGCCTACTACGGCGACGGCCGCTATCTCCTGTTCTCCGACATTCCCAACGACGCGCTGCTGCGCTGGGACGAGATCACCGGAGCTGTGGCGACGCTGCGTCATCCCGCGGGCCATCCCGACGGCAACACGCGCGACCGTCAGGGCCGGCTGATCACCTGCGAGCTCGGCAGCCGCACGCTGACGCGCACCGAGCATGACGGTACGGTGACGGTGCTTGCCGCGTCGTTCCAGGGCACACGGCTGACCGGCCCCAACGACGTGATCGTGAAATCGGATGGCACGATCTGGTTCAGCGACAACGGCGCGGGCATCCGCGGCAACTACCTCGGTGACAAGGCGCCCAAGGAGATGCCCTACCGCGTTTACCGCCTCGAGCCGGCGACCGGCGAGCTCACCATCGTGATCGGCGACATGGAGCGGCCCAACGGTCTTGCCTTCTCGCCCGACGAGACACGGCTGTACGTCGTCGACACGCCCGACGGGCCCAAGACCACGCGCGTCTACGACATGGTCGACGGCAAGCCCGCCAACGGCCGGCTGTTCTTCGACGGCAAGGGCTATGCCGACGGCATCCGAGTCGACACCCAGGGCAATGTATGGGCCGCCCTCTCCGGCGGCGAGGGCGAGGACGGTGTCGGGGTGTTCGCGCCCGACGGCACGTTGATCGGCCGCATCCTGCTGCCCGAACGCTGCGCCAACCTCTGCTTCGGCGGGCGCAAGCGCAACCGGCTGTTCATGACGGCCAGCCAGTCTGTCTATGCGCTCTATGTCGAGGCGATCGGCGTGGCGGGAGGTTGAACGCCCGTATCTTTTCTGCTCGGCGCGGGCTCTCGCGCCTCCGAAGGCGCTGGCACCCGCCAGCACTAAGCGCGCCCGGCGCGCTTAGTGCTTCCTCGTCTCGAACTCGTGGAACTCGCTCATGAACGGGGCGGCGACGGCGGCGTTCAGCTTGCAGTCGAGGAAGATCGGGCCTTCGGGCTTGGCGAGCAATGGTGCCAGTTTCGCGAGATCGTCGAGTGTGCGCACGGTCGTTGCCTGAAAGCCGAAGGCCTCGGCGATCGGCGCATAGTCGACATCGGGAAAGACCGATTTAGCGACCGGCAGCTCGCGCATCTTGAGAAAATGCAGCTCCGCGCCATAGGCGCAGTCGTTCATCAGCACGATGACCAGCGGCAGGTCCTCGCGCACCACGGTCTCGAGCTCTCCCATGGTCATCAGGAAGCCGCCGTCGCCGATCACCAGCACCGTGGTCTCGTCGGGCCGCGCCTTGGCGACGCCCAGCGCGGTGCCGAAGCCCAGGCCGATCGAGGCGAAGTCGCTGGTGAACTTGAAATAGCCCGGTCCCGGCACCGAGAGATAGGGCACGATGCCGAGGAAGTTGCCGGCGTCGTAGACGAGGTTGCGGCACGGCGGCAGCAGCTTCTCGAGCGCCACACCCAGCGCCCGGGGATCGACGGTGCGCGGCGTGTTGGCGGGCTCGAAGTCGCGCGCGATGTCGAAGTCCGCCAGGAATTTCAGCGTCTCCTCCGAGCGGAACGGACGATCGGCGTTGGAGCCGGGCGGCAGCGCGTCGAGCAGCGCTTGGGCGGCGAGCTTGGCGTCGCCCGCCACCGCCACGTCGGCCGGATACCAGCGGCCGATATGGCTGCGCTCGGCGTCGACCTGGATCAGCGGCACCTTGGGCAATGAATTGCCGAAGCTCATGGTGAGGATGTTGAGGCCCGCGCCGAACACCAAGACGCAGTCGGCTTGGTCGATCAGGCGCCGCGCCGCCGAATGGGAGAACGAGCCGACGATGCCGAGATTGGCGGGATGGCCGCGGAACATGTCCTTGCCGCGCGCCGAGGTGGCGAGCAAGGCGCCGATGCGGTCGGCAAGCTGCTCGATCTCGGCCTTGGCGCCGGCGCGATGCGCGCCCAGGCCGGCCAGGATCAGCGGCTTGCGGCTCTGGCGCAGCAGCGCCGCCGCCGCTTCGATGGCCTGCGGCCTGGGCGCCGCCGGCGGGCGCGGCGGCTTCAGCCCCGCAGGCGGTGGGGCCTTCGCAAGATCCATGTCGGCGAGTTGCACGTTGACCGGCAGCAGCAGCGCCGCCGCCCCGCCCTGCATCGCCGCCGCCGCGGCATCGGCCAGCGCGCCGCGGGCGGTGTCGGGGCTGCTTGCCACAAAAGTGCGAATGCCGGCGGCGCCCAGCACGCCCACGGCATTGAAGCCCTTGTAGTCGGGTCCCAACGTGTTCACCGCGCCGCTCGGCACGGCCGCCTCGCCCGAGATGATCAACACCTTGGAGCCCGACCGGCTGGCGTAGGTCGCGGCATGCAGTCCGTTGGCCGTCGCCGGCCCGCGTCCGATCACCGCCACGCCCAGCCCGCCCGTGGCGTAGGAGTAGCCCTCGGCCATGGCGATGGCGTTGTTCTCGTGGCGCGCGCCATAGAGGCGGATGCCGGAATTGTCGAGCGCCGTGGCGAACACCGCGGTGTCGTCGCTCATCAGGCCGAACACTTGGCCGATGCCCATCGCCTTCATGTCGTCGACGAGGACCTGATAGGTGGCGGTCATGGCGGTTCTCCCAATCGTGTTCTGCGGCCCACGAGACACGCGGACAAAGAGACTATGAGCGGGCCTGGAGGCCCGCGGTCCCAGGACGATCAGGTCACCGCGCTGTAGGGTTGGCCCCATTTGTCCTGATAGACGAACTCCTTGAGCGCTCCGCGGCCGACCGGGCCGAACTTGCCCATCGGATAGCCGATCGGAAGGATGGCGTAGGAATGCACGCCCGGCGGCAGGCCGAGCGCAGCATCGGCCTCCTTCTCGAACAGCATGTGCCGGGTCGTGAGCGTCGTGCCGAGACCGAGCGCGCGGGTCGCCAGCACCATGTTCTGCACCGCCGGATAGATCGAGGAGCCCGCCATCCGGTTGGGGTTGGCGCCGTCTTCCAGGCAGGCGACGATCCAGACCGGCGCCTCGTGGTAGTGCTCGGTGAGATACTCCACGGCGGCATGCTGGCGGCGATACTTCTCCTTGTCGCTGCCGGGCGGCGGCTCGCTCGAGCTGTAGCGCGGGCCGATCACCTCGTCGTAGGCCTTCTTGTAGAGGACCTGGACCGCCTTCTTGATCTTGGCATCCTTGACCACCAGGAAGCGCCATTTCTGGGTGTTGCCGCCATTGGGCGCATAGAGGCCGGCGCGCAGGATCTTGGCGATCAACTCATCGGGCACCGGATCGGGCTTCAGCCGCCGCATGGCGCGGCAGGATTCCATGATCTCGAACAGGTCGGGCATGTGTCTTCTCTCCCTGGAGTGCGGACCTCGAGGTCCGCGCTCCGATCAGCCGCGCAGCACGCGGCCGGCTTGGGCGCCGGTCAGCTTGCCCTGCTCCCAGGTCGGCGCGCCGTTGACGATGGTGTACTCGACACCGTTGGACGGCATGACGATGCGCTTGGCACCGCCCGGCAGGTCGTAGCGGCGCTCGCCGTGGTTCTTCGAACCGATGCGGTCGGCATCGAAGATCGTCACATCGGCCGGCGCGCCCTTGGCGAGGCGACCGCGATCCCCGAGCCCGAACAAATCGGCGGGATCGGAGGTGAGCTTGCGCACGCCCTCCTCGAGCGTGATCGCCTGCTTCTCGCGCACCCAGGTGCCCAGAAGGTAGGTCGGGTAGCCCGCATCGCACAGCATGTCGACATGCGCGCCGCCGTCGCCCAGCGCCATCAGGATCGCCTTGTTGTTCAGAAGCTCCTTCATGCGGTCCTCGCGGGTGTTCCACGAGGCCATGGTGAGCTCGCACTGGAGATTGTCGGCCAGCACCAGGTCGAGGAAGGCGTCGACGCCGTCCTTGCCCTGCTCCTGGGCGATCGCCGCGACCGACTTGCCCTCGAGTCCCTTCAGCGCCGGATTCTTGACGGCGTAGACGCCGATGCGCCCCCAGTTGCTGAAGCCTGTCGGATTCCTGAGATCCTCGCGGAAGGCATTGCGGAACGCCGGATCGGCATAGACCTTCTTCTGCGCTTCCTTGTCGGTGTCGGCGAACACCCGCTTCCAGGCCGGGAAGGCGGCGAAGGAGAACGGGTTGTTCATGTCGACTTCGCGGGTGAGCGGCAGCGGCGAAGTCTGCGGGCGCGCGCCCTTGGCGATCATCGGCGCGGCGCGGCGCAGCGTGTCGCGCACCGCCTCGGGGATGTCGTCGCGATCGAACAGGGCGATGAAGGTCACCGGCCGGCCACTCTCGGTCAGCAGAAAGTCCAGAAGCTCGCACTGGTCCTGCTCCAGCACGCCGACCTGGCGGGTAAGCGCGATCTCGATGGCGCCCTTGCCACGCTTCTTGAGCTGGTTGGCGTAGGCCTTCATCTCCTCGCGGCTGGCGTTGCGGCAGGCGAGCGGCTTGCCCTCGAAGCCGAGATGCTGATTGAGCGTCGTCGAGGAGAAGCCGAGCGCGCCGGCGTCCATCGCCTCGCCGATCAGCTTGGCGATCTTCGCCGTCTCCTCGGCCGTGGCGGCGCGATCCAGCGAGGCCTCGCCCATGACGTAGTGGCGGAACGGCGTCAGCGGCGCGATGAAGGCGAGGTTGAGCGAGGGCTTGCGCGCGGCTGCCGCATCCATGAACTCGGGGAAGGTCTCCCAGTCCCAGGTGATGCCCTTGTTCAGCACGTCGAAGGGAATGCCTTCGACATTCACCAGGTCGCGCATGGCGACCTCGCGCGTCTCGGGCTTGCACGGCGCGATGCCGACGCCGCAATTGCCCATGACCACGCTGGTGACGCCGTGCCACGACGACGGCGTGACGGCGCCGTCCCAGCAGATCTGGGCATCGTAGTGGGTGTGCGGATCGACGAAGCCCGGCGTCACGACCAGGCCGTGGGCGTCGATGGTCCGCTTGGCCCCCTCGGTCACCTTGCCGATCTCGGCGACCTTGCCGCCGGCGATCGCGACGTCGGCCTGGTAGCGCGGCGCCCCGGTGCCGTCGACCACGGTGCCGTTCTTGATGACGAGATCGTAGGCCATTGTTTCCTCCGGATATTTTCGAACAGCCTACACTGCTCGGCCGCCGCGGGCTCATGCGAAAAACACGGGCGAGCCCGCAGCATGACGCATTCTGCGGCAAGCCGGCGAAACCAGCGCGTTTCCGCCACCACGCTGCGGCGGTGGATGGCTGCGCCGTTGACAGCCCCGTGACAGCGTGGCTGGATTCCATTCCCAACGACCGACAGGGAGGTTTCGATGCTTCCACCGGGTCAACGCGCGGCGATGATTGCCGGCGCAGGCGTTCGGGCGCCGGCATAGCGGGAACACGCGAACGGCACGCCGGGAGCGGCCATCGCGGGTCGCATCAGTCAGGCGAGACCCCAACTTGGCCGTTCCCGGAAGTGCATTGCGCGCCGCTTCTCCCAGCACGGGTCGCAGGGCGCTCCTGCGGAATGCCCGCCTTCCCCTTCGAGCAACCGACCTATAGCTTCTGCCGCCATGCGCGCAGGCGAGATCGTTTTCACCGGCATGGATCGCGTGGTGTTCGGCCGGCCGGCGGCCGAAGCGGTGGCGGCGGCAGCCGCCCGGCTCGACGCCCGGCGGGTGTTCATCCTGTCCGGCCGTACCC
>Ga0194131_10009797_pt1 | contig 11969 bp, 10 predicted proteins | sample TA2KigO120mmetaG_FD_148631 | JGI IMG/M metagenome (GOLD analysis project Ga0194131, IMG submission 148631) | Freshwater microbial communities from Lake Tanganyika, Tanzania - TA2015053 Kigoma Offshore 120m | ecosystem: Environmental > Aquatic > Freshwater > Lake | place: Tanzania: Lake... | reverse complement strand
CCGGCACCACCACCGTGGTCGACATGTGGCGCTTCATGCCGGGGAGCGCGCGCGCGGCCTCGGCGCTCGGCAACCGCGTCGTCCTCGTGCCCTATGTCGGCGCGCACCCGGATTTCGACTACTTCGACACCCTGGACGACAACGAACGCCTGATCGAAGACTGGCATGGCGCCGCCGATGGCCGTGTCATGGCCTGGGTCGGGGTCGAGCACGCGTTCTACTTCACCGAGCCGGCGCTGCGCCGCGCGGTCGAGCTCGCGCAGCGCCACCGCACCGGCCTGCACATGCACAGCAGCGAGACACGCGCCGAGGTCGACGAGATGCGGCGCCGCACCGGACTGCGGCCGGTGCATGCGCTCGAGCGCTGGGGCCTGTTCGAGGCCGGCACGGTGCTGCTTGCCCACGGCGTCTGGCTGGATGACAGCGAGATCGCGCTGCTTGCGCGCCGCGGCGTCGGCGTGTCGCACAACCCGACCAGCAACATGAAGCTTGCAAGCGGCGTCGCGCCGGTGGAGAAGCTTCTCGCCGCCGGCGTCGCCGTCGGCCTCGGCTCGGACGGCGAGAAGGAAAACAACAACCTCGACCTCTTCGAGGAGATGAAGGTGGCTTCGCTCCTTGCCAAGCTCGGCCGCATGGACGCCGCCGCGCTGCCGAGCTGGGACGTCCTGCGCATGGCCACCCTTGGCGGTGCGCGCGCGATCGGCCTCGCCGACCGCATCGGCTCGATCGAGCCGGGCAAGCAGGCCGATCTCGTCGCGGTGCGCACCGACACGCCGCGCATGTCGCCGCTCATGGCCGGCGAGCACTTCAACCTGCACCACAACCTAGTGCACGCGGCGCAGGGCGGCGACGTCGCCATGACCATGGTTGACGGCCGCGTCGTGGTGCGCGACGGCCGGCTGCTCACCGCCAACCTCGGCCGGCTGATCGATGACGTGCAGGGGCTCGTCCCCGGTCTCTTCGCGCGCCGCGCCGAGAGGCTGGCGCGCCACGCAGAGGGCGCGACGTCGCCCGTGCCGGCGGCGGCATGAGGCGGGAGGACGCGCGCTTTCTCACCGGCGCCGGCGCGTACACCGCCGATCGCGCGGTCCCGGGCGCGCTTGCCTGCGTTTTTCTGCGCGCCGACCGCCCGCACGCGCGCATCGTCTCGGTCGACGCGAGCGCGGCGCGCGCCCTGCCGGGGGTGGTGCTGGTGCTTACCGGCGCCGACCTCGACCCGGCGGCGTTCGAGGAGATGCTGGTCACCTGCCCGGAGGGCGAGGTGGCGACGCCGCTGCGAGTGCCGCACCGGCCGATCCTGGCCCGCGAGCGCGTGAGCTACGTCGGCGAGGCGGTAGCGCTGGTCGCCGCCGAGAGCGCCTCGATTACGCAGGACGCGCTCGAGCAGATCCTGGTCGAGTACGAAGACCTGCCGGCGGTGACCGATCCGCTCGCCGCGCTCGCCGCCGGCGCGCCGGCGGTGCACCCGCAGGACCCGCGCCTCGCCGGCAACCTCGCTTTCGCCATGCGCCATGGCGATGCGGCCGCCGTCGAGGCGGCGTTCGCGGGCGCCGCGCACCGGGTCTCGATCGAGGCGCGCGCGAACCGCGTGGTCGGCCACCCGCTCGAGGCGCGCGCGGCGATTGCCGCCTGGGATGCCGCCGCGGGTCGCTACCGGCTCTGCCTCGGGCACCAGGGGGCGCAGTCGATGCAGGCGCAACTGGCGCGCGTGCTGCGCGTGCCGCCGGAGGCGGTGGTGATCGAGACCCCTGACATCGGCGGCGCCTTCGGCGTGAAGGAGCCGGCGTACCCCGAGTACGTTGCGCTCCTTGTCGCTGCGCGCCGCGCGGGCCGGCCGCTGCGCTGGGTCTCGAACCGCGCCGAGGCGTTTCTGTCCGAACATCATGGCCGCGATGTCGCGCAGCGTGCCGAGCTTGCCCTCGATGCCGGGGGCCGCTTTCTCGCGCTGCGCTTTCACTCGGTGGCGAACCTCGGCGCGCATATCGCCAAGGCGGGCGCGTTCATCGCTGCCTACAACCCGGGCCGCAGCATGTCCGGCGTCTACGCGATCGGCGCGCTCGCTGGTGACGTGCGCTGCGCGCTGACGCACACGCCGCCGGTGGGACCGTACCGCGGCGCCGGCCGGCCCGAGATGGCGTTCGCGATCGAGCGCCTGGTCGACGTGGCGGCGCGCGCCTGCGGCATCGACCGCCTCGAGCTGCGCAGGCGCAATTTCGTGCGCGGGTTTCCGTACCGCACGCCGCACGGCGTCGAGTACGACTCGGGCGACTTCGCCGGCGCGCTCGAGAAGGCGATTGCCGCAGCCGACTGGGCCGGGTTTGGCGCGCGCCGGGCGGCGTCGGCGGCGCGCGGCCGGCTGCGCGGCATCGGCCTCGCCTCGTTTCTCGAGGCGACCGGCGGACCGGCCGAGGAGGGCGCGGCACTGCGCTTCGCCGCCGATGGCAGCCTGCGCCTGCAGGTGGCGACGCAGTCCTCCGGTCAGGCGCACGAGACCGTGTTTCCGGCGATCGTCGCGCGCCTGCTCGGCCTCGACGCGGGCACCGTGGTCCTGGAGCAGGGTGTGCACGCGCAGGCGCTTGCCGGCGGCTCGACCATCGCATCGCGCTCGCTCGTGTCGGCGAGCCGCGCTGCGCACGCGGCCTGCGAGGCGCTGGTCGCGCGCTCGCGACCACTTGCCGCGCAGCGGCTGGAGGTTGCCGAGGCGGACATCGAGTATGCCCAGGGCGCCTTGCGGGTCGCGGGCACTGACCGCGCGATCGGCCTGCTCGCGCTCGCCCGGTCGCTCGAGCGCACGGACGATGGCGGCCACCCGCTCGATACCGTGGCCTCGGTGCGGGTCGCGCGCAGCTACCCGAACGGCTGCCACGTGGCCGAGCTCGAAGTCGACCCCGACACCGGCGCCGTGCAGCTCCTTGCCTACACCATGGCGGATGATTTCGGCGTGCTGCAGAACCCGGTGATCGTCGAGGGCCAGATGCACGGCGGGGTGGCGCAGGGCGCAGGCCAGGCGCTCCTCGAGCATTGCCGCTACGACGCAAGCGGCCAGCTCGTCGCCGGCAGCCTGATGGACTACGCGCTTCCGCGGGCCGATGACCTGCCGGCGTTTGCGGTGCTCGATGCACCGGCGCCGTCCGCGGTCCACCCGCTCGGCGTGAAGGGCGCCGGCGAGGCGGGCGCGACGGGTGCGCCGGCGGCGATCGCCAACGCGCTCGCCGACGCGCTCGCCCTGCGCGGCGCGGCCCTGCCGGACATGCCCTACACGCCGGAGCAGGTCTGGCGCGCGCTGCAGCAGGCGCGCTGAGCCGCTCCGCGCCGGCGCACGGCGCGGCGTGCCGCGCCTAGCAGCCCGCTTCCCGCCAAAGCACCGACATCGCCGACCGCAGTGCCCGCGCCCCGAGCGACTCGGCATTGGCATAAAGCACCATTGTGCGCCGTCAAACCGGGACCAGGGAGCGGGAGAATGGCCAAATCGTGCAGCGCCCCACGGCCTGGGGCGGATAGATTTTCCTTTCCGTGGCCCGCAGAACACGCTGGTGAAAATCAAGTATTTCACCGCCCGCGTTCAACCCTCGCCCAGCGATCCGGATGTCAACGTCCGGCAGGAAACGTACTTGCACGCATTGCAGGCCCACTGCCCGCTGGTTGAGCTGTACTACAGGCACTTCCTGCGTCACCGGATTTCCATGGAGCATGCCAATCCGCCGCCGGCCAGCGTCGAGGTGTGGAAGAACGAAGAAAAGGGCTCGGACGTGAACCTTGCCCTACACGTCCTCAACGACGCCTGGCTGCTCGAGCAGAGCCTCAGCTTGCCGCAACTCGCGCTGAAGGCCGCCTAAAAGTATAGGGGGGGTATAGGGGGGCTATACAAAATCGCCCCCTATACCTTAAAAGACAGCGTTTGCCAGTGCGCGGCTTTTTCGCGCTCTGGCGCGGTGGCACACGCGACGCGGTAGCCGCCTGCGAGCCGCAAGGGCTTGATGCGCAGCATGAAGCCCGCAGTGGCGAAGCGGCGGCGGATTAGCAGGGACGGCGCCCAACGAAGGCACTGAGCCAGGCTGATCGTGCCGAATCTATGGGGCGGCATCGTGGGCGATCCCTCGGCGAAGAAATCGCCGGCCTGGGGCGTTGCGCTGAAGCCGCTTGACCGGCTGATCGCCAAGGCGCTCGAAGAACACCAGGGCGCGTTCGCGGAATATGAGACGGCGCAGGTGGTGTTCGAGGCACAGAAGGACGCCATCGCGGGCCGCATCAAGGAAGCGGCGAAGAAGCCGAGCAAGGGCGATCCGGCGGCGATTGCGCGGGAATTGCGCACGCACGGCGAGCAGGCGCCGCAGGAACCGACGCTGCGCCGCTACAAGACCAACGACAGCACGGTGGAGAAGCTGGGCGAGTTGCTGCGCGAAAACCCGGCCGGGCTGCTGGTCCTTCGGGACGAGCTGGTCGGCCTGATCGCCACGTGGGAGCGCGAGGGGCGCGAGGGCGAGCGCGCGTTCTTTCTCGAAGCCTGGAACGGCAATCAGAGCTTCGACACCGACCGCATCGGGCGCGGGCATATCTCGATCCCCAACCTGTGCGTTTCGATCTTCGGCGGCATCCAGCCGGACAAGCTGACGGTGTATCTGGAACAGGCGGCGCACGCGCTCGCCAACGACGGGATGCTGCAGCGGTTCCAGGTACTGGTCTATCCCGATCCGCGGCGCTGGGAATGGCGCGACCGCTCACCGGACAAGGCAGCGCGGGATGCAGCCTTCGTGGTGTTCGAGACGCTGGCCGAGTTCGACCCGGTGGCATGGGGCGCGGCGCCGGCGGACGACTTCGCACAGTTTCCGTGGTTCCGTTTCGACGACGAGGCGCAGGCGGTGTTCATCGAGTGGTCCGAGGACCTGCACCGGGAGCGCCTGCCGAACGAGGAGGAGCCGATCATCCGGCAGCATCTGGCCAAGTTCGACAAGTTGTTCCCCGCACTGGCGCTCGTCTTTCACCTGGTGGAGGGCGCGGCCGATGGCATCCACGGCCCGGTGAACAAAGAAGCAGCGCTGCGCGCGGCGGCCTGGTGCGAGTTCCTCGAAGCCCATGTCCGGCGCTGCTATGGACTCCTGAAGGATGACGGGCTGCGCGCCGCGCAGACGCTGGCGGCCAAGCTGGAGCGCGGGGCGCTGGAAGACGGCTTCACCCTGCGCGACGTGCGCCGCAATCAGTGGCGCAACCTGACATCGGATGATGCGATCCAGGCCGCGCTCGACTGGCTGGAGGACGAGGACTGGCTGCGGGGCGAGGCGAGCGGCGGCACCGGCCCGGGCAGCGGCAGGCGCACCGTGCGCTATCGGATCAACCCCGCCGCAAAAGCCGGGCGCACGGAGGGCAGCGCATGAACTGGCTGGAACGCGCGCGCCGCGAAATCGGCGGAACGCCCACAGGCACCACTGCCAATAGTGCCGATGGAAATCTAACGGCAGTAATGGCGGTGCTGCATCACGTCCCCCCGGACAAACAGGATAGTTCTAACGGCGGTATCCCCGGGCGATGAGGGCCTTTGGACCGTCACGCTGCGTCCCATGATGGATAACGGCCCGCTGTACCTGCACAAATCGCGCGCGCCCCTGGTTCATTTGCCCCGCACTTGGCTGCGGACGCCGCGTGGCCGTCCTGTACAGCGGCGGCATCTTCGCCTGCCGCCACTGCTACCAGCTCGCCTACGCGAGCGCGCGCGAGGACGCGGGCAACCGCGCGACGCGACGCGCGGATCGCATCCGGGCACGATTGGGCTGGGAGCCCGGCATCCTCAACGGCAACGGCGATAAACCGAAGTGGATGCGCAGGCGCACGTTCTATCGCCTGGTCGAGCAGCACGACCGTCTCGTGAACCGATCCATGCACGCCGTGGCGCTCAAGTTCGGAATGCTGCGCGGCGCGTTTCCCGAGTAATGCCCGCACCGGCAAAGGCCGTCAGCCGGTGAGCGGGGCACCAGAGAATGAACGGGGACTAGTTCGGGGACTGGCTACCGGTCGATGCTCGGCGAATTACACTAACTACTTGATATTAATGGTGGCCAAGGGCGGAATCGAACCACCGACACAAGGATTTTCAGTCCTCTGCTCTACCAACTGAGCTACTTGGCCTTGCGGGACGCGCCCCGCGCTACGGGCGCGTTTTTGAGGAAGCGAATTATAGCAAACCCCTAGCTGGAGTCCGGCTTCTCTTGGCTGTAGCCCAAGCCGCGCACGGTGAGGATCTTCACCCCGCCCGGCTCCAGCTTTCACCGCAGGCGGTGCACGTAGACCTCGATCGCGTTGGCCGATACACCTTCGCCCCACTCGCAGAGGTGGTTCACCAACTGGTCCTTGGATACCAGGCGGCCGGCGCGCTGCAGGAAGATCTCCAGCAGGCTCACTTCCCGCGCCGAGAGATCCACCGCGTCGCCGTTCAGCCGCGCCACGCGCCCGACTTGGTCATAGGCGAGCGTGCAGTGCATGATCAGGGTCGGTCCGCCGTACATGCCGCAGCGCACCAGCGCGCGCACCCGCGCCTCGAGCTCGGAAAGGTCGAATGGCTCGGTGAGGTAGTCGTCGGCGCCCGGGTTGAGCCCCTTGATGCGGTCGCTGACCTCGTTCAGGCTGGTGAGGATGAGCACCGGCAGGGGCGACTGGCGCGCGCGCAGGCGCTTGAGCACTTCCAGTCCGGATTTCTTGGGCAGCCCGAGGTCGAGGATCAGCAGATCGAACTCGTTGGCCTCGGGCGCGGACTCGGCCTCCGGGCCGGTCTGCACCCAGTCCACCGCGTAGCCCGACAGGCGCAGGCTGCGAGTGACCGCGTCGGCCAGAACCGCGTCGTCCTACGCGATCAGAATCCTCAAGCTCGCACATCCCCCCGCGCCGAGCGTAATACAAAAGAAAAGGGGCCCTCGCGGGCCCCTCTCCGGGACACATCCGGCTCGCGCCAGATTACATGTCCATGCCGCCCATGCCGCCCATGCCGCCCATGCCGCCGTGGTCATGGCCGCCGCCGGCGCCGCCCTTCTTCTCCTCCACCTGTTCGGCGACCATCGCGTCGGTGGTGAGCATCAGGCCGGCAACCGAGGCCGCGTTTTGCAGCGCGGTGCGCGCCACCTTGGTCGGATCGATGACGCCCATCTCGACCAGGTCGCCGAACTCGTCGGTCTGCGCGTTGTAACCGTAGTTCACGCCCTTGCCTTCGGCGACCTTGTTCAGCACCACCGAGGGCTCGGCGCCGCAGTTGGCGACGATCTGGCGCATCGGCTCCTCCAGCGCCCGCATCACGATCTTGATGCCGGACTGCTGGTCGTCGTTGGCGACCTTCATCTTGCCCTCGAGGGCCCTGCGCGCGCGCAGGAACGCCACGCCGCCGCCCGGGACCACGCCTTCCTCCACCGCCGCACGGGTGGCGTGCAGGGCGTCCTCGACGCGGGCCTTCTTCTCCTTCATCTCGACTTCGGTCGCCGCGCCCACCTTGATCAGCGCCACGCCGCCGGCGAGCTTCGCCACGCGCTCCTGGAGCTTCTCGCGGTCGTAGTCGCTGGTGGCTTCCTCGATCTGGACGCGGATCTGCTTGACCCGGCCCTCGATGTCCTTCTTGTTGCCGTTGCCGTCGATGATCGTGGTGTTCTCCTTGCCCGACTCGATCTTCTTGGCGCGGCCGAGGTCCTTGAGGGTCGCGTTCTCCAGCTTCAGGCCCAGCTCCTCGCTGATGACCGTGCCGCCGGTGAGGACCGCCATGTCCTCCAGCATCGCCTTCCTGCGGTCGCCGAAGCCCGGCGCCTTGACCGCCACCGTCTTCAGGATGCCGCGGATGTTGTTGACGACCAGGGTCGCCAGCGCCTCACCTTCGACTTCCTCGGCGATGATCAGCAGCGGCTTGCCGGCCTTGGCCACCTGCTCCAGCAGCGGCAGCAGCTCGCGGATCGAGCTGATCTTCTTGTCGTGCAGCAGGATGTACGGGTCATCCAGCACGGCGATCTGCTTCTCCGGGTTGTTGATGAAATACGGCGACAGATACCCACGGTCGAATTGCATCCCCTCGACGACGTCGAGCTCGTTCTGCAGGCTCTTGCCGTCTTCGACGGTGATGACACCTTCCTTGCCGACCTTGTCCATGGCATCGGAGATGATCTTGCCGATGTCGTTGTCGGAGTTGGCCGAGATCGAGCCGACCTGGGCGATTTCCTTGGAGGTCTTGCAGGGCTGCGAGATCTTCTTCAGTTCGTCGACCACGGCGATCACCGCCCTGTCGATGCCGCGCTTGAGATCCATCGGGTTCATGCCCGAGGCGACGTACTTCATGCCCTCGCGGACGATGGCCTGCGCCAGCACCGTCGCGGTCGTGGTGCCGTCACCGGCCACGTCCGAGGTCTTCGAGGCGACTTCCTTCACCATCTGCGCGCCCATGTTCTCGAACTTGTCCTTGAGTTCGATTTCCTTCGCGACCGAGACGCCGTCCTTGGTGACGGTGGGAGCGCCGAACGAGCGCTCCAGCACCACGTTGCGGCCCTTGGGGCCCAGCGTCACCCTGACGGCGTCGGCCAGGATGTTCAGGCCGTGCACCATGCGGACGCGGGCGCTCTCGTGAAAGCGGACTTCCTTGGCTGCCATTTGATTCTCTCCTGTGTGCGATTTCCGGACTTGCGGATAAGAGATGCGGGGCTGCGGCTCAGTGGCCTTCGATCACGCCCATGATGTCTTCCTCGCGCATGACGAGGAGCTCTTCGCCCTTGACCTTCACCGTCTGCCCGGAGTACTTGCCGAACAGCACCTTGTCGCCGGGCTTGACGTCCAGCGGGATCAGCTTGCCGGCGTCATCCTTCTTGCCCTTGCCGACGGCGACCACTTCGCCTTGATCGGGCTTCTCGGCCGCGGTGTCCGGGATCACGATGCCGCTGGCGGTCTTTCGCTCTTCCTCAATGCGCTTGACGATGACTCGGTCATGCAAAGGACGAATCTTCATACGGTCTCCAATTAAAAACGTTAGTAAATTCAGGCATTTAAATATATCCAGGCGGAGGGTGACCTGCTGCTGTGGCGATATTTGCTAGCACTCTCCTATATCGAGTGCTAATGATAGCGGCCTAGAGGCCCGATTTCAAGTCTTCTTTAGAATCCGATCGTGCCGCTACCCTGCCGCCTGCTCCCCGCCGCGCTCTGCGCCGCCGCGTTCGCCGCCTTCGCCCGGGACGCGCTGCCGCCGCAGGTGGCCCAGGCGCTGGCTGCCGCGCGAGTACCTCAGGGGAGTGTGGCCATCGCTGTCCAGGAAGCGGGCGCCGCTCGCCCGGTCCTGCGCGTGAACGATGCGGTGTCGTTGAACCCGGCATCGACCATGAAGTTGGTGACCACTTACGCTGCCTTGGAGCGATTGGGCCCCGCGTACCGCTGGAAGACCGAGGCCTACCTGGGCGGGGAACTGCGCGACGGCGTCCTCGCAGGCGACCTGCTGCTCAAGGGGGGCGGCGACCCGAAGCTCAACCTGGAGTCGTTCTGGATCCTGCTGCGGGGGCTGCGCGCCAAGGGCCTGCGAGAGATCCGCGGCGACCTGCTGCTGGACCGCAGCCGCTTCGAGCGCGCCGCCGGCGACCCGGGACGCTTCGACGGCGACCCGTTCCGGCCCTACAACGTGCTGCCGGACCCGCTGCTGGTGAACTTCCGCTCGCTGCGCTTCACCTTCCACCCCGCTGCCGATTCGGCCACGGCGCGGATCTCGGTGGAGCCGCGCCCGCCGGCGCTGGAGGTGGTCAACGTATTGCGGCTTGCCGAAGGCCCCTGCCCCGAGGGCCGCGCCTTTCGCGACATCCTGCTGCCCACGTTCGAGCCCGCGAAGCAGCGCGCGATCTTCGCCGGCCGCTACCCGGCCAGCTGCGGCGAGAAAGACCTGCACGTCGCGCTGCTGGAGCCCAACGACCATGTGGGCGGCACCCTGCGCCAGTTGTGGGCGGAAACCGGCGGCGCGTGGTCGGGCACCACGCGCGACGGCGTGGTGCCGCCGGGCGCCGCCGCATTCCACGTCCATGAGTCCGCGCCGCTGGCCGAACTGGTCCGCGACGTCAACAAGCTCTCGAGCAACGTGATGGCGAGGCACCTGTTTCTGACCCTCGGCCTCGAGGCGGGCGGCGCGCCGGCCGGCGCGGAGAAGTCGGCGGCGGCTGTGCGCGACTGGCTGCGGCACAAGGGCCTGGCGGCGCCCGAACTGGTGATGGAAAACGGCTCCGGCCTGTCGCGCGCGGAACGCATCAGCGCCGCCACGATGGCGGCGCTGCTGCAGTCGGCCTGGCGCAGCAGCGTGATGCCGGAGTTCGCCTCCTCGCTGCCGGTGGCGGCCACCGACGGCACCATGCGCCGGCGCCTGAAGGGCGAAGGCCTCTCGGGCCAGGCCCACATCAAGACCGGGCTGCTGTCCGATGCCCGCGCCATGGCCGGATACGTCCTGGACCGACGCGGCCGGCGGATGGTGGTGGTGATGATCGTCAACCATGCCAACGCGCCGCAATCGCAGGAAGCGCTGGATGCGCTGCTGCGCTGGGTCTACGAGCGCGGCTGAGGCATTTGGCGGCCGCCCGCCAGCGCAATCCAGCCGCGGCCGACACGGTAGGCCACCCAGAGCCCGGTGATTCCCCATAGCGCAAGGGCAAGCGGGATCAGCAGCAAGGTGAGCCACAGCAGCAGGCCCGCAAGCGCCCAGGGCACCGCGAACCAGAAGGTACGGATCTGCCAGCGGAAGTGCGATTCCAGCGGCGTGCCGGCGGCCTCGGCGCGCTTGAGGTAGTTGAGCACCACGGCGATCACCGAGGGCCAGCCGAGCAGGAACGCGGTCACCACCAGCGCCGGGGTAAGCAGGCCGGCCAGCACAGACCAGGCGTGCAGCGCGTAGATGACGTGGGCCCAGGCCCTGAGGCCCTCCAGGCCTGGCGCGTGATCGTCGCCGCCGCTCACAGCCCCAGTTCCCGCCACAGCGCATCCACGCGCCTCTTCACCGCCTGGTCCATCTTGATCGGGGTGCCCCAGCGGCGCGCGGTCTCGCCCGGCCACTTCGAGGTGGCGTCGATGCCCATCTTGGAGCCCAGGCCCGCCACCGGGCTGGCGAAGTCCAGGTAGTCGATCGGCGTGTTCTCCGCAATCAGGGTATCGCGCGCCGGGTCCACGCGCGTGGTGATCGCCCAGACCACCTCCTTCCAGTCGCGCGCGTCGACATCGCCGTCCACCACGACGATGAACTTGGTGTACATGAACTGGCGCAGGTAACTCCAGACGCCGAACATGACGCGCTTGGCGTGCCCGGCGTACTGCTTCCTCATGCTCACCACCGCCATGCGGTACGAGCAACCCTCCGGCGGCAGGTAGAAGTCCACGATCTCGGGGAACTGCTTCGCGATCAGGGGCACGAAGACCTCGTTCAGCGCCACGCCGAGCATCGCCGGCTCGTCGGGCGGCTTGCCGGTGTAGGTCGAGTGGTAGATCGGGTCGCGCCGCAACGTGATGCGCTCCACCGTCAGCACCGGGAAGCGCTCGGCCTCGTTGTAGTAGCCGGTGTGGTCGCCGTGCGGGCCTTCGAGCGCGGTGTCCTCCGGCCGGATCACGCCCTCGAGCACGATCTCGGCGGCGGCCGGCACCTGCAGCTCGCTGCCGAGGCACTTCACGATTCCGGTGCGGCCCCCGCGCAGCAACCCCGCGAACTGGTACTCGCCCAGCGAATCCGGCACCGGCGTCACGGCGGCGAGCGTCGTCGCCGGATCGGCGCCCAGCGCGACCGCGACCGGGAACGGCGTTCCGGGCCGCGCCAGCGTGTGGTCGCGGAAATCGAGCGCGCCGCCGCGATGCGCCAGCCAGCGCATGATCAGGCGATTGGGCGCGATCACCTGCTGGCGGTAGATGCCCAGATTCTGCCGCTCCTTGAGCGGCCCTCTGGTCACGGTCAAACCCCAGGTGATGAGCGGGCCGGCATCGCCCGGCCAGCAGGTCTGCACCGG
>Ga0194131_10009795_pt1 | contig 11971 bp, 11 predicted proteins | sample TA2KigO120mmetaG_FD_148631 | JGI IMG/M metagenome (GOLD analysis project Ga0194131, IMG submission 148631) | Freshwater microbial communities from Lake Tanganyika, Tanzania - TA2015053 Kigoma Offshore 120m | ecosystem: Environmental > Aquatic > Freshwater > Lake | place: Tanzania: Lake... | reverse complement strand
GATGCATCAAAACAAAGTGGATGTGATCCTGCTCAAATCATTGAAATATTGAAAGAGAATGGATTTGAAATTCACTATCCTGAATATGCTAAAAATCGATATAGGCTCGTACAAGATAATGAACTCATGAATCTACATTCTTCAAATGTAATCAATTTGTTATGTACAAAGTCATAATTTTTTAATTTGTATAAATTCCAATAGGAATAAACTCCGAGATTAGACAAGGTAGATCAGTCGTTATCTAAATAGAAATATTATTCCATGATGACTCAAACTAATCTAAGTATATGATGAAATTTTGTAAAACAACCTTATTACATCATTACATAATTAATTTCTACAGAATAAATCTAATAATCTATAATTTCAACATTAATAAGAAAGACAAATGAATTTTACAAATAAAATGCTTACAACGAAAAATGAATCATTAAAATTTGCATATAGGCAAATAAGATACACTTTAATTCATAGAAACTTTAACGGAATTACATCACCATTACGAAAACTACCTGATTTTCTAGTTCTAGGTGGTAAAAGATGTGGAACAACCAGTCTTTTTCAGTTTTTAAGACAACATCCTGATATCTCTAATCCTACAGTTGATCATATGGGATTTTTTGATGATAATTACAAATTAGGAATCAATTATTACAAATCATTTTTTCCATTAAAAACAAAGAGGAGTGTTATAAAATTAGATTACGATGTAACAACTTCTTATTTAACAAGTCCATATGTGCCGGAAAGAGTAAGCAAGTATATGCCAGATATAAAAATGATAATTTTACTTAGAAACCCAGTTACACGTGCATGGTCTGAATATCATTCTAATCTGAGAGGTGATCCATCCTATGGAAAATTTGAAACTTATATTGATAATGAATTAAAAGAATTAGAAACCATTAATTTTTCAGAAAAAGTTTTAAAAAATGATTATGATCTCAAAGATCCCAGGAATAATTATCTGAAAAAAGGACTTTATGTAGATTTTCTCAAAAAATGGTTTAATTTTTTTCCTAAAAAAAATTTTTTAATATTGCCTACTGAGCTTTTTGCAAAAAATGAAAAACTTGTTTATTCACAAATTTTTGAATTTCTTGGCTTACCAAATTCTGAGATTAAAAATACTAATCGCATGGAAAAAGGTAATTATGATCCGATAGATGAAAAATTAAGGTTAAAATTAGATATTTTTTTTAAACCTAAAAATCTAGAACTTTTTCAACTATTGGGTACACAATTTGACTGGGAAAATTAATTTTAAATCTTAAAGAATTGTGATATCTTACCTTCTAAACTTAATTTATGATAGAGCTTGTAGTCCTTTAGAGTGTCGATTTCAAGCCATCCACCTGAAATTGTGACAGATTTCAATTTACACCCTTGTTTAATGAGTGTTTGAAGCAGATCTGTCATAAACGAACTCTCGAATGATAACTTAGAATTCAGAACATTGTTCTTGGATCTTGATTCTAATCCAAATTTCTCATACCATGACTTTAATAATTCTAAACCAGCGTTTTGAAATTTCATTAAACCGATATATTGACCTTGGATATCTTCAATTTTTTCTACTTTCCGTCCAATGTCAGTAATGAATCCATTTTTATCTAGCCTCAAGCTTTCTGCATCGGATAATGGATTATCAAATCTCAATTCCCATAATTTTTTCCAATTTCTATCTACAGTTATGGAAATATCATTTTTTTCCCTAACTAGTCGTTTCAAAATTTTTTTCTCATAAACGATGTCACCATATGATATTATTACAATTCCATTCAATTTCTCTTTAGCTAAAAATAATCCATACACCATGTTTGTTTTTTTGTAATTTTTATTTTTAACATAATTTATATTTTTGAATTTAATTTTTTCCGAACGATAACCAGTCACTACTGTGATGTCATTGATGCCACATTCTCTAAAACAATTAATCTGATGTTCTAGTATACTCCTATCAAAAATTTTAACCATACATTTTGGATTATTGTTTGTTAAAGGTCTGAGTCTTTTTCCTTGGCCTCCTGCAAGAATAATGGCTTTACAATTAATCATTTTTCAAAAAATTTTCAACTAATTTAAAATTAAAATCGTTTTTCTCTCTTTCTGGATGCCACATAACTCCTAATATTGGAAGTTTTCCATGAACAAAACCCTCTACACTATTATCATTCAAAGATATGGCAAATGCATTCAGATCATTCCCTAAATCCTCTTTTTCTATAATGTTATTGTGATACGAATTTACCATTAACTCATCATCTGACACTATCTTTGAATTAATACTAATTCCATGCTTCGTTCCAGCATGGTTAATTGTAGCTTGGTTGATCTTGAGATTTCCATTAAAATACTTATTTATCACCTGCATACCTCTACACACTCCAATTATAGGTAAATCTTTTTGTATAGCGTACCTAATTAATTTCATCTCTGTTTCATCTCTGGTTTCTTCTTCATCTATGTTATCGCCTCCCGACATGATAATCCCATCAATTTTAATTAAATCTAAAAATTCTTCTAAATTACTTATAATATTAGGCACTAAGATAGGAAGATAATTTAATTTTCTAAAAAATTGCAACCAGTCATGACTTAGTGAATCTCTTTTTTCATTATAACCACCAAAATTTGAAACTCTTAATGATATGGCAATCTTTTTCAAATCTAACAAATAACCATATACGTAATTATTTAAATTTAAGAATCGTCAATTTAATAATTTAAAATACCGTGATCTGTTGATTTTTACAATCTAATTTTATTTGTCTAGCAGTTTCGACTTTAGAAAATATGCTTTGTTCACAGCCTATGGCTGCTGGTAACCCAATCTCAGCACATCTTAAAGCCATATGGGAGGCAATTCCCCCATATTTTGTAATTAAGCCAGCAGGATTCTTTGTAAATATCCAATCAAATCCAGGATCTGCATTCTCGATAACGACAATTCTATTGTTTATGTTCTGATTATTGTTTTTTTTAAGAACTATGATGTCTCCTGAGATAGATTTTCTTGTGATAAAATTTGGTTTTGAAATAAAATCTTGTATTATGTAGAGATCTTGTACCTGATTTATGACAGGAGGTAACAATAATAACTGATTTTGTAAAAATTGATTACGGTTTTCAATAATTTTATCTTTCCATGTTCTCTCTGTAGAGTTTGCGTTAATCTTATACTTTAGAATAGAATTAATGTCCAAAAATGAAATATCTTCAGTCGTAAAACCTAATCTATGGCCTGCTTTTACTATAAGCTCGAGAGAATCGCTAATATTCTTACTGAACTCCATTTTGAATTTTTCTCGAAAATATATTGTTTTTTTAATAAAATCAATTAATTGTACAAAACCGAATTGAACTCCTTGTTGTCTAAAGAATTTATTTATTCTAATATGACTTATCTTACTCTCCATTTCTTCCTCATGAATACTAAAATTTTTAATCAGGAATTCCTCCTTATCATATCTTTTTACGGTGATGTCGTAAGTTCCAGGCCTTAAATGTCCGTATTTTCTCATGAATTCCTTCTCACTAATTTTTTTTTCAGCCACTGATATCATATCATTTTGAAATTCTTTTGTAGGCGAATTAATACTATTAAAAATAGAACTATACTCGGCGAAATTCAACATCTTCTGTTCTAATAAACTATTCAACAATGCAGTAGCAACAAATGCTAATCGTGCCATAGTTGAAAATGGTATTATGCCAAATGTTTTGCAATCATCTAGTAATATTTTACTAAACTCTAAAAAATTCTTATAATCAGGTTTTTGTTTTTTAAATTTTTTAAATGCCTTTTTCCTTCTTTGTTCTAACTCATTCATTGAGTTTTTACAATTGTCAAAAATTGGATCAAAATTCAAAACTAAATAATTAGTAAACTCTATCAATTGTTTTTTAATTAAACCAATTTCTTCATTTGAAAATCCGTCGATGGATAGCTCTCTCAATCTAGTTTTAATTGAAAAATCAAAACATGAGAAAACAACATAAAATTCGATCTTATCATGAAGGTATGGCTTTGCAGAGATTTTTTTTAAATAATATCCCAGTAATTTCTTTGCAATTCTTTTTTTAAATGATGATGGGAAAAATGATGTAAAACTAACTAATAGTCTTACATATGGTTTATTTCCAATTCTTAACATCAATTTTTTAGATATTGGCATTTTATAGCCGATATTGGTTCGTCCTTTGTACCAAGAATAATCCATTACTAAATAATCGTAAAGTGAATAACTTAATGGATTTGGGTTAGTTCCGATGATCTCAGCTGGATTCCAATCCGCCATGTCTGAGAGAAAAATAAAGTCTTTATTGGTATTTTTCAATTGAATCGCGGTTTTTTTCAAAGTCTTTTCAACGAATTTGTCTTCAGCGTTGAAATCTTTTCCGAATAGCTGAGTTAATGCTCTGACCTGGAAGATTATAATTTTTTTATTTCTATCTATGGCAAACTCAATATCAAGCTTATCATTCTTCAAAATTTTTTCTAGTTCATCAACAGCTAAAATTAATTTTCGCCATAAATGCGGGATCTTTCTTCGTTCAGTATTTCGATAAATCCTGGTGATTTTATTTGACATGCCTTTTGTTACAGAATCTGTAGAATTATCTTGTTCATAATTTATGATAAAATATGGCGAACCTGAATTTGGATCTCGAGATAAAATTACACCATTTGTGTGTATGACTTTTGTCTGCTTCTGTATTAGGATTTGATTATTTTCAAAAATTATCTTCTGTCTTGCAATATTATGCAATTTATAATATTTAGAATTTTGTGAACCGATTCCTTTTTTTATATATGACCTTATAACTGTGCTCACAGCGTTTCTAATCTGTCTCTTATTCTTTGGATTTATGTTTAAGACAGATGTATAACGACCAGCTTGAGAAGAGATAACCGAATCCTCTCCTATGGCAGAACTTCGTACGATTATATCGTCGGTAAAAAGTCTCGATATTCTTTTTATTACTTTATCCTGGTTTTTATTCCAATCGCCAACTGAAAAAATATACATTTCTTCAATGACCGACTTCCTTATTATTGGTTTTAGGTATCTGAGTGTTTCAGCTTTTGACGCAATCAATTTTTTTCTCCTTAAGAAAGCACAGCAATTTCTTGATGCATTCTTCAACTGTATATCTGCCAGCATCTAAAATCAAATCAGAATTATTCGGTTCTTCAAATACATCATCTATTCCAGTAAAATTTTTAATTTCTCCTGCTCTTGCCTTCTTATACATACCTTTTACATCTCTCTTTTCACATTCTGAAATATTACAATTAATATAGATCAAAAAAAAATTTTCATTGCACAGAATTTTTCTGGCATTATCTCTAGTAATCTGGTATGGGCTTATCAATGATACACACACAGGTACATCATGTTTAATCAATAATTTAGCTAAATGTGCCACCCTTTCATTTTGAGAAATTCTTGCCTCTCTAGAAAAATCATATGTCCCTAACCAATCATACAAGGCATCTCCATCTAAAACTGCTAAATTAGGAATAATTCTTTCCAACCCCTTGGAAATTGTAGTTTTACCACTACAAGGTCTGCCAGTCATCCATAAAACAAACACCATCATCTAAAAATCTTATCTGTATTATTTATAATGCTTTAATACATCAATCGTACATAAAGTCCTTTTATGAGTTATTTTTTATAATCTTAGCTATAAAATTAATAAAAAAATTATAAGTTTCAGATTTTAGTTTCTTGTAAGATTCTTCAATATTTTATTACAATGTCTATTATGTCTCAAAAATCTTATAAACTGAACGTCCCATAAAGTGTGAAATCATCAAATGAACTCTTACATAAATAAATTTTATTTTGGGAACGTGATGTGTTCTATATTTATTAATGAATTGTTGATAAAAAAACTCATAATTTAGTTAAGTTCTTGTGGAATCACCATGTGAGGGAACAAATATCTCTCATGTTAGATATGATGTCATGAAAACTTTGTAGTAAATTATAACGATTGATTTGTAATGCCATGTATGATAATGAGTTTTTATACAAATTTAAGAAAAATTTAGTTGTAATTTTAAACTATTTTTTGATAATGTGAAATATGATATAGTGCTACTATAAACTGTTGTTGAATATGGACTCAATTTGTTTATCACATAAAGAAGATCCTGATGGTATAATCTCCTCAGTTCTTATAAAACAGATTTTCCGTTCAAGTATTTTCTTGACTGATTATGGTGATCTGATAAGCACACTACAAACAATCACCAAAAATCACCGCTTTAAACAAATCTTCATTTGTGATCTTGCCTTAAAATTATCTAATGTTGACCAATTTTTTCTAGTATTATCTTCAATAAACCGAAATGGGGCAAAGATCTGGTTTATAGACCATCATACATTGCCAGAAGAATTAAGGAAAAAACTCGACGAACTGAATGTGACAATACTCCATTCGGAAATCGACTGTACGTCTGCAATTATCTATGAAAATTTTAAGGATAATCTGAAGAAAAATACCGAATTGTTAGTAGCATGTGCTTGCATAACTGACGGCATGGAGGATGGAAGTGTTGCACAAAAAATAATAAGAAAAAACGAAAAGATGTTTACTCTTCTAAACTCTGCCTTAATTTGGTATGATGTCAAAAAAAATCAAAATAATGTAAAGGATCTTTTAAAAATTGTTGATTCTCTAACTTCTGGTAAATTACCTTTTGAAATAACGCCAAAACTTGACAGTTACCATGATCTTCTCCATGAGGAATTTAAACTTCATAACTACATACAAAGTAATACTCAGCATTACAAAAATTTTGATTGTTTAAAGATCAATGATGGAAAATTGTCGAATCATGCAGCCAGACTAATATCTAGATCAGAAAAAAACACCTGTCTTGTCCATAGAGACTTCGATAATGGGTCAGCACAAGAATTGGTAATCTTGTCAACGAAATACAATACCAAAAATGTAGGTCTGATTACTAATTTACTCGCAAGTAAATTCTATGGTTCAGGTGGAGGCGATCCTAACAGATCTGCAGCAATAATTCCTACAAAGAACTTCAAAAATTTTCTAGAACTATTGGATTTAGAAATAAATCCAAATTAGTTTTAACTAACCGACCTTAAACTTATTTTTAATAAATTTCTTTAATTTGGATTCCCTTCTTTGAAATTCTAAATACTCGTTATTTGGTGAGTTGATCTTTCTCTTATAATCTCTTCTTGCCTTTTCTAAATAATCTGATAATGTAGGATACATATGCAAAATATAAAATGGAATATTTATAAAATGATTTGCATTCATTATACATGTCTCAACTCAATGTTCCAAATTTTACTTTTTAAAAATTCTCAAAATATATCTTTTTTACCGTTCAAATACTATTATTAATAACTTGTTAGGAGAAAAATCGATTGTACATAATATCTCAAAACATTTCAAATTATGATATTCCTTTTCCTCCGGATGCAATATTCAGAATTAACCTTGCATGGGTTGAATCTATAGAGACGTTAACCAATCTGGCTGAAAAACATAGGTCTCATGAATTGTTCATTGATATTCCAATTGGAAGAACAAAACCTCCTAACAATAAATACGATGTTTCAGAAATAATACCAATAATAGAGAAATATCCTAATGTTAGGTATCTTGCAATATCGAATGTTGAAAAACCATCCGATTTTATTCCAATTCAAAATCAAGTGCCAAAACGTGTAACCATAGTGCCAAAAATTGAGAGTTCAGAAGGTGTCAATAATCTGCAAGAAATAGTTTCTAGTTTGCAATCAACGACAAAAGTTATCATGTTGGATCATGATGATCTTTATACCTCTTTGATAAAAAATGGGAAAAAACCATCCGATTTCAAAGATTATCTGATGAAACTATCTCAGTTCTGTGATCAAAATAATATTGTATTGCTAAGGACAGTTGGCGTTATATTTAGTGATAAAGAGAAGAAAGTAAATCAATACATAAAGTAAGATCTAACAAATCAGTTCTCTTGATTGATCAAATCATAATCTATCTTGTATATGATGATTCTGTTCTTATAACCTTCTTCAATAGAATCAAACTCTTTAATCAAAAACGGGTATTTGCTAGGGCTTTCTAACAACTCATCAAGAAAATGCGCTTCATTGTGTTCAGTGACGACAAGGTGTGAAAGTCCTTTATCCTTTGACTCTAAAATGTATTTGGTAAGTGAATCATAGCCCTTAGTTGGTATTCTGGGATACATGTGTTCGGTCTTGACATTACCGTCTATGTCAAGTGGATTTGGCCATTCAAGCTCCGAAACTGTTACTCTCAGATATTTTCCACCTGGATATTCGTTGACACCACTTGCAATAAGCGGAAGCTTCTTTGTTACTTGGTAAATTTCTCTTTCATATGTGTAGTCTATTGAATACCATTGGAAAAAAGCTAGTGACACAATGAAAACTGCACAAATAATTGCAAACATCTTCTTGTTTGTTAGTCCTAGACTAAAAACAGAAAATGATACTATGGCGCAAAAAATTGGAAACAATACATAGAGATAGCGTAATTCTGATATGTCTCTACCATATGCATACATGGCAGGAATCATCATAAATCCGGCAAAAATTATCCATTTTGATAGGTGTTCTGTATTTTTTTTAACGGAATAATAAATCCCAATTGGTACAAAAACTACAAAAATTGGTATCATATTCCAAACAAAAAACTTGATAGTATTTTTAATTAAATTAACTAAAAACACAGTTTTTGTATCGACTGAAGTTGAATGACCTGCATCCACCATGTTGGTATTTACCGATATGACGTATTGTGGTCCTGCCATCATATGACTCGTTAATCCGTCGTAACCATTAGTTTGTATTCTGATATATGCGATAGGAAGCAAAATTAGAATCATGAGAAGACATCCAAAAATAATTTTTTTATTCCTGTTTTGCAAGTTTTTATTTCTGATGAGGATTATTACTAATGGAATGACTAGTACAAGTGCTTCATATCTTACTATTGAGGAAAGCCCTAATAGAATAAACGAAAAATAAACCGATCTACCGTTTCTTAATGCGAATACCACCATGCTCGTAACCAACATTATGAATAAGGGCTCTGTTATGCCAGCTAACGAATTCTCAACAATTCTGGCATCAAATATGAATATGGCAGCTCCTAGCAGAGCATATTTTTCATTAGAAAATCTTCTGCATAAATAATATACTGGATAAATCGTTGCAGAGGAAATTATCACACTAACAAATCTTTGGACAAAATTCAAAACTTGAAAGTCATTATTGTTTGTTAACTTGAAGATTGCAGCCAAGAAAATTGACCAACCGTCATTCGTCCCAAGAATTCCGTTTGGAAATACTCCATCCTGGCTTAACTTATGTGCAAATAAAAAATAATCTAGGCCGTCAAGCTTTACTGGCATACCAAACGTAAAAAAATACATCCTTAGTGCAAATCCAACCGTACAAAGAATTATGAGTAGAATTCCTTCGTCGTTTAATCTCATTTGTCTTATGTAATTAACGTTAAAAATCTTCATCTCTTTATGCTTTTTCTTGTTCTTAGGTAAATGTTGATGTAATAAACACTAACTGAACAATGAGATAGTGTAAATGCTGTTGCCAATCCTACATCTAAAAAGAGATTGCCAAGTACAACGATAAAAGTGATTAAAGTGGTAGCGTAGATTATACTGTGTGTTAGAGTAATATTATTTTTCTGCTTTCCTAAATAATGTGAGAGAATCATATAATTAATTGTACTGGGAATTGCGGATAATGCAGCTATCTGTATAACAAGGGTTGCTTGTACATATTTTGGAATTATGGCCTGAATTGCAGTTGGTACTATTATGATGAAAATAATTGTAAACAAAATCACTATCCCAATTATGGTCTGTTTGATCTTTTTACTAGACAAACCCTGAGAATCAGTTGGTAATGTATACTTGAAAGCAATGGTTGGTAACAGCATTAGTAATCCTGCGATCTGAAGACCAAACTGATAATTTCCAAGTGAAATGAATCCAAGTATTGGTATGATAATTATCTTGTCTAGGTTTCCAGAAACTGCATCGAATGATGAGGTGATGAAATTAGTTACAATGAATTTCTTTTCATACCATAAAATCTTAAAGTCAATTTTCTCTGTAAATATAATTTTTCCAATATGAAAGAAGAAGATTAGTGATGATGCGGCTATGCCAAGGATTATTCCCTTGAAACCCATGATCTGGAATAAAATTATAGCCAAAATTACAAATGATATTTTAAATAAAATGGTATATTTGAAATAATTTTGAAACTGTTTTCTTCCAGTAATCTCTGAAATTGAAAGATTCATTACAATGTAACCGATAATTAAAAAACCCAATTCAATTGAATTTGTTATTATAGAAAATACAATTGCAGAACAAATCCCTAAAATTAATGAGAGTGAGATTAAACTAGTATGTACTTTAATGCCTTTTGCTAATAATACAACAATGGAGTTGTATGATCCTATCATACAGAGGCCAGAAACCATACCTCCTAAAGCAACAAAATAATTAACTTGACCATATTCTTCTACAGATACTATTAATGCAATATAGAACCAAAATCCATAACCTATTGCACTACTCGCAATGTCCGTTATACCTATTGTAGATATGTCATTGTTAATAGAAAGTTTTTTTATAATTTTTTTAATCAATGGCTTGTTATCCGAATCGTCATCCAAAAATATCACATTAACGTTCTTTTAGCAAAACAACTACAGAGTATAACAATATTGAAGTCATCAATAAAAGGACGCCGAATATTGTAGATGATAGTCCTATTAATGCAACATTTGTGACTATTTGCCTACTTTCTGTATACATTTGCAATGTCCAAATTACAAAACTCAAACCAAAAATCAAAAAGAAAACTCCAGGGATGCCAAAAAACTTCAGCGGATGTTGTATTGCGGCAAATTGTAATGTTTTCACAAACACAGATGTACCATGCGATAGGGGGTTATGAGTTGACGAGTCTTCAGGATAGTCTATGATTATGCCCACTTCCGATATCCTGAAATTTTTCTTGTCTGCTTTTATTAGGATCTCAGTGGATACTGCCATTCCTGTCTCAGACAGTGATGTTTGCTCTATTACGTCCCTTTTGTATGCTCTAAATCCACTCTGAGAGTCGGTAATCTTTTGTTTTGTTGATATGTTTGTGACTTTTGTTATTGCAGATATTCCTAGCTTTCTATATTTTGGAATGTTTGTAGCGTTAGTTTCGGCAAATCTAGATCCTATTACCAAGTCCGCCTTATTATCCAAAATTGGTTTTACAACTTTCTTTATGTCTTCTATGCGGTGTTGTCCGTCGGCATCGATTGTGACTAGGATATCACCATCTGTCTCAAGAAATCTCTGAAATATACTCCTAATTGCGGCACCATACCCAAGGTTTTTTGTATGATCTATTACTATTACCCCGAGTCCCTTTGCAATCTGGCTTGTCAGATCAGATGAGCCATCATTACAGATGATTACTCCATCCACCACGTCTTTTAGTTTTGTAACTAATGCGGCAATTCTATTCTCTTCATTATATGCCGGCAACCCGGCTATTATCTTCAAAATATTTCAAATCTTGTTACGAGTTAATAATAATAAATTTATGGATTCTTTTGTCAGGTTTCACACAACTGATGCCTAATCATGTTCTCTGTGTTAACAACTATGACGTGAGGGCCTGTATTACAAGGTCTTGTTGTTTTTTTGATATTTCTGGGTATAGTGGTAGTGATAGTGCTTGTTGATAGATTTGTTTTGAATTGATCAATTCATCATAAGAAGTCTTTGCCTTCTTTTTCATAACGCTGAACATATGAAGTGGCTTGTAGTGTACGGTAGTTCTTATTCCAGATTTCAAAAGTTTGCTGTAAAGAGCATCACGAGAAATTTTAAACTCTTTTTTCACTT
>Ga0194131_10009794_pt1 | contig 11972 bp, 12 predicted proteins | sample TA2KigO120mmetaG_FD_148631 | JGI IMG/M metagenome (GOLD analysis project Ga0194131, IMG submission 148631) | Freshwater microbial communities from Lake Tanganyika, Tanzania - TA2015053 Kigoma Offshore 120m | ecosystem: Environmental > Aquatic > Freshwater > Lake | place: Tanzania: Lake... | reverse complement strand
TTCGGCCAACCTTCGCCTCTTGCACTGAGGCGTCTGTAAAGCCTCCACCGACGACGAGGGCCTGGCAACGTCGGCTGTTCCAGATGGTTCCAACACCAAGATGGGTTTCGGGTGATATGCAGGCCATCTATACTTGTACGATACAACACCTCCAAAAAGAGCAGCATCTTGCAACTTTGGCGCCATTGAGTGAACGAGGAAGATGTCAGAAGCTGTTGTGCTTCAGCCGAGCACGGCTACGGGCACGCATTCTGTGTGAGGTGTCAGGGGAACCTGCTCTGGGGAGCCACGAAACCCTCGTAATCGCTTCCAACGCCTTCTGCGGTGAGGACTAAAAACAATCCGCACTCTAGAGGAATCTCGGGACCCTCTTTAGCCGCCGAATAAGGAACATCCTGCCCTAACCATCCATTCTTCACAAATTTCTATAGGATCGGGGCGCAAATCGTCTTGCATGGAGGTCGAACCGGTTCCTCTGGAGGCTAAACCTCTGTCAAAGTGACGCCGGATGCACAATGAAGGATCTGCTTCACAGACAAGGTCTCTCGAAACTAGCAGCCATGACATTGAAACGACATCTATCGCCCCAGCAGAGCGCGCTTCATTCGCGAGCAAACCATCGGAGCAAGTCGTTCGACTCAGAGTCGCACAGAGACAGACAGTCGTCACTCAGAGCCAGTCTTCGGACGAGAGCAAGTCCTCGGACGGGTGCAAGTCTCAGAGTAAACCCTAGCTTGTGCACGTCATGACATCCAGAGTGCCTTTCCATGCCCCATGTGGTAACGGACTCAAGCTATGATATGACCAAGGGACGCCCGACTCACAGAAGTCGTCAGACTTGCACACCAACCAGAAAGAATATAAGGTCACTAGAGCTGGGAACGTGCGTCGTCCGAGCAAGTCATCTGACGCACATCCGGACGCAGTTCGCACACAAGTGCGCGAGCTCACAGCAGAGGGAAACCCAAGTGCCGTGCCAAGTCCTCCGCATCTGAGCGGCTAGCAGCGATCTTCGAAGTGAAGCGTTCCAGGGCAACTCTCACGTTCCGTGGCGGCCCTGACTCAAGTAAGTCTCTCGGAGGAGGCCGCAGCACCAACATGTCTTCCATACATGTGGCCCGAGAGAACAGCACATAAAGATGCAACCACCAGTCTTCGTCGCTCATGCCACTTTTGCCCGCAGGTGGTGTCCGGGCACAGTCGACGGTCACGCCAGTGCGAATGGTAAGGCCTTGAGAGGCTGTGGAAGTCAAAAACTTTTCGTGCGTTAACGGAAAGCCTGTGCGACGAACTGTGTGGGTGTCGGAGCTCCGCCATGTAAAGGTTGCCTCGATAGGTGCGTACGAGTGCAGCCCTTTGCGGTGACCTTCGTTGTCGACGAAGGCCACCAGCTCTTCCTGGATGGGGCAGTCCACGAAGTCGTCGACCTGCAACCAGATGCCTGCAGGCAAGAACTTCGGTCGAAAAAGCTCTCCAGCCTGACATGCGTTGTACCGCAGACGATCTTCCTCTTTGAAGATGAAGTCCGCAATCGTGGCTCGCTGCTCCTGCACCAACCCCAAGCGGCTGTTTACCTTGACGGTAAAGCGAACCCTCATGCCAACGTGTGCAGGCAACACGCCGTGGATGTGCCCGGTGTTGTGTGGATTGGGGACGTTAAGGAGTCGCAGCGCCGCATCACGGTCAATGGTGTTACACTCGTCCACAGCTTGCAGGAAAACCAAAGGGACGCCGGCCTCCATAGCATCGCGCCGACCGCGGCGGCTTGCCCACCGCGAGAGCGTCTCCCAGTACAGCGACATTCCGAAACCATGTCGAAAGCGTTGCTCTCGATGTCTTGGATCTAACCGGTCGGCCGAGTCACGAGCAAATGTAGCCTCAAAGGCTTTCCACACGGCTTCTGGAAATCGGCGTCCCGCACGCATGGAGCAGAGGAAATCGATCAGGGGGTCTCCCGGCTTGAAGCGCTTCGTGCTGAGCAACTCGAAGACATGCGGAATGTTGCCAAAAACATTGATTGCGTGCTGAATCTCCAAGCTAGGCGGCTCGGTGTACTTGTAGGTACCATCATCTCTTCTAGCATTGATATCCTCCACGAGGCTAATGTTCGCTGTTGGCGACAGTTGTAGGAAGTCGCCCAGGTGTATTACTATCGGAACCCGACCGAAGTGGTGGTTCGGCTTCTTGTACGTTGTCTCGGAGACGTCAAACAACTTACTGCGCCCGTGCATCGATCGAACATCCAGCATGTTATACCAAGAAGCGGCGACCATACTGACTTCCTCCATGATGAGGACCCGCACCTCGTTCCATAATCGCGCCAAACTATCCAACTTGTTCCCGGGCCGCATCTTGTCGTTGGTCAGCTTCTGGATACGCATCCCGGAGGCGTTGTGGATCGTGCGGGCCTTCACTTCAGTCGTGGATATGTTCTTGGCCTGCGCGTTTGAAGCTGCCACAACCATGAGCGTGGGCTCCGCCTTAGACCGCGCGGGCCACACGAAATCCACGACTTTGAAGACCACGCTCTGTACCACGTAGGTTTTCCCAGAGCCTCCCGCGCCCAGTAACAAGAGGTGATGCACCCGACGCTCAGCTGGCGGCTTCTTCTCGTCCTCCCAAGCTTCATCACAACAAACAGCAAAGCGAGCTAAGAACAAGAGCTGATCTCGCGTGAGCTGCTTCTCACTCGGTAACTGCTCAATCAAGTGTTTGACGTAAGCACTCGGTGTTTTAAAAACCAGCTGGCTCGCGAAGGTAGCTTCGGGGTGGAGAGCCTGAAGCTGATACATTGGCCCCATGATCCTTTCGGCGTCCCGAATGAATTGGGTCGGATGTGCGCAAAGAGAGTTAGCTCATAACTTTCCACGGTCGGCTGTGCCGGCAGCGGGAAATTCAGAGCATGCGGCGAGCAGTTTTGGCATCGTGCGAGCAGTCACTGACACCGAACAAAATCTAGGCTCATGTAGTTTGCGCACGGATTTCGCCCAAAAAACACGGGGCTAATTTTTTACTGATCCGCCTGGCGACGTTCCCGTTGCTCTCGGACCCAAACGTTATCGACGTCAAGCTCGCCTTCGTCAATGTTTGTGTCCAAGCGGTCTGCCTGAGTTCGTGGGGCTGTTCCTGTGCCGATCACCGGACATCTGAGTGACTGACATTCCGGATGAGCGTCAGCCCACGCGTCCAGGCATCGGCAAAAGAACGGCACCACACCTGTATCTGTACGAGCTCAAGGTGATCACCTTCCGCAGCTGTATTGAGGTTCGCATACGTTGCCCTCCACTCAGCCGTATGGTGATGCAGAGGTGTGGACACCTGCACACGAGGGTTCGTGCAAACGTTTCGCAATATGAAGATCGCACCCTCTTGTTGAACTACTGAACGAACCGTCCGGAGGAATCTTGCTGTTGAACGCTTCTCGTGAGCAAAACTCCCTATGGGGGGGCTGTACCTCGTGGGCTTACCCCCGTACGCTTACCCCATGTGCGGGGGCCGATACATCCAACTCTCCCCCAAATGTCTGTCATCGCAGGTTAGCACTCTCCCCCATGTAACACCTGCGCATCGGTGGGGTCCAAAGCATCCAACTTCATTGAAGGCAGCGAGAGCAACTCCCGGACCAACGGCAGCAAACGCACTCGATGACCAAAGTCAAGGATTTTCTGCATATCTTCCCGGGAGGTAATTCCCCAAGGCAACGGCTCAAAGTAACCTTTAGCAGGAGCCACGCCGTCAGTCGTAGGATCGGCTTCGCCAGCATCCTGGCCGTCCAGAACACCTCCGCCGCCTGTGGTCACTTGGACGTATGCCTGGTGGACTTCGGCGTCGCTCTGGTACTGACGGGGGCGCTTCTCCAGCCGAGCCCGGGCCACCGCCTCCAGGTTCACAGCCACGTCAACGCCGATCAACGACGTGTACTGCTGCACCGTAGCTCGCGGCTTGCCTCGGTCGTGGCAGTGGGGCGGATCCGAGCTGAGTTCCAGTGGTTCCCGGTGTCTCATTGAAGAAGGTATGCTGACGAGATCCTCAAGTATCGCCTGCTCCATGTCCTACATGGTGGTTCTCTGATTGGCAGTGGAAATCGAAAGCCTGTCCTAGGTGGCCAAAAGATGCGGTCTTTGTGGGCGTCGCCCAGAGCTCCATCCTCGTCGTCACTCTCGTCGCAGCTCTCGCCGTCGCTATCGTACGTACGGCGACAACCACGACGCCGACGACGACGAGCAGGAGGATGAGGCAGACGCTGATGATGACAGCGAGGACAAAGCTAAAGCCTTTCACAGAACCACCTTCGATTCCTGGAAATCGGCTGCCCGTTTCTGCTCTTCAAAATGCATCTCCAGTAATGTTTGCTGCACCTCCGCGGTCTCCCACACTGACGGCCACTCGTATCTCCCGAGGAAGCGGTGCCGGGCTGCCGCAGCCTCGGTTGCCTGCTGCGAAGAGAACTGAAGCCATCCGCGATTGAAGGCCGTGGCACCATCTGGGAGTGGGCAAAGATCAGCAAACGCCTCCACCAGCTGCACGTCGGCCGGCTCCTCTTTTGCCGTGACAGCCAGGGGTCGCAAAAGTAACTGCTTATACAACGCAGCTGACTCAGAGCAGACGGTGGCAGAAGGCATCGTAAATCCTTGGGGTTATGCTGCGCCTCACACACATACGGACTTATACAGAACGCTGCTGTCAATGCATCATTACAGACCCAGAGTGGGCCAAACTTTGGAGAAGGTCTCATGCCCGTCCGTATGCGCAGAAGGCGCAGTAGAGCCTTCGAAGAGTGGCACTCGGAATTCTGTCGCCAAGCGCTGCATATGCGAGGTCCGAAGAGCATAGGACGGAGCGAACTCCATGTCAATGTACCGATGAGCAGGAAGTTGGCCGGTGCGCGGAGGGGGCGGCTTTTCGAAGCGATACACCCACATGCAGTAGACGTACAAACTCATATGTGCCACGACTGGATGATCACCTCTATAAAGGTAGTCCTCAAGGGTGCTAGAGGTGACAACGAAGCGCCGGTCCTCTTCTGCCCGCTCCTCCTTCTCGCTGCAGCACTCGTTGAGGTAGTGCTGTAAGACACTCAAGTGCATCTGCATCTTATCTGTGCCGATGTTGGACACCCTGGCCGCCACGACGTGTTCGTAGACCTCCTGCAGGCTTTCGAACACCTCGCCGCCTGGGCCCTCGTACACCACGACGTCGGTCGCCTCGAGCACAAGCCGTTTCCAGCCAAGGAGCGGGAAAGGATCCATACCAGCACGGTTGTACTGCAGAATTTCTCCACCACCATCGCGCAAGGCCGCGTGGCGCACCGCACGTCCGAAGCGTCGGCGCCAAGCTTCAGCAACCAGGAAAATCCCCTTCTTGATGAAGACATTCCAACACCGATGCGAGGCAAAGGTCATGTGCCCGTAAAAAATGGGAAACAGCATCTCGGAGGCACTCTTCCAATAGCATCGGCGATACGAGGCGGAAAGCCGCTTGATAACCTCCAGCGTCGAGCTGAACTTTCCCGGCCGCCTGCGGGACTGATCACCTTCCGAAACAGACGCCGCCGCCCGCGCATCTCGCATTTGCTGCAGTCGCTCCAAACCTCGGCGCATCTCTTCGAGCACGCCCTCCATCGATGGCAACTGTTTCGTCGTATACATGTTAATGTAGAAACCCGTGTTGAGACCGTCGCTGAAGGCTGCAATGAGTTCCGCCATGAGGGGCTTCACATCCGTCGCACCGCTGGCAGGAGGCTGATGCAGGGAGAGCTTTGCGGCGCAGCGCAGGAGCACCTCACGCCACTGCTCCAGTGACACATCCTCGTCCCACAGGTAAGGCTGGTCGGGCAGGGGCTCGCAGCCCTTGGCGCGGCGAGGAAGCCAATCATCGCCGTCCCACTCGTAGTCGTTCATGTAGCCATAGTGTGGCCTGTCGCCCAAGTGGGGCAACTCACCGACAAGCCAGTGCTCCGCTGGTAGCACCCTCCGCAAATCTTGCATGTCGAAGTTGCAGCGCATAGCCGCAAGCGCTCCGTAGTTCGATTGACACTCAAATGGATGCTCTTGGAACAGCAAGACGCGGCCGTGCATGCCAAACTTAGTCTGCTTGATCACACACAGGGAGTTCCGCAGAGCTTTCCCTCGTCGACGGCGTCGCCAATCGGCCAAAGACACGATGTAGTAGAATCCATGGCGGCAAATCTGTGTGGCCTTCGTGCCGCTATACTTGAAGCAACTCTCGCCACACACGTGGATCAGAATCTCAGAACCCAGCCGCCGAACATCTTCGCCAAACCGTCGCTCCCAAGCGTCCGCGTTCAGTGGAGCCACTGCACAGTACTCCAGACCATCGTCTCCATCTCCTCAGAACTCCAGGATGCCAGAGCAAGAAGGTTCCGAGCTCGATCGATCTTCCCCGGGACCCCTGTGAGAGGATAAGCGGCCCTCAAAGAAGTTTACATCCACACTTTTCGCTCTCCAGGGGCTGATCCGGAGGGCATATGCACGGGCAGAACGCTGGATGAGAGATTCTCATCAAGAGTTTGGCCCTTGCTTTTGGCCTGCGGAGGCACCCCTCTGGAGAGATGTGCGAAGGAAAAAGCATTCCAACACTACGCCTTGCAGAACATTCTTGCAGCGTCCGGCCCGAGCTCTGCACTCCATCAGAGCGAGGCGCACTGCGCAAAGGTGGTAGACGTCGGTACGCAGGGCAAGTCGCGACGGCAAACTCTTTCAACGACTTGGTGTACACGGAGCTCCTGAGCTGCGGGTGAGGAGCAGGTTCGAGCGGATCGCCGGCGGCATTTCGCAAGGGCAGAAGCGGACGCTGCCTGAAAGAGCTCAGTTCCAAGACCAGACTCTCTGGGGCGAGTAAAGGGAGCTCAGATTCGCCCACACCCATCCCCGCGGGTCGTGCTCTTGTAGCTGCCCCCTCCGCACCCTCCGCAGGCCGGAGAACGAAAGCTGCGACGGTGGGGGCCGGATCCGGGAGGTCTGGGCAAAGGAAGAGTTCCCCCTCGCGAGATCTGTCAAAGGAAATGAGCACGTCAAACGCGGCCACTGGACAGGATCTGCCTCTTCCAAAAATGCGGACTGCTTCTGTGAGAGGGAGAAACCATGAGCAGCATCCTCCTTCAAAACATCCAGCTCGCAACCGCCATCGAAACGAGTAATGGATCGCTCCTGCTGCGAGAACGGCAGCGAAGGAAGGCTGCGCGCGCAATCCCCAAAACGACGAGGCAATGCGCTGACCGTGGACTGCGTCGTAGACTCGATAGCCATTATCGTTGCCCTCATCCACGTGGCCAAGCGCTCCTGCAGAACAGCAGGCTCCTGACTAAGCAGCCGCAGCAATTCCAGAGAAGACATGTTCACGAGCCATACGAGAACATGAGGGTGAAGAGAACCTTTGGTGACTCTAAACATAGACGAACGCAGAAGACCTAAACACGCACGGAGAGATCGTTTCAAAAGAATGCATCGGAGCAAGTCCTCAGCAAACACCCATGGTTCACCGAGAGCTGTGAGTCGAAACAAACTCACTGCAAGCACTCCGCCCCCCCCCCCCTTCCCCACCACCCCCAGAGGAAACGCATCGGTGCAAGTCCTCTGCGGGACCTCAGGGGATCCGAGCACGCTGGGGGAAGCTCCGCGGTGAATGCTGTGAATTACCATGGAAGCCTCGTCCCTGCGCTTCAATCTCGCCGCGAAAAGCCATAACAGGTCCGAGCATTCCAGGTGCGCTAGACGAGGCCGCAACACCATCGGTGCACCACTCACGAGGAGGCGCTCTGTTCGCGCGACGGCGGTTCTGCAAGCATTCAGGACGGACACCCATGACGTGTATGAAGAAGAGCCGCATCATGAGCTCGAAGACCCTCGTCTGGCCCACGGGGTCTCGAGCTAAGCGCTGCATCATGTCACGGTAACGAGGCAAGTTCACGCCATCCAGATGCCGCTCGTCGAGGCCGATAGCGGAACCCTGGACTGTCAGCAACAGCAACTGTTTGGTGTCTGCGAGGTTCGGCGTGCAGAAGATCAGAGGAGGTCCAAACATCGTCATGTAAGCGACTCCTTCATGCCGACACAAGCGGCGATGCCCATCGGTACCCAAGACATCAGCGAAGGCCATATGCATGGCGTTCAACGCCTCCCGGACAAGTTGCGGTACCTGCTGGTTTCCAAGCAAGGACTTGATCCCACCGCCGCCGACAGCCAAGCGCGCAGATGCAGCCAAGGCCTCAGGCGTCAGATGTCGCACCTTCTCCGCCCACTTCAGGCCACCGTTCTTGAGAAAGGCAAACGCTGATTGATGCCGCTCCGTCAACCAAAAGAGAGTCGAGAACAAATGCAGCGTTATCCAGTCCCCCGCGAAGCGGTTGACTTCCGGCTCATCGTCCGTGGCTAACACGCGATAGGGCTCAGTGTCGCCAGCCACATCATACTCCAGCTCCTGGCGCAGCGAACGTGCTTCGTTGGGGAGCATGCAGCCTGTCTCAGGAAGGTAATAAGGCTTTGGGGATCATACGCTAGGAAGGTACCCGAAAAAGGCCCCGCTTCGCTCGAGAAGGGTACCTCCGAAGACCATGAGCGGGGGCCAACCTCTGGATGAGAACTTCTCATCCAGAGCGTGGCCCCTCTTGTTAGCCTGCTACTTCTTCATCTATTAGTTTCTGGGTCATCTCATGTGGTGTGCAACGAAAGACGCTTCAGAGCAAGTCATCAATGTCTCTCGTCGCTGGCCAAAAGGAAAGACCCGGCGCAGGCTGCGTGCTCCCAAACAGAGCTCGACGCTGCACCTCGCGAAAGCACATGGCTGTGATCCACTCGTGAGTTAACAGAGGTGCGGTCGTCCGTCGTGGATCCAAATTGCCAGCATCACCGTATCGCCACAAAGTTGGGCGAGCTTGTGCCCACACAGACCAATCCCACAAAGACAATGGCTGCTCTCCGCGCGGACAGATCAACTCCGACAGAGCGCTGGCTTCACCCTCTGGACGCTGCCATGCCTGATGCCCGAGAGCCGCCTTCTGCAACTCGCTCTGCAGCTTGCCCAGTCGCTCTGGTCGAGATAACCGCTGGGCATGATGTCGCAGATCTCGGCACATCTCCAGGAGGCGCTCTCGCCCTGCGTCATCAACCAAACAGGCACCGCCCTCGATGGCGGACTCCACCTCCGCGGCGATGGAGCGCTTCGTTGCACCTTGGATCTCATCCAACTGGTGCTGAAGAGCCGCCACCTCCAAACACGTCGAGGACTGCTGGGCACCAGGAATGTCGTCGGGGTGAAAGGCACTAATAAAGCGCGCCTGCTTAGCAGCCTCGAGCTCGGCATCCGCTCGCTCCGCTTCGCCGGCAGCTGTGGCGTCCGCCGGTCCGCAGGCTAAGACTTTCCCCGCAGGATCAAGGCTGTCTGCGGCACCTTCTGCACCGGGGGGCACTGCAAGAACCGCCTGCAGCAACGGTGGCGGCACTCGTGGCTCGTGCTCCAGTGGACACCAGCTCGCGACCAGCTCTCTGTTATAAGTCGTGTTCTTGTAAACAACGTTGGTCCGCTGCAGGGCTGCGGCCTGGGCGTCGAACTCAGCACGAGCAACAGTGAGTTTGGCGATGCCCTTCACGGCACGGAGAGCCGCTAACTGTCGAAGCCGCTGCTCCTCATCGAAACCCTCGCCCTCAAAAGTATCGCCCGATTGGTCTGCTTGTGTGGAAGACGCGGCGATACTCGACGTGGGGAGGTTGCCCACGAAGCTCACGGCGAACTCTCCCTGCACAGACGACGGCGGGAAGTGAGTGAGTGCCTTCTTACACGAGGCGTTGCCGAAGAGAATTGCAGAACCAATCATGCCGGACTGATGGAACAAGAAATCCCAAGAAGCAGTGGAACCTCCAGTGTTGTTCTTCAAGTTCCCTTCGGGACGCAGCACCACCTTTGTGGTGACGATGCGAGCCAAGGCTAGGAGCATCTGGTGTGTGAGGTTCGCATTCCGGAAGAGCGGCTCCCAACGACCAAGCCACAAGTGGTTCGCAAGCGCGAAACGACAGAGGAAAGGCTTCTTCGGGCTGAAGGCATCGTAGCAGTCCTGGCAGACGAAGACCTGAAAAACGAGTAGCAGACCCCATACAACGGAAGCAATGCTTTGAATGAGAAGCTCTCAGCAGACGTGTGGCAGATTGAAAACGTACCGTCCAAGGCTTGGGCCCTCTGTTTAGCCTCGGGACCGAACCGTTCGAAGGAAACGCCAGAGCGATCGCATCTCATCCAGGTGTTTCGCTCGAAAGGGGGGTGGATTCGGAGGCCACTGGCAGGGGACAAAATCAGGATGAGAATCTCTCATCCAGCCTCCTGCCTCTGCGCTGGGCCTTCAGAGTGACCCTGCTCGAGCAGAACGTCTGAAGACACGTATTCGACAAGAAGACCCAATTGCTACTCGCTTCGCAAAACGAGAGACCTCTTTGCCACCGACACGCTGCTGTTCGTCCACGCGACGCCTGTGCAGCAACACCAGGCGCTCATCGCCAGCATCTCCCACAGGCAAAGACACCGCGGAGGCCTTCAGCTCCTCCTCAGGAATATCCGGCCATGCTTCATGGTACGCCTCCCAAGCAAGCATCTCGGCAACGGCCTTCGGATTCTGCATAAAGCAAGATGGCCCGGATAAGAAAACCTCGTGCATGTCCTCCTGCCAAAGCCGCCGAGCGCAAAAGATACAAGCCCGCAGGCCCCGAGGCGCCCAACGATGGTCCGGCGATAAGCCTGTAGGCTGACGGTGCACAGGTTACTGAGCCCTGCTGAAGACAGGGATCACGCAAGACACTGTTAATGAAATGCATCAGAGTCTAAATGTTTCGCCTGGGCGAGTCTTCCTGGCCAGACGTCTGGATGAAACTCTTCTCATCCAGAGCCGGGCCTTTCCATTTGGCTCTCGGGAAGACTCAGCTTGAGCGAAGCGCACGGATTCCCACGCATTTCAAGAGTAGGGTCACTCAGTCGAGGCCACAACGACCTGTGAAGCGGCAGACCTTCCGGCGATTTGAGCTGCGCATCCATATGCGGCGTGAAATGCTCCCAGTCCATAGCAGACCGTGCAAAAAACTCAGCGAAGTTCCCCTGCGTTCACCGGTGCACGAGCGAACCTGATCGACACCATCCAGAGCGAAGTAGTGTATCGCTTCCAGGGCAAGGAAATGTGACTCAGAAGGCCAAAGGAAGAGGCAAAACTCAAGACGAGATCTTTGACGAAGCTTCGCAAGGCATCGGACATCCGAGCAAGTCTTCGCTGCAATACAGTACAGAGGTCCGACGATTTGGCCGCCTGAGCACACCCTTTCCCTTTATTCACGCACACTTCGCATAGAGAGTGCCGTGCAAGGTTGCTAGCGCATCACTGACCTGCACAGACCGCCACTCCTGGTGACAAGACAACAGATAGGCACCGCTCGAAGTGTAACAGTTCGTAGCGCCATGGATCCCTAAGAGTTTGGTATCCAAAGCCAGCAAGGCTCTGGGGGGGAGGCTATCCTGCAAAATGTGGCCCCTCACGGCATAGGCGACATCCTTACACTTCGCTGAGGGCCAACAGTTGTCTCGGTCCCTACTCCTGGCCGCGAACCTCGTAGGGTTGCAAAGCCAGCAACGAGAAGAAAGCATTGCGGTACCGTTGCAGACCACCGTGCTTCTCGTTCACATGCCTGAGGAAGTCTTCATGCGTACAAAACTCTTTCGGGCACAATCTGCAAGGTTGCGGCAAAGTCGGCTCAGCCCGCCGACACCACCTCTTCACGGACACGTTCTCGGTCTCGCGCCGCAAGGGCCAAGCTTCCTTATATCGCTGGAAGGGGTGATCCAAGTTGTTTATGGCATCGCTGCGCGAATGGTCGCGATTGTCGCCAGTGTTGCGGCTGTTCCAAATTCGCTGAGTGCGACCATCGCGATCTTGGTCACGCCCCGACTGATCTCGCCCCGACTGTTCTCGCCCCGACTGA
>Ga0194131_10009793_pt1 | contig 11973 bp, 9 predicted proteins | sample TA2KigO120mmetaG_FD_148631 | JGI IMG/M metagenome (GOLD analysis project Ga0194131, IMG submission 148631) | Freshwater microbial communities from Lake Tanganyika, Tanzania - TA2015053 Kigoma Offshore 120m | ecosystem: Environmental > Aquatic > Freshwater > Lake | place: Tanzania: Lake... | reverse complement strand
GAGCCGATCGAGCAGCGCTCCCGCGCCGCGGACCTCCACGCACCACAGCGTAAGAAACGTCGATCGGAAAGTACAGTACGAAGTTTTGGATCACGATGTACGAATCAATGAATCTGACAAAGTAGTGTTAGAGCGGTTTCTGAAACGTCGTAGTGTCCGGCTTTAGCCGGACCAAGTTGATCGGCACCGCCGTGTGTGGTCCGGCTAAAGCCGGACACTACGAAGAAGTCGAAACCGCGCTAGCGCGTGCGTTGACAGCGCAGCCAGCCGCGAGCGCGTGGCGCCGGGTGGGGCCGCCCCGCCCGCCGCGCTGTGTCAACGCAAGCGACTGCCGGCCGTTGCTCCGAGAGGGTGGTCCGACTGAAGCCGGACACTACTACCGTCCGTCCCGTGCCGGATCAGTTCGCGCAGGTCGGGCTGACGGCGCGCAGCGAGGTCAGGTTGAGGAGGGTCTCGCCGCCGTCGCGGTAGAGCAGTCCGCGCGCGTCCATCTTCTGTCCCTGCGTGGCGGCGGGGGTGAAGCCGCTCGCGCTCAGCAGGTGCACTTGCCGGCCGCCCAGCTCGCGGCGCCCGGCATCGGCCGCCTGCGCGGCGGTCGGCTCCTCGTCGCGCGTGGCGACCGGGTCGGTCGCCCGCTGCAGCAGCCACGCGCCGCCCGGCCCCTGCGCGAGACACCCGACCACCTGCACGAGCGCGAAGTTGGAGAGCCCCGCGCGCGCGCCGGGCTGGCTGGTGATGGCGATCGCCTCGAGCGCGCGCGGGTCGAGCGTCAGCTCCGTCGGGCCGGCGGGGAAGCGGTTGGCCTCGAGCAGGAACGCGAGCACGTCCACCTTGACGTCGTCGGCGAGCACGCCGGCGCCGTCGCGCGGCATCGTGTCGCGGATCAGCGTGAACAGCGCGCCGAGGCTCTCGTCCTTCCAGCGCCCGAGAAAATCGTCGCCCTTGAGCGCGGGGCCGCGCTCGGAGCCGGTCAGCTCGTTGTTGTGGCAGCGGCTGCAGGTGGTGGCGAAGCGCTCCTTGCCGCGCGCGGCCTGCGCGGCCGTGTAGACACCGTCCCAGACCTCGCGCTCGCGTGCGTCCTGCGCGTACGTCGTGGCCAGCGATCCAGCCCACAGCGCGGCGACGAGGGCGGTGAAGACGCGCGTCACTGCCGCGCTCCGAGTTCCTTGAGCAGCGCCGTCATCGTCGGGCTGGCGGCGCCGCCGCGGCCGCCGCGGCCCCCCACGCCGGTCTGCGCGATCTCGAGCGGCGTGCGCCCCTGCTTGTTGCGGATGTCGAGCCGCGCGCCGCTCTGCGCGAGGAAGCGGACCACTTTCTCGGCGCCGCGCTGGACGGCCAGGTGCAGGGCCGTCTGCCCGGCGGTGTTGAACGCGTTGACGTCCACGCCTTTCGCGAGCAGGAGCCGGATCGCCTCGATGGACGTGTCCTCGGTGACCGGGATCGCGTTCGCGTAGGCGCCGATCACGGCGCCGCCTCCGGCGGCCACCATCGCCGCGGTCGTGCGGTCCTTCAGCGTCAGCGTCGGGTCGGCGCCGCCCTCGAGCAGCGCCGTCATCACCGGCAGGTCGTTGCTCTTGCTCGCGCGCATCAGCGGCGTCGTCCCTTCGCCGAGCGCCGCGTCGCCGGTGGGCGTGTGGTGACGGCCGATCGTCGGCCGCGCGAGGCGTGCGTTCGGGTTGGCGCCCCTGGCGAGCAGCCGTTTCACCAGGTCGAGGGCCGTGAGCGCGTCCACGAGCTTCGGCGCCGGACGGCTCAGCATCGGCGCCATCGTGTGCATGTCCACCGCGTTGTAGAGGGCCGTGGTGCCGGTGCTGTCCGCGACGTTCGGGTCGGCGCCCTTCTCGAGCAGCACGTTGGCCGTGTCGAAGTGGGCGTTGATGATCGCCAGCATGAGCGCGGTCGCGCCGTCGGGATCCTGCGCGTTCAGATCCGCCTTCGCGTCGGCGAGCGCGGCCACGGCGTCGATCGCCCCGTCGCGGGCCGCGTACATCAGCGCCGTCCAGCCGCCGCGCGGCAGGATCGTGACGACCATGCCGGAGGTCTCCCACTTGAACTCGGGGAACGACAGCTCCTTCGAGCGCGCGTTGGGATCCGCCCCGAGCGCCACCAGCGTGCGCACGGCCTCCGCGTGGTTCTGGTGCGCGGCCCACGTCAGCGCCGTCTGTCCCTGCCACTGCTCCGCGGCGTTGACCTTCGCGCCATGCGCCGCGAGCGTCTTGATCGCGGCCGGCACGCCCGTGCGGGCGGCGGTCATCAGCGCGGTCTGTCCGTCGGGCAGCGCGGCGTTGGGGTCGGCGCCGGCCTCGAGCAGCAGGTCGAGCACCGGCGCGCTGCCGTTCTGCGCGGCGAGCATGAGGCCGGTGATGCCGTAGCGGCTCGCCGTCTTCACGTTCGCGCCCGCGCGCACGAGGAGGCGGGCGGTCTCGAGGTCGTCGCCGCGCACGGCCCAGAGCAGCGGGGTCATGCCGTCGGCTTCGGCGGCGTTGACGTTCGCGCGCTGGGCGAGCAGCGCGCGCACCGCCGTGCGGTTACCGTCCTTCACCGCCTCGATCAGGTCGGTGCCGCTGTCGGCCGCCTGCACCCCTCGACTCTCGCTCGGGGTGCCCTGGGCAACGTCGAAGGGCAGGGGCACGGCGGCCAGCAGCGCCGCGAGCACGACCCTGCGCATCAGAGCTCCAGGCGTCCGGTGCTGAGCGTGCCGAACGTGTCGGCCTCGACGCCGACGCGATCGGCCAGCGACAGCATCAGGTTCGCGAGCGGCGTCTCCGGCGCCGCCTGGATGTGCCGGTTGCCCCTCAGCCGGCCGCCGTCGCGGCCCACCAGCGCGATCGGCAGGTTGAGGCGCGAGTGCGTGTCGCTCTCGCTCATGCCGCTGCCGAACAGGATCAGCGAGTGGTCGAGCAGCGAGCCGTCGCCGTCGGGCGTCGCCTGCAGCCGGTCGATGAACTTCGCGAAGAGCGACATGTGGTACGTGTTCAGCGCCACGAGGTTCGCCAGCTTCTCCGGGTTGTTGCCGTGGTGCGACATCGAGTGGTGCGGCTCGGCGATGCCGATGTTCGGGTAGACGCGCTGGCTCGCGTCGCGGCTCATCATGAACGTGAACACGCGCGTCACGTCGGCCTCGTAGGCGAGCGCCATCAGGTCGAACATCAGCGCCACGTGCTGCTCGAAGTCGTCGGGGATGCCGATCGGGGCGGCCGGCACGGCGACCGCGCTCGCCGTCTGCGCCTCGGCGCGCTGGATGCGCTGCTCGATCTCGCGCACGTGCTCGAGGTAATCGGACAGGCGCGAGCGGTCGCGCGGCCCGAGCCCGGACTGCAGATCCGCGACGTCGGCCCGCACCGAGTCGAGGATGCTGCGCTCGGTCCGCAGCCGCTCCGCGCGCTGCGCCGCCGTCGCGGCGCGCCCGAACATCCGCTCGAACACGATGCGCGGGTTGATCTCCATCGGCAGCGGCGTGGTCTCGTTCGCCCACGACAGCGTGTTCATGTACGCGCAGGCGTACTGCGTGTCGCACCCGCCGATGTAGCCGGTGAAGTCCTCGGTCGCGATCTCGAGCGACGGGAACACCGTCTCCCCGCCGATCTTCTTCGCGATGACCTGGTCGATCGACTGGCCCGCGCGCACGTCCTCGGCGATCGTCCGCTTCGGGATGGAGCCCGTCAGCCAGGCCGCGACGGTGACGGCGTGCCCGTCGATCGGGGCGCACGTCTCCGAGACGATCGTCAGCGCCTGGCGATGGTGCTCCATCGGCTTGAGAATCTGCGTGAACGCGAAGTCGGCGCCGGCCGTCGCGGGCGTCCAGTAGCCGGGCCGCTCGCCGAGCGGCACGAAGACGATCCCGAAGCGGCGCGGCGCGGCCGCCGCCGACTGCGCGGGCGCGGCGAAGGCGGGCACCATCGACTCCAGGAACGGCAGGGCGAGCGTGGCGCCCATCCCCCGCAGCACGGTCCGGCGCGACAGCGACATCTTGGTGACGAACATCAGCCTTCTCCTGTTATCCGCGCCCGAGAAACGACGGGCTGTTCACGATGCCCAGGACCATGGATGAGAAGCGGTGGCCGCCCGCTTTCGTGGCGCGCACGATGGCGCGCACCTGCGGCATGTCGGACGACGTCAGGCCGCGGCCGAGGCCGTACGTCATGAGCTTTTCAGTGACCGTCGCGACGAAGAGGTCCGGGTTCTTCAGCAGCGCCTTCCGCAGCGCCACGGGGCCGTCCACCGTCGTGCCGTCGAGCAGCTCGCCGGAGGCGTCGATAGGGCTGCCGTAGGTGCCGCCGTCGCGCGTGCGCCACGCGCCGACGGCGTCGAACGGCTCCATCGACAGGCCGATCGGATCCATCAGCCGGTGACAGCTCGCGCACGCCGGGTTGCGCCGGTGCTCCTCCATCCGCTCCCGCATCGTCAGGATCTTTCCGCCGCGGTTCGCGCTCTCGTCGAGCGGCGGCACCACGGGCGGCGGCGGCGGAGGGGGCGCGTTCAGCAGGTTGTCCAGCACCCACTTGCCGCGGACGACGGGCGAGGTGCGGTCGGCGTGGGAGGTCACCATCAGGATGGCGCCCTTGCCGAGGAGGCCGCGGCGCGCCTCGTCCGTCAACGTGACGCGGCGGAAGTGGCTGCCGTACACGTTCGGGATGCGGTAGTGCTTGGCGAGCCGCTCGTTGAGGAACGTGTAGTCGGCCGTCATCAGGTCGGTGACGGGACGATCCTCGCGCATGACGCTGGCGAAGAAGAGCTCCGTCTCGCGCTGCATCGCGGACCGCAGGTTGTCGTCGAAGTCGGGGAACTCCAGCGAGTTCGGCTGGAAGTTCTTCAGGTTGCGCAGGTAGAGCCACTGGCCGGCGAAGTTGTCCACGAGCGCGCGCGCCTTCGTGTCGGCGAGCATGCGGCGCACCTGGCGCTCCAGCACCGCGGGCGTCCGCAGCCGTCCCAGTTTCGCGTCCTGCAGCAGCGCCTCGTCGGGAATGCTGCTCCAGAGGAAGAACGAGAGGCGGGAGGCGAGCGCGAGGTCGCTCGTCCCTCGACGTTGCTCGGGACGACCCTGAGCTTGTCGAAGGGTCGACGGGTCGGGCTCCGCGCGGTAGACGAACTTCGGGCTGGCCAGGATGCGCATCAGCGCCGTCTGGATGCCGCCCTCGAAGCCGCGCGCCGTCCGTCCCGCCGCGTAGAACTCCATGATGCGGTCGAGATCGGCGGGCGTGGACGCGCCCCGGTACGCGCGGTCGGCGAGGCGCGACAGGATCTGCCGCGCACAGTTCTCCTGCGCGCCTGCCTCGCCGAAGCCTTTGGCGAAGGCAGGGCACGTGAAGATCGCGCGGCGGCTCGGCGTGTCGCCGGCACCCGTCGGCGCGAAGGGCCCCGTGACGGTGAACGTGTCGAGATGCGGGTGGCCGATGGTGTCGAGCGTGTCGTTGGAACTTCTGACGAACGGCTGCAGGCGCAGCGGGTTGGCGGCCGCGCCGCGGTCGAGAAACGCCGCGGTGATCACGTGCGGGCCGGCGGTGAGCGGCACGCGCACCCGCGCGCGCGCCTCCACGTCGTCGCCCGCCTTGGTCATGTTCTTCAGGTTCGCGCGGAAGTCCTCCTCGCCGCCGATGGGCGAGACGTGCACGCGGATGCCGTCCACGGTGAACTCGATCTGGTGCGCGTACTCGAGCCCGCGCACGACGCCGAGGTTCGTGCGGAACAGGCGGATCGAGAAGTCGTACTCGCCGTCGAGCGGCAGCGTGACGCCGGCGCGGATGCCGCCGACGGTGCCGAGCGGCATGCCGTCGAGGTGCACGTCCTGCGACGCGTCCTGCCGGATGCGGAAGACCTGGCCCTCGGGCGCCGTCTGCGGGTCGCCCACCGCGAGCGCGCTCACCCTGCCCGCCGCCGCCAGGTAGCGCTCCAGCAGCACCGGCGAGACGCCCAGCGCGTCGGCGATGTTGTCGAAGCCGTACGCCGCGTCGTCCGGGGGAAGCAGAGAGGACGCGTCCACGTCGAGCGCGAGGAGATCGCGCACCGCGTTGGCGTACTCCGTGCGGTTGAGGCGGTGCATGAGGTGGCGGCCCGTGTCCTTCGTGCCCGCCGCCGCGCGATCGAGCGACGCCTCGAGCCACGCGACGAGCGCCCCGCGCGTCTCCGCATCCGGGCGCGGCGCGCCGGGCGGCGGCATCATGCCGACCTTGATCTTGCGCGTCGCCTTCTCGAGCAGCTCCGCGTGCGCGGCGACGTTGGCGAAGTCCACCGCCTCGAGCGACAGGCCCCCGGTCTTCAGTCGATCGTTGTGGCAGGTGAGGCAGTACTGCTGGATGACGGCGCGCCCGTCACCGGCACTGGGGGAGACCGTCGCGGTGGACTGCGGCGCCGGCGCCGCCTGGAGCGCGGTCCACGCGAGGGCCCCCGCCAGCGCCGCGCCGCTTGCCCTAGCGCCCGCGCGCCTCAGCATCCCGCGAATTGTAAGCCCAATAATCCTCGGGTAGCATCCTGGGCGTGACGCGTACCTGCGCTGTGGTCCTGGCCGGATTATTGACGTTGATTGATGCGTCGCCTGGCGCGCTTGCCCTGGGCAGCGTCGAAGGGCAGGCGCCCGCCCGCCCCGAGCCTGGTCGAGGGGCCGGCGGCGCGTCTCCGGTTCGTCTCCTTCCGGTGCAGGGCAACGTGTCGATGCTCGTCGGCAGCGGCGGGAACGTCGCCGTCCAGACCGGCAGAGACGGCGTGCTCCTCGTGGACACCATGGGCGAGGACGCCGCGCAGGCGATCGCCGCGCAGGTGAAGGCGCTCACCGCGCTGCCGATCCGCTTCATCGTCAACACCAGCCTCGACGCCGATCACGTCGGCGGGAACGCCGCGCTCGGCGCGATGGGCGCCACCGGTGCGCGCCCGGTGCCCGGCGGCGGCGCCACCGTCATCGCGCACGAGAACGTCGTGAAGCGCCTGGCGCGCCCGACCCCCGGTCCACAGCCGGGGCTGCCGAACGACGAGTATTTCACCCCGTCGAAGGATTTCTCGTTCAACGGCGAGGCGGTGTTCGTCCTCCACGTGCCCGCCGCCCACACCGACGGCGACAGCATCGTGCTGTTCCGGCGCTCGGACGTGATCGCGACCGGAGACATCTTCACGCCCGACCGCTACCCGGTGCCGGACCTCGAGCGCGGCGGGAGCGTGCAGGGGCTGCTCGACGGCTTGAACCGCGTGCTCGCGCTCGCGGTGCCCGAGCGCCTGCAGGACGGCGGCACGCGTGTCGTGCCGGGCCACGGACGGCTCTGCAACGAAGCCGACGTCGTGGAGTACCGCGACATGGTCACGATCGTCCGCGACCGCATCGCCGATCTGATTCGGAAGGGGTCGTCGCTGGAGCAGGTGCGGGCCGCGCGGCCGACGCTCGACTACGACGGCAGCTACGGCGACCCGCGGCGGTTCATCGACGCCGTCTACGCAAGCCTGACGAAGGGGAGTGCGTCGTGAGGCGGACGGTCGTCGCGGTCGCGCTCGCCATCGCGCCCGCCGCGCTCGTCGCGCAGGGACCGCGCTCGGCGCGCGAGGCGGCCCCGGTCGATCTCACGGGACAGTGGGTGTCGGTGATCAGCGAGGACTGGCGCTGGCGCATGGTGACGCCAATCAGGGGCGACTTCGCCAGCCTGCCGCTGAACATGGCCGGCATCAAGGCGGGCCAGGCGTGGGACCCGGCACGGGATGAGGCCGGCGGACAGCAGTGCCGCGGCTACGGCGCCGCCGCGATCATGCGTCTCCCGACACGCGTGCGGATCTCCTGGCAGGACGGCAACACGCTGAAGCTCGAGACCGACACCGGCATGCAGACGCGCCGGTTTCACTTCACGGGCGCCGTGCCTCCGCAGACGCCCGCGAGCTGGCAGGGCTATTCGGTGGCGAACTGGGAGCGCCCGCTCCGGGGCGCCGCGCCGCAGAACGCGATCCCGGTCTTCGCGGGCCGTGCGGCTCCGCGCGGCAAGTCGCTCGAGGTCACGACGACCCGGCTTCGCGCGGGGTACCTGCGGAAGAACGGCGCGCCGCACAGCGAACAGGCCGTCGTCACCGAGTTCTACGACGTGCGGCGGCATCCCGACGGCGAGGAGTGGTTCACGGTGACGACGATCGTGCGCGATCCCGTGTATCTCGACGGTCCGTTCGTCACGAGCTCCGACTTCCGGAAGGACACTGCCACGGCGGGCTGGCGCCCCGCCCCCTGCGAGGCGCGATAGGCATGCGTGTCTACGGCTGGACGATCGCCGCACTGCTGATGCTGCCCGGAACGGCGATGGCGCAGGTGGATTTCAGCGGCGAATGGGGTCCGCTCTACCACGAGGACCGGCCCGAGCGGCTGCCCGGTCCCGAGCTCGGTGACTACACCGGGCTGCCGCTCAGCGACGCCGGCCGCCTCGCGGCCGAGAGCTGGGACGCCAACCGCCTCTCCGTCGTCACGCAGTATCAGTGCCGCCCGCATTCCTCCGACTACGGGCTGCGCGGCCTCGGCAACCTGCGCGTGTGGCGCGAGATCGATCCCGTCAACCAGGCGCTCGTCGCCTTTCGCACGTTCATGCCCGCGTGGGGCAGCGAGCGCACGATCTGGATGGACGGCCGGCCGCACCCGCCCGCGGAAGCCGAGCACACCTTCCAGGGGTTCTCGACCGGCACGTGGGACGGCAACACGCTCGTCGTCACGACGACGCACCTGAAGACGAACTATTACCGGCGCAACGGCGTGCCGAGCAGCGACCGGCGGAAGGCCACCGAATACTGGACGCGCCACGGCGAGTTCCTGACCGTCGTCAGCGTCGTGGAGGATCCCGTCTATCTCACGCAGCCGCTCGTGCTCAGCCAGAACTGGTTCCTCGATCCGGGGCAGCAGCTCCGGGTGGCGACGTGCGAGTACGTGCCCGAAGTCGTCGCGAGCACGCCGGACGCCGTGCCCCACTATCTGCCCGGCACGAACCGCTACCTGACGGAGGTTGCCGAGTGGTACGGGCTGCCGGCCGGCGCCACGCGCGGTGGCGCCGAGACGATGCTGCCCGAATACCGCCTGCAGATGGGACCACCGGCCGCGCCCCCGCCGCCCGTCTGCCAGCGGTACTGCATCTGCTCCGAGATGTTCGGGTGCGAGGTGACCCGGCCGCCGCCCCGGCGGTAGCCGCCAGCGCGTCGGGCGCGCGCCGGCTGGCCTCGCGGACGGCCTGCACGATCTTCATCGATCTGATCATGTGGCGCGACGACGAGCGGGATGAAGCTCGCTACCGCGTCAGCGGTCCACGCGTCCGGCGACATCCGGGTCACCGTCCGGCCCCGGTGCGAGTTCGCGGCGCGCTGCACGCTCTCGACTCGCTGAGTCCTGTCGTCTGCGCTGGAGTCCCATTCCGCCTGCCGCGTGCGCTGCGATCCGTCGATCTGGCCGGCGTGTGCCTGCGAACGCTCGGCCTTCCCGTCGAAGTAGAATCCGGCCGTGGTCAAACAAGGATTCCGCGCGGCCGCCGAATGGGACGTGCTGTCCACTCCGGCGCGCGAGGAGCTTTACAGGCAGATCGTCGAAAGCGCGCACGAAGGCATCTGGGTCACCGACGGCCGCGGCCGCACGGTGTTCGTCAACGGCCGCATGGCGTCGATGCTCGGCTACGCGCCGGCGCAGATGATCGGCCACGCGCTCGACGAGTTCACGGTCGAGCGCGCGCCGCTGGCGCGGGCGCTCGCCGACCGCGCCACCTGGTCCCGCGAAGTCCGTCTCACCGCCCGCGACGGCACGGTGGTGTGGTCGCTGATGAACAGCAGCCCGCTGCACAACGAGGACGGCGACGTGTCCGGCGTGCTCACGATGGTGGCGGACATCTCCACGCGCAAGGCGGCCGAGGAGGCGCTGCGCGACAGCGAGCGGCGGCTGAAGACGATTTTCGAGACCGAGCCCGCCTGCGTGAAGCTCGTCAGCGCCGACGGGCGGTTGCTCGAGATGAACCCGGCCGGCCTGCAGATGATCGACGCCGACGACCTGTCGCAGGTCATCGGCCAGGAGATCGTCAACCTCGTGCACCCCGCCGATCGCGACCGCTTCAGGGAGACGATCCGCGCCGCCAGCGCGGGCGAGCCCGCGCGCGCCGAGTTCCGCATCATCGGCCTGCGCGGCACGCAGCGCTGGCTCGAGACGCACGCGGTCCCGTTCGACCCGGCGACGGCGGAGAAGGGGCAGCCGTCGGTGGTGCTCGGCGTCACGCAGGACGTGACGCAGCGCAAGCTGCTCGAGTACGAGCTGAATCAGGCGCAGAAGCTCGAGGCCGTGGGCCGGCTCGCGGGCGGCATCGCGCACGATTTCAACAACCTGCTGACCGCGATACTCGGGTATGCCGACTTCGCCGCCATGCAGCTGCCGCCGAAGCACCCGGTCCACGGCGAGCTGGCGCAGATCCGCGAGGCGGGTGAGCGGGCGGTGGCGTTGACCGCGCAGCTGCTCGCCTTCAGCCGCAACCAGATCCTGCGTCCGCGCGTCATGGACATCAACGAGACCGTGACCGGGCTGCTGAAGATGCTGCCGCGCATCATCGGCGAGCACATCGCCACCTCGGCGGAGCTCGACACCGGGCTGCACCGCGTGAAGGCGGACCCGACGCAGCTCGAGCAGGTGCTGTTGAACCTCGCGCTCAACGCGCGAGACGCGATGCCCGACGGCGGCGCGCTGATCATCCGCACCGCCAACGTCGTGCTGCAGGAGCCGCCCGCGGACGATCCCACCTTCCAGCCCGGCCCGTTCGTGCGCCTGTCGGTCACCGACACCGGCACGGGCATGGACACCGAGACCGAGGCGCGCGCCTTCGAGCCGTTCTTCACGACCAAGGACGTCGGCCGCGGCACCGGCCTCGGCCTGTCCACCGTCTACGGCATCGTGACGCAGAGCCGCGGCTACATCTCGGTTGCCACGGAGATGGGGCGCGGCACCACGATCACCATCCACCTGCCGGCGACCAGCGAACCGATCGAGCGCGGGCCCGTCGCGCAGGAGGTCCAGCTTCGCGGCGGGCGCGAGACCGTGCTGCTCGTCGAGGACGCCGAGGCGGTGCGCGAGCTCGAGCGCCGCACGCTGGAGACGAGCGGCTACCGCGTGCTCGTCGCGCGCGACGGCGTGGAGGCCATCGGCATCGCGGTGCAGGAGGAAGGGCAGATCGACCTGCTCGTCACCGACGTGGTCATGCCGCATCTCACCGGACCGCAGCTGGCGGCGGAGCTCACGGTGCGCTGGCCGTCGATTCGCACCCTGTATGTGTCCGGGTTCAGCGAACAGATACCGCCCCGCGAAGCGGGCGGCCATCGGCCCCGGCTGCTGAAGAAGCCGTTCACCCCGGCGCGGCTCGTGGACGTGGTCCGCAGCGTGCTGGACGAAGTGGAGAAGTGATGCCGCGACTCTTCCTGGCCGCGTGTGTGTGCCTGCTGCCGTCCCTGGGGGCGGCGCAGGGTCTGGTGACGCAGCGGAATCTCTCGCTGCCGATGGCCAAGACGATTGCCGAGGCGACGCTCGCCGCGTGCAAGGCGAAGGGGTTCAACACCGCCGCGGCCGTCGTGGACCGCGCCGGCCAGGTGATCGTGCTGCTCCGCGACGAGGCCGCGACGACGCAGATGCTGGAGATGTCGCGGCGCAAGGCGTATACGGCGCGGATGTTCCGCGTGCCGACGTCCGAGTTCCAGAAGCGCACGCTGGATCCGGCGTTCGCGGCGCAGCGCGACATCGCCGACATCCTCGCGCTCGGCGGCGGCGTGCCGATTCAGATTGGCGCGGAGACGATCGGCGGCGTCGGCAGCTCCGGCTCGAGCCAGGAGCAGGACGAGGCGTGCGCGAAGGCGGGGGTCGCCGCCGTCGCGCACTTGTTGCGCTAGGAGTCCGTCCGAGTAATCGCGGTGAAAGTCATATTCTCTCGTGCTGCGCGCTCACGCTGCCGGTCGCCGCTCCCGGCGATGGCCGCGGAGGTGTCGCGTCGGCGATCGAACGCCACGACCGAG
>Ga0194131_10009791_pt1 | contig 11974 bp, 10 predicted proteins | sample TA2KigO120mmetaG_FD_148631 | JGI IMG/M metagenome (GOLD analysis project Ga0194131, IMG submission 148631) | Freshwater microbial communities from Lake Tanganyika, Tanzania - TA2015053 Kigoma Offshore 120m | ecosystem: Environmental > Aquatic > Freshwater > Lake | place: Tanzania: Lake... | reverse complement strand
AAGATTTTCAGACCATTGAGGAGGATTCCTCAATGTTTCACGGCCCACCGGTTCCGAGAATGTGGATAAAACCCTGCGATGATGCGGGAAATAGGCAGGACTCACCTCCTCCGCGTGGAAGAAAACTCAAGTTCCACGGAGAGTCCCACTCAAGTTCCACGGAAAGGAGAAGCGACCTTGAGACGCGTGCTGGCCGCGGCCCTGGTCCTGATCGCCCTGCTCACCCTGTCGTGCGCGCCGCAGGCCGGCCCGCCGCCCGCTTCTCCTCCGGCGCGGCCCCAAAAACCGGCGTCACCGAAGCCCTCCAGGTCGCCCGTCAAGCCGGCGCGCGCGCCGGCCGGACCGCCGATCGCCGTCCTCCAGAGCGGCGCCTCCCTCCGCATCTCCTCGTGGATCGGCGAGTGGGAGACTGAGGGCGCGATTCACGCGTTCCGCCGCCTCGGCATTGAAGTGCGGATGGTCAGCGACCAGGACCTGGTTGACGAGCGTCTCGCGAAGTTCCGCATCCTCGTGGTCCCCAACGCGCGCTGCGTCTCTCGCGACGGCGCCGAGGCCGTGCGCCGCTACGTGGAAAAGGGCGGGCGCCTGCTGGCCACCGAGATGGCCTCCTACCGCGACGAGGGAAACAAGCGGGTCGGCACGGAGAACAATTTCCAGTGGGCCGATCTGTTCGGCGCGGACTTCCAGCGCTGGGTGAGCGGGCCGCCGAATTGCGAATACCTGGAGCTGGACGGCCGGCTCGCCTCGGAAGTGGGCGCCGCGCTGGGCCGCAAGACGCCCCTGCCCCGCATCCAGCTTGGGCGCAACACAGCGATGCTGGTGAGCGCGCGGCCCGAGGCCCGCATCCTCGCGACCTGGGTCAATGTCGACGGCATGACGCCCACCAGCGACGCGGGCTCCTCGGCGGCCGCCATCGTGCAGTCGGCGAGCGGCCGGGTCATCTACGCCGGCGAGAACCTCCCCGCCCCGGAGCTGTCGCGCAGCCGCGAGGTGCAGGCGCTCCTGCTCGCGCTGCTGCGGCGGCTCGACGGCGCGGACTCCAATTTTCCCCGGGTCGTGCCGGCGAGCGCGACCGGGAAGCTCGACATCCCGACCGGCGGCCCATCCGAGGGCGTTGCGCCCATCGGAGCGCTGATGCGCGTGGCGGTGCGCGACGCCTCGGAGGCGATCGGCCTGGCGTCCGGCGGCGGCCTGCGAGTCACCAGCCTGGGCGGTCCCCTGGATCGGGTGAAGGGCAACGAGCTGCTGCTGCCGGCCGGCACGGTGATCGAGCTGCGGCCGGTGGCGCCCGCGCTGGGCCGCCCGTACGTGGCCGTCTACGGCAACCACCGCCTGCTGGCGCGCGGGGAATCGGGCGTGGCGGTCGCCTCCCAGCGCCGCGCGGAGCCGCTCGGGTTCCTCGATCTGCGCCCGAACGGCACCTGCAGGGCGCAGGCCTTCCGCGGGCTGGTGGAAGTGCGCGCGCGCAACGACCGGTTGCAAGCCATCAACGTCCTGCCGGTGAACCAGTACGTGGCCGGCGTGGTTCCCAACGAGGTCCCCGGCACCTATCCCCCCGAGGCGCTGCGCGCGATGGCGGTGATCGCGCGCACCTTCGCCCTCTCTCGGCGGGACTTTCACAGGAGCGACGGCCACGACGTGTGCAGCACCGTCCACTGCCAGGTGTACGGCGGCATGCTTACCGAGTGGGGTTCCACCAGCAAGGCGGTCAACGCCACCCGGGACGAGGTGGTCAAAAGCGGCGACGCGTTCGCGGACGCCACCTTCCACGCGGTGTGCGGCGGCGTGGGCGAGAACGTCGAGCTGGTCTGGCCGCAGCCGCCGACCCCCTACCTGGTGGCGCACTCCGACGGACCGGACGCGCTGCCCGACCTGTCCTCCGAAGACGCCTTCCGCGCCTTCATCGACAATCCCCCGGACGCTTACTGCGAGACCAGCCCTCGCTTCCGCTGGACGGAAACCTACACGCTGCCCCAGTTGCAGACGGTCTTCCAGAAGAGCCTGCCGGTGACGCTGGGAGCCGATTACCACGGGCTTGGCACCCTGAAGTCGGTGCGCGTGGCGGAGCGCTCGCGGCACGGCCGCGTGCAGCGAATGCGCATCGAGGGAACCGAGGGCACCTGCGAGGTGACCCGCGACAAGATCCGCTGGCTGTGGAGCGGCGGACGGATCGGCCAGGGCGGCCTGCAAAGCACCCTGTTCTACATTGTCCCCCAGCCTGACGGCCGCCTCGTCTTCAGGGGCGGCGGCTGGGGACACGGCGTCGGCATGTGCCAGGAGGGCGCCGCCGGCATGGCGTCCCGCGGGCTCGATCACGCCGCCATCATCAAGCACTACTACCCCGGCACGCGGCTCGTCCAAGTCCCGATCCCTGGAACGGAGGAATCCCCATGAAAGCCATCCTCGCCCTCGCAGCCTTCTTGCTGTGCGCCGTCCCGGTCTTTGGCCAGGATCTGGCGCGCACGCCGGCATCCGTGAAGGACGCCTCGCTCGCCGTTGAGGCCTGGACCGTCCTCAAGCGCGCCCTCATCGAAGAGTCTCTCAAGGAGAAGCTCCCCGACTTCTCCGAGGGCGCCGGCGCGCCCGCGCTGCAGAAGCTGGCGCCGTCGACCTACGTGTCGCTGATGTCGGAGCTGGCCGCCTCGACCCACGCCCGGGTGCGGCGCCGCGCGGTGGCCTCGCTGGCCAGGGCGCGCGGGCCCGCCGTGACCGCCATCCTGGTGCGCGCCCTCAAGGACAAGGATCTGTCGGTGCGCATGGAGGCGTGCGCGATTCTCGGCGCGCGCGGCTCGCGCGGCGTCCTCCCGGTCTACGGGAAGGCACTCAAGATGAAGAATCGCGACGCGCGCTACCTCGTGCTGCAGTCGATGAAGCGCGTGCCCTACAAGTGGATGGTGAACGGCCTGCGGCTCTTCCTCAAGGACCAGGACCCGTTCATGCGGGTGGACGCCTGCGAGGCGCTCTGCCGACTGGGCGACGAGAAGGGCTTCATGGCGCTGCGCAAGGCGATGCGCCACGGCGACAAGTACCTGCGCTCCAACGTGTACGCGGTGGTGAAGGAATCGGCGGGCGAGCGCGTGGTTCCGATGCTGACCAGGGCCCTGAAGGACAAGGATCCCGCTAACCGCCTGTTTGCCGCGGTCTACCTCGCGCGCCTCAACAGCGCGCGCGGTCTGGCCGTGCTCAAGCAGAGCCTGCTGCGCGGCGAGCCCAACATCCGCTTCACCGTGGTCGACGCGCTGGCTGCGCTCAAGGACAAGCGGGCGCTGCCGGTGCTCCGCCTGGCCCTCAAGGACCGCGACGGCAACGTGGCGGTGAGCGCCGCGGAGGCCCTGTTCGCGCGGGGGAGCGTGGCCGGTGCCGGGACCGTCCGCAAGGCGTTGACCAGCAGTGACGTGAAGGTCCGCCTGCGCGCGGTGGCCGCCGCAAAGGCCGGGAATACCGCGGCCGGCGTCGCGCTGCTCCAGGAGGCGCTGGGGGATCGCTCGCGGCTGGTCCGACTGGCCGCCGTGGAAGCGCTCTCATCCCTGAAGGAAGTGAAGGACCGCGACCGCCTGCGCGCCACCATGCGCGACGGCGACCGCAGCGTGCGGGTGGCCGCCGCCATCCTCCTGGTCCACGTGGGAGACCGCGAGGCCGTCGAAGTGCTCACCAGGTTCGTGCAGCCCGACGCGGCGGAGCGCGACGAGACCGCGCGCGCGCTGGAGCACGTGAAGGCCAGGGAGGTCGTGCCCTTCCTGCAGGTCCTGGCAACCCAGGGCGCCGACAGCGACCGGCTCCGCGCGGTGCGCGCCCTGGGGCAGATCGCGGCCGGACCGGCTGCCGAAGCCCTTGGCGCCATCGCCCGCACGGACGCCGACGAGCGCCTGCGCCTGGCGGCGGTCGAGTCGCTGGCGGACATCCACACGGATCTGTCCACCTATCTCCTCAAGGGACTCCTGAAGGAGGGCACGCCGGAGCCGCTGCAGCGGGCCGCCGCGTCCATCCTCGGGGATCGTGGCGTCGCCAGCGCGCTGCCGGTGCTGCGCAAGGCCGCCGCGGAGAACGACGTGCGTGCCGCCCGCGCCCTCTGCAAGATGGGCGACGCCAGCGGGGTGGACGTCTACCGGCAGATCCTCACCGCGCCCGACCTCGCCGAGCGGATCGAGGCGGCGGTCGTGCTCTACCGGCTGGAGAGGGTCTAGAGCCGCGAAGCGGGCGGTAAACGGACGGGAACAGGCCGCGAAGCAGGCCGTGAAAGGAGGGGTGGCGCCGGCTGTGCCGGCCCGTGCCTAAACTTTCAGCGTGATGACCGCGATCTCCGGGCGGCAGTTGAAGCGGATCGGAATCAGCACGCTGCCCAGCCCGCGATTGGTGAAGCACAGCGTGCGCCCGGCGCGTCCCCAACCGACGGTGAAGGGGCGCGCGGCGGGGCGGCGCGTGACCCGCATGATGGCGCCCAGCACGGGGAGGCGCACCTGCCCTCCGTGGGTGTGTCCGGAGAGGACGAGGTCTACCCGGTCGGCGGCCTCCTCCATGATATCCGGAGAATGGGCCAGCAGCACGCGAGGACGACCGTCGTCGGCCACGCCTTCCAGCGCGCGATTCAGATCGGCGCGCTGCAGGTGGGGATCGTCCACGCCGACCAGCCACAATCCGTCACCGATCGGGCGGTGCGCATTGTTGAGCACCGTGATGCCGCTGGCTTCCAGCGCCTCGGTGAGCAGGCGTCCGCTGGCCCAGTGGTCGTGATTGCCGAGCACTGCGAACACGCCGTGGCGCGCTCGCAGGTGGCCCAGTCCGCGGGCGCACGGCTCGATGTACTCGCGGAAGTGGGTGATGAGATCCCCGGTGAGCACGATGATGTCCGGCTCCAGGGCATTCACCCGATCGAAGGTGCGTCGCATCCACTCGGGGCGGGTATAGGCATCCCAGTGCAAGTCCGACAGGTGTACGATGCGGAAGCCGTCCATGCTCTCTGGAAGGCCGGGCAGGGTCACCGTGCGACGGGTGGTTTCCACCCAGCGGCGCTCCCAGAGCACCCCGTACGCCAGCGCGGCCGCGGCCGCCAGCCAGGGGAGAGGCGCCAGGCGCGGGTCCAGCATCCAGCAGAACGCCGACGCCGTCAGAAGGAGAAGAAGCGCGAGGGCGGCAACGATCGCATAAAATTTCCGTTTGCGCACGCGGGGCCAGAACAGCATTCGGGTGCGTTCGACGGGCCTGAGCACACGCCTTCCGGCTGAAAGGCTGCACTGTTTGCGAATCATCCTGGCCTCGGCCAGTCCCCGCCGAAAAGACCTCCTGACGCAGCTTGGAATTCCGTTCGACATTCAAATTCCCACGGTTGACGAGGCAAAACTCATGGCGCTCATGGGGCCCGGGCCGTTCTCCATCAGCCAGGTCGCGGAGATGGTCACCCGGCTGGCGGTCTCCAAGGCCGAGCAGATCTCGTTTCGACAAGAGGAAGAGCCGGCCCTGATCATCGGCGCGGACACGGTGGTCGTCAGGGACGGCCGCATTCTGGGAAAGCCGACGAACAAGGCGCACGCGCGACGAATGCTCCGCTCGTTGTCGGGGCGCGTGCACCAGGTGCTCACCGGGGTCGCGCTGATACAATATCCCGGCCCGCTCATCCAGGTGACGACGGCGCTCACCAACGTAAAATTTCGCACGCTCTCGGAAACCTTGATCGATGCCTACGTGCGCACCGGAGAACCAATGGACAAGGCCGGCGCGTACGGCGCCCAGGCCCGCGGCTCGGTGCTTATCGAGGCCATCGAGGGGGATTATTTCAACGTGGTGGGGCTCCCGCTGATGCACCTGTGCAAACTGCTCGAAGAGTTCCAGATTCCGGTGTGGACGTTCTGGAATACGCGGTAGCGACTTGACGCACTCGGTACCAGGCGGTCAGCAAAGTGTGACACTCCACCCTGTGTGGTGTCAGCGCGTGACACTCCACGCGGTGTGGTGTCACGAGTTGTGATACCCATCTTCTCAGCCCAGCATGCCGCCCAGGAACAACTGGCCGCTCTGCAGGGCCGGGAGGTGGTTAGGCGCCTGGAACCAGGCCTCGCAGGCCGCGCCCACCTTGCGCATGCGATCCTCGTGGCCGGGCGCCAGGAAGACGTAGAAGCGCCACAGGTCGCGGTGCTTGTCCAGGAGCACGTCAATCTCGGGGACGTTCAACGCATCCAGGGACCTCGGCGGGCCGCTGTCCACCCGCACCCGCACCCGCGCTTCCTTCAGCGCCATGCGATCCGAGGGACAGTACACGATCAGCTCGCCTTCCTTCAGCTTCAGCCTGCGGGTGAGCGCCTGCTCGGCCTCCTCGCGGGCGGCGCGGTTGTAGTGGTAGGTGGCCACCAGATCTTTCAGTCGCTCCTCCCCCGCCCTGCGCGTGAGGACGTACGCGCGCTTGTACAGCCGGTGCGAAGCGAAGTGCGCCAGCAGCCGTCCGATGACCGGATCCTTGCCGTACTTTTCCTCAAGCAGCATCAGCAGCCGATCGTCGGTCAGCCCGTTCAGCGTGTCCAGCAACAGCCCCTGATTCACCGCGCACTCCACGGCCCGCGAGATCATGGCCCCGGACGCGGTCTTGGCGTGGTGATAATACACCCGCTCCGAGAGAAAATACCGCTGGCGCAGCAGGTTCACCACCTCCGACACGGCGTCTTCCAGGTAAAGACCTTGCGCGTCCATGCGGAAATAGCGGAACAGCCGCTCGTCATATCCGCCGCGCAAGCCGCAGAAATACGAATCGCGCGCAAGATAATCGAGAAGATCCGCGCAAATCGTGCCGGAAACAATATCTCGGGCCGCTGGCGGACCATCGCCGCACAGGATGTCGCTTACCGGCCCCAGCAATCCGAGGCGCTCCAACGCCTTTCCCAGCGCGCCGCGCCGCAAGAATGCGCGCTGCCGCTCGGGCACGTCGTGGCGCTCGAAAATGTGGCGCTCGTCCTCAAAGGTGTGCCCGAAGGGGATGTGCGACACGTCGTGCAGCAGTGCGGCCGCGAAAATGGCCCGCCGCTGTTCCTCGGAAAATCCGCCGAGATCGTCCACCATGCGGCGCGCCAGCCAGCACGTCCCCAGGCTGTGCTCGAAGCGCGTGTGTACCGCGCTGGGATAAACCAGCGAGGCCGTCCCTAGTTGCTTGATGCCGCGCAGCCGCTGAAATTCCGGAGTGTCGATAAGCGGAATTTCCAACTCGGCGTCCAGCGCGATGTCCCCGTGAATGGGGTCGCGGAATATTTTACCGCTAATGGTGCCCTCCGCCCGCCTTCACCGCCGGCAGCGACCACAACAGCACGGCGCCGTCGCTGCCCAGCGTCATCAATTTGCGCCCGTCGTGGCTGAACGCCATGTCGAGCGCCGCGCCGTCGTGCCCGCGCAGGGTGACGGCGCGCTTGCCGGAGGCCACCTGCCAGAGCACGACTTCCGACACCACGTCCGACTCGGCGGTGGCCAGCAGCCCGCCATCCGGCGATAGTGCGGCCACGTGCGCGTTGGGCGGCGCCGCGACGCCCTCGCAGGTCTTGCGGCCGGCCACGCCGGACGAGACGAGCAGCATTTTGTCGCCCGATTTTGAGAAAACCAGCTCATCGATGGGCGGGCGCGATGGAAACACCAGAATCTGTTTCTCGAAGCGCGGCTCCCAAAGCTCCATCGTGCGCGAGCCGACCACGAGCTGCGAGCCGTCCGGAGAGAACTGGATGAGCGGTCCCTTCGCCGACATCATCTCCATGGTTTTTTTGTGCTCCCCGGTCTGGGAGTCGTGGAAGGCGACGAGAGATTTTTCCTTTTCGACGTGCAGCCACGCGATGGTGTCCTCAGTGGGGTGAAACGCCACCGCGGCGACCGGCTTCTCCGCGTGGTAGGTGTGCTTCAAATTGCCCTTCATGTCCCAGACGAGTATTTCCTTGCCGTTGCGGATGCCGGCCATCAGCAGTCCGTCCACGGAAGGGTACAGCTTCGTGATGCCCTCGCCTCGCTCCAGCGTTCCGACATCTGGATGCCCGACGCCCGCCCCGTCTGCATGGCGAGCTTCGTGATGCCCTCGCCTCGCTCCAGCGTTCCGACCGGCTTCGCGTCGGCGCTGGAGTACAGCGTGGGCGACGAAATGCGATCCTTGCGGTGGCGCCACGCTTCCAGCCAGGAGAGGGGCGGCGTGACCGGGCGCCGCTCGCGGACCAGCTCGTCGGGCGTCTTGTACCACTCCGGAATCAACAGGGCGCCGTTGGCCAGAAAAGTCACCGACTTGAGCCGCCGCCCAGGGTCCAGCGTATCCGATGACAGGCGGCGCAGGGAGGGCAGGGCGCGGTGCTCCAGCGTGCCGTCTGAGAGCGCCACGATCATCGTCTTCCCGTCCGGGGCGAAAGAGGCGCCGACAAATCGTCCCTTCGGCTTCACCAGGACCAGCGGCCTGTCAATCACCTCGCCGCCGGCGGGTCGGCGGAACAGATACCACTGGGCGCCAAGCACCAGCCCGAGCAGCAGCACAAAGCCGCACCCGAACACCAGCATGGGCTTGATGAGTGCTGCCAACCCCCTCTTACGGGGCGGCTCGTTTTCAATGGGAATCCCGCCCTGTGCGGCGGCGGGCGCCGCCGGGGCGCCGCCTTTCGTGCCAGCGGCACCGGCCGCCGCGCTCGGCGAGAGCGGTGCAGTGACCCCCTCGGGCCGGTTGGTTGACAAGCTGGAATTCCCCTTCGCCCGCCCAGATCAGGCTTGAGAAGAAAATTCCCTCAGAATGGCAAATGCCCCTTTCGGGGCATCTACGACCAACGTCTCCGGTCGCGCCGCTGCCCGGACTATCCGAACAGCCGCAGCACGGTGGAGGCGTTCGCGTTCCCCTGGGCCACCATCGCCAGGTTGGCCTGGTTAATGATCTCCGAAACGGCGCGGTTGGCGGCTTCACGTGCGATGTCCGCGTCGCCCAGGTTGGCCCGCGCGCCGGCGGTGGAGGTCAGATTCTGGCGCTGCAGGTCGAGCGTCCGCTCCAGCGTGTTGTTGTAAGCGCCCATGTTCAGATTGGCGGCGCCCACCTTGTCGAGGGCCTTGTCCGCCATGCTGATGAACTTGAAGGCGTCCTCGCGGGTGGCGATGGACAGCTCTCCAACGGGTTTCTCGAACAACGAATCCGCCGTCAACTTGTCGATCTTGATGTTGGACACCTCGCCCTCGTTCGCCCCGGACTGCACGGTGATGTCCGCGGTGCCGTCGAGCAGCGACTTGCCGTTGTAGGTCGCGCGCGACGCGGTCTGGTTGATCTCGCGGGTCAAGCCCTGCAACTCTTTCTGCAGGGCGCCGCGGTCGCCGTCGCTCAGCGAGTCGTCCGCGGCACGCACCGCCAGGGAGCGGGCCCGCTGCACCGCCTCGGTGATCGAGTCGGCGGCTTCCTGCCCCACCTGGATCATCCCGGCGTTGGACTGAATGTTGACCAGCGACTCCTCAATGCCCGATTCCTGCGCGATCAGGCTGGTGAGGACGGCGAGCCCGGCGGGATGTCATGGGCGCGGTTGATACGCGCGCCGGTCGCGATGCGCTCGCTGGCGACCGTGTTGGCGCGCTGCGGGCGGTTGAGTGATTGGATCGGCTCGGACTGGTGCCCGGCACCTCCGATGTTCATGGGCGGCCACCTCCATGTGTTCTCTCGATCATCTGTTCCCCGATACTCCCCTGATAAGCCGCTAGCGCAAACGCCACCGGCGGATATGAAAACTTCTTCGACGCCCCGATTATAGGACAATCGTACGAGGAAGTCTATCGGTCGCTCTTCAAGTTGTTGAATGCGCCTCCTCCTCCAAAGGAACGATAGCGGGCCCCGGGGTAAGGTGCGGCCATGACTGTCGCCATCGAAACCGTCCACGGCCACGAGATCCGCGATCCGCATCGCTGGCTCGAAAACGAGGAAGACCCCGCCGTCGTCTCCTGGGTCGAGCGCCAGAACCACCACTGCCGCCACGTCCTCGACCACCTTCCCCAGCGCGCCGCCATCGGCCGCCGATTGAAGTCGCTGCTGGGCATCGGGGACATCGGGACGCCCGTGGTGCGCGGCGCCCGCTACTTTCCCACCCGCCGCGAAGGCGAGCAGAACCACCACGTCGTCTACGTGCGCGACGGCCTCGACGGACGCGACCGCGTGCTGCTCAATCCCAACGAGTGGAGCGAGGGCGGCACCGTCGCGCTCGACTGGTTCTACGTGGATCCCCACGGCAAGCGGGTGGCCTACGGCGTCTCCGAGGGCGGGGATGAGAAGAGCACGCTGCACGTCATCGACGTGGACAGCGGCCAGCGCAGCGACGACGTGATCCCGCGGACCCGCGCCTGCAGCCTGGCGTGGCTGCCGGACGGGTCGGGCTTTTACTACACGCGCTACCCCGTCCCGGGCGGCGTCGACCATCCCGCATCACCGCTCGACGCGCGCCCTGGCGTCTCCGAGGAGGAGGCCAACTACAGCCGCCGCGTCTTCTTCCACCGCCTGGGCACCCCGTGGGAGGAGGATCCCCTGATCTTCGGCGAGGGCCGCGACCGCGAGGACTGGCCGGGCGTCGACCTCTCCCCGGACGGACGCTGGCTGCTCATCTTCGTGGAGATGGGATGGGTGCGCACCGACGTGTACCTGCGCGACCTGCACGACCCCTCCGGAGCGTGGATTACCGTGGCCGAGGGCGAGGAAGTGCAGTACACCGGCGAGGTCATCGGCGACACCTTGTACCTCCACACCAACAAGGAAGCGCCGCGCTACCGCCTCGTGCGCGCGCCGGCCAGCGATCCCCTGCAGTGGGAGACGCTCGTGCCGGAGAGCGAGACCGCCGTCATGGACGCCTTCGGGCGCATCGGGGATCGCCTGTTCGTGCTGTACATGGAGAAGGCCACCTCGCGCCTCGTCAGCATGGACCTGGACGGGCGCCTGCTGCGTGAACTGCCGCTTCCCACGCTGGGCAGCGTGCGCGGCTTCGCCGGGGAGTGGAACGGGCGCGAGATGTTCTTCGGCTTCAACTCGTTCACCGTGCCGCCCACCGTGCTGCGCTACGACCTGGATCGGGACGAAGTCTCGCACTTCGACGCGGTGGAGGCGGATCTGGACTCGGACCGCTACGAGGTGCAGCAAATCCAGTATCCCTCGCGCGACGGCACGCCCATCACCATGTTCCTGGTGCACCGCAAGGGGATGGTGCTCGACGGCAGCCATCCCGTGCTGCTCAGCGGCTACGGCGGCTTCAAGGTGAGCATGACGCCCGCGTTCCAGCGCAGCACCTATCTGTGGCTGGAGCACGGCGGCGTGTACGCGGTGCCCAACCTGCGCGGGGGCGGCGAGTACGGCGAGGCGTGGCACCGCGCGGGGATGCTGGGCCACAAGCAGAACGTGTTCGACGACTTCATCGCGGCGGCCGAGTGGCTCATCGCACAGGGCTACACGACATCGCGCCGACTCGCAATTTCCGGCGGCAGCAACGGGGGATTGCTGGTGGGCGCGGTCATGACCCAGCGGCCCGATCTGTTTCGCGCGGTGGTCTGCTCGGTGCCGCTGCTGGACATGCTTCGGTATCATCTGTTCCGCATCGCCCGCCTGTGGATTCCGGAATACGGCAGCGCGGACGACCCCGAGCAGTTTCAGTGGCTGTACGCCTACTCACCGTACCATCGGGTGGTGAATGGGACGGCGTACCCGGCGACACTGATCATGACCGGAGAGTCCGACAGCCGGGTGGATCCGCTGCACGCGCGAAAAATGGCCGCCCGACTGCTGGAAGCAAAGGCCGGCGACCATCCCGTGCTGCTGCGCGTGGAGACGAAGGCGGGGCACGGCGCGGGGAAGCCGCTGGCGAAAATCCTTGAAGAGCTGGTCGATACGTGGAGCTTTATCTTCTGGCAGCTGGAGGTGTGACGTGACCGTGGCGCAGGGCCGGCCGCTCAGGCCGGCGTTTTTCGTTCTTCCGAGAGATTGAGTTCGCGGATCTCGTCGCGGATCTCGCGGAGGCGCTCCGGCGGA
>Ga0194131_10009790_pt1 | contig 11975 bp, 14 predicted proteins | sample TA2KigO120mmetaG_FD_148631 | JGI IMG/M metagenome (GOLD analysis project Ga0194131, IMG submission 148631) | Freshwater microbial communities from Lake Tanganyika, Tanzania - TA2015053 Kigoma Offshore 120m | ecosystem: Environmental > Aquatic > Freshwater > Lake | place: Tanzania: Lake... | reverse complement strand
GCCTCTGGACATGGTGTAAGACTTACCTCCTAAATGGAACACAAGCGACTGTGGGTGAAAGAGGAAGCCCCGACCCTTTAGGGTCGTGGGTACTTCACCTGCCGAATCGGTACTATGCTGAGATTGGCATACCAAAGATAGACGGTGGCAAGTATTCACAGGAAGACATTCCGTTTGACGACCTAAACGGACCAGTAATCACCCAACGTTTCCTTGAGAAGTTCAAGGATGAAATCGCCTATCTCAAGCAGTGGTTTGAGGTAGAAGTCAAGTTCGGGTATGTGGCGTACTGCTCATAGGGAAGACAAAGGGAAGACAAATCGTTTTTGTTTTCTCTCAAGAAAAACGGTGGCATCTCGGTAAAGCCATTCATAGATTAGTTTTGTTTGTAGGTTTCCGGCTTTCTCGTAGATATAAATGTTCCCGTCTCTGTGTAGTTTAACACTAGAGATTTCCAGGTTACTTTGCAGAATTTCCTGCAAACTGGTCAGAAATGATTTGGTGCCGACAAAAGTAACTCTGACTGACTTGCCAGTCTTGAGAGTTACAGAGCCATCGCCGTCGAAATACCCTCTTATAAAGTGCCTTACTAACTCTGGCGGCACGACGGGGAATTTTAGCGTTAACGATTTTCTAGGAGTGCAACCATGGAAAAGTTAGAAAAATTTACTCATGAGGCTGCTTACCGAGGCAAGGAGTCCGTTGCGAAGCTGGCTAAGTTCCGGCTGACGGTCTGCGGTGCCGGTGCGCTTGGTAGCAACCTCATCGACAACCTAACCCGACAGGGCTTTGCTTCCATCAAGGTTATCGACTTTGACCGGGTTGATATTCATAACGTCAACACGCAGGCGTTCTCCACCAAGGATGTTGGTGCGCTCAAGGTGGATGCCCTCAAGAATCTGGTTTACCGAAATGTCGGTGTGGAAATCACCGCCGTCAACAAGAAGCTGGAAAGCGGTAATGCTAAGACGCTTCTCAAGGACGCTGACCTTATCGTTGACTGCTTCGATAACCATGAGGCCCGGCAGATGATTCAGGACGAAGTTCGTGCTAGGAAGCTGACTTGCTTGCATACCGGCCTCTTTGAGGATTACGGTGAAGTGGTATGGGATGAAAATTACAAAGTTCCACGCAATTCTGCTGTCGGTGATGTATGTGACTATCCTCTAGCCAGGAACATTATTATGCTCACTGTTGCTGTGGCGGCAGAAGAGGTTTTGAGTTTTGCAATCGACAAAACTCCACGACGCAAGAATTGGAGTGTTACTTTGAAAGACCTCAAAGTTCAAGAAATGCTCTTTGGGAAGTAATTTTAATTCCCAAAGAATGTCTTATCCATACTATATAAGTGTATGGATAAGACTATTTTGATTGAACTAATTGCTAAGGAACTCACTAGGGACGGAATTGCTAAGGAGCTTGGTAAAAGTAGGTCCGTAGTTGATAAGCTGCTTGCAAAACATGGACTAAGAACCAAGAGGCACATTGACACTAATTCGGAGACTCGTAGGTGTCGTGGTTGTAACAAAGAGTTTCCCATAGAAGAGTTTCCAGGTTCTACAGCCCCGTCGAATGGAAAGGTATACAGGCGGTGGTTGTGTCATTCTTGTTATGTTTACTCCAAAACTAGCTATAAGCAGAAAATGGCTAGTTGGCTGGAGGAAGTAAAAAGGCAATGTGTTTGTGCCAAGTGCGGGAATGACGACTTTCGTGTTTTGGATTTTCACCACAAAAACGGCGATAAATCATTTGGTCTGGCAGAAGCATCGAGACGATTCGGCAGGAAGAAAATTCTTGAAGAGATTGCCAAGTGCGAACCTCTTTGTGCAAATTGCCATCGGATTCTGACCTATGAAGATAGGAAAGAAAAGTGGAACCAATACTGGTGCGAAAAGTTCTCTTGACAATCCGTGGTTTCGGTGTATCATGCTCAGTGAGTGAACGTTCCTGGCTCCCACGATTGCCAGAGTCAGACCAAGCGTGGGGTAGGTCTGGCTTTTTGAGGTTCCTATGGGACTTGATAACTATTGGGTGGACAAAGAGAAGAAGCAAGCATCCGTTGAAGGCAACTTCAAGGTGTGCGGCGGCATGTTGTCTGGTCATGGCAACGATAGTTTCCGTGGCAAGGTCTATTCTGACCTTATCGAAGCCGTTAGTGGCTTTTCCCTCTACACAGGCTACTTGGACCCCGCCACGATACAGTTTATCGCCACCAGGCTTGAGGAATACACTTACAAGGCGGCGAAAAACAACTGTAGTTACGAACTCTCGGAAGAAGAGTTTAACGACCTAAAACGCATGTTCCGTGCGCATGCAGATGCGGGGCATGGACTAACAAGCTGGTACTAACATGGCCACCAAAGTCAAGTTCTATGACCCGCATCCCGGTTTTGCCGGTGCTGCCATTCGTTTCCCGCAACCCCTCAAGGAAGTAGCCGACTCCCTGGACGGTGTTGAAGGCACTATCGAAGACGCTATCCTCTTGTTTCAAGAGGCTGGCGATGCGATGGTGCAGCAGAAGCACTTCGCCAAGGTCGAAGTCGAAAAGGTTGAGCAGCTTTACACCCCCAAGGCGGGTGGTGGCCGTGAGCCTTTTGGCCCTCCATTGACGGACCCGTACATCAGCGTTAAGCTGTATGAGGGCGACAAGTATCCTCGTCACAGTTTCAAGGCCATCTGCTATGACAAAGGCGGCAAAAATAAAAAGAAAGCTAAGTGATTACCAGAAACTTTACGCAGAGTGGCAAACTAAAGTACAAGCCCTGCAAGAAGTTTGCCCTCACAAAGAACTTAGTATATGGGAACATACCCATGAGGGTAGTGACCATAAGTTCTGTCTCAACTGCATGAAGGTTCTGGAGGAACGGGAGGGGCATTACTATCTGGTAACGCAACTTCCCTATGTTTCTAAGCCCAAAAAGGAGCGCAAGCCAAACGACGGCTACCTGTTCTGGTCCAAAGGGGCCTGGGTAAAGAACATCAAGAAAGCAACCGTACTCGTCGGTGACGAAGAAACCGAGGAAGCATACAAAGCCGAACATGGCAAATATGGCCCGCCTGAACCTCTTATAGGTGATGGCGCATTGAGGATAATGCCCATTAGTGCATTTACAAAAAGAGGTTACTGAAATGTTGTACGAGAGGTTGTTTCCCGCCTTGAAGGGCGACCGATGGGCCGAAATTAACATCAACGAAATTGCCAAGCAGTTAATGGAGGGCCAGCAGCTAATAGACGGCAAAACCGATGCAGAGAATCCAGCCCTTGACCCCTATTGGTGCATGGCTCAACAGGAGCAGCTATTTGAATTGCTCCAGTGTGACTATGCCTGGGGCGGCTACCTGGAAGACCGCAGTTTTGTCTGGAGAGGGCACTACCATCAGAATGGGTTCATCCATTACGGCGTAGACTATTACGTCCCGCAGACAGAACCTGTGTTCCTCCCGAAAGCTGGCAAGCTGCTATGCCTGGAAGATTGTCCTGACTACTACGGTGGTTGGGGCGGCAGGGCGGTTTACAAGATTGGGGAGCAGCATGTTATCTTTGCTCACCTATATAACCTGATGGGGGAAGTGGGCAGGGAGTACAGTGCTGGCGACATGGTAGGGCTAGTGGCCCCGCCTAATCGCAACGGTGGATGGGCACCCCACCTGCACGTTCAGTGCATGACTAACTATGACCTGTCCGCAGATGGCTACGGGCCAGAAGCAGACACTAACGAAGAGAACTTTCCCAATCCAGAGAAAGTGCTGTGAGAGTTTTTTGTTTGACTCGCATAAATAGATAAATAGAGCATGGAAAAATTATGCTCTAAATGCAGGGAGACAAAACCATTAAGTGAGTTCAGCAAATGCAAAACCACTAAAGATGGTTTTCAAGCCAAGTGTAAGGGATGCGACAGCAGCCATCACCGGGAATGGTATAACAACAACAAGCAAAGAAACCAAGCTAGGGTTCGCAAGTGTACGGAGAAAAGAACCGCTTGGTTTATCCACGGCGTCGAGAAAACCCCTACATCGTAGATGCAGGCGTCGGTACTCCGACGCCTGCCCTTTAGGGTAGTGGGATGAACGACGCCATAATGTAAATAATTTTTCAATTATTGCAAACTTTTTGCGATTACATTCGTCTTATAGTATATCGTTCGATATTAAGGTTCTTGTACCCCAGGAAGTGGGGGAATTTAAGCCTCTGGACATGGTGTAAGACTTACCTCCCAAGTGGAATACAAGCGACTGTGGATGAAGCAGGAAGCCCCGACCCTTTAGGGTCGTGGGTACTTCACTAACGTCCTTCGTAAGCAGCGAGTCAGGCTTAACACATACTCGCATTACGGAGGCACTAATGAAGCGATGGCACGAAGAGTTGACCATCTCTCGGCGTGAGTGGCGGAAGCACCGCCGCAGTCATGTCGAAAGCAACAAGAACAGTCCATATGGGTTAGGTTTCGGTTTTGACCGAATTGGTCAAGACCCTTACGAAGTGGATTGCCCTTGTGACGACCAGGTAGGAAGGTTCCGCAAGAAGGACGCATGGGATTGTGGCAACTCACGTTGTTATCTGGAAGCCGTCGCCATGACGATTCACGTTGCAAAGCGTGTCCAGACGCTACAGTATCTGGAAGTTACATTTGCCATAGTGATAAGTTCCCCAAGCGGACCCTGCACGAACAAGAGATACTGGCTGATATTTCCTTCCGGGAACAACTTCGAGAGCTTGACCAAAAGGATTAACCAAAAACGGGCAATACAGTGTTGTATTGCCCATTCTTTTCTTGAGGAGCGAAACGATGGGTGGTACGGCAACCGCAGAAGTCGTCAAGACTGGCAATGATTTTGCCATCAAGTTCAGTCAGAAAATCTCTGGCACGCCGGGGAACGTCTTTTCTTCCCCGTACTCAGTGCGGGCGGCGCTAGGCATGTGTAGTGCTGGCTCTGCCGGGGAAACCCGCAAGGCGTTCTCTAAGGTTCTGGACGTTCCCGAAGGGACGGACGAACAGAACGCTGCCTTCGGCAAGTTGGTGAAGGAAGTCAACGGCGACGGCTCTCCCCGAGAGTACGACCTGACGACCGCTAACGCCCTGTGGCGTGACCAGACTTGTGTGCTGGAAGAGAAGTACAAGGCGGCAGTCGCCCAATACTACGGGGGTGACTGCAACGGCGTTAACTTCTTGGAGGAACCCGAGAAGGCGGTCGTTATCATTAACGACTGGGTTTCCAACAAGACGAACGACAAAATCAAGAACCTGGTTAATGAAGGTGTCATTAACCCTTCAACCCGCCTGGTTCTGACCAACGCCATCTACTTCAAGGGCAAGTGGGAGTTGGCCTTCAAGAAGGAAAACACTACCAGTGAGTCCTTCTCTGTGGACAAGACTAGCACCGTCCAGGCCCCGACGATGAAGCAGAAGGCTAGCTTCGCCTACTACGAAGACGAGAAGATTCAAGCCCTGGACATGCCCTATAAGGGCGGCGACCTGAGTATGCTGGTCGTCCTTCCGCAACAGCGGAACACCCTGGGAGAGATTGAGAACGTCTGGAGCGACATGCACTATAAGACGGTGGTGTCGCACCTTCACACCGAAGACGTTCAGGTGAGCCTCCCCAAGTTCAAGTTGGAAACGAGCTATTCGCTCAAGCCCACCTTGGAGAAATTGGGGTTGGGCATCGCCTTCTCCGACCAGGCTGATTTCAGCGGCATCAGCAAGAAGGACCAGTTGAAAATTTCCGAAGTCATCCACAAGGCGTTCGTTGCCGTGGATGAAGAGGGGACCGAAGCGGCGGCTGCTACTGCCGTCGTTATGAAGTGCCTATCGGCGGCAATGCCAGCCCGCCCGAAGGTGTTCCATGCGGACCATCCCTTCCTGTTCTTCATCAGGAACCGCAAGACTGGCACCATTCTGTTCTCCGGTCGGCTGGCGAACCCGGTGGCTTAACTAGCCTCCGAACACTAATAAAGGGGTGATGGGTAAAACCATCACCCCTTTTTCGTTGCGCTGTCGCTAAATAAGGCATGAACTTTAGGACATTCTTGAGACTGACCGAAGCGGAAGACTGGAATGCTTTGAATGCTAGTAGAGTTGGCGATGATTCCAAGGCACAAAGTAGGCCAGCACGACCCGTAAAGCCGCTCTCCAATCCTGACGATGTAGCCAACTACTGGAAAGAAGTAGACCCGGACAAGGACGGCTCCCCCGCTGTGATTAACACGGCAGAGGCAAGAGTTATGGGTAAGGCAATGGCGGATAACGACAAGAATGCTAGTGACTGGCACATGGCAACCCACGGACGACCTGTTTATGATGTTCGCTATGGTCCTAAAGCTATTGCTGGTAATCTTATCAAGGTAAATGACCCTCGCCTGGCAGACGCCCAGGCCACGATTTTGACAAGTGAGAATAATAATGCCGAGCTTCGTTTCTACAAGAGTGGCCCCAAGGCAGGCTCCTTCCGCATTCAGCACCCGCCCGTTTCTTGGTACTCGCCGACCGATGAGTCTCTGATAGAAGGCATTATTGCCCATGAGCTACAGCATGCAGCGGACTTTACCAACCCTAAGTATGACGACGTTCCTCCTAGTGTAGAGGTTTGGTTTGATAATAACCTGTACGCCAAGAACCTGATGGAAGCCAGAGCTTATGCCAAGCAGCTTAACTATCTGCTACAAAAACTAAACTATGACACCGGGGCTGTACTCAGAGTGCTAAAAGGCAGAAGGTCGATTGAAGGTTTGTCGCCACTTCGTATGGATGCTGACATCCTCCGTGCGGCAGAGATTTACTTGCAGAACTACAAGAAGTCTAATGAGAACTGGTTCACTAAGTTAGCCGCACCATTTGTATTGGGCACATCAATGGCTCTTGGGTCTGACATAGCACCTAAAATGCCGGACCCGCCTCAAGCCGTGAGAGTTGAACAACAGCAAGAGGTTTACCAGGCTGCTAAGATGGTTCATAAAATCATTACATTAGGTTCGTTGAGTAACTTTTTGCAGAAGTAACTCTTATAGGGCATGGGAAAAAAACTAGAAAAGATGCTGGACTTGTTGAACAGTGACTTGAGCAATGAACTCAAACACATGCATTTTTACCTTTACCATGCCAGTTCTATTAGGGGGCTACACCGGGAGGAACTAAGAGAGTTTCTTCTTGAGGAAGCCGCTAGCGAAATGAAGCACGTTCAGGAGTTTCAAGACTTGATTATCGGTCTTGGAGGGACTCCCACGACAAAGGCTAATTCTTTCAAGTGTTGGACTGACGCCTACACCATTCTCAAAGATGCTCTGGTAATGGAAGAAGAGGTTGTCGATAACTACACAGACCGAATTGGACAGGGTTATGAACTCTTGAACAAAACCAATGCTCGATGGTTAGAGGTCTTCCTAGAAGAACAGATTATGCATAGCAGAACCGACGCTGACAATATCCGGCAGATGTTAGTATAAGGGGGAGTATGTTTATTGGGTTGGTAGGAAGAGGGTTTGTTGGGGAGGCGATTTTGCAAGGCATGCATCACGCCTTGAATATAGTTTGGTACGACATCGCCACACGCCCATTTGTAGACATATCAAATGCAGTTCGTGTTGAAAGTTTAGAGTCACTTTGCGAACAAACAGACGGTCCCATTTTTGTCTGTTTGCCAACTCCTATGCGGCCTGATGGGGCTTGCTCTCTAACTTTATTGCATAGTGTTTTAAGTAACCTGAACGATGTGGCACAGAACGCAAATGTCAACAAGGTAGTCATAATTAAATCAACTGTCCCTCCTGGCACTACGACAAAATGCAATGCTATGTTTGAGAATTTGAGTTGCGTTTTTAATCCAGAGTTTTTGCGGGAAGCAACAGCCATAGAAGATTTCAAGAATCAAGACAGAGTTATAATTGGCGGTCCACATGAGGCAACCAGTGTTGTTAAGCAAATGTATCAGATTGCTTATCCGCAGGTGCCAACTACCAAGACAAGTTCCGATATAGCGGAAATGGTGAAATATCTTACTAATTGTTTTCTAGCGTTGAAGGTGTCGTTTGCCAATGAAATTGCTGAGATGTGCGATAAAATTGATATAGACTACGACAAGGTAGTAGAATATGCCGCTAAAGACAAGCGGTTAGGCATGTCCCATTGGTCCGTACCAGGGCCAGATGGCAAGAAGGGTTTTAGTGGGACTTGTTTTCCCAAAGACCTTAATGCATTGATTTATTTCGCAGAGCAGTTGGGATGTAAGCCAAATACCTTGAAAGCTGCCTGGGAAACTAATTTGAGGGTGAGGCCGGAAAAAGATTGGGAACAATTAAAAGGAAAAGCTGTAGAAAATAGCTAAATACTACTCTTGTAAGTTACATTTCTTTGTGCCACTAGGCACAGTTTCACACAAAATCTATTTTATCCTTCTTGGCGGCGAAAACCTCTATGCTTTAATTACGACCAGGTAGAATACCGAAACTCTTTAGAGCCGAAGGAATAGCAAATCTCACCTTCTATTACTAAATAGAACAAGGAGAATTGTTATGTCGTTTTATCAAAACCTGTTTGAGGACGAGTTCAGGGGTAATTTGGTTCTTGGCGACCGTCAGTATTCTATTGCTTTCACCATTCCAGCCAATAGGAACAAGGCTGATTACATGCTGGCCTGGAATAATGAACCTTATAACCTCAGCGTTAGCGGCGTTTTTACTATCAATTATGCTTTTGACGCTAATTTCGTTAATTATTCCACTCTGAACATCAACGTAGCAGGTGCTTCGCCTGCGGCTACTACGGCGGCAGAAATAGTGGCACTTTTGAATGCCAACGCTACGTTCTCTGAATTATGGGTGGCACAGGTTTCTCAGAACCTTAGTTCCATGAAGGCTATTATGGTTCCTACAGGAACACCAACTCAAACGGTGTTAATCACCAGGAACCCACGCAGGGCCAAACAGGTAATACGCACATACATTAGCAACTCAGGAGCAGAGAACTCTCTTCGGTTCAACAAGATGGCTCCTGTTGCTGAGTTGCCAACGTATTTCGGTAGACATACGATTGCCAACCGCCTTAACTATCCAGACGCTACTGGCATGTTGTTGGGGCTGTCTCATAACATAACAAGCAGTACCGTAGCCAACCCAACAGTTGTTACTTCTGTCGGTCATGGGTTAACCACAGGACAAACGATAACTGTTTATGGGTCGAATACCACTCCCACCATCAATGGTTCTCGGGTGGTAACAGTTGTAGATGCTAATACGTTCACTATTCCTGTAAATGTTACAGTGGCAGGTACGGCTGGTTGGTTCCTGAGTACCGATGAGAGTAGTGCTTTGGTGGCCGCTCCGTTTTGGGTAAGCACAGCTTTTTCCGCTACGGCTGCGGACCCTTCTGCTATGCTGGCAGATTGGGCGTTGCTCAAGGGTCGTGGGTCTGGTTTGTTCATGTTCCAGAAGATTACTTACGATGGTTCTGGACGGCAGACAGTGGTTCTGGAGTATCCAGCGGGTGCGGTGGCAGGAGATTTCGCCAAGCGTACAAGCTATACTTACACGGGTGCCAACACTTACCCGGACCAGGTTACTGAAATTCCGTACACTCTGGCTGCTGGTGATTTGGTGACTCCTTCATAAAACCACTTGACAAACGATTTCCTGGCGGTATGATGAGGTTGTTCGGTCATCGGCTCTTGGGGGTGCGTTCCCCAATCATGGTTTCCAGTTGCTTCGGCACTGCGTTCCCTTAATGCCCTCAAGCAGAAAGACGAGCAAGGTATATGAGAGGCTTCCCTGATACTTATGAGGAGTTGCAAAGCGTGTCCAGACGCTACAGTATCTGGAAGTCTTTGAGAGAATGGGCAAACGGGCGGGGTGGCAACCCGCCCAACCAAGAAACCAGGCTGGATGGCCGAATTTTCAGGAAAAAAAGTGAACCTTTTCTGGCCGCAGGAGTCTAAAAGGTGTGACGCAAAAAATTTCCTGAAAAAAGTCTTGCAAAATTTGCGTCAGATGCGTATATTACAGATACCGGGGTGGAGCAGAGGTAGCTCGCCTGGCTCATAACCAGGAGGCCGCTGGTTCAAATCCAGCCTCCGGCACTTGTGGTGAGATTCGTTCCAGCCACATCCCTGTAGGCTTACCTTGTGTCAAGCCACACTGGTCTTAACCAGTGTCACCCTTGCAAGGCCCCTACAGTTTTTCAACCGATAGGAGTTGTGTTTCATGTACGTTACAGTGGCTCAGACTTGGCGATGCAGATTTGCGGCGGAAGAACGCCAGCAAGCCTGCCCGTGCTTCGTGATTACGGGTAAAGCACCCGTCACCGGGAAGCATGATAATAAGACCAAACTCTGAGTTCACCGACAGTGGCTCAGGGTAATATAACCTGAGCCAACCGTAAGATTTGTAGAACCCTTGGCTCGGGTTAGACCGAGCCAAGGGTTTTTTCGTTTGGCCCGTAAGCCGTACTAGAAACGGCGGGGAGGGTTAGTGAAAAAAATTAACCCCATACTCTAAATAGAGTATGAAATACGAAACTAGAAGCTGTAAGGTACATGGTGTTACTCGCTTTAAGTGCGAGACATATAACAAGAAGGGTGATACAAGGTGGCGGTGTGTGGCTTGCGGAGTCGCCCGTGGTTCTAAAGCAGTACGCAAGCTGAAAGAAAGGTTGGTGATTGAATGCGGGGGTAGGTGTCGGTTGTGTGGATACGATAGATGCATTTGGGCACTGGAGTTCCACCATCTTGACCCCAACAAAAAGAAATTCAAGGTATCTCTTGCTTGCTTTGGATACAAGAAGAAGTTAGAAGAAGCAAAAAAATGCATTTTGCTTTGTAGTAATTGTCATCGAGAGGTCGAACATGGCATGGTGACAATAGATGGTGTCTGTAGTGTAAAGGTTTGCACGTCTGCCTGTGAAGCAGGCGTAAGCCGTACTAGGGGAGAACGGATGAAAAACGAGTTCTGTGTGGTTGTGAAGGACGCTAACGGCGTGCCTCACTTTGTTTCGGCTGTCCACACCCAAGAGGAAGCAAGAAAGCTGCGTGACTTGCTTGCCGAAGGCGAAGTTGTGCCTGCTGAGGAAGGCAGGCGATACAAGGAACAAATAACACAGCAAGAAAAGAAGGAGAGGGTTCAAGTTCCCTCCTGACACCCTGACTGTAGGAAACTGGCTAGTGACTCTCGGCCTATCCTCTGGACGGACGAATCGGTCAAGACTAGCGGTGGACGAGGTTCTTTGACAACTTGGGGTGGGGTATCACTGTGGGTAAACCACATCTAGTGATACAACCGTGTATTCTGGACCGATGAAAGGCATCATCGGGAGGCATACGGTGATACCCTTGTTATAGGTGCGACTGCCTGGGAGTAGCTTTCGTCTCCAAAGCGAAAAGAGAGGGTTCGAATCCTTCCGCACCTGCTTATATGCCCCGTTCGACTTCTGGTGAGGTCGCTTGTCTTTCAAGCAAGCCAGGTAGGGTTCGAATCCCTCACGGGGTACTGATATAGATTCCCAGGTAGCCTAATTGGTAAGGCACCACGCTGTTAACGTGACGAGTGGCAACACTCTTGTAGGTTCGAGTCCTACCCTGGGAGCTTGATTTTGCCGGTATGGTGCTAGTGGCAACACGTCTCACTTGTAATGAGAATTCGAGGGTTCGATTCCTTCTACCGGCTCTGTTAGTGTTAGGGTCGTTGGTTCCGGGAAACCACTCTGCCTCCAAAACAGATGGCCATGTGCCTATGGGGTTCGACTCCTCACGACCCTGCTTCTTATCTGGAAGCCGTCGCCATGACGATTCACGTTGCAAAGCGTGTCCAGACGCTACAGTATCTGGAAGTTAAAAATCGCTTTACAAAGCGGTTTCTTGTGGTAGAATGATAGAATGGACGACCTACCATTCAAAATGGACGACTTAACTGCAAGCCGTCTGAATGCTGCGGCCAAAATCATCGAATATGATGGTTTTGAAGGTTACTGGACTGTGAGGTCCAAGTATGGTGA
>Ga0194131_10009789_pt1 | contig 11977 bp, 8 predicted proteins | sample TA2KigO120mmetaG_FD_148631 | JGI IMG/M metagenome (GOLD analysis project Ga0194131, IMG submission 148631) | Freshwater microbial communities from Lake Tanganyika, Tanzania - TA2015053 Kigoma Offshore 120m | ecosystem: Environmental > Aquatic > Freshwater > Lake | place: Tanzania: Lake... | reverse complement strand
CCGGCTATCGAGGACATGGCGGCCCTCCCCTCAGCGATCATCTACGATCGAGCGCGCACCGGCTAACGGCATGACGCCAGCAACTCGTCGCGCTCGTGCAACCATAGCTCGGCAAATTCGACATGCTGATGGTTTTTGAACCATGGCCCGCCGCGCGTGAAATGCACGGCGCTGGGCGGGCCGCCGCCCGGCCTGCGGTCCCACCCCTCCAGCCAGTTCCAGGTCTTCGGCAGCGCGCCGATGAGGCTGTCGTCCAGCCAGCGGAAGCGGTGAAGGAAGGCGCCGGGCTCGCGGTTGACCACCTCGGCAGTCAAGGCCCGGTTGTCCGGATGGCCGCAATTGTAAAGAACGAGACTCGACCAGTTCTTGCGCGGATAGACGGTCTGAATTCGTCCGTCCATCTTCGTGGTCTCGGGTGGCCGGTGATCGTGCTGAACGCACATCACGGCAAACTTGTCATCGGCCAGCTCGAACAGCTTCGCGACGTCATCGAGCCAAAGAAAATCGCAGTCGCAAAACAGCGCCCAACCGCTGAAGTTCATCAGCGTCGGAACCAGAAACCGCGTGTAGGTGAATTCGGTCGAGGCAAGCGGATCGGCTGCCCGCCAATAATGACCCTGCGTGCGCAATTCGGGCTGGCGCAACGGCACGACGTCGAGCGCAATCGAGGCACGCCGCAGCATCGAGGAACGGCACACCTGGTAAGCGACGTCTTCGCGACTGTCCCAACCGACGAAGACCTTCCGAAACTCTGTCAACGCAACTCCTGTCAATCGCACGGCGCCATGCGTCAGCCCAACTGTCACGACGGGCTGGAGGTAGTGGTGCGCCAAGGCCGTCGGTCCGGCACCGACATGGATGGCTTTTCCTACCCGAATAGCCCGGCCCAGGCAATGCGGCTTGACCGCCCAATCAGCCCGCCGCGAGGGCGGCTGCGATCCGGGCGATCGGCGCCTGCCAATCGAGGGATTTGTCCTGCCGGATCAGGGTCAAGGACGGGTACCACGGGCTCGCGTCACCGCTGTCGAACCAGAACCACAGCGGCGTGTACTGCACCAGAACGAGGCCCGGCTTGCCGAGCGCACCGCACATGTGGGCATTGATGCCAACGATCGTCACGACGGCGTCGAGGGCGGCGATTTGCGACGCCAAAGCGTCGAGATCGGCGCGAATGTCGGGCGCAGGATTGGGCCAGAGATTCGTCACGCCTTGCGCACGCAGCATCTCGATCTGGCGGCCGTCGGCGCTGTATTGCAGGCTGACGAATTGCGTTCCCGGCACCGCAAGGACCGGCAGCCAATCCTCCAGGCGCGTCGACTTGCGACCGCCGGTTCGGGCGTTGGTGCTCGCCCAGGCCAGGCCGATCTTGCGGCCGGGACCGAGCGCAGCGAAGCGTTGCCGATAGTCGGCGACGCGCGCAGGGTCGGGCTTCAGATAGCCTCGATGCCTGGGGAAATCCTGCCACCGGCGGCGCAACAGCATCGGCAAGCGCAGCGTCGAGCTTTGGGCGACGATGTCGGATGCCACGGCGGGCGCTTCGGGCGGCGTCTTGCGAAGCACCACCTCCGCGGCAGGAAAGGAGCGCTGGAACAGCGGGACGAAGCGGCGATCGGTTTCGACGACCACCCGGCTGCCGGCCGCGAGGACGTCGTTGAACATGCCGGCGCACAGGACTTCATCGCCGACACCGCTCTCGCCCCACAGAAGCAGCCGGCCGTCGCGGATGGGTTCACCATCCCACAGCGGCGCATTGAAGTGTCGCTGGCGATTGTTTTCGTGCGGACGGGTCCAGCGAATGCCGTAGTTGGCAAACCCGCCGTCGAGGTCGCGGAGCAGCAGCTTGATCCAGCTCAACGACCACAGCAGGTCAGGGTGATCGGGCCCGTCGTCGAGCGCGCGTCCGACCTCTGCGAGAGCTTCGTCGATGTCGCCCACTTCGATCAGCGCGTTTGCCAGATTGGCGCGCGCATCGGCGTTGTTCGGCATGCGCGCCAGCGCCTCGCGATAGAGGCCGACGGCGCGGTCGGCGTGCCCGGCCTTCTGGGCGGCGACTCCGAGAGAAAAATAGGCCTCGGCAGGCGGATCGTTGGTGGCGATGGCTAGCCCGAACCACAGCTTGGCGACGTCGGACCGACCTCGGCGATCGCAAAGCAAACCCATATTGTGAAGCGCCAGACCGTAGCCGGGCGCAAGGGCAAGGGCCGTGGCCAGATGGTGCTGCGCCTCATCCATTCGGTTAAGGCTCAGGCAAATGATGCCGAGCGCGCTGTGGCAGTGCGGCTGGATCGGGTCGCTGGCCAAGGAAGCACGAAACAGGGTTTCCGCTTCTGCCTGCCTCTTCTGCGCCATCAGGAGCTGCCCCAGATTGTTGAGACTGGGGCGATGATGGCGATCCAGCGCCAGAGCGCTGCGATAGAACGACTCCGCGGGGCGGCTGCGTCCCTGCCGCGCGGCCACCAGCCCGAAGTTGTAGTGCAAGCGCGCATCGGCCGGATCAAGCGCGACCGCGGCAGCCAGCTGGCGATCAGCCTGTTCGAGGTCGTCCTGTCGGGCCAGGGCGACGCCAAGACGCAGCCGCTCCTGGGCGGATGGCGATGCTTCGGCGTCCGGCCGATCGGGCGTCGCCGTCACGACAGAGGAGCGCTCGCCGGCCGGCGACCCTGCCGAACGTCATCGATCAGCGCAAGTTGCGCCGGCAGACACACCGACCTCAAGTCGTATCGATCAATGACGGTCTGACGCGCCGACTGGCGCAGATTGGCCATGCCGTCGACATGATCGAGCGCCGCATCGACACGGTCCGCGATGCCGCGCGTATCGAAGAAATCGACGAGCATGCCGTTCTTGCCGTCGTCAATGACTTCGGCCACTGGCGCGGTGTTGGATCCGATGATGAGACCGCCGCAGGACATCGATTCGAGCATCGACCACGACAGAACGAACGGATACGTCAGGTAGACATGGGCGCGCGAGATTTGGCACACGGTCAGGAACTGCTCGTACGGAATGCGTCCCAGGAAGTGAACCCGCTGCGGATCGAGGCACGACTGGCTGAGCAGCTTCTCGCGCCAATGGGCCGATCCGTCGCCGGGCGGGCGCCCGTAGCTGATCTGGTCGCCGCCAACGATCACGATGTGCGCCTTGGGCCGCCGACGGCAGATTTCCTCCACGGCCGGCATGAAGACGTGAAAGCCGCGATAGGGCTCGAGGTTGCGCACGATGTAGGTGACGACCTCGTCCTGTCGTGTCAGCGCGCGTCCGGTCGGCAGCATGAGGCTGGCCGCGGGATTGGGCCTGCACAGCTCGGTGTCGACCCCCTCGTGAATGATCGAGATGCGCGGGCGCAGCGCTTCGGGATGCTGGCTCCATTGCCAGCGCGTCGGCGTGACGCCCCAGTCCATCGCTTCCATGCTGGTGAGCATGTGGGCATTCCGTATGCGGCTGCGGCAAAGGCCGTCGATGTCGACCGGATTGAGCGGATCGAAGCTGACATCGGCGCCACGCCCCCGATAGTAGAACTCGCAAAAGGCGAGTATGCGCGACTCGGGAAAGACATCACGGATGAACAAACCCTCGCCCCAGCCGGTGTGGACGCAGATGATCTCCGGAATGAAACCTTTGCTGCGCAGGTTGAGCCCGACGCGTGCCACCGCCTGGCCGTGAAGCACCTGATCCTCCAGGGACCGCAAGTAGTGATGACCGTTGGCTCCGGCCTCTCGCGCCGTCTTGTAGACAATGTTCTCCACGCCGGGGATGTCGATCCTGACCGCCTTGGTGATGAACACCGCCTGGTTGGCGCGATCGGCCGCAATGGCGCGCGCCAGGTGTTTGTATTGGCCGGGCATGTTCTGATGGACGAACAGAATGCGCATGGTCGAAGTCAGTTGGCTGCCTGTGTCTTACGGGGCATGGCAGATGCGTGGCGGCTGGCGGCGGCCAGTGCCCTAGCCGCGGTAGTTGCCGTCAAGAACAATCTTATCATAGTAGCCCATCGTCGAATAAAACGTTGCCATATTATGAATGTTCACGAAGTGAATCGTCATGTCTTTCACAAAATCGTCGGCGATGTGCATCTGACGGAGAACGTCGCCGCGCGCATGCTCCTCCGATCGACGGTTGGCGCTTATCGACTTCGACTTGTGAAACAATCGCTCGATCTTCTCGTCATCGGCAAAGTCGCCAAGAAGGAACGTCAGAATGCGGTGAAAGCCGCCGAAGTCGGCCGTCACGTCCTCCATCCGGAAGAAGCGACCCAAGTCAAGCATCGATAAGCTCGCCTTGTCATGTCCGATATCGGTGAACAGGTGGAGCGCGTAGGTGAAATGGAGAATGTTCGTCTCCTCCCAGCGCTCGACCAACAGGAGATCGTTGATGGAGATCTTGAGCGCCATGTTCGACACCAACTCATCGTCCTGGACCATGAGCTTCTTCAGATTGTCCACCACTCTGTCGATCGTTGCGCAGAAGGCGTCGAAAACGCCGTAATGAACGTACATCTGCTTCAATACGACCAAAGCGGGAATCCAACGCGCGGGAAACAGTCCGCGAAATCCCAAGACCCCCTTGTTGTTGTGCAGGGCCCTCCAGGTCATTCTCAATTTCGAGATCGCACGGTCTTCGGGCGAGCGAATCAGAACCGAAATGCGGCAGCCGGCCTCGGACAGGTATTTGTAGCTCTTCTTGCAGTCATAGAGGCCATGGACGTTGCCATGGACGCCGCGCGTCGCGCTTTCCAGCGCAATCATCGACTCGAACAGGTCGCGCTCGGATGTCGCACCGCGTTCGCGCCGGCTTTGGTCCAGGTACGTCAGGCCGTGCGAACAGAACACCCGTTCATCGTAGAGATTCAGCGTTTGGCTCAGCCAAGCCGTCGCGCTTCCGCCCGGGGAACACACGAAGAATGCCACGTGCAACCGCCCCACTTCGAACTCGGACCTGACTCCCATCGGAAATCGGTGGCCCTTCTATGACAGTTTGACAGACCACACAAGGCGCCCTCAGCGAGGCGGGCCGTCCGGATCGTTCGTTGCCCCGTAGGCGCGACCGCGACCTCTCATCATGGCGGCGGCCCTTCATTGCCGGCCGCCCGTCGGGAGGTCACGCACCAGCGCTGCCACATGGCGTGCAACACCTGCTCGAGTTCGCGGACATGGCCAGCCTGATCCAACAGCGAGCTTTGACTGAACCGCTGTCTGAGCTCAGTGCGGTAACGGCGCAGACGGTCCGGCGAGCCGGCGAGCTCAACGGCGATGCTCACATACTGGTCGAGGGTGCCTGCGCAGAGTTCAGGCGCGCCGATCCGGTGAAGGAAGCTATAGGACGCTCGGCCATAAGGTGCGCGACCGACCAACGTCACCACGGGCACGCCCATCCACAAGGCATCCAGCGTCGTCATGCCACCGACAAAAGGGAAAGGATCGAGCGCGATATCGAGCCGATCGTGATAGGCAAAGTGCTCATCCCGGCTGCACCAAGCGGCCAATTCGAGCCGGTCCAGGTCGCCGCCTGCCGCGGCGTAGCGCGAGCGGAAGGCTCCAATGCCCTCCGGCGCATCGAACTGCCTGCCCTTCAGCAGCAGTCGCGACTGCGGGGTTCGTCGCACGATCAGCGCCCAGGTCCGCAGGGTGCGATCGTTGAGCTTCGCCGGATTATTGAAGCTTCCGAAGGTGACGAAGCCGAGATTTTCGCTCGGCGCCGCCGCGGCTGCCGGCCGCTCCACATCGTAGTGAAACACGCTGTATCCGCTGGCCAGTTCGACGATTGATTCGACGCAGTGCTTGTTCATGAACCCGTCGGCGTTCACCCAGCGATCGGCCACCAGATAGTCGATCGCACGTAGCCCGCTGGTCGGAGCATTGATCAGATAGGTCACCTGGACCGGTGCCGGCTTGCGAGCCAGGACCCCGATGCGGTTGTCGCGCCAATGGCCCATTGGATGGATCAGGATATCGATGCCATCGGAGCTAATCCGACCCGCGAGCGTGTCGTCCCGCAGATCCTCGACGAATAGCCAGCGGTCGGCCAGGGACTCGAGTTCCTGCGTCTTGTCGTCCGGATTGGGCACATGGGCGTAGACCGAGATGTGAAACCTTTCACGGTCGTGATGACGGAGCAGCGGCTCGATCGCCATGCTGAGCACGTGCCGCCGCAGATTGGGGCTGAGATAGGCGATCTTCAGGCGGCGCTCGGGCGCTGGTTCGTTGGCATGCGCCGCGCGTGACGCAGAGGGACGCTCAAACAACCCTCCGAGCTTCCGGTGGATCGCCATGACAGCTTCAGGCTCATGGCGATCGGCGAGCATGGTCGTCACCATGAGGCTGCTGAGGATCTCTTCGACGCGGGCGCGGTTCCGCTCGTCGGCTATGCAGCCCCGGAAAGCCTCGACGGCATCATCGACCCGATCGGTCCTGAACAGGGCCACGGCAAGCGCGATCGACGCCTCCATGTCGAACGCCCGATCCGCGAGGCCGTGCCGAAGCAGGGCGATCGCCTCGTCGTAACGCCCCTGATTGACCAGACAACAACCGAGAACACGTTCGGCTGCCGCCCAGCCGGGGCGGCTCTGCAGCGCCGTCCGCAGGACGCGCTCGGCACTCGACCAGTCGCCGGCCTGCTGATGCAGGATGCCCTCCAGAAGCTCCAATGGGGGGCGCCCGGCCTCGGAGGCTTGCAACTTGAGATTGCAAAGGATGGACCAAGCCTCGTCGGTCCGACCGCTGCGTGCCGCGGCGATGGCGCCCTCAATGCCAGTGGCGGCATGCGCGGCATCAGATGTGTCAGGTGCTGGCACGCCCTGGTCGCGTGAATCCGTCATTGGGTCAGCCTGGCGGGTGCGGTGTCGCGCTCAGCAGCCAGCGCCCATGTCATGGCGCGTCGTAAACCCCAATGTCGGCGCGTGGCGGCGTGGCGGCGCGTCGCCCATAGCTGCCCATCCATGCACGGCTCCTCGCGCCCAGCCCGCCGCCTCTGCCCCGGCCTGCCGTCGCCTGGCGGCCCCGGGGCGGCAGCCGTCCGCGCCCCGCCGGCATGCCGGCCCGGCCCGCGGCAAAATACGCGTTGCTCCAAAAGGAGCCCGAAGGTTATAGACATTCACCAGGATCGGCTCCATTCGACGAGTAAAAACCTGAGCGGCGCGGCCGCACGGCATTCAGGCCGTTCGGGGTTCAGGTTCGTACCGGGTCATGCGGCGCGCCGGTATCCCAGAACACGCAGCGGAGACGCCTGATGATTGCGCAAAAATCATGGTATAATTTAAGCAACTAGGTCTGGTACTGCATCCAAAAAATCAACTTGAGCGTGGCCCCGCCGATGACAGTTCAAACCGCCCGGAAGGCGCTTCCGAACTTCGCCGACCCCAACTTGTCGTCGCGCGACGTCCTGCGCGAGGTGTTCCGGACCTGCCGGGGCGCGTTCATCACGGCCGGTGTTTTCAGTTTCGCCGTCAACATGTTCATCCTGACGGTCCCGCTCTACATGTTCTCGATGTTCGACCGGGTGCTGAGCAGCCAGAACCTGGCGACCCTGGCCATGCTGTTCCTGATGGCCAACATCGCGCTCATCATTCAGGCGCTGATCGACATCGCCCGGTCCTACGTCTTCATTCAGGTCAGCGGCTGGATCGACAAGCAGCTCAGCGGCCGGCTGCTGAACGCTTCGATCACCAACGCATTGACCCGCGGCAATGCCCGGTCGGCGGACTCGCTCGCCAAGCTCAATCAGCTTCGCAACTTCCTGTCGGGCCAGACCATCTACACGATGATGGATGCGCCGTGGATCCCGATCTTCCTTCTCGTGCTGTTTGCGTTGAACTTCTGGATCGGCATGGTGTCCTTGGCCGGCGCGGTGATTCTCGTCGTCATGGCCTTGCTCAACGAATACATCAGCAAGCCGGCGCTCGGGCGCGCCAACCGGTCGATGGGCAAGGCGACCGCCAACATCAATGCGGCGGTGCGCAATGCCAGCGTCGTCGAATCGATGGGCATGACGCGCCACGTCATCCGCAAATGGCACAAGCAGAACGACGAGACGCTCGATCTTCAGGCGCAGGCAAGCGGACGAGCGGCGCAGATTGCCGCCTGGTCAAAATACGCGCGCATGGCGATCCAGATGTCGATCATGTCGGTCTCCGCCCTCGAAATGCTCGCGCCGGGCAGCACGCTCAGCGGCGGTGCCATGATGGCGGCCGTGATCCTGGTCGGTCGCGCCCTCATGCCGCTCGAGGCGATGATCTCCAACTGGCGCGCCCTGGCGACGGCCCGTGACCAGTACCGCGACATTTCCAACACGCTCCAGAAGGCGGCCGATCGGCCGCGCTCGACGGTCATTCCGCCAAGTCCCAAGGGCATCCTGGCGGTCGAGAACGTTTCCTTCCATCCGCGCGGCGCCGAGCGTCCCATCCTGGCGCGGGTCAATTTCACGCTCGAGCCCGGTCAAGTGCTCGGCGTGGTCGGGCCCTCGGCGGCCGGGAAATCGACCCTCGCGTCGCTGATCGTCGGTCTCAACAAGCCGACGGCCGGGACCATTCGTCTCGACGGCGCTGACGTGTTTAGCTGGCCCTCTGACGATCTCGGCCGGTACATCGGCTATTTGCCACAGGAAGTCGAACTGTTCGGCGGTCCCATCCGCGACAACATCTCGCGGTTGGATCCAGATGCGAGTTCCGAATCGATCATTGCCGCCGCCGACCTCGCCGGCCTGCACGACCTGATCCAGCATATGCACAAAGGCTACGACACGGAGGTGGGCGACCAGGGGATGCTGCTGTCTGGCGGCCAGCGCCAGCGGGTCGGCCTGGCGCGCGCACTCTATGGCGACCCCTTGCTCGTGGTGCTGGACGAACCCAATGCCAGCCTCGACTCGCAAGGCGAGGACGCGTTGATCGCGGCCATTCAGGCCTGCAAGGAGCGCGGTGCGGCGGTCATCTTGATCGCCCATCGACCCAGCATTCTCAAAGCTACGGACAAGATCATGATTTTGCAGAATGGCATGATTCAGCGCGTTGCTCCGCGCGATGAGCTGCTGCCGCTGTTGACCGGCGCAGCGCCGCGCGCCGTGCCGGCTCCGAACGTCAAATCGATCGGCAAGCAAGCCGGGGGATGACAGCAATGGCACAGGCGCTTTCGGTCATTGATGCCTCCTACGAAGAAGTCGAAGCCAGAATCAAGCCGACGTGGCAGCGTGCTAGTCTGTTCGGCTATGGGCTCATGTTCCTCTTCTTCGGGTGTTTCGGAACTTGGGCAGCGGTGGCCCCGCTCGCCAGCGCCGTGATCGCAATCGGCGAGCTGCGCGTCGACACCGAGCGGAAGATCGTGCAGCACCACCAGGGCGGAATCATCAAGGAGGTTCTCATCCAGGAAGGTGACCGGGTGCGGGAGGGGCAAGTTCTGGTTCGGCTCGATCCGCTCCGTGCGAACGCCGATGTCGAGATAACGCGCCACCAGTACCGCGTTGCCCTGTCCCAGGAAGCGCGGCTGCTCGCCGAATTGAACGAGACGCCCCAGATCGAGTTTCCGCAGGAGCTTATCAAGGATCAAGAAGACCCGCTGGTCGCCCAGATGCTGCGCACCCAGCGGACACTGTTCGACAGCCGGCGTACTGCGCATCGGGGCCAGCTCGACATCATGCGCGAGCGCATTGCCCAGGCCTACACCGATCTGAAGTCCGCGCAGGACCGCAAGAGAACCGTCGGCGAGCAGCTGACCCTGATCAACGAAGAGCTCGAAGGCACGAAGTACCTGTTCGACCGGGGCCTCGTTCCGAAGCCTCGCTTGCTTGCGCTGCAGCGGGCCAAGGCAGGCCTCGAAGGCGAAACTCGCGAGGCGGAATCGAGCATCGCCAAGACGTTGCAACGGATCGGAGAGCTCGAGCTTCAGATCTCCGACCTGCAGCAGACATTCACCAACAATGTCATCGCCGAGGTGCGCTCGATCCAATCGGTCATTCCCGAGGTCGAGGAGAAGATGCGCGTCTCTCTCGACAACGAGAAGCGCCTCAACATCACCGCGCCGCGCGCGGGACGCGTGGTCGATCTCAAGATCCATACCAACGGCGGAGTGATCGGAGCCGGCCAGATCATGCTCGAGCTGGTTCCCGAGGACGACGAGTTGATCGTTGTCGCGCGGGTCCAGAGCAGGGACATCGACTCGGTCAAAGTCGGCGCGCCAGTCCAGGTGCGGCTGACGTCGTTCAGCCAGCGCTACACGCATCCGATCGATGGGGTTCTGGTTTCGATTGCCACCGATACGACCGATGCCAGCATCAGGCCGGATATGTCGGGCAGGCCACAGCAGCCTTATTACAAAGCCTACATCAAGCTCGATCCGACCTCGCGCAAGCAGATCCTGCCCGACGTCGATCTCTACTCTGGCATGCCGGCGCAGGTCCTGATCGCCGTTGGCGAACGAACGCTCTTGGAGTATTGGCTGACGCCGCTCATTCGCAGCGTCGAAGTCGCCATGCGCGAACCCTAGGTCGGGGATTTTTGCCGGAGACTCTCGTCAACGCCCTGCATGGCCAGCCGGCGCATCTACTACCTCGCCAAGAATTTCGCCTATCCGCTCGGCGGCGTGCGGATCATTCATCACCATGTCGACTTGCTGGTGAAGAACGGGTACGACGCGGTCGTTCTGCTGCGACAGGATGAAGCCCAACACTTTTTCCGGTCGCAAGTACCGACCATGGTTGCCGGCCGCAACATGTCGATCACCGCAAGCGACATCTTCGTCGTTCCCGAGCCTTGGAACGACATCCTGCGCGGCCTTGCGAGCTCGCCGGCACGGCGCATCGTGTTTTGCCAGAACCATTTCTACGTTCCAAACGGCATCGCGCGGGCGACGGACTATGCCGCCTTTGGTGTTAGCACCATACTCAGCTGCGGCGACGTGATCGCGAGCGCCCTGCGCGACATTTTCGGCCTGAAGCATGTGCCGGTTGTGCACAACGCCATCGACCACACGCTGTTCAAACCGGGCGCCAAGCGGCTGCAGATCGCCTACATGCCGCGCAAGATGCGCAAGGAGTCGGACTATATCCGCATGAGCTTCAAGCGGCGGCATCCCCGCTTTCATGCCGTGCCTTGGGTTCCGATCGAGATGATCCAGGAGGCTGAGGTCGCACGCATCCTGGGCGAAAGCGCCATCTTCCTCAGTCTGAGCCATCTCGAGGGGGTCGGTCTGCCGCCTCTTGAGGCAATGGCGTCGGGCTGTCTTGTCGTCGGCTTCGGCGGCGGCGGCGGGCTTGAATATGCGACCCCGCAGAACGGCTTTTGGTGCCGCCAGGATGACTTGAGTGGGTGCGCCGATGCGCTGGCGCGCGCCTGCACGCTGGCGCACGACGACCGCGAGGCGCACGCGGTGCGGGTTGCCGCGGGCAGGTCGACGGCCGGGCGCTATACTTTGCAGCGCATGGAGCGTGAGCTGCTCGATTTCTGGCGCACTGAGCTGGCGCAATGAACCGTCCCGATGTCGAGGTTTCGTTCGACCATGCCTTCGACGTGGCCAAGTGGCTGATTGGAAAGCGCCGATTCACGCAAGCCATCGGTTTGCTCAAGCAGTTGAATGCCGCCGAGCCCTACCTGATACCTGTTCTGACCGTGCTTTCGACCGCGCTCCAGCGTGTCGGGCAGGTCGAGGAGGCCGCCCACGGCCTATTCCGGGCGATGGTCATTCAGCCCGGACTGTCCAAGCTCCATTTCAATCTCGCGAATCTCTGGCGCCTGCGCGGTTCACTCGGCCAGGCAATCGACCGCTACCGGCTCGCTGCGGAACTCGACCCGGAGGACAGCGAACTGCGTGCCGGTTTGGCGCTCGCCTTGATGGAAGCAGGACGATGGTCGGAAGGTTTTGCCGAATACGAGTGGCGCGCCAGCCGGCGAAAATTCCTGGACCGGGTCGACCGCACCAAGATTGAGCTCTGGCGGCCCGACCTCGCGCGGGGAAAGAGCGTTCTGCTGGTGTCGGAGCAGGGTGCGGGCGACGTG
>Ga0194131_10009787_pt1 | contig 11979 bp, 10 predicted proteins | sample TA2KigO120mmetaG_FD_148631 | JGI IMG/M metagenome (GOLD analysis project Ga0194131, IMG submission 148631) | Freshwater microbial communities from Lake Tanganyika, Tanzania - TA2015053 Kigoma Offshore 120m | ecosystem: Environmental > Aquatic > Freshwater > Lake | place: Tanzania: Lake... | reverse complement strand
CGTCGCCGCCATCGACATCGTGAGCGGCATTTGGACCGAAGAGGCCATCTCCCATCGACCGGGCTGGCAGGACCAATTCTTTGCCGGAAAGATGAAGTCGAAGACGAATATGAAGGGTGTCCCGCTTGAGGATCAGCTCACGCAGATGGCGGAGGCCGGCATCGAGCGCGCGTTTCTCTTCGCCCCGAAGGCGGGCCGCAAAGGCTTGCCAGGGTCGTTCCACCTGCCCTACGAGTTGGTTGCCCGGGCCGTCGAACAGTACCCAGGTCGATTTTATGGAATGGCCGGACTGGATCCTTACGAGGGCATGAATGGCGTGCGTGCGCTCGAGGACGCCGTGAAGAACATGGGGTTCATCGGTGCTCATCTTTATCCGCACTGGTTTGATCTTCCTCCGGACCATGCGAAGTACTACCCGCTTTACGCCAAGTGTTGCGAGCTCGGTGTGCCCATTCAGATGCAGGTAGGCCAGTCGATGGTCTACGCAAAAGACCAGCCCATGCGCAGTGTCGGACGACCGATTCTGCTCGATGGCATCGCCTGTGATTTTCCGGAGCTCAAGCTCATCGGCATCCATGTGGGCATTCCCTGGACCGACGAGATGATCGCCATGGCGTGGAAACACGAGAACGTGTTCATCGGCTCCGATGCCCACAGTCCAAAATATTGGCCGCAGTCCTTCGTGAACTACATCGATAGTTATGGTCAGGACAAAGTATTGTTCGGCACCGATTTTCCGGTGCTCGGATTCAAGCGCACAATGGATGAAGTGCTCGCACTCAACCTTCGTCCCGATCCGCTACGGAAATTCTTGCGCGACAATGCGCTGCGCGTCTACGGACTCAATCCCCACCCACCCCGACCGACTTAGCCGCCTGCTCGGCGTTGAGCGCGGCACCGCTTTCCCGAAGTACGGCAATCGTCGCCTGATCGAGACCCGCTTCGCGCAGTACCTCTTCAGTGTGTTCGCCGAGGCGCGGTGCCGGCGTACGGATCGACGCGGGCGTCGCGCTGAAGTTGATCGGGAACGACGGCATACGAAGCCGACCTTCGGTCGGATGATCGTAGGACTTCCAGAACCCCGTCGCATTCAGGTGCGGATCATCTGCGAGATTGTCCAACGTATTCACGACGATGTGCGGAATACCCGAGTGTGCGAACACCTCGAGCCACTCCGCGGTGGTAAGAGTCGCCATGATTTTGGCCGTGGTTTGATTGGTGGCGTCGATGTTTCGTACGCGATCGGCCAAAGTTTTGAAACGTTCGTCCTCAATGAATTCGGGATGTCCCGTGACGTTGCAGAACTTCACCCAGTGCGCGTCAAGGTAGGGCAACACCGCGATGTAGCCATCCTTGGTTTTATAGGGCTTACGATCCTTGCTCATGAGACGGGTGTAACCGGGTTTACCCTTGGGTGGATCAAATGTCATTCCCCACAGATGCTCGGCCATCACCCAGTTCACCATGGTCTCGAACATCGGAACCTCAAGTTCCTGGCCCTCACCCGTCCGCTCACGATGAAAGAGCGCCGCGAGCACACCGTAGACCACGGTGACGGCCGTGGTCTTATCAGCCACCACCGTTGGGAGATAGCGAGGTTCGCCCAGCACGGCGTCATTGAGCATCGCGATGCCGCTGGCCGCCTGGATCGAATCGTCCAGGGCACCGAGACGCCCGTAGGGCCCTTTCTTTGAGTACCCGTACGCACCGCAATAAATGATGCGAGGATTGACCTTTCGCAGGTCGGCGTAATCGAGACCCAGCTTGGTCATCACCTGAGGTCGGTTGTTATGCACGAATACGTCGGCATCTTTGATAAGCGCGAGCAGCGCATCTCGGGCGCCGGGAACCCGCAGATCGAGTACGATGCTGCGCTTGTTTCGGTTGCAAGTAAGGTAGAGGGCCGCCATGCCGGGGTTATTGGTCGCCCCGAGCGAACGATTGCTGTCGCCCCTCGGCTGCTCGATCTTGATGACGTCGGCACCCATGTCGGCAAACATCTGACAGGCCCAGGGTCCGAGGACCACGCTCGTCATCTCGACCACTTTGATTCCGTGCATCGGTCCGCTCATCCGCCATCTCCCTAAAACAACCCCGTCTTTTCAATAATACGCTTGGCTCATGTACTCCGAGCTTTTCCTCTTTCAAGCTCTCCTGCAGGCGGTCTTGGTCGTCTGGTTGTGGCGGGTCTAGAAATTGACGGGCCTCTTGATTTCGGGAGTCTTGCTCAGTCCGCAGATCGGCCTCGTCTACGACAATCTCATCGTGGGGGCGGGTCAGTTCATCGGATTCTCGCCGCTGCTCGAGACAATCTCCTGGCCTCGCTTCTGGATCCACTGGCTGTTCGGCACTTGGCTTATTGTGGCGTCCGGCGTCGCGCTGCGCCTCGCCGGCTTCGAGTTCATGCGTGGCGCACGGCCCATGTTGGTGTTCTGCTCGCTGACGATGGCGCTGATGATGTACGACCTGCCGCACTTCTGGAACGACACGCTCTACCCGGTTTGTGAATTCGACCTCATCCGGTACTCCACAGCCGTATCAGCCGACACCCTCTGCTTCGAGGGACAAGAAGTCGTACGCAGCTCGCCGCCAGTTCCTTCGATCATCACCTGCTTCGTCGTCATCGGCAGCGGCGGGCTGCTCATGGTGAAGCGTAAGTTTCCCTTGATGTTTTTGGGCGGCGTGCTAATGCTCGCTTCGGCCATGCCGCCGCTACGCAACTTCAAGATGGATAACTTTGGCGAGATCCTTATCGCCGGCGGCTGTATCTGGGCGCTCGCACATTTCGCGCGAGACCGCAATGAGAATCGACTCGCCCACTCTTCCGACGCACTGTCGTGAGCGCCATCTCGCCGAATAAATCGGGTCATGTCGACCCATGGGGTGCGTTCGCCGTCGCCGCTGCTGCCATGCTGTTTGCAGCCAAGGGAATTTTTGCCAAGAAGCTTTACGCGCAGGGCTTGAGTTTCGAAGGCGTAGTCGCAATCCGCGCCATGATTTCTTTGCCACTTTTTTGGTGGTTTGCACTACGACGGGAATCTTTGAGCACGATTACCACGACGCCGCCACGCGCAATCCTCGTGGCCGCCTTCGCGGGCGCTTTGAGCTACTACGCAGGCGCCCTGCTCGACTTTCTGGCTTTGACGATGATCGATGCGAGTATCGAGCGGGTACTCATTTTCAGCTATCCCGCGATGGTCGTGATCTTCACGTCGGTACGAGATTGGCGCTGGCCCGAACGGCGGGTGTTGGCTGCGACGCTCCTCGCGTACCTCGGCGTCTTTCTCACCATGGGCGGATTCGATCTCGCGGAGCTGCGCGCCAACTTACTCGGCGCGCTACTCGTGATCGGCTCCGCTTTGTCTTACGCGATCTATTTCATGGTGAGCGAGACCTACACCCGATCAGTCGGCAGCGCTCGATTTACGCTCATCGCGATGACCGCTGCGACGGCCTGCCTCGTGCCACATTATTTCTTGATCGGCGGGCTATACGAGATGACGACTATCGAACCCTCCGGATGGTGGTTACTGATCGGTATCGCGATGTTCTGCATGTTTTTACCCGCCTCGTTGCAGGCCGAGGGTGTGCGACGCATCGGCGCGGAACGCGGTGCGGTGCTCTCCTCAGTCGGCCCACCGACGACAGTGTTGCTCGCCTTCACTTTGCTCGAGGAACGCTTATCGGCTTGGCAGTGGGCGGGTATGGCGCTGATTGTTCTTGGAATCCTGGTGCTGGATCTCGCCCGAACTCGAAAGCCCTAAGGCGCAGCGCCTATCCGGCGGTGGCATACTCTCAGGAAGGAAAGGGAGATCTGTCGTGAGCCATACCCCGGTCAAAGTTGCCCCAAATTGTTATCGAGAGTCCTTCGGTCGCTACTACGAAGACTTTGTCGTCGGCGATATCTATGAGCACCGTCCGGGACGCACGATCAGCGAAGCCGATAACACTTGGTTCACGCTCCTAACGATGAACACCCATCCGCTGCACTTCGATGTGGAGTACGGCAAGGCCTCGGAGTTCGGCCGCTGCCTCGTCGCCTCCCCGCTCACGCTCGCCATTCTCGTCGGCATGAGCGTGACCGATGTCAGCCAGAAAGCCATTGCGAACCTCGGCTGGAAGGAAATTCGCATGACGGCACCAGTGTTTCCCGGCGACACGCTCTACGCCGAGTCCGAGGTACTCGACAAACGCGAGTCGAACTCACGACCGACCGCAGGAGTCGTCACCGTAAGCACCACCGGTAAGAATCAGGACGGAAAAGTGATCTGCACCTTCGAGCGCAGCATCCTCGTGGCCAAGCGAGGTCACGCCGTCGAAGACCGCATGGGTTACTGAGACACTTTCGGAGTTCACAGTCATGAGCGAAAACGTCGATCAGGAAATCATCGACAGTATCGAGCGCTGGGCCGAACGCGAACTCAAACCCATCGCCAAAAAATTCGATCACGCCGACGAGTATCCGCTCGAGATCGTCGAACAGATGAAAGAGCTTGGCCTCTTCGGTGCTATCATCCTCCCGGAATATGGCGGCCTCGGACTTTCGGCCTCCACGTATGCCCGAGTCGTGATGAGTATCGGCTCCATATGGATGGCGCCCGTCGGTATTTTCAACTCTCATCTCATCATGGCGGCCTGTGTGCAGCGCCACGGTACCGAAGACCAAAAGAAAAAATGGCTACCGCACTTTGCGAGCGGTGACATTCGCGGCGGTGTCGGCCTCACCGAGCCCAACGCCGGCACCGATCTGCAAGCCATTCGTACGATTGCGCGTCACGAAGGCGATCATTACGTCATCAATGGAACGAAGACCTGGATCACCAACGGCGTTTACGGGACCTGCTTTGGCGTACTCGTAAAGACCGATCCCGAGGCGCAACCGAGACACAAGGGAATGACGATGTTCTTGTGCGAGAAAGGCGACGGGTTTGTTGCAGCCAAGAAAATCCGCAAGCTCGGCTACAAGTCGATCGACAGCGCCGAACTCGTATTCACTGACTTCAGGGTATCCGCCGACAACCTTATCGGCGGCATTGAAGGTCGCGGCTTTCAGCAGGCTGTCGGCGGACTCGAACTCGGGCGCATCAACGTGGCAGCACGCGGAGCGGGAATTGCTGCCGGCGCTCTACGGGATGCCCTGCGCTACGCCCAAGAACGGCAAACCTTCGGCAAACCCATTGCCCAGCATCAAGCGATCCAACTCAAGCTCGCAGACATGGCGACGCGCGTCGAAGCCGCGCGTCTACTCATTGAGCAAGCCGCACGGAAATACGACACCGGTGAGCGTTGCGATCTCGAATCGAGCATGGCGAAGCTCTTCGCCTCAGAGGCCGGCGTCGAAAACAGTCTCGAAGCCATGCGGATCTTTGGCGGATACAGTTACTCCACCGATTTCGATGTTGAGCGCTACTACCGCGATGCGCCTCTCATGTGTATCGGTGAAGGCACCAATGAAATGCAGCGCATCATCATCGCGAGGCAGTTGATCGAGAGGAATCCCGTTTGAGTGACGTGACACATACGAAAGGCCCACCCCTTCCGCTCGAAGGGCTGCGAATTCTCACCTTTGAGGCTTTCGGCGCAGGGCCTTTCGGCTCCATGTATCTTGCCGACCTCGGTGCAGAGGTCATAAAAGTCGAGAGCCGAGTGCAAGGTGGCGACGCCACGCGTGGTATGGGGCCGTACTTCTTAGGCGAGCATGACTCGCATTTTTTCCAGACGTTCAACCTCAATAAGCGCAGTGTCTGCCTCGACCTGAAAACCCCTGAGGGGCAAACAGCCTTTCAAAAACTTGTCGCCACGTCTGACGGGGTACTTAATAACTTGCGCGGCGATCAACCCGACAAGCTAGGCCTCACCTACGCCGCACTCAAAGCCGCGAATCCCCGCATCGTCTGCGCGCATCTCTCCGCTTACGGACGTGACAATGAGCGTCGCGGTTGGCCGGGCTACGATTATTTGATGCAAGCCGAAGCCGGTTACCTTCATGTCACCGGCGAGCCTGGTTCGCCTCCGGCGCGGATGGGGCTCTCGATCGTGGACTACATGACCGGCATCACGACGGCACTCGCATTACTTGCCGCGCTCTTCGGTGCCGCACGCAGCGGAGCAGGCCGTGACGTCGATGTCAATCTGTTCGACGTCGCCTTGCATCAACTTTCGTATCCTGGCACCTGGTATCTTAACGACGGTCTCGTCACCGGGCGCATGCCCCGAAGTGCACACCCTACCGCCACACCCGTTCAGCTCTTCAAGACGTCAGACGGCTGGATTTTCGTGATGTGCATGACCGAAAAGTTTTGGCAGGAGTTGATGCGAGTCATCGAGGCGCCTCAAATTGCTCAAGACTCGCGCTTCACGACCATGGCGCGACGCCGCGAGCACCGAGAATCTTTGACCCCGCTGCTCGATATCGTGTTCGAGCGTGACACGACCGCTCACTGGCTCGCGAAGTTTCAAGGTGTGCTGCCGGCAGCCCCCGTCAACGACCTGGCTCAGGCACTACAGAACCCCTTCCCCATCGCGACCGGAATGATCCGATCGACGCCACACCCGATGCGGCCAGACTTTCGAAGCTTTGCCAATCCCATCAAGCTTGATGGGAAGAGACTTCCTGCGGAGTCGGCACCGAGCCTCGGCGCCGACACCGACGCCGTGCTCACGGAGCTTGGTTACTCGCCCACCGAGCTCGACGCCCTGCGCAAGCGACGCATCACGTGAAACTCGAGGGTCTGCGCGTCGTCGACTTGTCGCAGTTCCTGCCGGGTCCTCAACTCACCCTGATGATGGCGGACCACGGCGCCGAGGTAATCAAAATTGAGCCGCCAGGCGAAGGCGAGCCCGGACGCTACATTGGGCCGCGACAAGGTGGACACACGGTGTTCTTTCGCAACACGCAGCGAGGCAAAAAAAGTCTCTGCGTGAATCTCAAATCGTTGGAAGGACGAGAGGCCGTACTCCGCCTCGCGGAGACGGCCGATGTCTTCATCGAAGCGTTTCGCCCTGGCGTCGTCGACCGACTAGGCGTAGGTTACGCCGAAGTCTCAGCGCGTAACCCGCGTATCGTGTATTGCTCCATCTCGGCGTTTGGTCAGGATGGTCCGTATCGCAATCAGCCGGCGCATGATTTGGCGACTGAAGCCTTGAGTGGCATCCTCAGCCTGAATCAAGGTAATGATGGCGAACCCGTCATGCCGCATGTGCCCGTCGCCGACATCACAGCATCGCTCCACGCACTCTCAGGTGTGCTCATGGCGCTACTGCGCCGCGAAAAAACCGGACGGGGCGACTTTATCGACGTCGCCATGCTCGACTCTGCCATCACCTGGACACCCAACATCACCGGATCCACTTTCGCGGGTAAAACTCCGCCAAAGCCGCGCGAGGAGCGCAGCCTGGGTGGCTCGGCGTTCTACAACATCTATCAGACCCAAGACGGACGTCATGTCGTCCTCGGCGCACAAGAGCTCAAGTTCGTGCGCAAACTACTCGCCGAACTCGGTCGACTCGATTTCGTCGTACTCTGCGAGCGCGGGCCCGGCGCGCATCAAGCGCCGCTGATCGCCTACCTGGGCAAACTCTTCGCCACCCGCACCCGGGCCGAATGGATCGACTGGTTCGACGGCAAGGAGATCGGTTTCGCTTGGGTCAATGACCTTCGCGAAGCCTTCGACGATCCTCAAGTTCGGGCGCGCGGCATGCGCTTGCTCGACGAAGACGGGCACGAACATATCGGTTCGCCGGTCAAGTTTCGAGACGAACCCGCGGCGCCACGGCTGCGATTGCCAGAGCTCGGCGAGCACAATGCCGAAATTCTTCGTGAACTCGGCTACGATGCGGCCTCGATCGAAGCGTTTGCGAAGACTCTGGAATCAGGCGGCTCGAGCCACCGGTAACTCCGGCAAAATCTTCCTTCGATCGCGAGGGAGACGGCATGCATTTCGATTATAGCGACCAGGTCAAGGCACTCCGCGAGCGGCTGCTCGCCTTCATGGATGTGCACGTTTATCCGAACGAACGTCGATTTTTAGATGAAATTGCTGCGAATCGCGCAGCGGGTAATCCTTGGGCGCCGACCAAGATCGTCGAGGAACTGAAGGTCAAGGCACGCGCTGCGGGCCTGTGGAATCTTTTCCTGCCTCGCAGCGAGCGGGCACCCGAGGGTCTCAGCAATCTCGAGTACGCCCCACTCTGCGAAATCATGGGTCGTGTGCCCTTTGCAGCCGAAGTGTTCAATTGCTCGGCACCTGACACCGGCAACATGGAAGTGTTCGAGCGCTATGCCAGCGAGCCACTCAAGGACCGATGGCTCGGGCCGTTGCTTAAAGGCGAGATACGATCCGCCTTCCTCATGACCGAGCCGGACGTCGCCTCCTCCGATGCCACCAACATCGCCTGTCGTATTGAGACCGATGGGGACCACTACGTGATCAATGGTCGCAAGTGGTGGAGCTCGGGAGCCGGAGACCCGCGCTGCAAGGTCTATATCATCATGGGACGCAGTAACCCCAACGCGCCGGCTCACTCCCAACAAAGCATGATCGTCGTCCCCGCGGAGACGCCGGGCATCACCGTATTACGAGCGTTACCGGTCTTCGGGTATGACGACGCGCCTCACGGTCATATGGATGTGTCTCTCATAAATGTGCGTGTCCCCATCGAGAACTTGTTACTTGGAGAAGGACGCGGCTTCGAAATCGCCCAAGGACGCCTCGGGCCCGGACGTATCCACCACTGCATGCGCTCGATCGGTGTCGCCGAGCGCGCGCTCGAACTCATGTGCCACCGCTTGGCAAGTCGCGTGGCCTTTGGCAAGCCGCTCGCGATGCAGGGCGTCTGGCGCGAGCGGATCGCGGAGTCTCGTATCGCCATCGAGCAAGCGAGACTACTCACGCTCAAAGCAGCCTGGATGATGGACGTGGTCGGTAATAAGGTCGCACGCAACGAAATCGCGATGATCAAAGTCGTCGCGCCGAATGTCGCATTGCGCGTACTCGATTTCGCGATTCAGGCTCACGGCGGTGCCGGTGTGAGCGATGACTTCCCCCTTGCGTACGCTTACGCCTCTCAGCGCACGCTGCGTCTCGCAGACGGCCCCGATGAAGTACATCGAGACGCCATCGCCAAAGGTGAGTTTCGCAAATTCATTCCGAAAACCTGAGGATCCTCCATCATGAAAAATCTTTTTTCCGTTTCGGGCAAAGTTATGCTCGTCACCGGCGGATCACGCGGCATCGGCGAGATGATTTCAGCGGGCTTTCTCGCCAACGGCGCAAAGGTGTACATCAGTGCCCGCAAAGCCGACGCATGCAAAGACACCGCAGCACGTCTTTCGCGCGAATACGGGGGTCAGTGCGAAGCCCTTCCCGCAGACCTCTCCAAAATCGAAGGCGTCACGGCGCTCGCTCAGACGCTCGCAGAGCGTGAAGCCCGGCTCGACGTGCTCGTCAATAATGCGGGGGCTTCTTGGGGCGCTCCACTCGGCAGTTTCCCGGAAGCGGGATGGGACAAAGTCATGGACACCAACGTCAAGGGGGTTTTTTTTTTGACGCAGGCCGTACTGCCGCTGCTGCGCGCAGCAGCCGCTCGAGATAACCCTGCCCGCGTGATCAACATCGGCTCCATCGACGGGATCGGCAAACCGCTCTTCGAGACGTACTCGTACGGCCCGTCCAAAGCGGCGCTGCATCACCTCACGCACATGCTCGCCGCGCGACTCGCCCCCGAACATATCCTCGTCAATGCCATCGCGCCCGGTCCTTTCCCGACCTGGATGTTGAGCACGGGCGTCGGATTCGGCGGCAAAGTCGAGGGAGACGGCGTCGATTGGGAGGCCGTCGGCCGGACCAATCCGAGCGGCCGGGTGGGTACGCCTGAGGATATCGCGGGGCTCGCGATATTCCTTGCCTCGCGTGCGAGTGCCTATACGGTGGGCGAAGTGATCACCTGCGACGGCGGACTGCTCGTTTCGCGTTGATGTCACAAGCGCTGATACATCGCACGACCTGCGCCACCTCGATGTGGGTCGCGATGTTGATCGTTGCCACGCTGCAAGGCGCGCGAGCGAGCGAGCCTCAAAAACCATCGCGCCCGAATATCGTCATCATCGTCGCGGATGATCTCGGCTACAGCGACGTCGGGTCTTTCGGGAGCGAGATCCCGACTCCCAATCTCGATGCGCTCGCCGCTGAGGGCACGCGCTTCTCAAGCTTTCACGTCTCGGGAGAATGCTCGCCGACCCGTGCCATGCTGCTCACCGGCATTCGCAGCCATCGAACCGGCGTTGGCGCCATGCACGAATCCATCCCCCCGTCGCTTGAGAGGAAGCCAGGCTATCTCACCGTGCTCGATCGCAATGTGATCACGGTGAGCTCGCTACTTCAGCGTAGCGGCTATCGCACGTATGCCGTCGGCAAGTGGCATGTAGGTAAAGAGACGTACAACCTACCTCCCGCGCGCGGATTTGACCGCTCGCTGATTCAGGGTGATAGCGGCTCGGACAACTGGGAGACCGATCAACGCTATCTCGCTTTGACAGATCGAGTCTATTGGTTCGAGGACGGCCAGCCGGCAAAAATGCCGAAGGAGTTTTACTCGTCGCGTTTTTATGCCGACAAGGCGATCGACTATCTGCGCAACGACTGGGCGGCGACCCAAGCTGCCGACCGCGCGCCGTTCTTTCTCTATCTTGCTCTACAGGCCAATCACATTCCGCTGCAAGCTCCGCCCGAATTCATTGAGCGGCAGCGTAGTCGATACGATGCGGGATGGAACGCGCTACGCGAGCGACGTCATGCTCGAACCATTGAACTCGGTTTACTACCCGAGGAGACTCAGCTAGGGAGCTGGCCAGGACTCGAAGATTGGAATGCGCTGGACCCGAAGCGTCGTGCCTATGAAACGCGTCGCATGGAGGTCTACGCCGGCATGGCCGAGGCTATGGACTACGAGATCGGTCGTCTGCGCCAAGCGATTCGGGCGCTCGACGCGGACGACAATACGATCTTCGTGTTTCTCTCAGACAACGGCGCAGAACCCTCGGATCCGTACGATTATTTGAGCGGCTGGCTCTGGCTCGCGACGCAATACACGCGAGACACCGACCGCCTCGGTGAGAAAGGCGCCTATGCGACGATCGGTCGGAACTGGGTGAGCGCCGCGGTGTCGCCACTCTCGACGCACAAATTTTATGCGGGTGAAGGCGGTTTGCGCGTGCCGCTCATCATTCGAGCGCCTATCGCCTTTGCAGACGACCGACCACGCGGACAGATCGTATCCAGCTTTACGCATGTCACGGATATCACTCCCACCCTGCTCGAGCTCGCAGGCCTATCCCACCCCGGTACGCAGAGCGGTCCGGAGCCGATGACCGGTCGAAGCCTTGTCCCATTACTCCGCGACACGACTGCGCGGATTCGCGCGCCTGGGGAGACTCTCGGCTACGAACTCGCAGGAAACGCAGCAATCTTTGAGGGTGATCTCAAACTCGTTCGTAATCTGCCTCCCGTCGGTAACGGCGAGTGGATGCTGTTCGACATCGCACGCGATCCGGGCGAAATGCGAGACCTTCGAGCGGCCCGCCCCCAGGATTTTCAACGGCTGCTCGAGGCCTATCGAGGATTTGAAAGCGAAGATGGCGTACAGCCTCTGCCGGAGGGTTACACCCCGCAACGGCAGGTCTCCCTCAACGCCCTACGTCGCGTCATCCTTCCTTCTCTTCTCTGGCCCGCTATCGTTATCGTCGGCTTGACACTGCTTTGGCGTGTTCTTCGCAGACATCGACGACTCGAATGACTTACAATGCGGGCCCTGTCGCAAGGATGCCGCATGATCTCCAACGTCTATTTTTCATTTCCTCACGTCGCGTGGCTCGTCCTGACGATGGGCGTGCTGATATCAGATATCGCCCTGGCTCAACAAAGCGTGGACGAGATGGGTCTCGAGGAAGTCGTCATCACCAGTCGTCGCGAGCCGGGTGCA
>Ga0194131_10009767_pt1 | contig 11995 bp, 10 predicted proteins | sample TA2KigO120mmetaG_FD_148631 | JGI IMG/M metagenome (GOLD analysis project Ga0194131, IMG submission 148631) | Freshwater microbial communities from Lake Tanganyika, Tanzania - TA2015053 Kigoma Offshore 120m | ecosystem: Environmental > Aquatic > Freshwater > Lake | place: Tanzania: Lake... | reverse complement strand
CGCGCTGGAAGGGCGTCTCCAAGAAGGTCGTCGCCACCGTGGCCGCCATGAACAAAGCGGGTCTGACCATCTTCGAGGGCCTCGACAATGACGATGACGAAGTCGGTGAGCAAATGGAACGCAAGGCCCGCGCCGCGCTGAAGAAGTCCATGCAAACGCTGCAAGCGCTGATCAACAGCATGCAGGCCATGCGCCGCAAGGGCCTCGCCGCTAAGGGATGATCCGCTTCAGGTAGCGCTCCGCTTCCTCACGGTCGCGCACCCGGCCGTCCACCTGGGCGTCCAGCAGGCGCTCCAACAGTTTGCCGACCCGCGGCCCCGGGGGAACTCCCAGCAGCGCCGCCGCCTCGTCCCCGCGCACCAGCGGCACGCACTGGCGGCGGCCGTCGCCGAAGTACCAGTCGAGCATCCAGCCCACCCGGCGACGCAGCGCCTCACGCACCTGCGGCGTGTTCGACGGACCGCCGGACGCCGCGCTGTCGGCCAGGGAGAGCACCAGCGTCTCCACACCCGCGTCACCGGCGTCGCGGAAATAATGGCGGACGTGTCGGGCCTTGAGCCTGCCCACCTCGGGGAGATCCAGCGGGCGCAAGTGCCAGCGGACGCTCTTGTGCAGCAGGCGTATCGCCAGACGAGACAACCGCAGCCGCTCGCCCACCGCGTCCGCGAGCGGCGTGCCGGCCTTGTCGTGGCCGCGATAAGAGATCCTTCCCGTGTCGGCGTCCACCGACTGCGTGACCCGCTTGCCCACGTCGTGGAGCAGCGCGCAGAGCCGCAGCATGGCGCGCCGTGTGACGCCGCCGGGCAGCATCCGCCCCAGATGCCCCTCCAGCGCATCGGAAAAATCAGTCACCGAAATCGCCTCGTCGTACGCCTGCTCGTCCACCTTGCGGAGGGCCAGCAGCGAGTGGTGGTAGGCGTCGAGGTGATGAAATCCGCGCTGCTCGAGCCCGCGCAGCGCCTCCACCTCGGGAAACACCGCGGCCAGCACGCCGCTGTCGCGCAGCGCGTCAAGCAGCAACGGAATGCGATCGGTCTCCAGGAGCTTGAACCACTCGTCGCGGACCCGCTCGCCGGACACCGCGGATAAGCGTGGCGCCCGCGCCGGCAGCGCGTCCAGGGTCTCCTCCGACAAACGAAAGTCCAGCACCGCGGCGAAGCGGAACGCGCGCAGCACGCGCAGCGGATCCGCGTCGAGCACCGCCGGAGACGGGCAGCGCAGCAGACGCCGCCCGAGATCCGCGCGGCCTCCGGTCGGATCCACCAGCGCGCCGTCGCGGCCCAGCGCCATCGCGTTCACGGTGAAGTCGCGCGCGCGGAGATCGTCCTCCAGCGAGCCGCCCTGATAATCCGCGAAGTCGAACCCCTCCCCGCCCACCACCGCGCGCGAGATGCCGCGCTCCGCGTCCAGGGGAACCAGCGAGCCGCCGCAGCGATCGGCCACCTCCCGGGCCAGCGCCATCGCGCCGCGCGGCACCACGAAGTCCCAGTCGGCGTGCGCGCCGCACTCCAGCAAAAGATCCCGCACGCAGCCACCCACCAGGTGCGCGTCGGGCGCGAGCGCCGCCACCGCGGACAGCACCGGGTGCGCCCAGACTTCAATCACTCTTGAAGATCTTGTCGGCCGCCAGGCGAATGTCGGTAGCCGCCGCCACGCGCCATGCGACCGGGCGGCCCAGGTGATTGCGAATTTGCTCGGCGGTTTCGCTGTCGGTGGGATCGGCTACCGCCACGTGCACGGTGTCGTCCTCAACGGCGCAGGGGATGGCTTCCCATTGCAGCACCTGCTTCACACTGAAGAGCTGACCGTGTTCGCGACGCGGCACGTTCTCCTCGACGTCGGTGAAGGGAATGCCCAGGTACTCGCCGAGGATGCGCGCCATCGCCTTGCGGGGCAAAGCCTCGCGCCGCAGCACCCGCTCCAGCTTCTGATCGTCGCTGAGGTCCTCCCGGGCCAGGGCTTCCGGCACGAACCCCTCGCGCGCCAGCCGCTCCAGGAACGTGGGCGGCGGCCGGGTCCCCGCCCGCTTCACCGCGCCCAGCAGCGTCTCGCGGTTGTGGCGGGACAAAGAGGTGCCCGGACGCAGGCGGTTGAGCAGGCGGACGTTCGCCTTGCGGCGCTCGGTGACGATCTCGCCATCCCACTCGGGCTGAAAAAACTGCAGCACGATGCGCTGGCCCAGGTCGGTCACCGCGTGGTAGGTCTGCACGCGGTACACGGTCTCGTCGAAGCGAAGCAGGCGTCCGTCCAGCGAGGCCAGCGGCTCGCGCGACTCGCGGTAGCCGTCCAGCGAGCACTCGGCCACCTGCTGCACCTGGCCGTTGCCGAGCGTACACACGATGCAAGTGTATTCCTCGGGATCGTAGAGCAACGCGTGGGCCTTGCTGGTAAGCGCCAGTTTGAGGCCGTCCAGGACGCGCGGCGTGAGCGCCAGGGCGGCGACGTCCACTTCTGCTTCAGGCTCGACGGGGATTTCGAGCGGCGGCGGCGCGGCAACGACCACGGGGGGTTCGACAGGCGCCGCGACAGGCGCCTGCGCCCCGGCTTCGGGTCGCCGTCCTTTGAGAAAATCCCACAGACCCATGGTAAAATTCCACCCTTACGCCGCTGTGCGGCGGCCCCGAACCATTCCACGAAAAACCGAGAACTCCCTGGACGGTTGCCTAGCGATTGAGCAGCGGGCGGCCCTTCTTGGCCTTCATCGGCGGCGGCAGGACCTTGCCGGTCTCGGGATTGAGCGTGCGGTGATCGAGCTCGTGGCCACTGCGGTGGCTGGACACGCGGAGCAGCGCGGGCTGCCCCTCGGAAGCGGCAAAGTAGACCACGTGGTAGGTCGCGTCCTGCGCGGTCAACAACCCGGCCTTGACCGCCAGGCGGATGGCACCCGCGGGATCCTGGCAGCGGGACAGGTCGAGCGGCTTGATATCGCGCGCCAGCGCCTCGAGGCGATCAAACTCCTTGAGGTCCGGACCGCCGCCCGGCTCCAGCCGCACCGACACGTACGCGCGGGGCCAGTCGGCTCCGTTTCGCTCGCACCAGAAACCCAGGTGCCACGCGGATTCCATCGTCTCGGCCAGGGTTCCGTCCTCGCGCAACGGGAACGCGGCTACCTGATCGAGGGTGACGTTGCTGAAGCGGGTCCCAAGAAACTCGGCGGCGACGGCGATCGCGCCGCTCATGGTCACGCGGCCATCGGCTTCCCGGGGCGTCGCGCCAAGCGAGGCGATGGGCATCGGGCGGGCCGAGACCAGATCCATCGAAATCGGCCCGTTGTTCACGGTAAGCGCGACCGCCTGTGGCTGCGGAGTGGAGCCGCGCCGCAGCGCCCCGACCAGGCCTTCAAAAAGACCCCGAATTTTTTGCCAACTCATTTTCCCATGTCCTTCCCACCTTGCGGCCGGCCGTGTCTACTTTCGCCGGTCGCAGTCAAGCCTATGAAACCTCAGAGAAATCGTCTCCCTGGAACGCCGCGAGCCGCAGTCCGGAATCCAGCGCGGTGTCCACGTTGTGATACACGCCGATCAGGTCACTCATGCCGGTGACCCGCATGCGGCAGCAGCATCGGATCATCGCAGATAAGCGCAACCCCGCCGCCGTGCACGCGGAATTTCAGCTCCAGCGCCTGGAGCCGGTCGAGAATTTCGAGCGGAAACGTGGAGGAATTGATGCAGGAAATATAAAGCCGCACACCCTGCCGCGCGAGCGGCTCGAGCAGCAGTCGGCGGAGTTGCTCGCTGGCCGTCCCCTCGGCCTGATCCAGTTCGAGAAGGAAGTGCCCCGGCGCGATCTCACTGATCGCCGATCCGCGCACCGTATCGTCCATGAGGCTTCCTGCGGGGTACCATCCGTCCGTGAATGGCATTTCGTTCCTCCTTGACGCGCACTTCCCTGGCGCGCTCACATGCCCATTCTAGGGCCTCGGATTGCGAAATACAAGCAATCATGCCGAAAATAGATAGCACGGACGAGTCGGGGCGGCGTTTGGCCGGTGGAATTTACGACCATGGTCCCAGGGTGAGCGCCGGGCGGACTAGTCCAGCCGGGCCCTTGAACAAACATCAAGGCCGTCGTGAAGGAAGTTCAATGACAGGGCCGCCGCGACAGGGAAACCGGAGGATCCCGTGGAAAGGTCAGCGCGGCTCCACATGAGGTTGATCCAGAGATTGATCCATTGATCCATTAATCCGGTAGGGAGGGTTCATGAAAGACAAAGATCCAGAACGCCACTACATGGAGCAGATCGAGCGGATCATCGAGCAGTTCGGAACCATCCAGCGCAACTTCGTGCTTGACAAGAGCGGCATCCGCGCCATCGTGAAATTCATTGAGGAGTTTGCCGGCGGTCCCCCCACGTTCTCCCTGGATGACCCGGTCATCCTGAAAGGCAAGCAGGCGGCGTTCAAGGTCATCGAAGAACTTGGCCGCCAGCTCGAGGACCTGGAGCGCATCAAGCCGCCGGACATCTGGGCGCGGTTTCACGAGTCCCTCATCTCGTCGATCAAGCTGCAGCTCCAGGGCTACAAGGAGATGACCCGGGTCTTCGAAGACAGCGACATCAACCACCTCAGCCACGGTCAGGAGCTGGTGAACAAGGGAATGGCCATCCTGGAGGGCGGCGCCAGAGCTTGAGCGCCTTTCCAAACACGCGTTAACAGGCCGCGCGGCAGGCCGTTAGGAGAATGGTGGCGCCGGCTGCGCCGGCCCGTATCTACGCAGTGCAAGAGTTCGTCCCCACCGACATCGAATTTCCGCCCATGCATCCCTTGCAGAGCGGCTCAATGGTGCGACTTGACATTACCAGCATGGCGGTGGGCGGCGACGGCGTGTCGCGCATCGACGGCGACGGCCTGGTGGTCTTCGTGGAAGGCGGCGCGCCGGGCGACAGTGCCGACGTCGAGCTGACCGAGGTCCACCGCCACTACGCGCGGGGCCGCGTCCGCAAGGTGCACGTGGCGTCCGCCGACCGCGTGGACCCGCCGTGTCCCATCTACGATCGGTGCGGCGGATGTCATTTGCAACACCTCTCCGACGAGGCGCAGCTGCGGCTGAAGAGCCACATCGTGCGGGAAGCGCTGCGGCTGGGACACCTCACCGACGTGCCGGTCCGCCCCTGTCTGCCGACGCGTGCGTGGGAGTATCGCAGCAAGATGCAGCTCGTGGCCGGGTTCAAGCAGGGTCCGCTGCTCGGCCTCTACGAGCGTCACTCGCACCGCGTGGTGCCCCTCGAGCATTGCCTGATCGCGCATCCCCTGGCCAACCGCGTCATGGCCGCCGCTTCCGAGGCGGTGGCGCGCCTGGGCTGGGAGGTCTATGACGAGCGGACCGGCGGCGGCCTGCTGCGCCACGTTATCGCCCGCGTCAGCGAGGCGCATGACGAGGCGCTGGTGGTGGTGGTCGCCACCCGCGAAGCGCTTCCCCGCGAAGACGAGTTCGTGGCCATGCTGCGCGCGCGCGTCCCCGAGGTGGTCGGGGTGATGGTCAACGAGAACACCCGGCGCACGAACGTGATCCTGGGCCCGCGCACGCGCCACGTGTGGGGGCGCGACCACATCGTCGAGGTCGTCACTGTGCCCCCTGGACCCGTAGGGGTACAATTTCGTATCGGGCCGTCGTCGTTCTTCCAGATCAACCGGGTCGGTCTGGAGGAGATCGGCCGCCTCGTCCGCCACTACCTGGAGCCCCGCCCGGAGGACGTCGTCGTGGACGGCTACTGCGGCGTCGGCGCCATCTCCCTCTTGCTGGCCTCCTCGGTGGGCCGGGTCATCGGAATCGAGGAAGTCGACGAGGCGGTCCGCGCGGCCCGCGAAAACGTCCGCCTCAACGACGTCCACAACGCCCAGTTCGTCACCGACCGGGTGGAGCGCGAGCTTGTGCGGATCGTCGCCCGCGGCGAGAAGGTGGACGCGGTGGTGCTCGATCCGCCGCGCAAGGGATGCGACATCGCCGTGCTGGAGACCATCGCGAAGCTGCGCGTGCCACGGGTGGTGTACGTTTCGTGCAACCCGGCCACGCTGGCCCGGGATCTGGCCCTGCTGGCGGGAATGGGCTATGGCGCGGACGAAATTCAGCCCCTCGACATGTTCCCCCAGACCAGTCACGTGGAGTGCGTGACGCGCGTGAGGATCTCTACATGAGCCTGGAGAAGATTCAGCAGAAGGCCAGACAGATTTCCGAGGGATACGGCCACCACTTCCTCGGCACCGAGCACATGTTTCTGGCCATGCTCCTGGAGGAGCCGGTCCTGGCCGACGCACTCAACGAGTGGGACGTGTCCAGCGGCGCGCTGGTGGAGAGCGTGCTGGCCATCGCCGAGCGCGGCGAGGGCCCTCCTCCGTGGAACGGATTTCCGGTCTCCCCGAGGCTCACGCGCTGCTTGAAAGCCGCCGATCGGGAAGCGCAGGCGCAAGGTCACAAATCGGCCCAGCCGCTCAACCTGCTCTCCGCGATTTTGCTGGACGCCCGCGCCATCCCGAGCCGCGTGCTGCGCGAGTTCGGGGTGGAATTGGGCGCGCTGCGCAACGATCTGGCGAAGCGCGCGGCCCGTCCCAAGGCACCCCCCAGCGCCGGCAAGGAAGTGGTCAAGGGCAGCCAACGCGCCATGGAAGGCAACGAGGGGCCGCTCGACATCAACGACATTCTGGGCGCCGGCGTGGGCTCGGAAAAATCGTCATCCGGCAAACCCGCTGAAAAGAAATCAGCCCCCCCTGATAAGGACAAAAAGGAGAAAGATCCGCTCGCCGCCTACGGGCAGAATCTGACCCAGATGGCGCGCGAGGGAAAACTGGCGCCGGTAATCGGCCGCCAGGACGAGATCCGCCGCTGCTTGCAGATTCTCACCCGCAAGGGAAAAAACAATCCGGTGCTCATCGGCGAGGCCGGCGTGGGCAAGACCTCGGTGGCGGTGGGCATCGCGCAGCGCATTGCCGAGGGCCGCGTGCCGGAGATCGTGGCCGATCGGGAAATCTGGGAAATCAGCATGACCCGCCTGATCGCAGGCGCCGCCTATCGCGGCGAGTTCCAGGAGCGCCTGCAGAAAATCATGGACGAAGTGGTGGCACGGCCCAACGTCATTCTCTTTATTGACGAATTGCACATGCTGGTGGGCGCCGGCGACAGCAAGGGAGGCATGGACGCCGGCAACATCCTCAAACCCGCTCTGGCGCGCGGAGATTTTCCGCTGATCGGCGCCACCACCACCGACGAGTATCGCAAGAATATCGAGGCGGATCCGGCATTGGAGCGGCGCTTCCAGCCGGTGCTGGTCAATGAGCCGTCCGAAAAGGAGTGTCTGGTCATTCTTGAGGGGCTGCGCGAGCGCTACGAAAAGCATCACAGCGTGCGCATCAGCGATCGCGCGCTGCTGGCGGCCATCAAGCTGTCCACGCGGTTCTTGCCGGATCGGTCGTTGCCGGACAAGGCCATCGATCTGCTCGACGAGGCGGCCTCGAGGGTGAAATTGCAGCAATATTCCATGTCGATGTCGCCGGAGGGGCCGCCGGAAAACGAGGTCGGCGTGGAAGCGGTGGCCGAAGTGGTTTCGCTGTGGTCCGGCGTGCCGGTCACCCAGCTCACCCAGGAGGAAACCGAGCGCCTGCTGCACATCGAGGAGAACCTCAGCGGGCGGGTCATCGGCCAGGACCACGCGGTACACTCCGTGGCGCAGACGATTCGGGTAATGCGCATGGGATTCGGCAATCCGAACCGCCCGGCCGGGGTGTTTCTCTTCCTGGGCCCGACCGGTGTGGGGAAAACCGAGCTGGCGCGCGCGCTGGCTGAATTCTTGTTCGGCAGCGAGAAGGACATGATCCGCATTGACATGTCCGAGTACATGGAAAAGCACGCCATTTCCCGGCTGATCGGATCTCCGCCCGGCTACGTGGGACATGATGAGGAGGGCCAGTTGACCAGCGCGGTCCGCACGCGGCCGTACAGCGTGGTGCTCCTCGACGAGGTCGAGAAGGCCCACTCCGACGTGTTCCTCCTGTTTTTGCAGGTGTTCGACGACGGGCGCCTGACCGACAGCAAGGGCCGCACGGTGAATTTCACCAACACGATTATCGTGATGACCTCCAACGTGGGGTCGCACACCGAGGGAAAATTGCCCGGCAATCCGGACGATCCCGACTACGCGGAGAGCGTGTACGAGGCGGTGCGGCGAAAATTTGCGCCGGAGTTCGTGAACCGCATCGACGAGCAGATCATTTTCCGGCCCCTGGGACGCGAATCGCTGGAAAAAATCGTCGACCTGCAGCTCACCGACGTGGGTCGGCGGGTGCGCGAGAGCAAGAACGTGATGCTGGCCGTGGAGCCCGAGGCGCGCGAGGTGCTGCTCCGCAAGGGGTTCTCCCCACAGTATGGGGCGAGGCCGCTCAAGCGCGCGGTGCAGAGCCTGCTGGTCAAACCCATGGCGGAGGAGATGCTGCGCACCCGCTACACCCCCGGCGACCTGATGGTGGTGCGCGCGGACGGCGACCGGCTGACCTTCCACCGCCAGGATCTCATGGGAGGCGCCCCCGAGAAGCCGGCCACGCGCAACGGATGGGTTGACGCGCGGCCGAAAATTGAATATCCTTCAGGAGTGGGCCTCCCCGGGGGGGCGCGCGAGATCGTCGACGTGCCGACCGCGCCGCCCGATCTGCTGGGCGCCCACCCACGGCAAACGGAGGACGGGGCTCGGCCCAGCTCGCCGTCCTCGTACCGGCCGCACGAGGGGAGCGGCTCGCACGGCGCGCCGTCCCCCAGGCGGGACGGCGACAGATTCTGGGATGACTTGTAGAGGAGTGGCACGATGAAGGTAAACCTGGAGCTTCTCAGCGGTCCACTGGACGGAAGTGTCTTCAACTTCGGCAACAGCGTGGACATCGGCCGCGACAACGGGTGCGAGGTCCCCATTCCGGTCGACAAGTTCATTTCCCGCCGCCACGCGCGCATTCTGGTGGTGGAGCCGGAGTGTTTCCTGGAAGACCTGGACAGCACCAACGGAACCTTCATCAACGACCAGCGACTGCAAGGCCGCATCGTGCTCCAGAAAGGCCAGACGTTCCGGGTCGGCAAGACCTGGATGACGATCGATTGGTAGCGGCCAAAAGGGCCGCGGATTGGTAGCGGCCAAAAGGGCCGCCGATTGGTGGCGGCCAAAAGGGCCGCGGATTGGTAGCGGCCAAAAGGGCCGCGGATTGGTAGCGGCCAATCGGGCCGCGGATTGGTAGCGGCCAAAAGGGCCGCGGATTGGTAGCGCCACCCGGGCGAACCGGAACCGATGGCGGCGATCGACCACGCGTTGCGAATCGTCTTTGCGCTCGACGGAAATGCGCCGAAAGATCGATCACCGGAATCCGCCGCTTGACCTATTTTGCCGCGCGGGGCGGGTGTCGATGGACCTTGGGAAGAACCTTTTCCGGGGGGTGCGCCGTCTATTGCCTTGCTTCCCCCCCAGCGCGGCACCGGAGAGTTAGATGAGAGAATGTGGCCGCTGCGGCCAGAGAAATTCCGCCAAGGCCCGCTTCTGCAACTCGTGCGGATTTCTTCTCCTTGCTCCGCTCCCGGACGGCGCCGAGCTCGAGGGCGGGCGCTACCAGATCCGCGCCCTGCTCAGGCAAGGCGGCATGGGCGCCGTGTACCGCGCGCGCGACCGCCGCCTGGGCAAGGACGTGGCGCTGAAAGAAACCCTGGACCTGCTCTACCACACGCCCGATGAGCGTGACGCCGCCAAGGCGCGCTTCGAGCGCGAGGCCCAGCTGCTGGCCGGACTGCAGCACTCGTTTCTCCCGCGGGTGAGCAATTTCTTCACCGAGCACGGCCGCCATTATCTCGACATGGACTTGATCGACGGCCTGGACCTGGAAGCATACCTCCAAAAGTACGGATCGCCGGGCCTGCCGGAGGGGCTGGTGGCGCGCTGGGGCGAGCAGATCGGCCAGGTGCTGCGCTACCTGCACCAGCTTGAGCCGCCGGTGATCTACCGCGACCTCAAGCCGTCCAACGTGATGGTGCGCCCCGCGCCGGGCGGATTTCCCGAGGCCGGCGACGTGGTGCTCATCGACTTCGGCATCGCCAGCTGGGTGTATGCCGAAACCAGCGCCATCGGCACCGAGGGATACGCGCCGCTGGAGCAGTACCAGGGCCGCCACGATCCCCGCTCGGACGTCTACGCGCTGGGCGCCACGCTGCACCACCTTCTCACCGGAAAAGTGCCGGTGCCCTTCAAGTTTCCCCCGGTGCGCACCCTGCGCCCCGACGTGTCGGCGGCGATGGAGGCCATTCTGAAAAAGTGCCTCGCGCTCGAGCCCGACAAACGCTGGCAATCGGCCCAGCAGGTGGTCGAGGCGCTCATCAAGCACGAGCGTTACGAGCACGGGCCCGCGCACTTTCCGGCCGGGCGAGCCATCCACGTGCCGGACGCTCCCTTGCCCGCTCCGCCCGCCGACGGACCGCCGCCCTTCGCCCCGACGCCACCGGAAGGCGCGGCACAGACCATGGAGCTGGCCCCACCGGAAGTTCCCGAGCGATTTCCCGAGATGCCGCCGAGCCCGCCGACACCCGGGCTGGCGCCACCCGCGCTCATTCCGGTCGGAAGCACCAGCGCGGTCGGAAGCACCAGCGCGGTCGGAAGCACCAGCGCGGTCGGAAGCACCAGCGCGGTTGGAAGCACCAGCGCGGCCGGAAGCACCAGCGCGGTCGGAAGCACCAGCGCGGTTGGAAGCACCAGCGCGGTTGGAAGCACCAGCGCGGTTGGAAGCACCAGCGCGGTTGGAAGCACCAGCGCGGCCGGAAGCACCAGCGCGAGCACGGTTAACCGCGAAAAACCGCGCACCCGGGCCGACGAGGTGCGCGAGCACATCCGCACCAAAGTCGCCCAGGCCCGCAACGAGCGCGATGGGGCGGCGCCCGCGTCGGTCGTGCCGGCGTCGGTGGTGGTCAAGCGCGCGCCCCGTGCGTCGGCCGAGCCGCGCGACCCGATGGAGCCGCGCCCCCTGCCGCCGGTCCAGCCGGCCCGCGACGGCGGGTCCATGGTGCTCATCCCCGCGGGCGATTTCTGGATGGGGTCCAACGAGGCCGACGCGCACGCCGAGCCCGACGAGCTTCCCCAGCAACTGCTCTACGTCGACGCTTTCTACATGGACCGCTTCCCGGTCACCAACGCGCAATTCGAACGCTTCGTGCGCGCCACCGGCTACGTGACACTTGCCGAGCGGCGGGGGAGCGCGCGCACCTGGCGGCAGCCGTCCGCGCGCAGCGAGGCGTACCGAAAGGCGCTTCCGCGGCGGCGTCCGGTGACGACCGAGAATCATCCCGTGGTGTGCGTCACGTGGGAGGATGCGCAGGCCTACTGCAAGTGGGCCGGCAAGCGCCTGCCCGGCGAAGCGGAGTGGGAGAAGGCGGCGCGCGGCCGCGACGGGCGCATCTACCCGTGGGGCAACACCTGGGACGCGACCCGCTGCTGTTCCTCGCTGCTGGAGCGGGCCGAGCTGCTGGAACGCATGCCCGACTTCTACGCAAACCGCGGCACGCTTCCCGCCGGATGCTTTCCCACGGGGACGTCGCCCTACGGGCTCATCGACATGGCGGGCAACGTGGAGGAGTGGGTGGAGGACTGGCATCAGCCCTACCCCGGCAGTCATTTCGAGGCGGATGGAAAATCCCGTAGAGTCGCGCGGGGCGGCTCGTGGTGGGATAAAAATCCCCAGGCCAGCCTGCGCTCTGCCAGGCGGGTCGGCGCGCTGATGGACAGCGACCAGCCATACCGCGGCTTCCGCTGCGCGGCGGATCCTTAGTGGTCCGCGGCGCAAGTCTGATCATGAATTGGAGCCCCGGGCGCGGACCACTAAGCCCCAAATCGGTTTGATCGTGTCGCGCGCCACGCCCGGGTCAGTCGTCGTCTGAGTAAGGCGAAGCTACTTGTGTCGCGCGCCACTTAGGTCCAGGCAAGAGGAATCCCCATTTCCGCGCGCCAAGGATCGCGCGGTGAGAGCATCGTGAAAGAGCGCTGGGATGC
>Ga0194131_10009765_pt1 | contig 11996 bp, 6 predicted proteins | sample TA2KigO120mmetaG_FD_148631 | JGI IMG/M metagenome (GOLD analysis project Ga0194131, IMG submission 148631) | Freshwater microbial communities from Lake Tanganyika, Tanzania - TA2015053 Kigoma Offshore 120m | ecosystem: Environmental > Aquatic > Freshwater > Lake | place: Tanzania: Lake... | reverse complement strand
GTATTGACAATCGCGCGGAGAAGGTGTAAGGTGAAGATCGAGCCGCACCCGCCCTTGATAAGTGTCAAGCAAGAATCCAGGCTAAAGTGTCAAGGATGTGTCCGGTCGCGCAACCCGCGCGCCGGTGTATAGCTTCGCGGCTGCGGCGGTGTATTCGCTGGTGGCGGGCTCGCAGGCGCTTGTGCCGGATTCCGGTTCCGCGTGGCAGCAGATCTGGACGGCGCGGCGCCTCTATCTGGCCGCGGTATGGGATGAGGCGCCGCATCTGGCCGCGCTGACGGTATTTCCGCTTGCGCTGCTCGCCTTGCGTCAGGGCCGTCTGGCCGCAGCCGTTGCCGCAGTCGCCGTGATGGCCCTTGCGAGCGCGTTCGGACCCATGCAGATGATCCTCGGCGGAACGGCGTTGTGCCTGGTGTGGGGCGGATGGTGGCGTACCGTGGCTGCGGGACTGATCGCCTGGATCGTGGTGATCCGGTATCTGCCTCCCTCGTTGATCCTCGCCATGCGGACAGCCGCACCCTACGGACCCGAAGGCGGCTGGACCACCGGCTCGTGGCTGGCCTTGGCCGTCACCGTGGGGGCGGTGGCGGCTGCCTTCGCAGCCACACACAGAGCTGCACCCGAGCTTCGATTCATGTGCCTGTTTACCGTGTTCGCCGCGTTGCCACCGTTGCTGCAGACCTACGCTGGAATCCACGTGTTCCCGCAGCCTAACCGGTACCGGCTGGAACTCGACTTCGCGTTGGCGCTGCTGGTCCCGTTCGGGCTCCGGCCGCTCATCTCGCGGATGCCCCGGGTTGCCCAAGCGGTACTGTGCGCCGGGCTGATCGCCGCCGCCGTTCCGTTGGTGATCGAACAGCGGCGCTGGGCCAAGCGTGAGTTGCGGACCCCCGACGGCAACCAGAGCATTGAGGCGGTGACCGCCCGGTGGATCGAGGCGAACCTTCCGCGGACCCGCGTGATGTTCGCCGGGTCGATGGCGCTTTGGGCAAATGCATTCACGTCCGTACCTCAGTTGGCGGGTGGATCCTGGAGCCAGTCGGCGCATCCCGTGCAGTTGGCCGGATTGCCGGTGATCCACAGCGGTCCGGCGGAGGAAGCGGTCCGCTGGCTCAAGGCGTATGGCGCGGGCGCGGTGGTGGTGTCGTCACGGGATAGCGCGGAGTTCTGGAAGCCGTACACGAATCCGGAGAAGTTTGAAGGACTGCTGCCGGTGCTGTGGCGGCGTGACGGCGTCACTGTCTACGAGGTGCCCCGGCAGTCGCCTTCAATCGCGCACGTGTTGAAGCGGGAGCCGCTGGGCAGACTCGACCGCTATGTCGCGGCGCTGGACCAGGAGTCCGCGCGGGCGGCGGTGCAGTGGCTGGGTCCGGGGCGGCTGTTCATTAGGACACGGGTGCTGCTGGATGAGGTGGTTTCGGTGCAGATTACGTACAACCCGGGTTGGAGGGCGCGGGTCCATGGGGAGACCGTTGCGGTGCACGGGGATGGGTTGGGATTGCTGTGGGTGGAGCCCGGCTGTAACGGGTCCTGTGAGATTGAGCTGGTCTACTGAGGCTCGTCGGCGGATGGGGCCAGGCCTACCGAGGCCTCCGCAAGCATGCAAACGCGGTTGCACCGCCCAACAGCACGGTCCAGGCCCAGAACTGGAAGTAGGGGGACTCGAAGGCATACGGCCCCTGGAAGCCTTCCCTCGCGACCGCACAGCCTGCAGCGGCCGCAATCGCAACTTCGCGTCTCCACTTAAACTGCCAATTGGCCACCGCCTCCGCCAACCAGGTTGCGGACACCACGCAGAGTCCGAAGCCGGTGAGGCCCGCGGCGGCCCACAACACCTGAGTTGCCCGGACATCGGTCCATCCGGTAACCAGCGCGAACGTGAAGTCAATGGACAGGGAGGGCTTCCAGTGCAAGTTCGCGCCGCCAACTTTGGCAAACGCGGCAAGGGTCGCGGCAACCGCGATTGCGGCGGCCACACCCAGCGCACCGGTCCACCAGATTTGGCGGGCCGTCGCTCCCGATCTGCCGATCCGGAACCCGATCACCGCCGTCGGCGCGGCCACCGGAAGAATGGCCCAGAATGTGGCCTCCGGATCGTCACGCACGATGAGGGTTCTTTCCGAAAGACCTTCCCATTGTGCAATGAAGAGCCCGATCAGGAATACAAGTCCGAAGGCGCAACACGAGACCCCAATTGGCTTGCGCCACCGCATGGATGTGGCTAAGGCCGTTGCTGCCGCGGCAACCAGCCCCATCAGTGGGATCACGGCCAGACTCCACAGATGGACATTGGCATCCCCGTAGCGGAAGGCTCTCAGGGCGAGGCCCTGGAATTGAGTAGCGCCGCTGAGCGAGAAGACGGCGCCCGTAACCAGCCATGCGCGGATGAGCCAGGTGACCAACCCCGATGTCCGCCCCTGAGGCCTCGCGGCGCTCCTGCCCAACAGTGCGGGGATCACGTGATAGAAGACCATGGCCGATCCCGCGGCCAGCGCAACGGCGGCGGCGAACCCGCCGGGATTGCTGGAGGGCCAAGCCGGGTAGGTGATGGAGAACCACGCTGGCAGGGAGAAGAACACCGATGCTTCCAGCGCGACCATCGGCCAGAGCGGCTCACAAGGATTCGCGGAGGCGTCCATTCCTCGTTGGACTCCGCCGGAGTCGCGGATGTTCCGCGAGGCCTCGCTGATTCCTCCCATTCGATATGCTATCTATGCCGGATTGGATAGCGAACGAAAGGAATGCCGTCATGATTCCGCAACGCTCTCTTCTCCTGGCCGCCCTGACTTCGGGAGCGGCCTTCGCGCAACAGACCACTGGGGCCATCCGGGGCGTTGTCACCGACCCGGCCGGCGCCCTCGTAGCCAACGTATCGATCACCGCCAGCAACAACCAGACCCGCGCCCGGCAAGTGACGCGCACGGGCTCGAGTGGCAACTATACACTGCCGCTCCTTCCTCCGGGTTCCTACGACCTCAGCGCTGAAGCGCCCGGATTCAGCAAAGCTGTGCGGAGTAACGTGGTGGTCCGGATCACGGAAACGGAAGTCGTGGACTTCGGGTTGCAACTTGGCTCCGTGTCCGAGTCGATCACGGTCAACGAAACAGCATCGCTGCTGCAACGCGAGTCCTCGGCGGAAGGGCGTGTCATTGAACGGCAGACGATTGGCGCGCTTCCCCTGGCCACCCGCAACTTCACCCAACTGCTGGGCCTCACCGCTGGCGTGGTTACCGATCCGCCGAACGCGGAGAACGTTGGGTTCGGAACTCAGAATCCGAGCGTCAACGGATCCCGCCGCGGGAGCAACAATTACCTGCTGGATGGCAACGTGAACAACAACCCGATGAACAACGACGCGCTCGGAGTGGGCATCCCGAGCGTCGACTTCATCCAGGAGTTCAAGGTGATCACGAGCATGGCGAGCGCGGAATACGGACGCAACGCCGGGTCGGTGGTCAACGTCGTCACCCGGTCGGGCGGCAACCAGTTCCATGGCAACCTTTTCGAATTCCTCCGCAACGACAAGCTGGTGGCGCGGCCCTTCTTCGCCGCGCGGCGCGGACAGAACGTGCAGAACCAGTTCGGTGGGACTTTGGGCGGTCGTTTCAACTGCCTGATCTAGGATGACGGGCGCGACCGAACGTTCTTCTTCGCCGGGATCGAACGGATCCGCCAGCGCAACACGAACTCGTCAGCCGCGATCGTGATCGGGCGCGTGCCCACCGCTGAGGAGCGGCGCGGGCAGTTTCCAGCGGCGGTGCGCGATCCCCTGACCGCGCAACCGTTCGCTGGCAACACGGTGCCCGCGTCCCGCGTTAGCCCAACCTCGGCTCAGCTTCTCGAACGATTCGTGCCGCTGCCCAACACCACCGATCCCCGCAACAACTTCCTGCAGCAGTTCGGTACCCCCTTCGACGCAGACCAGTTCACCATCCGCGGCGACCATGTGTTCGGGCCGAACGACCGCCTCATGATCCGGTACTTCGACTCGAGCTCCTATTCGTTCACAGCGCAGAACCGCCTGCCCGGTTTCGGCCGCGTGGCGGAGGCCATCAGCAACCAGTGGGCGGCTTCGGAAACGCACCTGTTCCGGGCGAATCTGCTCAACGAACTCCGGTTCGGCTTCTATAAGTTCCCTCAGCCTGGAACTGATGTTCAGCGCTTCGATCCACGCAGCGTGGGGATCGAGCCGCTGAACAACGTGCCCGGATTGCCCGGCATCCTCGTCACGGGCTTCCTCGGCTACGGATACACCGGCAACGATTTCAAGGACGAGCAGAATAACTTCCAGTTCGCCGACACCCTGTCCTGGGTCCGTGGCGCGCACTCGATCAAGGCGGGCGGCGAGTTCCGGCGCAACTTCATGATGTCGTCCGGCGTGCCGTTTCAAGGCCGGTTCTCCTTCAACGGGCAGCACAGCACGAACGCGTTTGCCGATTTTCTGCTGGCCGCGCCGAACCAGGTGATCGTCGCCAACGGTCCCGCCGTGATCGACATGCGTGCCTCCAACTACGCGCTATTCGTTCAGGACGACTGGAAGGCAGGCCGCCGCCTGACTTTGAACATCGGCTTGCGGTATGAGTACGACACGCCGCCGACCGATGTCGCGCTCGGCCGGCTCCTGAACTTTTATGCTGACCGTTACCGCGGCGCGGGAACCGATTCGGGGCTGGTGATCGGAGGGGAGAGTCCCGGAGTTCCGGCGTCGACCATCTTCCCGGACCGGACCAACTTCGGACCCCGTTTCGGCTTCGCCTACGCGGTTGGAGCGGGCACCGTGTTCCGGGGCGGTTACGGGATCTTCTATGATTCGCGCTCGGGACAGGTGACGCAACAGAAACTGTTCGAGCCGCCCTACTCAGCCAACCAGACCGTGGTCGTGCGCCCCGCCGACCCTCCGCGCGGATACCGCTTTCCGGCCGCGATCGACTTGTCGAAGCCAACAGTGACTACGCCGGGCGGCACGCTTTCCATTCGACCGATCGAACCCAATACGCGCTCCGACTACGTTCAGCAGTGGAACTTCGGGATTCAGCGCCAGCTCAGCACGGGATTGCTCGCCGCGGCCTCCTACGTGGGCACGCGTGGACTTCAGTTGTTCCGCGCGACCAATATCAACTATCCGCGGCTGGTGGGGTCCGCGTTCGTCCGTCCGTTCAATGGACTTACGACCATCACACAGTCGCAGGCCGGGGCAACGTCCGACTATCACTCGGGACAGTTGACCCTTCAAAAGCGCTTCGCCCGCGGTGCATCGATCCTCGGCGCCTACACATTCGGCAAGGCGCTCGACGATTCGACTTCGGGAGTCCGCTATTTCACGGGCGCGACCGGCGATCCTGCCGACCTGCGCGCCAGCCGCGGCCTCGCCGATTTCGACCGCACGCACAGGCTCGTGGTCAGCTACAACCTGGACCTTCCCAATCCGTTCGGCAAGGCCGCCCGGGGCGCGCCAAGGATCCTGTTTTCCGGGTGGGAACTTTCAGGCGTGACCACGATTCAGTCGGGCACGCCGTTCTCGGTAACCAATTCCGCGAGCAATCTGGATCGCGACGGACAGGCAGGCGCTCCCGGAACCGGTGGCCGCGCGGACCGCGTGGCCGGGGCCGCCATGACCACGGACGGCAGTGTCCGCTCCCGGCTCGACCGGTTCCTGAATCCGGCTGCGTTCGCGCTTGCGCCCCGGTCCCGCTTCGGCAACCTGGGGCGGAACGTGATCCGTGGTCCCGGAGCGCACCTCTGGGATCTACGGCTGACCAAGGTGACCGGCTTGCGCGAGGGCCTGAACCTGCGATTCCTGGCGGAGTTCTTCAATACTTGGAATCACGCGGCGTTCGGTAATCCCGGATCGGTATTGGACACCCCGGCCTTCGGGACGATCCGGTCGACTCTATCGAATGCTCGGATCGTACAATTCGGGCTGAAGCTGGAGTTTTAATCTGGATGCCGGAAATTCGAGAGAAACGTGTGCTCCCCGCCCGCGCCGTGCATTCGCGGCGACAAGCGGCTCGGCGGGCGGCGGGATCTCCCTGCGGCTCGCCTATCACGACGACATGGCCGCCGCTGCGGACAACTTACGATCCGCGCACCATCGCCCGGATCATTAACGAACCCACTTCGAAGCATCCGGTGCTGGCGCCGTTCTTCGGAGTCCCGGTGGACCAGTGGGGAACGGCGCGGGCTCACCGCGTGTTGCCAATGCCAATCTCGGCCAAGGGATCCATGCCACGTGTTTCGGAACGTATCTGAAGGAACATGCTGATCCTCTGGGCGTCGAGGTCCTGATCCGCCGCAAGGACGACTACACGGGCGATTGGGAGACCGGGTTCGCGCGTGAGATGACCACGTTCTTTCTGAGGAGCTTCCGGACGGCTCGATACCGCAGTCCCAATGGTGGCCGAAGAATCCCATATCCGGACAGCGGCCCGCGGCGGCTCCCCGGCTTTTCAACGGGTTGGGTTTGGAATCCCGCGTGTAATGAAGTCTTCATGATGCTGCGAAGCCTGTTGACCGACTTTGGCTCGGCGTTCCGGTCGCTCCGGCGCAATCCCGGACTCGCGCTGGCCGCGGTTCTCGTGTTGAGCCTGGGGCTGGGCGCGAACCTGACCATCTTCTCTTTCTTCAATGCGGCTCTGTTGAAGCCCTTGCCTGGCATTCGCGGCGAGGATTCGCTGGTGCTCATCGGCCGCTCCAACCGCGCGGGGCAGTTCCTTAACTTGTCGTATCCCGACTTCGCGGATCTACGGCGGGACCTCAAGTCGTTCTCCCACGTGGCCGCGCGTCAGCCGGTAGCAGTCTCAGTCGCCGCGGGCGGGCAAACCGAGCGTGTCCGCGGTGAAGCGGTCTCGTCCAACTACTTCGAGGCGCTCCGGACACGGATCGTCCTCGGACGCGGGTTCCAACCCAATGAGGACGCCGTGTTGGGTGAGGGAGCCGTGGTGGTAATCAGCCACCGGTATTGGCAGCGCAGGTTTCAAGGAGCGGACTCAGTGCCGGGCCAGCAGATCATTCTGAACCGCGCTCCGTTCACGATCATTGGAGTCGCTGAGCCGGGATTCCGCGGAAACTATCTGCCCGCTCCTGCGGATCTGTTCTTCCCGGTTAGCATGTACTCGGGCGTCGAACTGGCGAGCCGGGATGCCACCTGGCTGAGTGTATTCGGCCGCCTCGCTCCAGGCTACCCGTCTGGACGGGCCAACGTAGAGCTGGCGACGGTGGCGGTGCCGATGCGGCTCAAGCACGCGGCGGACTTCAAGGACATGACGTTCCGCACGGCGCGTTTCAATTCCGTCGACGAGGACCTGGGCTCGGGCGACGCCTCGGCGATGACGGCCGTCTTGGGGGTGCTGACCCTGCTGTCGCTTTTCCTGGTTTGCGCGAACGTCGCCAATCTGTTGCTGGTCCGCGCCGCGGGACGCTGGCGGGAGATCTCGATCCGGCTGGCGCTGGGAGCTGGCAGGCTTGGGATCATCCGCCTGTTCCTGGCCGAGGGAATGATCCTCGCCTTGGTTGCCGCCGCTGCCGGGACCATCGCCGGAGTCTGGTGCTCCGAACTTCTGGCAGCGATGATCCCGACGGAGGATGGCATCGGCCGGATCGAATTGCAGGCGGGGGTGGATTCGAACCTGTTGATCGCAGCGTTGGTGCTGGCGTTGCTGGCCACCTTGGCTTTCGCTGGTCCGGCAGCGTGGGCGGCTTCGCGGACCTCCATCCAGACCGGACTCAAGCCGGGCGAGACGGGCGCCGGAGGCTCGGCGGGCCGCACACGGCTTCGCACGGTATTCGCCGCGGTCCAGGTGGCGCTGTGCCTGACGCTGCTGGTATGCGCGGGACTGGTGGGCCGGAGCATGATGCTGCTCGCCCGATCGGACCACGGCGTCGAACTCGACCGGGTGGCCATCGGGTCGATCGATCTCGAGGCGGGCAAATACACGCAGCCGCAGGGCCGCGCATTTCTGCGCGAGCTTCAGGAGCGGGTCCGCGCGCTCCCCGGTGTGGAATCAGTGGCGGTGGCGCGGATCGTTCCGTTTTCAGGTGGTGGCATGTCGCTGTTCGGCATTTGGGGCGGATCCCGGTCGAAGGAGGCGCGGCTGCATGTGAACACCAACGTCCAATCGCCCGGCTTCTTTGACACCATCGGCATGCCGTTGCTGTACGGACGCGATTTCGGGCCGCTGGACAACGAGGCTGCGCGGCCCGCGGTGATCATCAACGAAGCCCTCGCACGGCGGATGTTCCCGGGGGTCAACGCGGTGGGCCAGATCATTTTCGCCGATGCGCGGGAGACACCTTCGTTTGAGGTGATCGGCGTGGCGCGCGACGGGCTTTCGCCGAATCCGCAGGATGGCAAGGTCCCCGCGATCCATTTCAGCCTCAACCAAGTTGGCCAGAACTTGAAGCAGACCATCTTCGTGCGGACCGCCGGGCCGCCATCCGTCCAATTGGCGCCGATGCGGCAGGTGGTGGCCTCAATGGACCCCAATGTTCCGGTGTTTGATCAGGGCACTCTGCGGGCGGCGTTCGAGGGATCCTTCTTCACGGTCAAGCTGGCCGGTACCATCGCCACCTTCACCGGACTGCTGGCGATGATCGTGTCGACGATCGGACTCTACGGGCTCATGGCGTTCACCGTCGCGCGGCGGACGCGGGAAATCGGCGTGCGGCTGGCGTTGGGCGCATCCCAGACGCGGGTGCTCGGATCGGCCCTGGCGGGTGGAATCCGCTCGACGGGGATCGGTCTTGCAGCGGGCCTGGCGCTGTCGCTCACCGTGACGCGGGTCTTGCGGAACGTGCTATTCGGAGTGGATCCCGTGGAGCCGGCTGTGATCGCTGCCGCGGCAGTGTTCGTGCTGGCCGCGGCTCTCACCGCCTGCTATCTGCCTGCCCGGCGGGCGAGCCGGGTGGATCCGGCATCCGCACTCCGGTACGAATAGCCGGTCTATCCGCCGCGCCGCAATCCGCCGATTGCCAGGGAGTGACTTCCCGTTTCTGGCTCGGCGCCGGAGCCCTGCTGGCGGCGAACGCGGGCCTGATCCTGTCGAGCCGCCTGCTGCCGTTTGTCGACCTGCCGAACCATCTGGCGACGGCGACGATCTACCGCCACATTGGCGAGCCGGGAAGCCGTTTCGCGGAGTACTACTCAGTCCACCCGATGTTTCCGAACGCGAACGTGGTCCATCTAGTGGTGGCGGGATCGAAGCTGTTCCCGTCGGTCGAGTGGGGGAACCGGGCGTTCTACCTGATGTACATCACCCTGCTGCCGTTGGCCGTGCTGCTGCTGATCCGGGAGGTGGGCGGCGATGCCTGGTACACGCTGCTGGCGTTCCTGTTGCTGTACCACTTGAATGCCGTGTACGGGTTCGTGGGGTTCACGATGTCGGTCCCGGTGCTGCTGTTGGTGGTGTGGGCGGCGTTGCGGTCGATGCGGGCGGGGGCGCACTGGGGTTGGACTGTGTTGGTGGCGGTCCTGCTGGTTGCGCTGTTTTGCTGCCATGCGCTGGCGTTCCTGTTTGGGATCTGCGTGTTCGGCTTGGTGTGTCTGACGCGTCCCGGCGCCTGGTGGCGGGTGCTGGTGGCAGTCCCGTCGCTGGCTGCGTTCGGCGTCTGGTGGATGCGGCGTCCGCCTGAGGAAAGCACGTTCGCCTATATGGCCAAGTACTACGCCACTCACTATCTGGCGAACCTGGGGATCCGCGCTACCTTCCCGCTGATGGATTTCTACCAGGTGCTGCCGGGAGCGGCGGGTCCGTTGCTTGCGCTGGTGACGGCGTCGGCGATGCTGGTTCCGCTCTGGCGGTGGCGGAATGTGGTTCTACGGGGCGAGGCGCGGCGTCCGCTGGTGATCCTGTCGGGAGGGGCGCTGGCCTGTTGCGTGTTGCTGCCCCCGGAGATCCCGCGGGAGCCGGTCCTGTACCAGCGGTTCAGCGTGTTTCTGTTTGCCGGTGTGATCGTGCTGCTGAGCACGTTGGGGTCCGGGCGGAGGTTGCGGATCGCCATGTTCGCGGGGGCGGTGGTGTACACCGGTCTGCGGGGGCAATACTTCGTGGAGTTCAACCGGCAGAACCAAGGATTTGATGCCGCGTTCCTGCCCGCGGAGGGCCGGATGCTCGGGATCATGCACGCGGTGGGATTCCGCAACTGGCCTGCCTACATACACTTCCCGAACTACGAGATCGTCTGGAACAAGGGGATCGCGGGGACGGCGGCGATCGACTACCGGTTCGGCGTGGTAAGGAGGAAGGCGGGGGTGGAGGCGCTGCCGGTGTACCAGGAGTGGATCAGCGATGGCGGGTCGTACGGGGGAGAATATCACGGGGTGGAATACCTGCTGGTCCGGGGGGATCCGCCTGAGGAATGGCTGGGGCCGGTGAAGGGGCAGCCGGGGTTTGAGGAGGTGCGGCGGGCGGGGGAGTGGCGGCTGATGAGGAACCGGGGGTATGGTATACTGAAGGGGCAAAATCGCAGGGACGGGCGCGTAGCTCAATTGGCAGAGCAACTGACTCTTAATCAGTAGGTTGAAGGTTCGATTCCTTCCGCGCTCACCAGAAAACAAAGGACTTAGCGGTCATTGGATAACCCGAGCGATGGCCACTTTGGGGGAAACTTTGGGGACCCCATTCGAATCCGTCCGCGTCAGCGACTTCACCGCCTCCCTTTTCGCGGTCATCCGGATGTGGCTGTACCGCTCCAGCATCGCCCGGCTCATGTGGCCTAAGAGGGAGAGCATAGTGGACTCGGCGACGCCCGCTTCGGCCATCTTTGTGGCGACCGTGTGCCTCAGGTCGTGAAGTCGGCAGTCGACCCCCGCAAGCTGCCGGATACGGTCCCAGGACGAGTTGAGGCTCCGGCAGGGCAACGTGGGGTCCAGTGCCCGCGTCTTGCCCGCCTCAGGACGCCCGTCGCGGCCAGGGAAGACGTACCACTCGGGGCGGATCTCTCCAAACCGTGTGGGGTCCGAGTACCACGCCGCATGAGACTCGAGCACCGCCTTCAATTCGTGGTTCATTGGGATCAGCCGACCCGTGCCGCGCTTCGTCTTCGCCTTGCCTACCGTGACTACCTCGGCGTCAAAGTCGATCTGTTCCCACCGTGCGCCGATGATCTCGCCTACGCGCATTCCCGTGGCGAGCGATACTTGCAGGAACGTGTAGAGCAGCGGGTTCCGGTTCGGTGATTCATCCTCGGCGGCAGTCCGCAGCAGCCGGTCTTCCTCTTCGGGACTCAACGCCCGGCCCACCTCGTGATTTTCCTCGAGCTTCCGGACGGTCGGCCACGCGGCGGACCACTTGACTTTGATCGCCCGCGACAACTCCCCTACCTCCATGTTGATCGTCCGCCCACCCACTCCCTCACTCAGCCGGATGCGCATGTATTCCTGAATCTTCGATTCGCTGAGTTCGCAAAGCAGGCAAGAGCCGAGCAAGCGCTGGACGTGCTCGAGCCGCTGCCGTGAGAACACCTGCGACTTCTCCCGGTGGCTCGATGCGTAGTCTGCCGAGTACTGCGCGACTCGGTCTTTGACCGACGCCACGCGCTGAGTGCGCGACTCGCTCGGCAATCCGGCTACCGCCCGCTCCAATTGAAGGCGCCGCTGTTTTTCTGCCGCCACCGCGATCGTCTTCCGCGTCGTCCGCGCGGGTTCGCGGTAGCGCTTGCCAGCGTAGGTGAACTCGTACCACCACTGGGCGGACTCCTTCGTCTCGCCGGTCTTCGGGTCCCTGTACGTCGGACGGTAGACGCTCATCGTTTCTTCCCCCGTGTTCGTTGTGAAATTCGTGGCAAGGGCTGGCACACTATACTGAACCTCCTTCAGGATATACTAAACCCCCTTTGCATGTCAATCGTAGCGATTGAAGAAAGATGCTCAACCGGGTTATGCTTGAGGAGCGATGGCACGAAATACCCTTCCCGCAGAGGCGATCGAGTTTTTCCGATCGCACGGCGCCAAAGGCGGAAAACTCAGCGCAGCGGCGCGTATTGAGAAACTGACGCCCGAG
>Ga0194131_10009764_pt1 | contig 11997 bp, 12 predicted proteins | sample TA2KigO120mmetaG_FD_148631 | JGI IMG/M metagenome (GOLD analysis project Ga0194131, IMG submission 148631) | Freshwater microbial communities from Lake Tanganyika, Tanzania - TA2015053 Kigoma Offshore 120m | ecosystem: Environmental > Aquatic > Freshwater > Lake | place: Tanzania: Lake... | reverse complement strand
CGTGCCGTAGAGGTCGAGTGCCTGCTCGAAGCGGCGCCGGCGCCCTGCCGCGTACTCGTGGAGCTGGCCGATCAGGTCGCGCAGCGCGCGCTCGTCGCGCTCGAGCCGGGCGCTCGGGAAACGCTTGGCGATCCACGCGCGCAGCGCCGGCCCGGGCTCGCGCGTCAGCCGCTCGACGAGCTCGAGCCGACACAGTCCGCGCTCGCTCAGCACGGCGTGGCCGCGGAACAGGCGCGCGTCGAACGCGGCGTACCGCAGGCGCCCGCCATCCTTGCCTGCGCCGCTCATCGGCTCAGCTGCGCGGCGGATCTTCCCAGCGGCGCTTGCCGGCAGGCGCGAATTCCTGGCCGCGCTCAGCGCGCTTGCGCGCACCGCGATAACTGCCCCACACGACGAAGCACAAGGTGGCCGGGACCGCGAACACCATCGCGATCATGAACAGCACGCTCGTGTTGATCCCCCTGGCCAGATCGTTGCCGTTGGCGGCGACCGCCGCCTTGCAGCCCTCTCAGGTGTGACCGGCCGGCGCGAGCAGCACCAGGAAGGCCAGCACGAGCAGCAGGCGCAGCCACATCCAGCGGGGATTCAGCGGACTCATGGGCTCGGTCGGCAACTATGGTAGCGCGGGCGGCGGGTTCCAGTGATACAGCACGAAGTAGATCACGACGCCCGTGACCGACACGTAGAGCCAGATCGGGAAGGTCCACTTGGCCCAGCGCTTGTGACGCTCCCAGTCCTCGCGATGCGCGAGCCAGAACGTGCGCAGCACCAGCGGCACATTGACCATCGCGAGCACGGTGTGCGTGAGCAGCAGCACGAGGTAGGCCTGCTTCTTCCAGCCGGTCTCGCGATACGGCATCGTCGTCTGGATCGCGAAGTGGTAGTACAGGTAGCAGGCCAGGAAGGCCGCGCTGGCCGCCGCCGCGCCGAACATCAGCTTGCGGTGCAGCTCGCGCCGGCCGCCCTTGATCGCGACGAGGCCTGCCACGAGCAGCAGGCTCGCGCTCGTGTTGAGCAGTGCGTTGATCGCGGGCAGCGTCACGGCGCCTCGCGCTCGAGCAGCACCAAAGTGTCGCGCAGCGCGCGCCAGCCCAATTCCTCGCGCGCGTCGTAGTAGCCGCGCACGCGGCCCTGCTTGTCCACGGCGACGATGCGGCTGGAGTGCGTCGGCTCGAAGGCCTCGGCCACGTCGGGGCGACGGCCGTCGACCGCCAGCGCGAGGCTGTCGCGGATGAAGGCGTGGATCGCGGCTTCCTCGCCGGTCAGGAAGGTCCAGCGCGCGCTGTCCGCGCCACAGGCCTTCGCGTAGCTCGCGAGCACGGCGGGCGTGTCGGTGGCCGGATCGACGCTGAGCGAGACCAGGCGGATCGCCGAGCCGGTCGGCAGCTCCTGCTGCAGCCGGTGCATCGCCGCGGTGATCTCCGGGCAGGGGCCCGAGCAGCACGTGAAGATCATCGCCAGCGCGAACGGGTGACCGGCCCAGTCCTTCAGCGAGCGCTGCACGCCGCTCTGATCGACCAACGAGAAGTCGGCCAAGGTGCGCAGCACCGGCGGCGCGCCCGAGCCCGCGGACGCCCCCGCGCCGCCTCCGCATCCGACGAGCGGCAGCAGCAGGGCCAGCCCGCCGAGGCGGCTGAGCCTAGTGCGCCGCGCCACCGGCGTCTGCGCCCTTTGGCGCGGGCGCGTTGTGCGGCAGCACGCCCTTGCGCGCCGCGACCTCGGGCAACTCGACGATCTGACCGGTCTTGGGGTCGAAGCTCGTGCCGATGTTGTTGTTCAACTTGCCGTTGCACGCGACGTCCGGCGACAGCACGGTGATGATCACCGCGATCAGGATCGGAGTCGGGGCGATCAGGCCCTTGACGATCCAGCCCTCGAAGCGGAAGTGCATGAAGTACTGCAGGATCAGCACGCCCTTGAGCAGCGCGAAGAACAACAGACCGCCCCACAGGAGCGGCTTCCCGACGTGCCACTTGTGGCCGAGGATACCCCAGGCGACCTCCACGGCCGTGAAGATGAACAGCCAGAGGAAGATCTTGTTCGCGTTGAAGTTCTTGTGCTCGTCGTGACCGGACATGGGATGAGCTTCCGTGAAGGGGTTTCCGAGCGACTCAGAACAGGTAGACGATCGTGAACAGCAGCACCCAGACTAGGTCGACGAAGTGCCAGTACAGGCCGGCCAACTCGAGCCCCATGTGGTTCTGAGCGGTGTACTTGCCGCGCGCGGCGCCGAACCACGCGCAGATCAGCCAGATCACGCCGACGACGACGTGCAGACCGTGGAAGCCGGTCATCGCGTAGAAGGTCGACCAGAAGATGTCGACGTTCGGCCACGAGCCGTGCTTGTAGAGCTCGATGTACTCGTAGACCTGGATCCCGACGAACAGCGCACCGCCGAGGATCGTCGCGCCGAGCCACTTGAGGATGCCCGCCTTGTCCCCCTTCTGGCCGGCCTGCAGCGCGCGCACCATCAGCCACGAGCTGATGATCAGCACGAACGTGTTGAAGGCGGTGATGTCGACGGCCAGGCGCTCCTCGGGATTCGGCCAGGCGGAAGCCCCGGTGCGCAGGATGATGTACGTGCCGATCAGGCCCGTGAAGAACATCACTTCCGTCGCCAGGAACAGCCAGATCGCGAACTTGCCGCGCTCGACCGGCGGACCCGAGTCGTAGTCGTAGATCGCGTGGTGCTCGGCCGGCGCGTCGACGGCGGGGTCGTACGCGAAGGGATCGGCCTTGTGGCCGTGGTGCCCGTGGGCACCGGCGTGGGGAGCAAGAGTGGCTTGGCTCATGGGAGGGGTTCGGAGGTGAGCTCGGGGAGTGTCAGCTCGCGGCGAGGACGCTGGAGGAGCGCACGAGCGGATCGAGCAGCAGGCAGGCGTAGACGAGCGGCAGGTAGACGAGCGAGCAGCGCAGCAGCACGCGCGCGCGCGCGTCGTCCTCGCGCCGCGCGAAGTGGATCGAGCTCGCGACGTAGGCGAGGCCCAGCACGGCGGCCGCCACGGCGTACAGCACGCCCGCGCGGCCCTGCATGGCCGGCACGAGCGATACGAGCAGGCAGACCAGGCTGTAGCCGATCGCCTGCAGGCCGGCGACGCCGCGCACGCCGAAGGCGGGCAGCATGCGGATCCCGGCGCTGCGGTAGTCGTCGCGGTACAGCCAGCCGATCGCCATGAAGTGCGGGAACTGCCACGCGAACAGGATCGCGAACAGGCTCCACGCGAGCGGCGAGGGAGTCCCCGTGAGCGCGAGCGCGCCGAGCAGCGGCGGCATCGCGCCGGGCAGCGCGCCGACGACGGTGTTCAGGCCCGAGAGGCGCTTGAGCGGCGTGTAGACGAGCACGTAGCTCGCGAAGGTCGCCAACGCGAGCAGCGCAGCGAGCAGTTCGAAGCGCAGCGCCAGCCCCGCGATCGCCGCGGCCTCGAGCACGGTGCCGAACAAGAGCGCCTCGCGCACGCCGATCCGGCCGGTGGGCAGCGGCCGCTCGGCCGTGCGCCGCATGAAGGCGTCCGATTGCTTCTCCAGGATCTGGTTGAACACGCTCGCGCCGGCCGCGGACAGCGCGATCCACGCGCCGGCTTCCGCGGCGCGCGCGAGCGACGGCTCGGCGCCCGAGACGAGAGCGCCGGTCAGCGCGGCGAAGAACACGAAGCCGCCGATGCGCGGGCGCGTCATGCTCGACCAGTCGCGCACGCGCGCGAGCACGCTGGGGCCGACGAGCGCTTCCGTTGTCGCGACGACGCCGGGCTTCACGCCGCACCTCCGATCGCGGCGCGCGCCGGCGCCGGGACCGCATCCCGCGCGCGCGTCAGCACCCACGCCGATGCGGAGAACAAGAGGAGCAGCGCGCCGACCAGCACGTGCAGCACGCTCGTCGCCCACTCGGCCGGCGTCAGGCCGCGCGGATCGCGCAGCAACCAGGCGGCCAGGCCGAGCCCGAGTTGCGCGAACAGCAGCACGCGCAGTCCGCGCGCCAGGCGCAGCGCACGCGCGTCGCCGGAGGATTGGAGCCGGCCCGCGAGGACGACCACCGCGGCGAAGGCCGCCAGCGCCCCGATCAAGTGCAGCGACAGGCGCATCTCGACATCGGCGAGCTGCTGCGTGCGGAGCCCGTGCCGGTACCAGGCGCCCAGCGCGATCTGCCCGAGCAGCAGCAGCGTGCACCACAGCGCCGCGCGCCGCAGCGGCGGCCCCTCGGGGTACTCCACATCGCCGAGCGACTTCCACCCGGGACGCAGCTGCCAGGCCACGACGCCGAGCAGCGCGAAGACGAGCTGCGCGCACACGCCGTGCAGGAAGGCGAGCTGGGGCGAGTTCTCCAGCACGCGCAGACCGCCCAGCGTGCCCTGCGCGCACACGGCCAGCAGCGCCGCGGCGGCCAGTCCGATCGCGCGCGCGCCGGCGCGGGTCGCGAGGCAGGCGACGAGCGTCGCGATCGCGGCGAGCCCGACCAGCACGCCGAACAGGCGATGCGTGTGCTCGACGAAGGTGGGCAGATCGCGGAACCACTTCTGGACCGGGAAGGTGACCAGGAAATGGCCCTCCGGGAAGATCCAGCCCTCCACCGCCATGCCGGCGCGCAGCGTGGTCACGCTGCCGCCGAACACGAACAGCGGCAGCGCGAGCAGAGCGGTCGCGCAGGCCAGCCGATGCGGCCAGCGCGAGCGCGGCGGCTCCGGGCGGAGATCGGGACGTGGCGGCATGCTCGAGCTCGGGTCGCGTCGCGTCAGTGGTGGGCGTGCGCCTGGGCCGGACGCGCGGCGCCGTCGCCGAGCTTGCGCGTCTGCGGCAGATAGTCCTCGCTGACCTCGGGCGAGCCGTACTCGTACGGTCCGCGGTACACGGCGAGCTCACGGTCGAAGTTGCCGTGCCCTGGAGGAGAAGGCGCTTCCCACTCCAGCGAGTTCGCGCGCCAGGGATTGCGACCGACGCGCTTGCCCCAGAACATCGAGTGGAAGAAGTTGATCACGAAGAAGATCTGCCACACGAACAGCGCGAAGGCGCACAGCGTGATCAGCTCGTTGCTCTCCTGCAGGTGCGCGTAGGTCGCGTAGGTGTACGGATCGGCGGTGCGTCGCATCAGGCCGGCCAGGCCGATCTGGTGCATCATGTAGAACACGCCGTTGGTGAACACGAACGAGCCGATGAAGTGCACCTTGCCCAGCGTCTCGTTCATCTGCCGCCCGAACATCTTCGGGAACCAGTGGTAGATCGCGGCCCAGATCGCGAAGACCGAGCCGGCGAACACGACGTAGTGGAAGTGCGCGACGACGATGTAGGTGTCGTGGATGTAGATGTCGACGGGCGTGGCCGCCATCCAGATGCCCGACAGACCGCCGATGATGAACATCGCCACGAAGGCCAGTGCGTTCAGCATCGCGCTGTTCAGGTGGATGCGGCTGCCCCACAGCGTGCCGATCCAGTTGAACACCTTCACCGCGGACGGCAGCGCGATCATGATCGTCGCGACCATGAAGCTCATGCCCAGCGCCGGGTTCATGCCCGAGGTGAACATGTGGTGCCCCCACACGATGAAGCCCAGGCCGGCGATCGCGCTCATCGAGTACACCATCGGCTTGTAGCCGAAGACCGGCTTGCGCGCGTGCGTCGACAGGATGTCCGACGCGAAGCCCATCGCGGGCAGCACCATGATGTAGACGGCGGGGTGGCTGTAGAACCAGAACAGGTGCTGCCACAACAGCGGGTGACCGCCCGAGGCGCCGTCGAGGGCCGCGCCGGCGTTGCTCAACAGTTCGGGGCGCGTGGCGTTGACGAGCAGGTTCGACGGCGTGAAAAAGCCCGTGTGCAGCGTGCGGTCGAGCAGCTGGAGGATCGAGGCGGCCGTCAGCACCGGCAGCGCGAACAGCTGCAGCAGGGCGGCGATGAGCAGGCCCCAGATCGACAGCGGCATGCGCATCATGGTCATGCCGGGCGCACGCATCTTGAAGATCGTGGTCACGTAGTTGACCGCGCCCATCATCGACGACACGCCGACCCAGGTCAGCGCCATCAGCCACCAGGTCTGCCCGGTCAGCGAGCCGGGAGCGGCGGTCGCGATCGTCGAGAGCGTCGGGTAGGCGGTCCAGCCGGCGGCGGCCGCACCGCCCTCGACGAAGAACCCCAGCAGCGCGAAGAAGATCGCCGGGATCATCGCCCAGTAGCCGAACATGTTCAGCTTGGGGAAGGCCATGTCGGGCGCGCCGACCATCAGCGGGATCAGGAAGTTCCCGAACGCGCCGGTCAGCAGCGGGATGATCACGAAGAAGATCATGATCGTCCCGTGCATCGTGAACAGCATCGTGTAGAACTCCGGGCTGATCACGCCGCCCGTGTCCGGGAACAACACGCTGAGCCCCGGAATCGGCTTCCACGGCCACGCCACCTGGTGACGGATGGCCATCGCGAACAGTCCGCCCAGCACGAGGAAGAACAACCCCGTGAGCATGAACTGGATCGCGATCACCTTGTGATCGACGGAGAACACGTACTTGCGCAGGAAGCCCAGCTCGTGGTGATCGTGCGAGACGTGCACCGTGCCGGGCGCGGCGACGCCGCGCGGGCCTTCCTGAGCGGGATGCGCTCCACCCCCGTGACCGGGAGCGTGCGCGGGGGCGTGGGCCGGAGCCGAGTTGCCGTCGGGGCTCATTCTGCTGCCTCCAGGTCTGCGGTGCCGTTGCTCTTCAGCGCGGCACGCTTGTCCGCGAGCCACTTCTCGTAATCAGGCTTGCTCTTCACGATCAACCTTCCGGCCATCTTGTAGTGGCCCCAGCCGCACAACTCGGCGCAGATCAGGTCGTACTCGCCGACCTCGGTCGCCTGGAACCACATCGGAATCGTCATGCCGGGCACGGCGTCCTGCTTGAGGCGCAGGTTCGGCAGGAAGAACGAGTGCAGCACGTCGCGTGACTTCAGTTGGAACATGATGTCGGTGTCGACCGGCACCACGAAGTCGAACGGGCTCTCGATCACGTCGACCGAGTCGAAGCTGCCGTTCGCGTCCGGATAGCGCATCAGCCAGGCGAACTGGTACGCGATCACGTGCGCAATCGGCTTGTCCTTCGAGTACGGGCCGCCGGTCGGCCAGTGGTCCTCGAACTTGATCTGCTTGAAGGTGCCGATCTGCGCGAAGGCGATCACCAGCAGTGCGACCGCGGGGATCGCGGTCCAGATCATCTCCAGCTTGTGCGAGCCGTGCGTGAACAGCGACTTGCCGGGCACCTTGTCGTGATAGCGGAACACGCACCACACCAGGCCGACCTCGGTCAGCACGAAGGTGATGGCGACCATCCACAGGATCAGGTTGAACAGGCTGTCCATCCCGGCCCCGTGCGTGGATACGTCCTTGGGGAACCACAGACCCCACTCGGGCGCCTTCACGAAGGTCCACACGCCCAGGATCGGCAGGAGCGCGATCAGGATCACGGTCCACAGGCGCGTGAACTTCACGAAGGTGACGAGCACGAGCAGCAGCGCGACCAGCAGCGCGAGGATCGACCACGCGCCGTTCGAAGGATTCAGGAAACTCATGTTCTTGTAGGAGCTCCGGCGCGGGGTTAGAGGCGCTTGCCCTTCGACAAGGAGCGCACGTAGTGCACGATCGCCCACAGGTCCTCGTCGGTCACCTTGCGGTTGCCTTGCGGGTCCTTGATCGTCGAGTGGGCCGGCATGTAGGTGCCGTTGATGCCCGCGTACAGGCGCCGATACAGGTCGATCGGGCGATCGCCGCCGCGGTAGATGCCCTGCGTGAGATCACGCGGGCCCAGCGGATTGCCCCAGTCGTCCTTCTTCGAGATCGGAACCGGACCTCCGTTGGGATCGGGCTCCTTGGCCGAGGGGCCGTCCCCGAGTCCGCCCACGCCGTGGCACGACACGCAGTTGGCGCCGGTCGCGTCGTTGTAGAGCACGCGCCCGTGCTCGATCACCTCGGGCGTGGCCTCCGGGATCTCGCCGTCGTAGGCGATCACGAACTCGGCTGACTTGTCCCACTTCGACCAGACGTCGAGGTAGGCCTCCTGGACGGCCTCGATCTTGAAGCCCTCCTCGGCATCCTCGCGGGCGAGGTTGCGCTCGGTCTCGCCGCGGATCGACAGCAGCCGCACGTAGTCGACCAGCCCTTCGAGCTGCGTCGCGGAGAAGCGCTTGAACGACAGCATCGCGGTTCCGTTGACGCCGTTCTCGAGCACGCCGTAGAGGTCGGCGCGACGCGGGCGCGCCTTCTCGTTCAACGCGGTCCACTTGAACGCGCCGCGCTGGTAGTCGCGCGGAGTCGGATTGAGGAACTCCGCGGTCGAGCCCTTGCCGTCGCCGTTGATGCCGTGGCAGTGCAGGCACTGCGTGCGGTACATCTCGGCGGACTCGCGCAGGCTCGGATACCAGTCGGTGAACAAGGCGATCGCGTCGGCCTTGTTCTCGGCGACGTACTTGTCGAGATCGGTCCGGCTCTTCGTGCCCGCTTCCATCGCCGCGGCGATCTCGTCGTAGCCCGCGCGGATCTCGCCCCAGGCCGCTTGCAGATCGAGCGCCTCGCGCGCCGGCTCGACCGCGGCGAACTCGCCGCGCTCCAGCGCCGCGAGCGGCGTCGCGAAGGCCTTCTTGTTCGCCGCGACCAGCTCGGCCTGGCGCGCTTCGGACAGCTCGGCCCAGGCATCGTTCGGATTGCGCTCGTCGTCGATCCACTCCTCCGGCACTGCGTAGCGCGGGTTCGACGGGCTTCCGAAGAGCATGCCGAGCGTGCCGAGCAGCTGGTCCTGCGCCGCCGGATAGTCGGCGAGCAGCTGCTTCGAATCCGCGCTCAACGTGTAGTGGAGCTCGGGGCGCGGTGGTTCGGGATCGCAGGCGGCGAGCAACAGGCCGAAGAGGCCTGCGGCGATGGCCAAGCGGCCACGCAGGGGCTGGGGATCGCTCATGCGCAACAGAGGGGAGCCCGGCGGCTCGGGAGGGGGGAACGGAAGGCCCCGCGACGGGACCGTTGAAGCCCAAACAATGCAGACTCGGAGCGTCGCGTTCAAGAGCCGCGCGTCCACAGTCGGGTCGATGCAGGCCCGGCACGGCGCGGCGCGAGGTGCGATCGGCGCGGATCGGCCGGGACGCGCCCTGCTAGGCTGTGAATTCCAGGACACCCGCACCAAGAGCCACGCGACTTGCACTCCTCGACCCTGACCTCGGCCCTGGCCGGCCCGACCGCGCGCACCTGTCCGAGCGAACTGGGCACGGAAGTGCTCACCTTCGGTGCGGTGCCCGACGAGTACGCCGGCGCCACGAGCGCGGCCGCCCTGTTCGACGCGACGACGCGCGGTCGCGTCCGGGTCAGCGGCCCGGATGCGGCGGCCTTCCTGCATCGGATCACGGCCAACGCGGTGCGCACGCTGGCTCCCGGCGGCGGCGGCCCGAACCTGCTGCTGAACGCGAAGGGCAAGATCCTGCACGTCTTCGACCTGTGCTGCGACGGCGTGGGCTTCGAGCTTTCGACCCACGCGGGTCGTGCGGCCGCGCTGATGGCGGAGCTCGACAAGTACCTGTTCAGCGAGAAGGTCGTGCTGTCCGACGCCAGCCAGGACTACGCACCACTGGAGACCTGCGGTCCGCGCTCGCGCGAGTTCGTCGAGCGCGTTTGCCGGCTCGAGCCGCCCGCCGAGTTCGGCGCGCACCGCGACGCGGACACACCCTTCGGTCCGCTGCGCGTGGTGCGCTGCGCGGTGGCCGGATCGGACGGGCTGCGCCTGGAGGCGCGACCCGAGCAGGCGCTCGCGCTCTGGCAGGCGCTGCTGGCGGCCGGGGCCGTCGCCGCCGGGCGGATCACGCGCGACATCCTGCGCATCGAGGCGGGCGCGGCGGAATGGGGCAGCGACATCGACGAGAACGTCTACCCGCAGGAGGCACGCCTCGAGCGCGCCTTCTCGCTCGACAAGGGTTGTTACATCGGCCAGGAGGTGATCGCGAAGATCGACACCTACGGAGGTCTCAACAAGCGCCTGGTAGGCCTGCGCATCCCCCATGACGATCCGATCCCGCGCGGCACGCCGCTGTTCCGCTCGGAGGAAGGCGAGTGGCGCGAGCTCGGCCTGCTCACTTCGTGGTGCTACTCCTTCGCGCTCGATACCGGGCTCGCGCTCGCCTATGTGAAGCGCCGGCACCAAGAGCCGGGCACGCGCCTGCGCATCGGCGACGGACCGCACGAGGGCACGCTCGTCGAGCTCCCGGTGCGCGCGGGCGCGCTCACGGCTTCAGGAACCCAGCCATGATCCTCCAGCAGTTCTATCTCCCCTGCCTCTCCCACGCCTCGTACATCGTGGCCGACGAGAGCACGCAGGTCGCCTTCGTCGTCGATCCGCAGCGCGACGTCGAGCGCTACCTGGATTTCGCGCGCGATCGCAAGCTGCGCATCGAAGGCGTGATCCTGACGCACTTCCACGCGGACTTCGTGGCCGGCCACCTCGAGCTCGCCGCGCGCGTCGGCGCGCGCATCTACCTGGGCGCGCGCGCGAAGGCGCAGTTCGCGCACCAGCCGCTCGCCGACGGCGAGCGCATCGAGCGCGGGGCGATCTGCATCACCGCGCTGGAGACTCCGGGCCATACACCCGAGGGCATCTGCCTGCTGGTTTCCGATGCGGGCAAGCCCCGCGCGCTGCTGACCGGCGACACGCTGTTCATCGGCGACGTCGGCCGTCCGGACCTGATGGCGAGCCGCGGCGTGACGGCCGAGCAGCTGGCGCGCTCGATGTGGAACAGCCTGCGCACGAAGATCCTGCCGCTCTCCGACGACATCGTCGTCTATCCCGCGCACGGCGCCGGATCGGCCTGCGGCAAGAACATGAGCAGCGAACTGTCCGCGACGCTCGGCGCGCAAAAGGCCGTGAACTGGGCGCTGCGCGCGACCGACGAGCAGGCCTTCGTGCGCGAACTGACCGGAAATCAGCCGCCGGCACCGGCCTACTTCGGTTACGACGCAGGTCTGAATCAGCGCGTGCGCCCGACCCTGGAACAGACCCTCGAGCGCGCGCTCGCGCCGCTGTCACTGGCGCGCCTGCTCGAGCTCGCGCGCGGCACCCCGGGACAGCCCGCCGCCGTCGTGCTCGACACGCGCGAACCCGACGAGTACGCGGCCGGCCACCTCGCCGGCAGCGTCAACATCGGGCTCTCGGGCAAGTTCGCGAGCTGGGCCGGCAGCGTGTTGAGCCCCGATCGACCGATCGCGCTGATCTGCGCACCCGGGCGCGAGCGCGAGAGCGCGTTGCGGCTGGGTCGCATCGGCTACGACCGCGTGGCGGGCGTGCTGGAAGGCGGCTTCGCCGCGCTCGCGGCGCGCCCGGACCTGCTGCGCCGGACCGAGCGGTTCGACGCGGCGGCCTTCGCGCGCGAGCGCGAGCAACCCGGGCGTGTCGTGCTCGACGTGCGCGAGCGCGGCGAGCACGCGGCCGGCCACGTCGCGGGCAGCCTGCACGTTCCGCTCGGCGAGCTCGCCGCGCGCGCCGGAGAGTTGCCGCGCGACCGGAAATTGCTCGTGCACTGCGCGGGCGGCTATCGCTCGATGATCGCGGCGAGCCTGCTCGAAGGTCTCGGCCGCGCCGACGTCGCCGACCTGAGCGGTGGATTCAATGCGTGGAAAGGCGCGGGACTGCCGACCGAGGTCGGCGCGGGAGCGGCCTGCCGATGAGCGCCTCGCGAGGCGCTTCCCTGCGCGGCCGCGCGCTGCTCGTCGTGCTCTCCCACGCGCTTCCGATCGCGCTCCCCGGCGCCGTGTTGCACAGCGCGGGCTGCGCGACGCAGCAGCTCGACGCGCGCATGGCACCGTGGGTGGGTCGGAGCGTCTCGGATCTGATCGCCGAATGGGGTGCGCCGCAGCAATCGCTGCCCGACGGGGCCGGCGGCCAGATCCTGACCTGGTTCGAGCAGCGCTTCACCGCCACTCCGCAACTCGTCTACGTGCCGCCGGGCGCCTGCTACCAGGGGCACTGGGGACCCGGGTGGTACTCGGGGGGGCCCTACGGCTGGTCCGGC
>Ga0194131_10009762_pt1 | contig 11999 bp, 12 predicted proteins | sample TA2KigO120mmetaG_FD_148631 | JGI IMG/M metagenome (GOLD analysis project Ga0194131, IMG submission 148631) | Freshwater microbial communities from Lake Tanganyika, Tanzania - TA2015053 Kigoma Offshore 120m | ecosystem: Environmental > Aquatic > Freshwater > Lake | place: Tanzania: Lake... | reverse complement strand
GCCTCGAGAAGGACACGCAGCGATTGCAGCGACGGCGAATCCTCCAGGGCGTCCCAGGCGAAAAGTGGTTTGGTGATCGCGATTTTCATGACGGCCTCCAATGCCGAACGGGGAAGGTGGCGGGCGCCACCATTACAACACAATATATCCCCGTTTGGTTTGGAGGATGGTCGAAAAATTCTGAAAAAAACTGCAACCGCGGGCTTATTCTTACGAAGTCGAGAGTTCTGCGGGGGAAGAGATTCTTGCCCCTTGGTGAGAACCGAAAAAAGACTGGCTCGTCGTACATCGCAACGGGCTCTTGGCAATGATGAGCCACTTGACAACTGGGGTGAGGCTATGGGGGTTCCATTCGCCCCAGGGAGAGTACGGCGCGGAAGCAGAATCGCGGTTATCGCAGCTCATTGCCATTCCTCATCTCAGGGCGCCGAAGGTGGCCGGACCCGGCCGCCAGCAGGCACTGAGAAGGAAGGCGCGATCGCAGCGAAACGTGTCAGAGAAAATCAGGAAGTGATTAGGACGACACACTCGCCTTGGACGAATCATGCCGGTTCACGCCTGCAACTCCACGAAATTATCCTGGTCAACGACGATCCATACCTCTTCCCGGCAGGTGCCGGCCGAGACGGTGACATTGCCGAGCGGCGCTTCCAGGATGGCCAGTCCGTCACGCCCGGTGACGGCGACGGCGCCGCCTCAGTGGAACCCGCAGCCGCGCACCTGCACTTGCTGGCCGCGCCTGGGCTTTTGATCCGGCCCGAGCACGCGGATGATCAGCCTGCATTTGAGCCAAACGTCGTCTTCGAGAGGTGAGAAGGTTTCCATGTGCAGCTCCGATGGGAATGTCCCAGTTGTACCACGGCGCGACAGCCTTTGCCAGCAGGCTGCCGCGATTTTGGCGGTCCCCACGCGACCAGTCGCCCATGGCCCCATGGCTTGTGCGACGGTCAATTGTCCTCGTCCTCGAATCCCTGTGCGGCGATTTCAATGCGCACGCTGTACGATCCGCTGGAAGGTCCGCCCCAGGGACTGGGGATGATCTGCAGGTAGAGCTTGCCTTCCTGGCCGGCGTTGACAACGGCCCGGTCGCCGATGACGAAGGGGGCGCCGCTGGCGCCGACGCGGCCCATGAGCGTGCCGCCGGACGCTTGCTGCGCGCCGCCGCGGACGACGACGATGCCGCCGAAATTCGCGGCCATGCCGCCCGGACCGCACAGGTACTGACCAGGCTGCTGTGGCCACAGGTCAACCTGGCCGCGTGCCGAGAACTTCAAACCGGCCGTCGCGTCAACCTTGATGCCGGTGTCGAGCCACTTGTTGGCGACGGCGTATTTCGCGGCGTCCACCACCACCTGGCTGCCCGTGGACTCCGTCAAGCGGCGCAAGCTCCGCAGCTGCCCCGGCTTCAGGTTCAGCTCGCCGAAATACTCGGCCCGGCCGCGGATGACCGGCGTGACAATCCTGCCCACGATGGTGAACTTGGTCGTGCGGATCTTGTCCTCTTCCTTGACGCGCAGCAGCTTTCTGGGCACCTTCTTCTCGATCTCGGCGAGCGCCAGCTGAATCCGCCGGACGGCCTCGGATTCCTTGGGCTGCTTCAGCCGCCGCAAGACATAGTAGGCGTGCGGCCCATGGGCGATGAGCTCCTGTGACGCCGTCTCCCGCTCGTTGTAGGATTCGCTCGCCAGCTTGCGGATGCTGCCGGCGATCTTCTCCTGAACGTCAGCGGCAAGATGGACACCGAACTCGATGCTCCGGATATCGGCCGGCGGAATGGTCAACTTGCCGTAATCGGTTTCCACTTCAATCTTCGTCTCGCGAATGCCGACGACGACAATGCTGCCATTCACGAAGCGCACCTCGACCTCGCTCGACGCGCCACCGGGAGACTTGTCTGACTTCCCGGATTCCTTGACGCCAGGCTCCTTGGCTTTTTGAGCGCTGGCTGATTGGTCGCTGCCGCCAATGATCGCGACCATCAAGATGAGTAGTGAATTCGCTCGCATGTGAACCTCCCTTGAAACTCTGTCTACGCTCCCGCCACCTGTGAGTACGCTTGAAGCTCACGAACCTTACAAGAAAATGATCGCACGTGGTGCTACAAAAAAGGCGCCAGATCGTTTCAGCCACTCATCGAGCCATCTCCGCCGCAGTCAGAAGCTCTACCTGGCTGTGCAGGTAAAGGCGCGGCAGTGGGGAAGTGTGTCAAGAAAAACGCGTGCAACGGGCGTGGAACGCCCGGCAACGAATGCCTCGCCCGCCCAATGGCTTTAACCTCAGGACACATAGGCAGTTGCGTCCCCGTTCCGTTAATTGGATTCGTTGCCGGGGTGCACAGAGGGGGGTGGCAACGCAACGAATAATTGCCGTCAGCGTCGCTTTGTCGCGCTTTTTCGCTATCGGCTCACATCGTTCAATCCACGAGCCCCTCGATCTCCTGCCGCAGCCGACGCAGCACACGCGACTTGGCGATGCGGACGGCGTTGGGCGTGAGACCCAGCCCGGCGGCGGTGTCGGCCGTGGATTTGCCTTCCAGCATCAGCATCTGGAAAGCCCGCCAGCTTGCCGGCTCGAATTCCGGCTCGATCAGCTCCAGGAGCCGGCGCGTCACGTGCTGGTCGTGTTCCTGGTCCCAGAGGCGCGAAGGGGCGCTGTCGGGGTCTTCCAGCTGGTTCAGGATTCGGTCATGATCGCCGGTCGCGGGCCGGCGTTGCCGCCAGAAGATGCGCAGCCGGTTCAGCAGGATGTTCTTCAGCCAGCGGCGAAAGGCGCCGGTGCGCAGGTCGTGCCGGAACGACGGCAGCTCCTGGACGACGATACGCAGGACCTCCTGGGTCAGGTCGTCGGCATCGCTGGCCTGCAAGCCGTGCCGCGCCAGCCAGCCGCGGATGAGCGGCGTGTAGAGGTCCACCAGTCGCTGCCAGGCGAGGGCATCGGGCTGTAGCCGCAGGCGTTCTAGCAAGCTGACAGGGGTATCGGGCACGAAGGTTACTCCGCGACAAGTGGCAGGGATTTTGTAGGACGGAGGAGGACGCCGTCCCAGAGAATCCTCATTCACAGTTCTTCATTTTGGTTTTCAGGTCTTCATTCTGGACCGAGGATGGATAAGGAATAAAGTGCAGAACCGATGTCGGTGCAGTTCGAGTCTCTGAGCTATTCATCGCCCCGTCGCCGCAGCCGAAAATACTCCAGTCCCGGCACGAAGAATGCCAGCACCGTGCCCGAAGCCCATGTGCGCCGAAGCGGCAACCCTGGGCTTTGCGATCATTCGCCTTCGGCGTAGGAAGAATGAAAATCGCTGTTCCCTTGCTCCGGTTAGGTTAGGGGCAAAGTCATGCGGCACATAACTTGGATGCTAGTGGGCGCCGCGGTTTGGCTGGGCGGCGACGCTTCAGCCGGCGACAAGCGCGACTGGCAAGCCGTGGAGTTGACCGGACGCGTCACCGAGTTCTGGCAGACGCGCAACTGGGCCGACTACTACTGGCGCGAGGACTTCACCTTCATCCTCACGGAGGACGGAACCAAGCGGCCGTGGCGGATCATCTCGCGCGAGCCCACGCCGGCCTACGAGTGGCGCATGGGCACGACCTTCACCGGGCTCAAGGTGGACTGGCCGTCCGGGCCGCGCGTCAAGGTCGTCGGCATCAAGGCCGTCGACCGCATCCCGGCCAGCTTCTACGACTTCAAGCTCAAGGAGCCCAACCTGGCCACTGCCCTCATCGTCTTCGTCGAGACGAGGGCGAAGGAAACGGCGGCCACGCAGGCCGGGCGCTGGCAGGAATACTACGTCAACAACTGGTTTCATCCCTGGGGCAAGAAGGCCGACAAGGTCATCCATGGCCATTTCGCCGGCAAGTCCGCGCCTTACGACATCTACGGCTTCGCCCGCGGCACCTCGGCCCCCTTCGACAAGAAATCGCGCGCCGTCATCGAACGCCACAAGGAGAATCCATCGCTCATGTTCCACGGCAAGGTCAAGACCGCCGAGGACAACACGTTTGGCTACGAGATAGAGCTGATCGACCTGATCGGCCGCGACGTCAAGACCGGCGGCGCGAAGCTGCTCTTCGGCGACGCCAGGACCATCCCGCGCCTGGACAGCCGCAAGGCGGGCAAGTAAGCCATTCCTCCGGCTTGACAAGGAGTCATCGTGCGTTTCATCGCGATCTTGGCGTTGCTTGCGGGCATACCTCTGTCGGCCCAGCAGCCGGGCCGGTTCAGCGACGTCAGCGGCCGGTCCGGCTTGAAGATCGCCGCGAACACCGGCGTGGGCGGGACCAATCCGCACGCGGTGGCCGTCGAGGACTTCAACGGCGACGGGCTGGCGGATGTCATCCTGCTGACCTTCGGCAAGCCGCACATCTACTACTTTCGCAATCGCGGGCAGCTGCGCTTCGAGGACATCACGCGCGGCAGCGGGCTGGAGAACTTCGCCGGCGAGGGGACCGGCGCTGCCGCGGCCGACTTCGATGGCGACGGCATCCTCGACCTCTATCTCACCTCGTTGCGCAACGGCGAGAGCCGGCTCTACAAGGGCAACAAGGACGGCACGTTCTCCGACGTCAGCGCCCGCGCCGGCGTGCTGCTAAAGTCGCCCGCCCGCTCCTGTGCCTGGAGCGACGTGGATGGCGACGGCTGGCCGGACCTCTACGTCTGCTGTCCGGAAGGCCCGAACCTGCTCTTCCGCAATAACCGCGACGGCACCTTCACGAACATCGCCCGGGCTGCCGGCGTCGAGCTGGCGGACCGGCATAGCCTCGGCTGCGTCTTCGGCGACGTCGACGGCGACGGCCGCGACGACCTGTTCGTCAGCAACTACCGCTCGCAGCCGAGCGCGCTGTTCCGCAACGATGGCAACGGCAAGTTCACCGACATGACCGTCGCCGCCGGCCTGTCGCGCCGTGCCTCGGCCGTCGGCTGCGTGTTCGCCGATGTCTTCAACACCGGCCGGCTCGATCTGCTGGTCACCACCGATTCCTGGCTCTCCGGCGCCAACTACACCGAGACCGAATTGCTCAAGATGAAGCACACCGTCGAGCCGAACCTGCTCTATCGCAACGACGCCGGCGGCAAGTTCACGCCCGTCGCCGGCGACTTCTCGACGCTCAAGACGCTGAGCCACGACGCCATCATCGAGGACCTCGACCACGACGGCCTTCCGGACATCTACGTGACCGTGGACGCGGAGAGCGGCAATCGCTGGGCGACTAGCAAGGGAGGCAACCGACTGTGGACCCGGCCGGGCGGCAAGAACTGGCAGGAAGCCAGCCGTGCCTGGGGCATCCATCACGAAGCCAACTGCGTCTGCGCCGCCGCCGCCGACTTCGATAACGACGGCGACCTCGACCTCCTCCTCGTCAACTTCTACTCGCAGCCCGTCCTGTACCGCAACGAGACCAACAACAAGAACTGGCTGCGCGTCAAGGTGAACGGCAAGGCCGGCAACCGCCACGGCCTCGGCGCCAGGATCTCGCTCTGGGACGACCGCGACGGCAAACGCCGGCTGGTCGGCACCCGGCACATCCATTCCGGCGCCGGCTACTGCCGCTCGTCGCCGCTGGAAGCACACTGCGGACTGGGAAACAGTCCGTCAGCAAACTACCGCCTGGAAGTCCGCTTCCCGGTGACCAGGAAGTCCATCATCCGCGAATCCGTCGCGCCCGGACAGCGAATCGTCATCAACGAGTGAGCGAACGGTCCATTGACCACGACGCCGCATCCCAGACTCGTGTCGGCCGCCTGAACGCCATCTTCCGCGCGCCGTTCAGCAACGTTCTTTGCCCTTGACGTTGGCTGCAGCCGCTCTTATGTTCCATGAAGTACAGGAAGTACAGGGCGCTTAGCTCAGTTGGCTAGAGCACCAGCTCGACACGCTGGGGGTCATAGGTTCAAGTCCTATAGCGCCCACTTCCCTATCTGCTGATTTCCCAGTAGGATAGGGCTAGTGACGAGAAACGCAGATCGGTCGTGCGTTGCAGATGCGTTGCTGTGTGCAACATCTTTTGCTGCGACGTTGTCCCGACGTGGGCAACTTCGGAGTCGCAGCAAATGGCGAGCATTTCCCAGGACAAGCGTACCCAGCGGTGGTTCTGCTTCTTCCGCTTCGGCGGCAAGCCTTTCAACAAGTCCACCGGGACCAAGGACCAGCGTAAAGCCGACCAGATCCGGGTCAAGGTCGAGGAGAACCTCGACCTCCTCAAGCGGGGCAAGCTCGAACTGCCTCCCAGTGCTGACCTCTGGCACTGGCTGATCTCGGACGGCAAACGCACCGGCCCCATCTCGCTGATTGAGCCGCCTACCCCTCCGAAGCCCACGTTCTCAACGCTCTTCGACGGCTACTTCGCCTCCCTGCCGCCGGACACGGCGAAGCGGGACGGCGACCAGTCCCACCGCGACAACATGATCCGCCACACGAAGCACTTCATCGCCGTTCTCGGCGACAAGGAACTGCCCCTGTCGCTGGACGACTGGCAGACCTACATCGGTGAACGTTCACGGGGAAAGGGAGGCTCGCGGCGTCGGAAGACGCCGACGCGGAAGACCATCGAGGACGAGGTCGCCACGGTGCGGATGATCTACCGGCGGTGGGCCATCCAGAACGGGTCAACTCTGCCCCCGACTGACCGCCAGTTGAAATACCCTACTCGCCCCGCCATGCCTCAATTCAAGACGTGGTTGGAAATCGAGCAGCAGATCAAGGCCGGCGGGCTGTCGAAGGGGGAAGTCGCCGAGCTTTGGGACGCCCTCTACCTCACGCCGCCCGAGATCCGCGACCTGCTCGACTTCGTGAAAGGCCGGCGTCGGAAGAACGACTTCTTTCACCCCGTGCTGTTCACTGCGGCCATGACAGGTGCAAGATCATCTGAACTGCGGCGGATGCGGATCTCCGAGGTGCAGTTCGACACGAACATGATCACGGTCCGTGAGAAGAAGAAGCAGGCGGGCCAGGAAACCCTGCGACACGTCCAGATGACGCCCAGGCTCGCTGCCGTGCTACGCGACTGGATTCAGGGTGGCAGACACCCCGGCGGTCAACTGGTGTTTTGCCGGCAGCCCAATGTCAAGCTGACCGCTCGCACGCTGTACCGCACCTTCAAGAAGCACTTGCAGCGAACCCGGTACAAGGTGCTGCGGGGGTTGCACCTCTTCAGGCACTCGTTTGCGAGCAATCTGGCGGCGTCGGGCGTCGATCAGAGACGGATTGATCTCTGGATGGGCCATCAGACGGAGGAAATGCGGAAACGGTATCAGCACCTCCGATCCACGACAGACAACCCTCTCGATCTGCTGGTAGGGTAGGCGATGGAATCCCGGGCAGGAGCGGTCGCCACTGCCGCTCCCGCCCGGCTCGACTGTCAATCGTCGTTGTCGAACTCACCTTCATGCCCCGGCCCATCCTGGGCTACGCGGTTGACCTCGGCGGCGTCGATACGCCACTCCAGCCGGTTTCCTGACCGCCCGAGCCTGATCCTTTCCCCTCTCACCTGTCCCAGTTCGCACCACCGCCTTACCGTCCAAGGACTTTTGTTGAGTCTCTTCGCGGCCTGTGACGTGGTGTATCTCAGCCTTTCCTTGTCTTCCTCGCGTTCCCGGTCCCTGGCCAACTGTTCGATGATCAGGTCCAGTCGCTCGACAATCTCCATGAATGCTTCTTGAATCCCTCGCATTGTGCTAACCCGTTGGGCGAACCCAAACCACCGGGCAGGCAAAAAACATGGCATCCCCCGGTGACTCCAGTATAGACAACGTGAAAGCGAAAACTGTGCTGAAGCACAACTCCGAGTTGGAGCAATCCCAGACATCAATGAAGTCCACCAGTTCTTCGACCCTAGTTGAGGCCAGGTATGGCGAAGGCGCAGAGGTGAGGATGTCGTCGAGGTCGATCTCGGCCAGCGAAGGCATGGCAACCTTCTGGGGTCAGCACGTCGGCAGCAAGTCGCGAAGTTGATGGAATGAGACGAGCCTCACACCACCAGATGGTCCCTTCGCGGGAACCTGGGATCGCCGTGGGCGTCGATCTGTATCCACGTCAGTCGTTGCGCCAATGCCGTCTCCGTCAAGAACTTGTGATGCTGGAAGAGGATGAATTACCATACTGGTGGGAGGCAAATTCTATCCCCATGCAAGACGCTGCCGTGGATGCAGGGTACAAGGGCTTCTTGATGTAAACCACTCTCTGCTTGGAAATGAAGATCTCATCATTGTCGATGCAAAAAAGCTCCAAGGGACTCCAGCCGGCCTGGGACTCCTCCACCCTTCGGGCCTCTCCTTTTTTGGGACTCCTCGCCCGCACGCCTCCACCGACAATCATGCCCGCCTGCTCGCCGTCGCGGGACGCCGGTAAGAGAAAGTGGGGATGGCCACCTACCCGGCCAGCAGCCGCCGGAAGTTAGTGATGGAATTGTGAAGATTCGCCACAAGCGGTTGATAGCCGTGCTTGATCTGTGTCGAGCCGCTATAATACGAATGTGCGGTCGTACACCGCATGCGGGAACCAAGAGGTGACCGCGACTCAGTCACTTCCGACTGTCGAATCCTCTGCTCACACGACGCGGGCGTTACCATCACCTTCACCCACAGGGGGAAGACATGGGAACGCATCGTTCCATTTCCGAGATGCCGCAGGCGGGGCGGTTCCTTTCCTGCCAGGAAGCCGCACGCTTCCTCGACCTCAGCGACGACACCATCCGCCGCTTGATTCACGCCGGCAAGCTCGACGCCGTCCGAGTCGGCAAGCGGTGTCTCCGCGTGACTGCCGAGAGCGTCCGCCGGTTCGCCGAGCCAGTCGTCATCCCGACCGGCGGCTTCAGCCGAGCCGTCTCCGAGGCCGAGCCTGCGAAGGAGGGACACACATGACCACCGACACGAAGGGCGACCTCAAGGAAAACACCTTGATCTATGTCAAGTGGACTGACGAGGCCAAGACATCGCTTGAAGTGCATTGCAAGGGAACCACCCTCGGCATCAGTCGCACTTTAGCGAAGCTACTTTTCCGGGGTGACCCAGTTCACCCTGACACCAAGGAAGTTTCCCGGCAAGTGAGGATGTGCCTCGCAGAGGCGGAACTCGCCGACGACAATCGCAAGGCATTGGAGGCCGACTTCGAGGAGTTCCTGCGTGAACAGGAACGACTCAATCACCCCCGCGAACAGGTCCGGCGTTTGGTCATCGACTACTGCCGCAGGACCGGCAAATCGTACTCGCTGGCCTGGAGAACGCTGTACCTCAAGCTCGAAGCCCAAACCGGCTACCGCGTCCCCGAAGACCCCAAGAGCCGGCTCCGGGCCGTCGAGGCGGCTGGCCGGCTCGACGAACTTCTGCAAGCCGCCAAGTCGCTCGCCTGAGCAGCTTGGCCACCACCCGCAACAAGCCCGCACGCATGACGCGGAAGACATCGGGCAGGACAAGCGGCCTCGGGTCCGGTGCGACCCGAGGCACGCCCTGTCGGCAGATTCCATGCGACTCATGCACGGTGCTGTATGAATTCTAGCAACTCGAAAATCCTGATTCCTGCCAGCCAGATCACGGCGTCAACATTCCTGTCGATGCTCTTCCAGCCTGACGACTGGATCTCGCTTCGCCTCGTCCAAACCTGGGAGGAGGACGACAAGAAGAAGACGAAGGTGGTCGGCGAATACTGCTACCAGCTTCGCTACCTTGTGGCCCGCGATGCTCTTCAACTGGAGATCATCGCCGACCACGCCGAACGCGACAAAGCCAACCTGTTCTTCGGCGTCAACCCTCGACCCTGCCGCAGCGGCAATCCCTGGCGGGCAAACGAGGGCAGCGTCGATTGCGCCGGCCACATCGGCGTCATCCGCAACTACTACTGCGATCTCGACCAGACCCCGCCGGACGAGGCGGCGAAGATCACGCCGACGCCCTCGATTGTCCTGGCCTCGGGCAACGCCTCCCACGTCTACTGGCGGCTCGCCCAGCCGGTGACGGTCCCGCACACGACCTCCCCGGTCTTCAAGAGGAAGGGGCCGAGAGGGACGATCACCGACCACGCTGATGGGCCGGGCGTTCCGAAGCCATCGCCCGAAGCCGAACACGTCTCGACGGTGCTGGCGGGGCTGTCTGAGTCACTGAACGGTGACCACTGTACGGACTTGGCACGTCTCCTTCGCCTTCCCGGCACGCTGAACTACAAGGGCTTCAGGAACGGTCGGCAGCCGAAGCCCGTCTACGTCCACGCCGTCAACGACGTGACATACTCATTCTCCGACTTCGAGAAGTATGCCATGTCAGTCCCGTCAACAACGAAGAAGGCCAACACCAGGCCCGTAGAGACGGCCCTGATCGACAAAGATCGGGTTGCGAACGTCTTCTCGAAAGATTTGGCCAAGCTTGAAGACGCCATTCGGGCCTGCCAGGAAGCGGTGGTCGGCAGTAGATCGGAGTACGACTACGCCCTGGTGTGCCGGGCGGTCCAACTCGGCCTCGACCCTGACGCGGTGTGGAACGAGGTGTCGCCCATCTCGAAGTTCGCCGAACGGACGCGGGAGAGCTACTTCGACAAGATGTGGGAAAAGGCGGCGGCGAGGCAACAGGCCGACGACCTGAAGTTTGCCGAACTGGACGCAGCCATCGAGGTGTCGATCACCAAGGTGAATCCGACTTCGCCAGCCCCGGCTGCGCCGTTGACGATCACCGAAGCCGACAGGGGCGATCCGCGATTCGCCTACCTGTGGCGGGGCCAGCACGGCAAGCGGCTCGCGGACGCACAGCGGGCAGCAAGGATACGGTCGCTGAAGGAGGTCTACGACCTGACCCCGGCGGCGGTCCACGCCTACTTCGACTGGGCTAGTCCCGCCACCGACGCCCCGCCCATCTTCCACCTCGGCGGCTACATTGCCATCGCTTCGACACTGTTGAACCGGCGGGTGTGGCTGGACATCGGCGGTCACAAGGTACGACCGCAAACATGGGTGGCCAACCTTGCCGAAAGCTCGGTTCACCGCAAGTCTACGGCTGCCAACTTCGTGAAGTTCTGGATGCACAAGGACGCGGTTTACAGCCGGACGCTGCCCACATCTCCTGAGTCGGCATATTACCGGTTAGCCCGAGATCCCTGTTGATCGTGATGTGATCCTTCCCCTCGGCCGGGTACGCCTTGGCCATGATACCAGCACCTTGAAGTACCTTGACGAGTCGTTGCGATTGCGCTTTGGTTTCCGGGTGATCCGCAACGTGAAGGATCAGGAATGGCGGGATGTTCTTGCCCTTGGCGACGTGCGTGACCGCCGACAGATTCTTTTGGCTTTCTTCGTCGCCAAACGTCATCCGGTAGCTCTTGGCTCGTTTGTCCTCCACGGTCTTGATTTGCATCGGCACATCGTAGGTATCGCCGTCTACAGGCACGCACGCCTTGATAATGGACAGTGGCAGCTTCTCGGCTCTCAAGTACCTGTCGTCCGTGCAGCCCAAGGCAGCCAGTTGCGCTCCAGCAGAATGGCCCATGACGATTATCCGCTTCGGATCGCCGCCATAGCTCTTGGCATGATCGTGAGTCCAGCGGATGGCTTTCGCCACGTCTCCGGCAATCTGATCGACCTTCACGTTGGGAACGAACCTGTAGTGGATCGAAACGAGAACGAAGCCCTTTTCCAGAAATGCTTTGGGCTTGTTATGGACTTCGCCCTTGTCGCCCCGCCTCCAACCGCCGCCATGAATCCAAACGACAACCGGAAGCCCCTTACTCCCGGTTGGAGAATAAACATCGAGCATTTGCCGGTCATTCTTCGGCTCGGCGTATGGGATGCTTCGGTGGGTATTGGTTCACGGCGCGGGCAATAGAGATATTGCCCTTTGTTGATTGTGGTGGGCTTGGACTGCCTCGACAAGCCAGTCGAAGACGTTGCAGGATTGGCGGCGGCAGGTTTCGATGACAGTCAGCAGTCGCTCGACGAACTGACTGCCGGACGCTGATTGCGTGCCGAACGAGAGCTTCCGCCAGATGACCGCGTGCCGCAGCGCTTGCTCGGCGGCATTGTTGG
>Ga0194131_10009760_pt1 | contig 12002 bp, 13 predicted proteins | sample TA2KigO120mmetaG_FD_148631 | JGI IMG/M metagenome (GOLD analysis project Ga0194131, IMG submission 148631) | Freshwater microbial communities from Lake Tanganyika, Tanzania - TA2015053 Kigoma Offshore 120m | ecosystem: Environmental > Aquatic > Freshwater > Lake | place: Tanzania: Lake... | reverse complement strand
GCACGCGTCGCGAGCCAGACCGGTTGGTCATCCAGCGGCCAATCGAGGACATAGGAATAGCCTGCCTCCTTGAGCAGATCGGGAGTGACGTTTGTTTCGGATATCCACGGACCGAGCCAGCCGCGCGGCGCGTGGCCTTCATGTCGCGTGATCGTGGCGGTCGCCTCGGCGATCAGCGCGCGCTCGGCAGCTTCTCCGAGATCGCCTTGGCGCTCCGAATTCGTCCTCCCATGGGCGACAATCTCGTCCCCACGCATCCGCGCGCGTTCGAGTATCTGTGGCGCATAGTCATAGACTGCGGAATTGACCAGAAGGCAGGCAGGGATTTGCAATTCGTCGAAAAGGTCGAAGAGCCTCCAGATGCCCACACGCAGGCCATAATCGCGCCAGGCAAAGTTCCGCACATCGGGTTGAGGTGTCGCGTAGGACGGCGTATGACCGAGCCCCTCGCCAAAGTGAAAGTGCTCCACATTGACCGCAACGTAAAAGGCAAGCCGCTTGCCGCCGGGCCATTCGTAATGCGGTCGGCTAGAGATGGGGCTGTAGCGGTATCGGCCGTGCGTCTTCAGCTTCATCATGACGGTTACCCGGCCACGGCTTCGGGGAGCTGTTCGTCGACTTCACGCGGGCTTTCGTTCGGATAGCTCGCGGGAGCACGCGTGCTGCGAAGCGCCTCGGTTTCGAGCCGAACCATGGCCTCGCGTAGCGTGAGGGTTTCATTGTCGTTGCGGCCGATCCGGCGCAGCGAGACGGTCCCGTCTTTCGCCTCGCGTTTGCCCACGACCAGAAGCACTGGCACCTTGGCCAGGCTGTGCTCACGGATCTTGTAACCGATCTTCTCATTGCGCAGATCGGTCTCGACCCGGAGGCCGCGCGCCATCAAGAGACTGGCGACCTCATTGGCGTAAGAATCGCCATCGGAGGTGATGGTCGCGACCACGGCCTGGACCGGCGCCAGCCAGAGCGGCAGCTTTCCGGCGTAGTGCTCCAGCAGAATGCCGGTGAACCGCTCCAGCGACCCGAACAGTGCCCTATGCAGCATGACAGGCGGGTGCTTCTCGCCATCCGGGCCAACATGAAACGCACCGAGGCGCTCGGGCAGATTGAGGTCGACCTGCAACGTGCCGCATTGCCAGTTGCGGCCAATGGCGTCCCGCAGTACGAACTCCAGCTTCGGACCGTAGAAGGCGCCTTCGCCGGGATTAGTCGTGAAGGACAGGCCCGTTGCATCGACGGCGGCTTTCAAGGCCGATTCCGATCTGTCCCAGCTCGCGTCCGATCCGATCCGCTTCGCCGGGCGGTCGGAGAACTTGATCCGCACATCCTCGAAACCGAAGTCGCGATAGATGTTCAGGATGAGCTGGCAGACGATCCGGCATTCCCGAGTGATCTGCTCTTCCGTGCAGAAGATGTGCGCGTCGTCCTGGGTGAAGGCGCGCACGCGCATGAGACCGTGCAGGGCACCTGACGGTTCGAACCGGTGAACCTTGCCGAATTCGGCGATACGCAGGGGTAGATCGCGGTAGCTCTTGATCCCCTGCTTGTAGACTTGGACTCCGCCGGGGCAGTTCATCGGCTTCAACGCGAAGACACGTTCCTCCTTCGCTTCGGTGATGAACATGTTCTCGCCGAACTTCTCCCAATGGCCCGACTGCTCCCACAGGCTCCGATCCATAATGTCGGGTGTGTTGATCTCGACGTAGCCGGCTCGCCTCTGACGCTGGCGCATGTAGTCGATCAGGGTCTGGAACAAAATCCAGCCCTTGGGATGCCAGAATACGGCGCCGGGTGCTTCCTCCTGGAAGTGAAAAAGATCCATCTCGCGACCGAGCTTGCGGTGGTCGCGCTTCGCCGCTTCGTCGATCTGGTAGAGATAGGCGTCCAGTTCGGCGCGGTCGCGCCAGGCGGTGCCATAGATCCGTTGCAGCATGGGGTTGCGGTAGTCCCCCCGCCAATAGGCGCCCGCGATCTTCAGCAGCTTGAAGGCAACGCCCAACTTGCCGGTCGAGGGGAGATGCGGGCCACGGCAGAGGTCGCGGAACTCGCCTTGCCGATAGACGCTCAACGGCTCCGCCGTCGGAATGCCGGCGATGATCTCCGCCTTGTAGCGCTCGCCCTTGGCTTCGAAGTACCGGACTGCGTCGTCGCGCTGCCAGAGCTCGCGCTCGATCGGCTCGTCGCGCGCGACGATCTCCCGCATGCGTTCCTCGATTCGGACGAGGTCTTCCGGCGTGAACGAAGTCTCGTGCGCGAAGTCGTAGTAGAACCCGTTCTCGATCGTAGGGCCGATGGTGACCTGGGCCTCGGGATAGAGCTCTTTGACAGCCTCGGCCATGACATGCGCCGCATCGTGCCTCAGCAACTCAAGTGCCTCCGGGTGATCGCGGGTGATGACCTCAACACGCGCATCGCGCTCGATGAGATCATTGAGGTCTCGCAAGACGCCATCGGTCCGGATGGCCAGCGCCTTGTCGGCGGTAGCGTCGCCTGACCGGGCAGCGATCTCGGCACCACGAACGGGCCCGACATGGCTTTGGGTGCCGTCGGGCAAAGCAATCTGGATCATGACGGCGACCTCGAGATTTCGGTAGCTCGGTAGACGGGTGAACAGCCGTCAGGCAGTGCATCGCTCACGTTCAGAGCTCCGATTGCAGGCGCTTGTATCCCTGAACGAGAGAGTTGTTGGTGCGCACGATGTCCTCCGAGAACTCGGAGGCATCGGCCGTGACCTTCGGAATCGTCGCCAGGTCGGTTGTCGGGCCGATGCGCTGGGTAGAGGGGACGTAGAAGCCGGGTGGGAGGTCGCAGCCATCCACAACAGCGTTGTGGCGAACGACACAGCCTTGGCCCACGGCACAGTTGAAAAGCACGCTGTTGAATCCGATGAAGACGCCGCCACCCACCGTGCAGGGGCCGTGCACGATGGCGCGGTGCGCAATCGAGGTGCGCTCGCCGATCGTGACCGCCGCGCCCGACTTGGAATGGATGACGACACCATCCTGGATGTTTGAGTGCGCGCCGATGACGATGGGCTCCATGTGGCCGTTTGCATCGACCTCGTCGGCGCGGATCACGGCGTACGGCCCAATGAAGACGTTCTCGTGGACGACCACACGGCCGCAGAGAATGGCCGTTGGATCGACGAAAGCGCTGTCATGGACGACCGGGACATCGCCACGCGGATTACGGCGGATCATCTGGACGGCAATCCCGTTTTCATGGCTGACACGGTTTGAGACCGGCGGGGACATGGCGACATCGACCTATCCGGTTCTCTGGCGAGCCGCGCCATTGGCCCGATCCTGAACAGCCACGCCGAGGGCGGCGAGTTCGTCGCGGATCCTGTCCGCGGTTGCGTAGTCTCGTGCTGATCGCGCGGCCAGCCGTGCCTCAACCAGACGCTGAACTTTTTCCGTGTCTCCGACTTCTGCCGCGTTCTGTCCGAACCACGCGGCTGGATCCTGCTGCAGCAGGCCCAGCAAGCCGCCCGCTTCCCGCAAGGTCGCCTTGTATGCGGCACGATCCGCCACGCTCGTCGCCTGGCGCGCCGCCTTCGCTATTCGGAAGAGTTCGGCGATTGCTCCTGGGAAGTTCAGATCGTCCTCAAGGGCCGTTTCGAACCCATCGAGCAGGTCCGGCGAACAAGCATCGTCCGGGGCATCGCCAAGGTCCCGAAGCACACCGTAAAGACGGTCGAGTCCGCGCTTCGCCTGGACGAGCCCTGCCGTGCTCCAGTCGAGCGGCTGGCGGTAGTGCGCGCAAAGAAGCGCGTAACGGATCGCTTCGCCCGGCGCCTGACCCAACAGGCCGCGAACGAGAAGCACATTGCCGAGCGACTTCGACATCTTCCGCCCCTCGACGGTGACGAAGCCGTTGTGGACCCAGAAACGGCAATAGAGCTTTCCGTCATGGGCGCAAGTGCCTTGAGCGATCTCGTTCTCATGGTGCGGAAAGATCAGGTCCTGGCCGCCACCATGAATGTCGATCGACGCCCCCAGATGCCGCTCGATCATCGCCGAGCACTCGATATGCCAGCCGGGTCGCCCGCGGCCCCAGGGGCTCTCCCAGCCCGGAAGGTCTGGTGTCGAGGGCTTCCAGAGGACGAAGTCCGCCAGGTCGCGCTTCCAAGGGGCCACTTCCACCCTCGCACCGGCGATCATCTCGTCACGATTGCGGCCAGACAGGGCCCCATATGCCGGAAAGGAGCGCACATCGAACAGGACGTGTCCCTCAACCGCATAGGCGTGACCCCGCGCGATCAGCCCCTTCACCATGCCGATGATCGTGGGAATGTGCTCCGTCACGCGCGGCTCGAGGTCCGGCGTCAGGACCCCGAGTGCGGCCATGTCGGCACGGTAAGCTTCGATGTAGCGCTCGGTGATCGCCGCGATCGGCTGGCCGGTTCGTCGCGCGGCGGCGTTGATCTTGTCGTCGACATCCGTGACGTTGCGGGCGTAGACGACCCGCCCGAAGCGCCGCTTCAGGAGACGATAGAGAACGTCGAACACGACCGCCGGGCGGGCATTACCGATGTGAGCAAAGTCGTAGACGGTCGGCCCGCATACATACATCGTGACCTGATCGGGGTCCGCCGGCGAGAAGAGCTCTTTCGCCCGGCTCAGCGTGTTGGTCAGACGCAGCGTCATGCCCGCACCTCGAACATGGCGATGTCGCTGTCACCGGCGTCGACTGGAAGGAGACGCGGCCGCTGGGCCTCGGCAGGGTTGAACATCCGCAGCGTGTCTCGGAGGACGGACTCGTCGATATCGCGCGTAATGAAGACAATCCGGGAGCGCCGGTCTTCACTCGGCCACTCCTTCAGCATGACCGCCGGGTGGAAGATGTGCTGGACGCCGTGAATGACCACCGGTCCCTTGAGACCTTCCACGTTGATAATTCCCTTGGTACGCAGGAAGTCCGCGCCCCGAAGCAGAAGCAGCGCTTCGAGCCAGAGATCGAGCGCATCCCCATGGATCGGTTCATCGATCGTGAGGCAAACCGCCTTGATATGCGCGTCGTGGCGATTGACGTCGTTGGGTCGGTGGGTATGGCCGTGCCCGGCCGTTCCGTGGCCATGATCGTGCGGCGCGGCATAGGCTTCCGCCTTGAGCCACTTCTGCACGTCCAGGGTCTTGGTGTTCGGGTTGTAAAGGCCGGCATCGAACAGCACTGCCGGATCGACGGCACCGTTCTCTGCGATGATCTGCGGCGCGGCGGGGTTCAGGCCCCGCAGGCGGTTCTGCAATCCGAGCAACCCTTCGTTATCGACGAGGTCCGTCTTGGTGATCAGCAGGTGGTCGGCGACTGCCGCCTGCTTGACGGACTCGATCTGTCGATCGAGCGTGCCGCCGCCGTTGACGGCGTCGACCGTGGTGATGACCCCGTCGAGGCGATAGCGCCGCGCGACGGACGGCTCGGTCATCAGCGTGTGGAGGATCGGGGCCGGGTCCGCGAGCCCGGTCGTCTCGATAATGACCCGGTCGAACCACAGCTTGCCGCCACGCGCGAAGCGCCCCGGTGCCTCGCGCAACGTCTTGGCAAGGTCGCCCCGAATGGTGCAGCAGAGACAGCCGCTCGCCATCTCGATGACCACGTCATCCTTGCTGTGCGTCACGAGGTCATGGTCGAGGCCGATCTCGCCGAACTCATTGATGAGCACGAGTGTCCGGCTCAGCGCGGGTTGCTGGATCAGATGGTTGAGCACGGTCGTCTTGCCGCTGCCCAGGAACCCGGTCAGCACCGAGATCGGCAGACGCTGCGACGATCCATCGAGATTCCAGCTTTCCATGGGCCCCTCTCGCCCGTTCAGGCCGCGCCAGCCGCGATGCAGCTCGCGCAGGTGCCCTCCACCTCGACCACGGGTCGCGTCACGCGGAACCCCAGGACCGCGGCATCCTCGACAAGTAGCTGCGCGACCCGTGGGTCTTCCAATTCGACCGATGCCCCGCAGTTGCTGCAAATGAAGAACAGACAATCATGCCGACGCTCCGGATGCGTGCAGGGGACGTAAGCGTTCCGGCTCTCGATCTTCGAGACGAGACCCTGGGACATCAGGAACTCGAGCGCCCGGTAAACGGTGGGCGGTCCGACCGGGCGAGAGTCCCTGAGCTTCAGCGCTTCGATCAGTTCGTAAGCGCCCGTCGGTCGACCACTCTCCCAGAGCAGCTCCAGGATCTGCCGCCTGAGCGTCGTTAACTGCGCCCCTCGCGCGCCGCAGAGGGACATTGCCAACGCAACCCGCTCAGCCGGCGCATGCTGCCCGCGACAGTTGGAATCGGTGCAGGGCCGGGGCTGGATCGACAGGGGCGTCATGGCCTTATCCCTAGTTGCATTTGGAATATGAAATGTTATAACGTTGCACGATTTGATTACAAGAGCCAAGTGCCCTTGGAAACCGGGCGTGGCCGCAGGGAAGGGTTCGACATGGATACAGCGGTGGTCGTGAGCAGACCGGCGAATTCAATCCGCTCCGCATCGACGATGCGCCGCCGGCCCAGTCAGTCCGAGGCGGAAGCGGCCGTCCGCACACTGATCGAGTGGGCCGGCGACGATCCTGACCGGGAGGGACTGAAGGGTACACCCGAGCGTGTCGTCCGCGCCTATAAGGAGTTCTTCGCCGGATACGGCGAGAACCCGGTCGCGCTGCTAGCCACTACGTTCGAGGAGACCGCCGCCTACGACGAGATGATCGTCCTGCGCGACATCCGGCTCGAATCGCACTGCGAGCACCATATCGTCCCCATCCTGGGCAAAGCGCATATCGGCTACCTGCCGTCTGGGCGGGTTGTCGGCATCTCGAAGCTTGCGCGCCTGGTCGAGGTGTTCGCCAAGCGGATGCAGATTCAGGAAGCGCTGACGTCGCAGATCGCCGACACCGTCCAGGACGTGCTGAAGCCGCGCGGCGTCGGCGTCGTCATCGAGGCGGCGCACCACTGCATGACCACGCGCGGCATCCGCAAGCCGGGGGTCAGCATGCTGACCAGCCGCATGCTCGGCTCGTTCCGAGACGATCCCGCGACCCGCCGGGAGTTTCTCGCGATGATCGGCAGCCCCAGGAGTGCCCCGCATGAGTCCTGACGAGGCGGGCGCGGCCGCCCCTTCTCCCTTCGCCGCCCGCACCACGGTCGAGCGGGTCGAGGAAGGCTTGGCGCTCGCCCCGAAGTTCGATCGCGATGGTCTCATCCCTTGCGTCACGACCGACGCCATCAGCGGCGAGGTGCTGATGCTGGGCTACATGAATGGCGAGGCTCTGCAAAAAACGATCGCCACCGGCGAGGCGCATTACTGGAGCCGAAGCCGCCAGCGCCTCTGGCGCAAGGGAGCGACCAGCGGCCTCGTCCAGACGGTCGTCGAGATGCGCATCGACGACGATCAGGACGCCGTCTGGCTGCGCGTGGAGATCGGCGGCGGCGGTGCCAGCTGCCATGTCGGCTACCGCTCCTGCTTCTACCGGTCCGTTGAGCTGCGGGGACCGTCTGGCGGGCCCGCCCGCCTCTCCTTCACCGAGGCGTCGCGGACCTTCGATCCGAAGATCGTCTACGGCGATGCGCCCAACCCGACGCAGCTTTGAGGGACGGTGAGATGCCCCTCATGCTTCCAGCGCAAGGTCTGCTCGAACCCGTCGATGACGCCACCGGCGTCGAACTGCCGCCACGCTTCGCGGAAGCGCTGGAACAAGTGCGCGTGGCGATCGCGCGTTGCGACAAAGCCGGCATCCCCAACGATACGCTGCTCGCCGCGCTGATGACGGAGCTGATGCCACGTCTCGTCCAAGCCTACGGACCAAGTGGTGTGGCGTCGTCGCTCAGTCAGCTTGCTCTCGAGCTTTCGAGCGCCGGTTCACGGCGTCGAACGGCGTCCCGCGCCCGTCGAAACACCTGACTCATTCAACCTAACCGGTCCGAGGACACACATGACCGCCCACCTCACCTTCACGCGCCGTTCGGCATTCGCGCCGGCCGCGGCGGCTACGGCATTCGCTGCCTTGTTCTTTCTCATGTCTGCGGCTGGGGACAGCGTCGCACAGACTTCGCCAACCATCCTGCAGGGCCCTTGGGGAGAGATGCGGGAAGAATCGCCAGCCGGGCCGGTCGCCGATCCTGGGGATGCCGCCATACGCCTGCGCCAGCAGAGCATGCGAGCCGTCTCATCGCAATTCCGAACGATCGAGGCTCTCTATTTGGCCGGCACGCCATTCACGCCGCTGAGCCAAGCTGCGGCGCGGACACTGCACGACCTCGGGCAGCGCAATACGGGGCTATTCGCCGTCGAGGCTCCCCGGCGGACGCCGTTCGGCGCCAAGGCAGCGATCTGGCAGGAACCCAAGGAGTTCGCTGAGCATGTCGCGGAATTCAGCCTTGCAACAGGTCGCCTGCTTCAGGCTGTCGAGACGAGTGCAACGGAGCGGCTGCAAAGCGAGCTCGCGGCCGTACGTTACCAGTGCCTGGCGTGTCACTACCACTACGCATTTTGAGAGAATCGCCCGGGGGTTGAGGGTCGCAGGGGCGTTACGCGGCGGTAACGACACGGTCGCAGTGCAGCCGCCTTGAACCGCCCTTCATTGCCACTTCGCGGCAGGTCGAATTCTGGGGCGACGCTCTGGGCGAGGAAGGCACGCGCGTCGCCTGAACGGCTCGATGCCGCGCGCAAGATCGTTCGCTCGCTCAATCCCGACGCCAACCTGATCGAGGCCGGCGACGCCGATGCCAAGCCCATGCAGCCCCGCAGCGTGGAGAAAGCTGAAGGACCCATTCCCGGTCTGGAAGCGTGCAGAACCGTCATGAAAGGTCCGTTGGAGTATCTCCACAGCGAGGCGGCCGGAACCCTCTCCGCATTGGGGCCCGGGGTCGAGACATGCGATGCGTCGGAAGGCCTCGCTGCCATCAACCAAACCGACATGGAGCTTGCGATCTGGCGGCGCGTGCTGCCCCCGTGCCTGGCGACCTGGCTCGAACGAATCGACGCTTCGCGTCTTCCTGACCTACGGATTCTTGTCCAACCGAGCCACCTTCGTCGTGCGGTGGAGCCGTACTTGGACGAGTGTGGCCTGCCGCGGGGAGACATGCGCAACCTGCTGATCGGGGACGTTGATGATCTCGTCTCGGCATTCTCCAAGATTACCCAGACCGACCTCGTTGACGTAAGGCTGGAGCGCGTCAGCCACAATGCTTGCTGGAAGTTCCATCGCGACTGCGTGGAGGCCCGCCTCCTGACGACCTATCGCGGTCCTGCGACCGAATGGGTCCAGCCGCGCCATGCCAGGCAGGCATTGCACGAACAGAAGCGCTATGGCGGCCCGATCGAGCACCTCCGCATCCACGACGTGGCGGTATTCAAGGGAAGCTGCGCCGGACCGGGCAGCGGAATCGTGCATCGCTCGCCGCCGATCGCACGCACCGGCCGCACGCGATTGCTGCTGTGCCTCAACAAGCCCTCGGATGCCTCGCCGGAGCCATGGCCGCAGAGGGCGTGCGTTGATATTCGGCTTGAGCGTCGCGCACGGCGATCGCGGGGGTGATGGGGAGAACGGACAGAGCGCGCGCCTGGATCGCGCGATCCATGAACAGCGTCGGGTCGACCCCGAGATCGAGACGGCCGCTCGCCGCCAGCATCGCGATCTCCCCCAAGCTGATATCGCTGCAAGCAAGCGAGCCATCCGCAGCCGCGCGTTCGATGGTCCGCGCCGCGCGCCCGGACAGTCGCTCCGGAGCGATCGCGTCGAACACGATGGCATGCGTGTCGAGCAGGATCACTGCTCTGCGTTCCACGCGTCGCCCGACGGGCTGACGATGTCGCCGATGCGGCATTTGCCGCGCAGCGACGCCAGGAATGCCCGCGCCGCGACGCGGTCGTCAGGCTCGGGAACGATCCGCGCCACGACTCGGCCGCGAACCGTGACGCGCAGCTCCTGGCCCTTGCGCACCTGCTCGATGAAGGTCGGCAGGTTCTGGCGCAACTCGGTGATGTTGACGTCCGACATTCGGCGCTCCTCGGATGTACATGCGCAATGTACATCTGTCGAGAGCCGATGTAAACCAATCAGCCGGCCAGTCGCCGTGTTGGAATGTCCGACTCCGAGCGTAGAGCCCGCAACGTGTTCGGACCGTGCGGCCTCCGCCGCGCCCGCGCCGGCGCCCGCGGGCGCGCTCGCCCGCTACGCCGCATCCTCCTCCTCTTCGCCCAGATAGGCGCGGATCACGACCGGGTCGTGCCTGATCGCTTCGGGCGGGCCGGCCGCGATCTTGCGGCCGTAGTCCAGGACCACGACGTGGTCGGAGATCCCCATCACCACGCTCATGTCGTGCTCGACCAGGAGAATCGCGATCTTCTCCTCGCGCTTGATCGAGTTGAGGAGATCGTTGAGCGCCGCCGATTCGCGCGGGTTCAAGCCGGCAGCCGGCTCATCGAGACAGAGCAGCACCGGGCGCGTGCACATCGCGCGCGCGATCTCGAGCCGGCGCTGCTCGCCGTAGGGAAGGTTCTGCGCCTCCTCGTCGGCGCGGTCGGCGAGCCCGAGGCGGTCGAGCCAGGCCTTGGCGAACTGGATCGCGTTGCGCTCGGCGTCCCTGAAGCCGGCGATGCCGAACAGGCCGCCCACCGAAAACAGCGACGCCGTCATCAGCGGGTTGTGCAGGGCCGCGACCAGGTTCTCCAGCACCGACATCGACGGGAACAGGCGGATGTTCTGGAACGTGCGCGCGACCCCGGCCTGGGCGATGCGGAAACCCTCGATCCGCTCGAGGTAGCGCGCGCCGAGCCGCGGGTGATGGAGCGTCAAGCGCCCGACCGTCGGCCGGTAGAAACCGGTCAGGCAGTTGAAGACCGTGGTCTTGCCGGCGCCGTTCGGGCCGATGATCGCCGTGATCGTGGCGTCCGCGGCCACGAACGAGAGGTCGTCGATCGCGGTCAGGCCGCCGAACCGCATCGTCAGGTGCTCGACCGTCAAGAGCGGCGCCGCCATCACGGCCCCCGCGCCGTGGCCGGATGGAGCCGGATGGTGGGCTCGCGGAACGCCAACAGCCCGCGCGGCCGCCACACCATGATCGCGACCATGGCGAGGCCGAACAGCACCATGCGGTACTGGGCGAACTCGCGCCCGAGCTCGGGCAGCAGCGTCAGCACCGCGGCGGCGGCGACGACGCCGATCTGGCTGCCCATGCCGCCCAGGACCACGATCGCCAGGATGGTCGCCGATTCGATGAAGGTAAAGCTCTCCGGGCTCACGAAGCCCTGGCGCGTGGCGAAGAACGCGCCGGCGAAGCCGCCGAACATGGCGCCGATTCCGAACGCGGTGAGCTTGGTGTTGGTCGGATTGATGCCGAGCGAACGGCACGCGATCTCGTCCTCGCGCAGGGCTTCCCAGGCGCGGCCGACCGGCAGCTTGCGGATGCGGAGCGTGAAGAAGTTGGTGATGAGCGCGAGCGCGAGGATCAAATAATAGAGGAAGACGATGCGATGGATCGAGGCGAACTCGATGCCGACGAGCTCGTGGAACGCGGTCTCGCCCTCGCGCGGCGAATTGGTGAAGGGATAGCCGAAGAACGACGGCCGCGGCACGTTGCTGACGCCGTTGGGGCCGTTCGAGAAGCTGGTCCAGTTCAAGAGAATGATGCGGATCATCTCGCCGAAGCCGAGGGTCACGATCGCGAGATAGTCGCCCCTGAGCCGCAAGACCGGGAAGCCCAGGATCACGCCCGCGGTCGCGGCCAGCAGCCCGGCGAGCGGCAGGCAGATCCAGAACGAGAGATCGTAGGTGGTGGCGAGGAGCGCGTAGGAATAGGCGCCGACCGCGTAGAACGCGACGTAGCCGAGGTCGAGCAGGCCGGCCAGCCCGACCACGATGTTGAGGCCCCAGCCCAGCATCACGTAGATCAGGAGCGTGGTGCCGGTGTCGACGATGTAACGGTTGGAGAACGGGAGGAACGGCAGCACGATCGCGAACGCGACCGCGCCGAGCCCGATCCAGGTGTTGAAGGCGGGGCTGGCGCCGAGCCGGGCGAAGC
>Ga0194131_10009759_pt1 | contig 12003 bp, 7 predicted proteins | sample TA2KigO120mmetaG_FD_148631 | JGI IMG/M metagenome (GOLD analysis project Ga0194131, IMG submission 148631) | Freshwater microbial communities from Lake Tanganyika, Tanzania - TA2015053 Kigoma Offshore 120m | ecosystem: Environmental > Aquatic > Freshwater > Lake | place: Tanzania: Lake... | reverse complement strand
GAAGGCCGCCCGCAGCGCCACAATCGTGGGGCGCGAAACCTCCAGTTGCTGGGCGATCGACTGATTGGCGACGCCTTTCGCCGCCAACAGGAGAATCCGGCAGCGTAGCGCCACACGCTGGGGGGAGTTTCCGTTCCGGAGCAAGGCTTCGAGTTGCTCCCGTTGGCTCGCTTCTACCGCCAAGGGAGCTGCTGGGGTGAACATGACCCAGTATGAGGCAACTCTGCCTATATGTACATATTTATATGAGACAGGACACTAGTTATTCGCGGGCCTGGCGGTGAAACTCATTTTCTCGACGGCGATGTGGCCGTCGGGGCGCTTTTCAATGCGGATACGGACGTGCTGGCAGTACTCGACCTAGACAGTATGATCGACCGCGTAAAATCAACCCTCGATGGCGACTCAACCCGGAAAGGAATTAATCCGTAATGACGACTCAGAGCGCCGAAATCGTTCGATTCGATGAAGCGTGTCAAATGTTGCGCGTCTCCAAGCCCACGCTCTCCCGGATTATCGCGGGCAAGATTCAGGGCGTAAAGCCGCTGAGTTGTATCCGCATCGGTCGGCTGCGCCTCTTCAGGCGCGAAACGCTGACCGCGTGGAGTCTGGAGAACCAACGATGAAAGGCTCACTCCAAAAAGTCAAACAACGCGGGCAATGGTTATGGCGCGTCCAATGGCGGGAAAACGGCAAAGGCCGAACCCGAATCATCGGAGCTGTTCATGAGTTGAGCCGCGCCGAGGCCGACGCCGCGCGGCGTGCTATTGTAGCGCCTCTAAATGCTGCCATTCCTACGCGGGCCGTTGGCGTCACGTTGGCGGCATATGTCCGCGACGAATACCTTGCAAGCCCTGATTGGAAGGCATCGACTGAATACACGACGAGCGATATCATTGAGCGCTACGTCCTTCCCGCCATCGGTTCGCGGTTGCTGGCGCAAGTGACCCGCCCCGAACTGCAAGCGCTATTGAACGATCTCGCAGCGAGACTATCCAAAAGCATTGTTGATCGTGTGCGTTTTCAACTGCGCGCCATCTATCGGCTTGCAGTCAGCGACGGGCGCGCCTTGTTAAATCCCGCTGAGGCCCTGACAACTCCTCGCGCCGTGAAAGGCCGCGTTGCTCCAGAGGTAGGAGATCGGGACGCTATTTCAAAGGCGATCATGGCGCTGCCCGTTCGAGAGCGTTTGTTTCTCGCGCTTGCTTCGTGGCGCGGCATGAGGCCCGGCGAGATCGCGGCGCTGCAAGTCGGCGACATTCGCGACGGCTTTGTAAACATCGAGAGGCGTGTTTATCGCGGCGTCATCGACGATCCAAAAACACTAAAAGGGCGGCGAAAGGTGGCCTTGGGTTCGCTCGCGGGCCTGATCGACGAGCACGTAGCGACATTGGCGAACGCAGCGAGCGGCGCATGGCTATTCCCTTCAGAAAACGGCAAGACGCCGATCACCTATAACAACCTCTTCCGGCGAAGCCTCAAGCCAGTCCTTGAAGCGGCGGGCTTGATTCGGTTCAACTTTCAGGCGATGCGCGCGACATTCGCCACGATCTACGGCGAGACCGAACAAGACGCAAAGGTCCGCGCCGAAACGATGGGACATTCGGTAGATGTCCACGAAAACACCTATCGCCGAACAAGCGATGAGCAGCTGAATCGCTCAATGGCGAAGCTGGAGGAGAAAATACAGTGAGCGATTCAATGGGAATCACCGCAAACGGCAACGGCCGCGCGCGTCTTCCCGAGGCATCAACGATGAGGCATCAAACGGTTCTGGACGGTGCGTCAACACCGTCCAGAAAGTGCCGAGAGGCTATCGGCGTCGTACCGTCGTACAGTTAGAACAACGGCAAAGCTATGAAAATATTGGAGCGGGAGATGGGGTTCGAACCCACGACGTCCAGCTTGGGAAGCTGGCATTCTACCACTGAATTACTCCCGCTCTGTCAACAACCAAACTGTAGCACACGCGGCCTCTTGCCGACAACGCTCGCGAACCGCTAAAACCCGATTCGTAGCCCGAACCGGAACTGGCGCTCCGACGAGTTACCGAAGTTGCCCAGCGTCGACGTGATCGACGAGAAGTTGTTGAGCGCCCGAATGGAGCCATCCGCGTTCAATGCCATATTCGCCACGTTCGCCGCCGGGTTTGCAAACTTCGGCGTGTTGGTGAAGTTGAAACTCTCGGCCTTGAACTCCATCCGCACGCGCTCGGTGATCCGGAAAGTGCGGAACAGGCTCAGGTCGGCATTGAAAATGTTGGGTCCAAACAGAATATTGCGGCCCGTTGTACCGAACCGCACGCCGAGCGGCTGGCGAAACGCGAGCGGATCGAACCAACTCTTGTTGGCGCCGATCTCACCATTCCGCGACACCATTTCCTTCACCTGATCGGCCGTCTGCGTGTTGCCGGGCGAATTCAACTCCGTTCCATTCGCGCCGATCGTAAATGGCGTACCGGAGTAGACGGACATCGTCCCATTGATCTGCCAGCCGCGCGTGAGATGCGAAATCGGGCCCGCGGTGTTGAACGTCTTTCCGGGTCCGAAGGGCAGTTCATACAGTGCGCCCAGCGTGAACATCTGCTCGCGATTGTAGCCCGCCTTGGCGCGATTGCGATGCATCACCGGTCCCCAGTTCCAAGTGGGCGCGCCGGTCCAGCCGTCTTCGTCCGTCCAGTTGATGGCCTTCGAGTATGTGTACGCTCCCTTCACCAGCAGGCCCCGGCTGAACTGGCGGTTCACGGCGATCTGCAAACCGTGATAGTTGCCGCTCGCCATGCCGTCCCACATTAACGCGGCGATGCGCCGGTTCTGCGTCGCGGCGAGCGGACGCCCCGCGGGTCCTCCGCCGGGAGGAGCGGCGTTGATATCGCGGTCGATCAGCTGATGCACCGTCTGCGTGCCGACATACCCAACGCTCGTGACGAAGTCCCCGGCCAACTTGCGCTCAATCGTGAAGTTCCACGACTGGATGTAGCCCCGGTTGATCTCGCCGCCCCAGGCGCTGCGCGGGCCCATGTCCACGGTCGGAGGCAGCGTCAGCACACCGGTCGACGTATCGGGAATCGGAATTGCGGGGATGCCTTTGTCGAGAGTGTCAATCCACGCGAACGGGCCGCTTGAAACGAACGTCGATCCGATTGTCGCCGGATACATGCCGCGCAGCGGGCGCGAGAACGGAAGCGGGTCGTAGGTGCTTCCATAACCGCTGCGAATAACGGTGGAATCATTCAAACGGAAGGCGAAGCCGAAGCGAGGCGCGAACAGCTTCTTGCTCGACGTAATGCCTACGTTGCGCGGGTTGTTGCCGACTCCGCCCATGTAGACAAGATTCGTCGCCGGGTCCCATCGCTCAATGCCGCGGCCGCCGGCGCGATAGATCAGCGGGAAGTACTCATAGCGAAGACCGAGGTTCAAGGTCAATCGCCGCGAGACCTGCCAGCGGTCGCGCACATACCAGCCGTACTGCCACTCGCGGTTGGTCATCTGGAAGAGCTGCACGGCCTTGGTCATGTTGGTGGTCAGGCCAAGCAGGAACGTCGCGTATTGATTCAGGAAGTTCGACGTATAACCGCGCGCGCCGGTGACGTCGCCGCTGAAAGAGATGCCGCCGCGCGGGCCGCCGCTCACTTCGGGCTGCCACTGGTCCATTTGCAAGCGGACCAGTTCGAAGCCGAAGCGGATTTCGTGCGGACCTTTCATCTTGGTGAAGTTCGTGGTGTAGGTCAGCGATCGTTCGTTGTAGAAGTGCGGCTGCCATCCGGCGGTCGCGCCCCACGTGGTAAAACCGTGAGAAAGGCTCGGCATGCCGGAATAGCACGCGTTGTTTGCAATCGCTGGGCAGGCGGCCTTTACGCGCTCAGGCGCCGGGCCGACGGTAATCGGATCGTTTGTGTTCGGAATGCCCCAAACCTCACTGCCGATGTTTTTGCCATAGCCCGGATACGATCCGTGCAGATCCATGCGTGTCAGCGCAAGCGTGCCGTCGAGCAGGAAAGTCGGTGAAAGCGTCTTGTTGAATCCACCCGTGTAAATATTGACATCGGTCGTCGAAACTTCGGGCGCGCCCGCGCGGCTTAGACCAGGTCCGCCGAGTTGATCGCCAAACGCGAATTTCGATGTCACGAAGGCATCCATGCGGCTATACTTGCCCCAAATCATGAGCGAGCTCGACGGATTCCAATTCACCTTGGTGTCATAGTTGTAGCGGTTCAACGCTTCGGTGCCAGCGGCGAAGTAGTTCTGCAGCGTGCCGTTCGAAGTGCCCGGCAGATTCGGCAACGGCGCCAGCGCCTGAATGCGATTCGAGATCGGATGAATCAGATTGGCCGGGATCCGGTTATTCGGATACACTTGGCGATTGGTTCCATCCAGCGATCCGGTGCGGGGATCGTAGATCGTTGCCGTTTGGCCGCCAAAGTCGCCCGCGCGAATGCCGGCCGCGGGCAGCGAGTACGGCGTCGGCGAGATACCCGCGCGCTCCAGCGTGCCCTCGAAGCTACCGAAGTAGAAGAGCTTGTTCTTCACGATCGGACCGCCGAGTGTTCCGCCAAAGATGTTAAATATCGCCTTCGCCTTTTTGCTGGTGGCGGGAAGGAAAAAATTCCGCGAGCGCAATGTCTGATTGTCGTGATAATGAAACGCCGAGCCGTGCAGATCGTTGGTACCTGACTTGGTCGACACCGTGACCGCGGCGCCCCCGGCCATGCCCTGCTCGGCGTCGAAGGATCCGGTGGAGATGTTGACCGTCGAAATCGACTCGACCGGCGGCACATAAACCATGTTGTGCGGCAGCCAGATGTAGACGTTGGTAGCGCCGTCGACGCGCGTATTGTTGTTGTTGCGCGCGGTGCCGTTGACGTTGGTCGTCAGCGCGCGCGCCGGCGTGGAGCCGACTGAGTTCTGAAAGTTCGCCGGCGTCGCGCCGGGCACGAGGTTGATCAAGCTCTGGAAATTGCGATAGGAGGCCAGCGGAAGATTGCTGACGGCACGGCCGGAGATCTCGGCGCGAATGTCGGACTTATCGGTCTGCAGCGCCGTGGCTTGGCCCTCGACGGTGATTTGATCGGCAACCTGGCCCAGTTCGAGCCGCACGTCGTTGCGCGTCACCGTGTTGATTGAAATCTCGACGCGTGTCTTGGTGAACGTACGGAAACCGGTCGCGGTGACTTTCAGATCGTACGCGCCCGCCTCCAGGTTGGCGAAAGTGTACCCGCCGTTGGCGGTGGAAACCGTTTCGCGGACCTGTGATGTCGCGGTTTTGGTCATCGTCACCGTGGCGTTCGGAATGACGCTACCGGTGGGATCTTGCAGGGTGCCAACCGCGGAACCGTAGAGAACTTGCGCCTGCGCGGGCGCGGCGGCAACCAAGAGGGCAAAAATGAGGCGGGACATTAAGCTCCTTTTTTTGTCCCTAACATCTTGACAGAGTTTTTGACACCGCGCGAGTGTCCGTTCCAGCCTACCGCTTCTTGCGCAACACCAGCCGGGTACGCGCCCGCGGGGTTGAATCCGCCGTCAGCGCCTCGTCGAGGATATCCGCCTGCTCCGCCTGGTGTCGCTTGACCGAACCAGGCGCGGGCGACGCGCTCTCGCTCCGGCCGATATACCGCAACGACCGCCGCGCCGGATCGAGCATCGGCTGAATGTAGGTCCGCACGAATCGCCACGCGCCCATGTTGCGCGGCTCTTCCTGCACCCAACAGATCTCCGCCGTCACCGGATACCGCATCAGCACATCCTGCAACTCGCCTGACGGGAACGGATAGTACTGCTCCACTCGCACAATCGCGATGTTCGTCGCGCCGAGCTTCTCGCGCTGTTCCATCAACTCGTAGTAGATCTTGCCGCTGGTCAGTAACACGCGCTTCACCTCGTCGGCCGCGGAAATGCCGGTGTCGCCGATGATTTCGCGGAAGCCGCCCGTCGTCAGATCGTTCAACGTCGACGTCGCTTTTGCGTGTCGCAACAGGCTCTTCGGCGTCATCACAATCAGCGGCCGCCGCATGCCGCGGCGATCCGGTCCCCCATACATCTGGCGGCGCAACAGATGGAAGTACTGCGCGGGAGTGGTCGGGTTGACCACCTGCATGTTCTCCTCGGCGCACAGCGACAGGAATCGCTCCAATCGCGCCGAACTGTGCTCGGGCCCTTGCCCTTCCTGCCCATGCGGCAGCAGCAGCACCAGCCCGGACGGCTGATTCCACTTCTGATACGAACAGGAAATGAACTGGTCGATCATGATCTGCGCGCCGTTGGCGAAGTCGCCGAACTGCGCTTCCCACATGACCAGACACAGCGGATCGGCCACCGAGTAGCCGAACTCAAAACCCATCACGGCGTACTCGCTCAGGCACGAATCATAGACATCGAAGCGTCCCTGATTCGGCGTGAGATGCTGCATCGGAACAAACGGCCGGCCGTTTTCGGCGTCGTAGAAGACCAAGTGCCGCTGCGAGAACGTCCCGCGCCCGGAGTCCTGCCCCGAGAGGCGAATTGGCGTGCCTTCGAGCACTAGACTGCCGAACGCCAGCGCTTCGGCGCCGGCCCAGTCCATCGTGCCGCCATCGAGAATCTGCAGCCGCTTGTCGATGAAGCCTTTCAACTTCGGATGCAGGTGGAAATCTTCCGGGAAAATTGTCGAGCCGTAGATCACCCGTTCGAGCAGAGCCCGATCGGCGGCCGTCTGCGGAATCTGCTTGCGCACGGCCTGCTCGTCGACCTCCGCCAACTCCTGATACTCGTACTGCGATTGCCGCTGTTGCGAAAGCTCCTGCGCTTCGGAAAGGCGCTGTTTGATGGCCTTCTTCATGCGCTCGACTTCGTCGTTGGTGACGACCTTCTCGCGCACCAAACGCTCGGCGTACAGCGTTGCCACGCTCGGATGCTGCCGGATCTTGCGATACAGGATCGGCTGCGTGTAGCTGGGGTCGTCGCCTTCGTTATGACCGTGCCTGCGATAGCAGATCATGTCGATAACAACGTCTTTGCCGAACTGCTGGCGGAAGTCGAACGCGAGTTGCGCCACGCGCAGACACGATTCGGGATCGTCGCCGTTGACGTGAAAAACCGGCGCGTCGACGGCGCGCGCGATGTCGGTCGCGTAGATCGAACTACGGCTGGCGTCCGGCTGGGTCGTGAAGCCGATTTGATTGTTGATGACGAAGTGAATGGTGCCGCCGGTCGTGTAGCCGTCCAGCTGCGACATGTTCAGCGTCTCCGCCACAACGCCCTGGCCCGCGAACGCCGCGTCGCCATGAATCAACAGCGGGATCACACGTTTGCGCTGCGCATCGCCGAGCCGGTCCTGCTTCGGCCGCACGATACCCTCGACCACCGGATTCACCGCCTCCAGATGCGAAGGATTCGGCGCGAGGCTGACAACGATCTCGCGTCCCGATGTCGACGGCCGCACGCCCGCCGCGCCTAGGTGATACTTCACATCGCCCGAGCCCTGCGTTGAGCCCTCGTACGGATTGCCGTCGAACTCGCTGAAGATCTGCTCCGGTTTCTTGCCGATGATGTTGGTCAGAATATTCAACCGGCCGCGGTGCGCCATGCCGATGACGATTTCGTGCACGTCGTTGCCGGCAGCGCGGTCGACGATCTCATCAAGAATCGCCACCGACGCTTCGCCGCCCTCCACCGAAAATCGCTTGTGCCCTTGGAAGCGCGTGTGCAGAAACTGTTCGAAGCCCTCGGAGTCGAGCAACCGTTCCAGCGCACGCGTGCGCTTCGAGTCCGGCAACTGCCAGTTGTTGGCCAGCGGCTCCATGCGTTGCTGCAGCCACGTCTTCTGATCGGGCGCCTGGATGTACATGTACTCCGCGCCGATCTTGCCGCAGTAGGTTTGCCGAAGCATTTCGAGGATCTCGCGCAGCGTCATGACGACATGCGCCGCGCCCTCGCCGATCGACTGCCCCAATGAGCCCGTTAGAAACTCGCGATCGAGATCCCAAATCGTCAGTCCGTAGTGGGCGGGATCGAGTTCCGGATGATAGTTCGGCTCGGCGCCGAGCGGGTCGAGATCGGCGATCAGATGCCCGCGCACGCGGTATGCGTTGATCAACTGCAACACCGCCGACTCCTTGCCGACATCAATCTGCCGCACGCCGACCGTGCCGACCGCGCCGCGCGCCACCGAACGATCCGGCTCCCACTTCACCGGCTTGTGCGGCATGCGGAGATCGCGGAAGATCTCTTCGTAGAAGTTATCCTCGCCCTGCAGTAGCCCCTGCAGCTTCGCCAGGAACATGCCGCTTTCGGCGCCTTGAATGATGCGGTGGTCGTAGGTGCAGGTCACCGTCATCACCTTTCCGATGCCGAGCATCGCGCGCATCTCCTGCGACACGCCCATGTACTCGGCCGGGAAGTCGATCGCGCCCGTGGCGATGATGCAACCCTGCCCCGGCATCAGCCGCGGAATCGAGCCGACCGTGCCGATCGTGCCCGGGTTCGTCAACGACAGCGTCGTGCCCTGGAAATCCGGCAGCCCAAGTTTTCCCTTGCGTCCGCGCGCGATGAGATCGTCGTAGGCCTTCAAATACTCGTGGAAGTTCAACGCGCCGGCGTTCTTGATGTTCGGCACAACAAGGGAGCGGCCGCCGTCGCGCGACGGCAGATCGATCGCGAGGCCGAGATTGATCGACCCGCGCACCACGCGAAACGCCTCGCCGTTGTTCTCGACGTAAGCCGAGTTCAGCGCCGGATTTTCGGCCAGCGACTTGATGATCGCCCAGCCAATGATATGCGTGTAGGAGATCTTCGGCAGGCCCAGCAGGCTGCGATGTTGATTGACGATGCGGCGGTTTTCGTCGATCACCTTGACCGGAATCGCGCGCTGGCTGGTGGCCGTCGGCACCTGCAGCGAGAGCACCATGTTCTCGGCTATGCGGAGCGCCGTGCCACGCAGCGGGACGAGTTGTTCGGAGCTGTCAATGTCTATCGCAGGCGCTTGTTTCTTGACTTCCGATGAAGTGGTCATCACCTGCTGCTTGTGCGGCGGAGCGGGCGCGGGAGGCACAACCGGCCCCGGAGCCGGCGCCGGTTCATTCGCCATCGGCTGCGCCGAAAACTCGCCTCGCCACGATTCGTCCACGAACGAATAGTTGTGCAGATATTGTTGATACAGCTCTTCTTCGAGCCAACTGTTGACGTCTAATTTCGAACTTGCAGACATGAGTAGATAGACGCGCGTGAACACACGCCCGCCTCTTTCTAGTCTATCGAACTTGCGCCGTGACCCAGTCTGTGAGAATCGCGTCTTCGATGGGGCAAACCGGCTTGCGCCGTTCGAAAATCGCGGCGACAAAGTCCTCGATCAGCGGATAGTGCAGATTCGCATGCGGCGGAAGTTCCAAGTGAACGCCCGGTGCGCGCAACGTGCCGCTGTTCAATGGCGAGAGTTCGATGACTCCATCGGTGCCAACGATGCGGCATTCATCGCGCTCCGCCCGCGCGTGCCACCGAATGTCGATCGTCGCGCGCGCGCCTCGTTCATAGCCGATCAACACGGTTGCGTTGTCTTCCACGGCGTAGGTATGGAAAGCGTTCGAACGCATGCCAACCGCCCGCAGGGGACGGCCAAAAAGAAAATTCGCGAGATCGATGCGATGCGAACCTATATCGAAAAGCGGCCCGCCGCCGGCTAACGCCGGATCCAGCAGCCACGCGCGATGGCCGTTCTCGGCGGCGAACCAGTGCTGGCAGCACATCTCGATGGCGACCGGCGTGCCAATCGCCCCCGCGGCCATCAACCGCTTCGCCTCAAGCACCGCCGGATACGTGCGCCGGTAGAAAGCGACGCCGCACCGGCCATCGGCGGCCGCGGCCATCGCCGACGCCTGCTCGTAACTCATCGCCACCGGTTTTTCGCACAGCACATACTTGCCGGCCGCCAAAGCCTGCAGCGTCAACGGATGGTGGGCAATCACGGGCGTCGAAATGTAGACCGCATCGCAAAACTCCAGCGCTTCATCAAGCGCCGCGAACGCGCGTACGCCATACGGAGCGGCCTTCGCCGGGACTGAAGTCGCAATCCCCGTCAGGGTCGATCGCGGCTCGGCGACGATTCCCGGCAACACGCGGCGGACGGCGATATCGCCCGCCCCAACGACTACCCAGCGTACTTTCTCCACCCACTCAAGATAACGCACCCGCTCAACGGGAGCGTTGCGGAGGCGAAGCGATTGGCCGGGTTAGAGTAGCCTGGAATCCCACACAACGCCCGAACGCAAAACCCGCGCCGGATTGCCCGCTGCCATTGAATTCGGCGGCACGTCGCGGCGCACACACGACATCGCCCCCACAATCGAGCCGCTCCCGATCGTAACTCCCTTCAGTACCATCACACCGTAACCGAGCCATACGTGGTCGCCGATCGTGATATTCTTGCCCCGATTGATTCGAACGCCGGTTTCCGTGTCGAAAATGGAGTGCATATCGCTGGCCCAAATCTGCGCGCTGCCGATCGTGCAATCGCGGCCGATTAGGATCGATCGGCCTTGTTCGTGCGCCGTGAAGTTCGCCTTGCCCGTACAAGAGTAGCCATCGCCAATCGTCAACGTGCAGTCGTCGGCAAGGTACACCGAGAGCTTTTCGCCGAGTTGGCGGATCGTTCCGATCTCAATCTTGCACCGGTTCCCCGCCACGATGAAGATTCGATCCAGCAACGCTTCGTTTTCCGGCGCAATCGAAACCGCGCGGTCCTGTCCGATGGGGATCGGCTTCTAACGCGCCGTAAGCGCTATCGACGGTTCCGGCAACGTCAACTCCATGGCAAGAGACCGCCGCATCGCCTCGGCGACATTACCCCGCAGGTTGTTCGCGTGCATGTATCTCGTATCGATTCGATACAGGATGTGCCCCGCGCCCGCTTCCACGAACTTCGTGATATCGCAATCGCGGATGCCAAGCAGTTTGAAGAACGAAACGAACAAACCGTCGCTAACGTTGTAGCTCAGGAATCGGGGCAACGGATCGTCCTTCCGCCACCCGGTGGAAAGCTCCATCGCATGCACGTTCGATTCGAATACGCCTGTGTCAAGCAGCAGCGTTTCCCTGGCAAGCGACAACAACCGCGCTACCGCCCACAACGGGCAAAGCAAATGGTTGACGACTTCGGAGACGAACACGATGACGTGCGGTTCGATTGTGAAGTCGACCATAAAATCGGTATTGACGAACTCGATGTTCCGCCAGCCGTAAACACTATTGGCCCAAACCGCCGATTCGTGTTTCGCCCGCAGCACCTCCACCGCCGTGACGCGTTCGGCGCCCAACTCCGCGAACCGGAACGGAAAGAATCCGTTGCACGAACCTACCTCCATAATCGATTTCCCGCGCAGTTTGGGTAGGTGCTCGCGAAGATAGAGCCACTTCGGCCACGGGCGCAACAGGCACGCTTCTTCGCTCGAGAAGTGGCGGCCAAGCGTGTTGACGCCGCCCTCGTCCATGCGATGCCAGTGACGTTCCAGCACCGTGTTCAGCCCGTGCTCCGGGAAATCCAAGCGCTGAAACCACTCGCCGGCGAATCGGCCGATCCCTTCGACGACGGCACCCGACCGCGGGCGGTTTTCGCGCAAATATTCATCGTGGCGCAGCTTGGCGCGGAGTTCGGCAAGCATCAACTCCAGCCGTTCGGCGGAGAATAGGGGATAGCTTGCGATTGTAGCGTCGATCGGGTCGCGACCCTGCGCAACGACGTAGTCACCGCAATCTACCAGAAGCGGTTCCCGTAGGCTCATTAGGCCGAAGTTCCCCCGCCGATAAGCAGTAGTTTTCACCGCAAGGTTCTCAGACAGCGTGGGTTGCGCGTTTTTTGCCTTGTTCTGTATACCCATGTAAATACTCGTATATGTATTTACACGTAGCGCCTATTGTTGCATACTGTTACCATGTACGTGGAAACCGTGCCGAACCGCTCCTCGCCTCCCGCGATTCTGCTCCGCACCGCTTTCCGCCAAGGCAAAAAGATCGTCAAGCGCACGCTCGCCAATCTTTC
>Ga0194131_10009758_pt1 | contig 12004 bp, 14 predicted proteins | sample TA2KigO120mmetaG_FD_148631 | JGI IMG/M metagenome (GOLD analysis project Ga0194131, IMG submission 148631) | Freshwater microbial communities from Lake Tanganyika, Tanzania - TA2015053 Kigoma Offshore 120m | ecosystem: Environmental > Aquatic > Freshwater > Lake | place: Tanzania: Lake... | reverse complement strand
TTCACGGCGCCCAGGGTTAGGACCAAGCGGCTGCCGGCAGCGAGCTGGCGGCCGAGCAGACGGGTGTCGCGCAGCACCAAGCGCTGCAGCTCGCCGGGCCGCAGCAGCTGCGCGAGGACTTCGCTCTGGAGCGTCTGGTGCTGGTCGGGGATCGGGGGATGATCTCGCACCAGGCGATCGATGAGCTGCGCTCGCTCGAGGGAATCGCCTGGATCACGGCGCTCAAGAGCGCGCAGATCCGCGCGCTGGTGCAGGGCGGCGCGCTGCAGTTGGGCCTGTTCGATGAGCGCAATGTGTTCGAGTTCTCCCATCCGGATTATCCCGGCGAACGACTCATGGCCTGTCGCAACGTGGAGCTGGGCAGGCTGCGCGCACACAAGCGCGAGGCGCTGTTGCAAGCGACCGAGCGAGAACTGGAGAAAATCCGCGCCCGCGTCGAGAGCGGCGCACTGGCGGGTCGGGACAAAATCGGCGTGCGCGTCGGCAAGATCCTCGACAAGTACAAGGTCGGCAAGCACTTCGCGCTTGACATCGAGGACGCTCGCTTCGAGTTCCAGCGGCTCGAGCCGCAGATCGCCGCCGAGGCCGCGCTCGACGGGCTGTACGTGATCCGCACCAGTGTGCCGAAAAAGCAGATGAGCTCTGCCGAGGCCGTGCGCAGCTATAAAGCGCTCGCCGAGGTCGAGCGGGCGTTCCGCTCGATGAGAACCATCGATCTGCACATCCGCCCAATCCACCATCATCTGGAGGGCCGCGTGCGTGCGCATATCTTCCTGTGCACGCTCGCCTACTACGTCGAGTGGCACCTGCGCGAGGCGTGGCGCGAGTTACTGTTTGCGGACGAGGATCTCGAGCGCAAAGTCCATCGCGATCCCGTCGCCGCGGCCGAGCGCTCGGACGCTGCGCTCGAGAAAGTTGCGCGTCGCACTCTGAAGGATGGCTCACCGGTACACAGCTTCCGCACACTGCTGCACGAGCTCTCGACCATCGTGCGAAACACCTGTCAGGCGCGCACGGGCCCGCACAACAACTCGACCTTCCAGATGATCACCACGCCCACTCCCGCCCAGCATCGAGCGCTGCAGCTGCTGCAGTCAATCGCCGTGTAGCCACACACACGACCACGCAAAATGCTTCAATACCATGATCTACTGCGCAATATCTGTCCCGTGCCAGAAGAACTTCCGGCTAAATGTTCATGAGATCAGCAGACTGTGTCCGCCGGCAGCGGCCACTTCGAGTGCGCGTTTACCGAGTGCATGACCGCAGACATCGCCGAGGCGCAGTTGCTGCAGCCTGTGTGCGTGTGGATTGGTGGGGATCTCGGGTCTGATGTGGTGGTCGGTAGACGCGGATTCGCATGCTTCGAGCGAAGCACAGTCGTCGAACAAATCGGCAGCGACCACGGCGGCAACGGGCAAGGCACCCTGCACCGAAAGCAGATTGCCCGCGAGCCCCAGCTCGTCCAGCAACTCGAGCACCGTCAGATCGTGGCGCGGAACGAGCTGTGTGCTCGCCTTTAAAATACCAACGGTGATCGCGAGATCAAACCGCCCGCCATCTTTGGGGAGATCGGCGGGAGCCAAGTTGACCGTGATGCGCCCAGCGGGAAACTCATAAACGGGAATTGACCAACGCAGTGCGTACGCGCCCCTTACTTTCTTTGACCTCGGTGGCAGGCAAGCCGACGATATTGAAACAGGGCAAACCCGCGCCGAGGCGGACTTCGACGTCGAAACGAGGAGTCGCGAGACCGACTCGCATGCGACAGAGGATGCGCACGACCAACATGACAGCGGCTCGTCAGTTGCTGCGAGGGGTGTCGAGCTTGGCCTCAAGCTCGGCGAGACGTTGCTCGACGGCTTCGAGGCGTGCGCGAGTGCGCTCGAGAACTTTGGTTTGCGCGGTGAATTCGTCGCGGGCGAGCAGCTCGAGACGCGCAAGGTTGGCCTGCAGGATGGCGCGGAAGTTCGCCTCCAGATCTTGGCGCATGTTGCGCACCGTGGGGGGCATGCTCTCGAATAACCGGCGAGCGAGATCGTCGACGCGAAAATCCATGGTGTTACCTCCGTTGTCCGCGGGCCTTGCCCTTTATTGACGCAGGCTATCGAGTCGGAAGCGCCAAAACGGTGCGTCAGCCCGAGGAAAACCCGCGAAAAACCGCCTTAACTGCCCGGTTTGGGGCGCACCAAGGGTGGCATGGAATCTGCAAAACCTTTGACGCGGGCCGGACGCTGCGCAGGATACCGCGGCGGCAGGCGGGGCGCCGAGTGGCATTAAGCGCCGGATCGACCGGATAAGTCGGCCGAGAGGGCGAAACGTGGCATTGAAATTGATCACCGCGATCATTCGGCCCTTCAAGCTGGACGACCTGGAGATGGCCGTCGCCCAACTTGGCGTGCAGGGCATGACTGTCAGCGAGGTCCAGGGATATGGCGCCGCGCATGGTCATGTCGAGGTTTATCGCAGCGCGGCATACAGCATCGATTTCGTGCCGCGGGTACAGGTGCAGATTGCAGTCGAGGACGGCATCGTCGAGCCGGTGATCGAAGCGATCGCCAACGTCGCGCGGACCGGCAAGGTGGGAGACGGCAGAATTTTCGTGGCGGAGATCGAACAAGCCATCCGCATTCGCACTGGCGAAACAGGCGTAGCGGCAACTTGAATTCACGGCGAGCAGGGAGACTCTCATGAAAACTTTGAACAGATTCATCGAAGCAGCAGGCAGCTTTGCGGCTGTACAAGACCTGCGACGCCGACTTGCCGCCGTGGCGGCAGTTGCCTGCGGAGCATTCGCTCCGGCGCTCGCCCTGGCGCAGGATGCGCCGGTTCCCGACAAGGGCGACACGGCGTGGATGCTGGTATCGACGTTGCTCGTGGTGTTGATGACCGTCCCCGGACTCGCGCTCTTCTATGGTGGCCTCGTCCGCTCAAAGAATATTCTGTCGGTACTGATGCAGGTGATGGTCGGCTTTTCTTTGATCGTCGTGCTGTGGTGCATCTATGGTTACTCGCTCGCCTTCACCGAGGGCAGTGCCTTCCTCGGCGGTACGGCACGACTCTTCCTCGATGGCGTATGGGACCCGGTGGCAGGCACCTTTGCCTACGCCGCCACGTTCAGCAAGGGCGTATACATTCCCGAGATCGTCTTCGTCGCTTTCCAAGCGACTTTCGCCGGCATTACTTGCGCACTCATCGTCGGCGCCTTCGCCGAGCGCATGAAGTTCTCGGCCGTCCTCATCTTCATGGTGATCTGGTTCACCATTTGCTATCTGCCGATCGCGCACATGGTTTGGTTCTGGATGGGGCCCGACGCCTACACCGATGCCGCAGTCGCCGATGCCATGACGGCAAAGGCGGGACTGCTGTGGCAGTGGGGTGCGCTCGACTTCGCCGGCGGCACAGTCGTGCACATCAACGCGGGTGTCGCGGGCCTCGTGGGCGCCTACATGGTCGGCAAGCGCGTGGGCTACGGTCGCGAGCCAATGCCGCCGCACAACCTGGTGCACACGATGGTCGGCGCCTCGCTGCTGTGGGTCGGCTGGTTCGGCTTCAACGCCGGCTCCGCTCTCGAAGCCGGCAACTTCGCGGCACTCGCATTCCTCAATACTTTGCTCGCCACGGCAGGCGCCGTGGTCGCCTGGTCGATCGCCGAGTGGGTGCTCAAAGGTCACCCGTCCATGCTGGGCGCTGCCTCAGGTGCCGTTGCGGGTCTGGTTGCGATCACGCCTGCGGCGGGTAACGTCGGCATGATGGGCGCGCTGATCATTGGTCTCGCCGCTGGTATCGTCTGTCTGTGGGGTGTGACCGGTCTCAAAAAATTGCTCAAAGCGGATGACTCACTCGACGTCTTCGGCGTGCATGGTATCGGCGGTATCCTCGGCGCTCTGCTCACCGGCGTGTTCAACAGCCACTCGCTGGGTGGTCCTGGCCTCGTCACCGATTGGGTCACGGCCGCGGTCGGCACGAACCCGATCGCGACGCAGGTGCTCATTCAGGCCAAGGCCGTGGGCGTGACGATCGTCTGGTCGGCAGTGACTGCCTTCATCGCCTTCAAGATCGCTGATCTCATGGTCGGTCTGCGCGTCGCCGAAGAGGACGAGCGCGAAGGCCTCGATACCAACGAGCACAACGAGCGGGCCTACTACAACTGATTTCTTTACGGCACATTCGTCCCCCCGTTCCGTAAAACCTCTGGGGCGACCATCGCAAGGTGGTCGCCCTTTTTCATTGGGGTGAATTGCTCCTGATAAGATGTGCGCATGCGGACAGGTTTTCTCGGTCTCGGCGCGATGGGAGCTCCCATGGCGCGTAATCTCCACAAGGCGGGCTTGCTGGCCGGGGTGTGGAACCGCAGCGCCGCCAAGGCCAGCGCGCTCGCGACCGAACTCGGTTGTCAGGCCGCGACCGATCCCGCCGATCTCGCTGCGCACTGCGAGGTGCTCGTGCTCTGCGTCTCGGCCGATGCCGATGTGCTCGAGGTGGTCAACGCGCTGGCGACGAGCGTGCGCCCGGGCACGATCGTGATCGACTGCTCCACCGTCAGCGCGGATACAGTGCGTAGCGCCGCGGCGCGGCTCTCGACCTGCGGTGCGGCCCTTCTCGATTGTCCGGTGAGTGGCGGGGTCGAGGGCGCACAAAAAGGCACGCTGGCAATCATGTGCGGCGGTAACGAGCACGATTTCGAACGTGCTCGTCCGGTACTCGAAGCCATGGGCAAGACGGTACGACTGTTCGGCGCGCACGGTGCAGGTCAAGCCACGAAGGCAACCAACCAGATCATGTGCGCCGGCATTATCCGCGCCGTCGGCGAGGCCATGGCTTTTGCCCGCGCGCAGCAACTGCCTCTCGAACGCGTAGTCGAAACTCTCGGTCAAGGCGCCGGCAGTTCGTGGTATTTCGTCAATCGCGCACCGAACATGATCCGCAGCAGTTTTCCGGCGGGATTCCGCGTGCGTCTGCACGAGAAAGACCTGCGCATCTGCCACGACATGGCTGCCGCGAGCGGCGTGTCACTACCGGTCGTCGAAGACATGCTGCGCGAATATGCCGAACTGATTCGTCGCGGATATGGCGAAGAGGACATCTCCGCGGTGTTTCGTCTCAAACAAGAATTGTTCGAAAACGCACCGTTTGCCAATCCGCCCCTGCCCGATATCTTTGCCCTGCTGCGCCGCGTGCGCACCATTGCCATGGTGGGGCTGAGCGCGGACCGCGCGCGACCGAGCCATGGCGTGGCGCGTTCGCTGCAGCGCTACGGTTATCGGGTAATTCCCGTCACGCCGTCAGCAAAAGAGATTCTCGGCGAACGCTGCGTGCCCTCGCTCGATCAACTGGGCGATGTATTGAGCCCGGATGAGCGCATCGATATCGTCAATGTATTTCGGCGCCCGGAGCATGTCGCAGCGATCGTCGACGACTGCATTCGGCTGCGCATGCCGGCACTGTGGTTGCAGGATGGCGTGATCGACGAGCAAGCTGCGCGGCGCGCCCGCAATGCCGGGCTCTTCACCGTGATGGACCGCTGTGTTTTCCGCGATCACGCGGCCATGCCCTGACCATGGCGAATTTGCAGTTCACCAAGATGCATGGGTTGGGTAATGACTTCATGGTCATTGCTGCACACGCTAACGACGCCTTGCCCACGGCAAAACGCTGGCGGGCGCTTGCCGATCGCCACACCGGCATCGGCTTCGATCAGGCGCTGGTCATCCTGCCACCGCACCAAGCCGATGCCGCTGCCTACTACCGCATCTTCAACGCCGATGGTGGCGAGGTCGAACAATGTGGCAACGGTGTGCGCTGCGTTGCCGAGTGGCTGCGTCTGCAAGGTCGAGCTGCTGCGCCCACGCTGAAACTCGACAGCCCCGGCGGCCGTGTTGAAGCCGCGTTCGTCGCGCCGGGCATGATCGCTGTGAACATGGGTGTACCGCGTTTCGCGAGCCCCGAGGAATCGACACTGCAAATCGACGACAAAGACATCCTGTTCACCGAAGTCTCGGTGGGTAATCCGCACATCGTGCTGCGAGTATCGTCGGTAGACGAGGCGCCGGTGAGCACACTCGGTGCGCGGCTCGAATCTCATCAAAGATTTCTGCAGCGCACCAATGTGGGTTTTCTGCAAGTGATCGATCCGGCACACGCCCGCCTGCGCGTATTCGAGCGCGGTGTCGGCGAAACCAGGGCCTGTGGCACCGGCGCCTGTGCCGCCATGGCAAGCGCGCGACGGCAGGGGCTGCTGGCAGCCGAGGCCGAGATCGCGCTGCCGGGAGGCGCGCTGCAACTGCGCTGGCAGGGCGAAGGTGGCCATCTTTGGATGACAGGTCCGGCAGCCGTCGCATTCCGCGGCGAGGTCGATCTGTCGCAATTCGCCTGAGTCGAGTATCGGGAGCAACGACCAATGGTCAGTAGCGATGAAGTAGTACGATTTCTGGAGCAGCATCCGAATTTTTTTGATCAGCATCCGCAGCTGCTCGAGCAACTGCATGTGCCACACAGTAGTAACGGCGCGATATCGCTGGTCGAGCGCCAGGTGAAAGCGCTGCGCGAGCGACAGGCCGTGAGCCGCGAGCGTCTTGCCGAACTCATCCGAGTGGCACGCAGCAACGATCTGCTCGCGGAGCGAGTCCACAAGCTCACGCTGCGCCTGCTGCATGCCCGTACGACCGAAGAAATCTGTGCGCAGGTCGACGCCTCGATGCGCGAAGATTTCGAGGTCACGCCCTGCAAGATTCTGCTGTCCGGGTCAGAGCTCGGTGTCGTCGAATCTTTGCTGTCTGCGGGCAGGCCACGTTGCGGCCATTTCGCCGAGTCGCGGCGTACGGCGCTGTTCGGCGATCAAGGCATGCAAGTGGCATCCATGGCACTGGTACCGATCGGCGCTGGCGCATCGCGCGGTGCACTACTGCTCGGCAGCACGGACCCGCATCGTTTCAATCCTGGCGTCAGCACCGACTTCCTCGCCCGTATCGGCGAGATGATCAGCGCGGCACTGGCGCGCTGCGGCGTCGAACCGCGGGTGTGACGCCGGAGGCGCAAGGATGGCGTGATCGCTTCGGTACTCATCTCGGTACCGAACGCCGGCTTTCCGCGCACACCGGCAGCAATTATTTGCGCGAGATCGACGCCCTCATTGCATGGTGCGACGCGAACGGCATCGAGCGCTGGGACGGCCTCGATATGCAGCATCTACGTCTGTTTGCGGCCCGCTCTCACGCCGCCGGACTTTCACCGCGTAGCGTGCAACGCCGCCTCTCGGCAGTGCGTACCTTTCTGCGCTACCTGCAACGCGAGCGGGTACTCAAACACAATCCGGCTGCCGACGTGCGCGCGCCCAAAGCGCGGCGCGGTCTGCCGGATACGCTCGACGTCGATCAAATGACGCGGCTCCTCGAGATTCCTGGCACCGACGCACTCGCCATCCGCGACCGCGCAATCATGGAGTTATTTTATTCCTCGGGGCTCAGACTCTCTGAACTCATCGGTCTTGATCTCGGCGCTCTCGATCTCGCCGACCGCACCGTCAGGGTAACGGGCAAAGGCAACAAAACCCGGATCTTGCCGGTCGGTCGCAAGGCCATCGAAGCCCTCGAGACCTGGCTCGCCGCAAGAAAAAGCTCTGCCGCCGACGGTGAAACCGCGCTCTTCACCGGCCGCAGTGGGCGGCGTGTGGGCCAGCGCACCATACAAACACGCGTCGCCCGCTGGGCGCGGCTGCAAGGTTTGCCCGTCCACGTGCACCCTCACCTCTTTCGTCACTCGTTCGCCTCGCACCTGCTCGAGTCCAGCCAGGACTTGCGCGGTGTGCAAGAACTACTCGGGCACGCAGACATTGCCACCACTCAGGTGTATACCCACCTTGATTTCCAGCATTTAGCCCGCATCTACGATCGGGCCCACCCGCGGGCAAGGAAGAAGACATGAGTGAAATTTTCAATCCGCACGGGACCACCATACTCGGGGTGCGGCGCAAAGGCGTCGTTGCCATCGGCGGTGACGGTCAAGTCACCCTCGGCACGACCGTAATGAAAGGCAATGCACGCAAGGTGCGGCCGCTCGGTCAAGGAAAGGTGCTCGGCGGTTTCGCCGGCGGCACGGCCGATGCGTTCACCTTGTTCGAGCGCTTCGAGGGCAAACTCGACAAGTTCGGCAATCTCACGCGCTCTGCGATCGAGCTCGCCAAAGATTGGCGCGCCGATCGCTATCTGCGTCGTCTCGAGGCCTTGCTGCTCGTGGGCGACCCGCACAAGCTGTTCGTGATTTCGGGCAATGGCGATGTGATCGAACCGGAACATGATCTGGTAGCCATCGGCTCGGGCGGCGCCTATGCGCAGGCCGCGGCGCGCGCGCTACTCGAGAATACCGACCTGAGCGCACGCGAGATCGTCGAGCGTTCGCTCAATATCGCAGCGGATATCTGCATCTATACCAATCGAAGCCTGGTCATCGAGGAGCTGCATACGTGAGTGACGGCGCACTGAAGCCGCGACAAATCGTCGGCGAGCTCGACAAACACATCATCGGTCAGGCAGCCGCCAAGCGCGCCGTGGCCATTGCCCTACGCAACCGCTGGCGGCGTATGCAGGTCGAAGAACGTCTGCGTCCGGAGATCACGCCAAAGAATATTCTGATGATCGGCCCCACCGGTTGCGGAAAAACCGAAATCGCCCGACGGCTCGCGCGCCTCGCCAACGCGCCCTTCGTCAAGGTCGAAGCCACCAAGTTCACCGAGGTCGGCTACGTCGGTCGCGACGTCGACTCGATTGTCAAAGAATTAGTCGACGTTGCCGTGAAGATCACACGCGAAGCAGAAATGGCGCGTGTGCGTGATCGCGCCGCCGATGCCGCCGAGGAACGCATCCTCGATGCGCTGCTGCCGAAGCCGAAGCTGATGGGCTTCTCCACCGACGAGCCGGTGCAGCCCCGCGATGCCGATACTCGGCAGAAATTCCGCAAGATGCTGCGTGAGGGCTCGCTCGATGATCGCGAGATCGAAATCGAGCTGCGCGCCATGGGCAGCGGACTCGAAATCATGGCGCCGCCCGGCATGGAAGAGATGCAACAACAGTTGCAGACCATGTTCCAGAATCTTGGTGCCGGCAAGACCCGTGCCAAAAAAATGAAAGTCCGTGACGCTGCGCGGATGCTCATCGACGAAGAAGCGGCGAAGATGCTCAACGAAGAAGAGCTGCGCGCCAGCGCGGTCCGCAATGCCGAACAGAACGGCATCGTTTTTCTCGATGAAGTGGACAAAATCTGTCGACGACAAGACACCTATGGCGCCGATGTCTCGCGCGAAGGCGTGCAACGCGATCTGCTGCCCCTCGTCGAGGGCTGTACGGTCAACACCAAATATGGCCCGATCAAAACCGATCATGTGCTGTTCATCGCCTCGGGAGCCTTCCATGTCTCCAAGCCCTCCGATCTCATCCCCGAATTGCAGGGCCGGTTCCCGATTCGCGTCGAACTCGAGCCGCTGAAGATCGAAGATTTTGTGCGCATCCTCACCGAGCCCGATGCCTCGCTGACCACGCAGTACGCAGCGTTGTTGCGCACCGAAGGCGTCGAGGTCGAGTTCACCGCCGAGGGCGTACGTCGACTCGCTGAAATCGCCTTTCACGTCAACGAACGCACCGAGAACATCGGCGCGCGAAGGCTGCATACGGTGATGGAGCGGTTGCTGGAAAATCTTTCCTACGAAGCCAGCGAACGCCCCGGAACCACCCTCGCCATCGACGCCGCCTATGTCAACGAGAGCCTGGGCAAGCTCTCGCAAGACGAAGATCTCAGCCGATTCATTCTTTGAACGACTTCGCGCTCGGCATCGTCATCTTCACGATTGCGGCGGTGCCGGCATCGCTGCTGTTACTCGCCTTGGCCGATGTCATTCGGCTCGAGGGTGAGGGGCAACGTCGTCGCTGGATACGCAATTGTCTGTGGGCTCTCGCGGTCCCGGCGAGCGTACCGCTCGCAGCGGCCGTCTGGGGCTGGGCCGGCGCAGCGCACCTCGAGCCGCTATGCCACGCCTATGCCACACCTGACTATCGTTCAGCACAAAAAACAGACGCGCCGCTCATTCTGCTCGATAGCAAAGACGGATCGCCGCAACCTTGGCTGGCAGCACTACAGACGAGGTTTCCGGATCGGCTGATCACCGACGCCGCTAACGCCGTTGCCGGGGCGGCCACTCATGTACTCGAGGTTCGACGGGTCACGCACCACCGAAATCTTTGGTTCGACGTGCAAATGGAACGGTTTCGGGTAATCGATCGGCACTGGGGTGCGGTCGTCGCCGAGGCCGATGAGCTTTGGGTCGACGCGGGGCGCGCACGTTATCACTGCGGCGTGGTCAGCGGCCCCGCGGTCGTGCCCAGCGAGCGCAGCCTATGGCCGGGCGGCGATGGCATCGCGCGCTTCGTAGCGCGCTCCCTCGCGCCATCGCCTGCGCTCAAACCATGAAGCCGAGATTGCGTGCCGCGAAATTATTAATACTAGGCGCAACCTTCACAAGGTCGGTATCACCGACACCGAACCAGCTCGCGAGCGTCGCTGCGTACTGATCCGCTGATATGCTCGGGATGATACGTCCGCCACCGACATCCGACAACCCACCGTTCTCCAAGAGCGGATATGCACCGTAAAAACGCCCGCCTCGAACCGCCCCACCCACGACCATCTGTACACCGCCCCAAGCATGATCCGAACCGTCGCCATTAGAGGTGAGCGTACGACCGAAATCGGAATGGGTGAACAGGGTGACGTTGTTGTCCATGCCGATCTCACGAATCGAATCGTAGAACATCTTGACGGAGCTGCTGATATTTGAAAGAAGGCCAGGCTGGTCGCGTACAAGGTCATCGTGCTGATCAAAACCGCCTGTCGAAACAAAGAATATTTGTCGGGAGAGTCCGAGGTTTTGCCGCACAGAAATGATCTTGGCCACCGTTCGTAACTGCTGCTGCAGCGACGACAGCGTACCGGTGTTAGGCAGAGCATTGAAGCTATAGCCATTTGCGATTGCGAGGGTGATGCGATCGGCGAACTGCACGGCACGCTGCTGTACGCTTGCGTAGGCACGCTCGTACATTGAACTTGATGATGACCCCATAGTCGCTGTCAGCACCGACTCGAAAGACTGGCGGCGTAAAGGGCCGACGCCGGATGTCGGAAAGGCGGCGAACTGCGTCGGACCGTTCGCACCCATCACATAGGGCTTAGCGATTTCACTGGCCTGAAAGAAGGTTTGACCGGCCAGCGACACATTGACTGACAGGCCCTGATTGCCAGCCTGGGCATTGAGCACGTCCGCCACTCTACCGGCCCAACCAGACTTCATCGTTGCTCGGCCACGCAGGCTGTGCCACTGATCCTGCTGATCGTTATGCGAAAACAGCTGGGGCGGTAAAGCGTGCCCCGTAGTGCCGGCGGTCTGATATTGTGTTTTTGTAGTTGGGCGAATCAACGGTCCGATGTTGGCCATCACTGCAAGCTTGCCTTGCGCGAACAAATCTCGCGCGCCGATCATGCTCGGATGAAAGCCATAAGAGAGATCTCCCGCCACCTGACCCGGCAGAGTAATCGGCAGTAGTGAGGTACGATCTACGGCAAGACTTGAGGTCGTACCGCCACCACGCGACCGTGAATAAGCGTTGTACTCGGCCGTGCTCGATGGAACAACCATGTTCCAGGAATCGTTGCCACCGAACATGAACAGACAAACGAGTGCCTTATAGTCAGCGAAGCCACCTGTACCCGTCATCTGCGCATACACCGTGCCGGCAGTACGTCCGAAGGCATAGGCGACACCACCCGCAGCGGCAGCCTTGAGGAACTTGCGTCGGAGACGATTCATGCAGACCTCCTCAGCTCAGCGTTGCAGCGCGAATTCAGGCGAAGTCGCCACAAAGAAAATGGCATCCGCTGTCCGAGTCGCCAGCGCTGAATTGGGGTTGGTCGCCGGCACGACGGTTCGTTCGATCTGCGCTTTAGCCTGAGCCTTCAGCGT
>Ga0194131_10009755_pt1 | contig 12005 bp, 12 predicted proteins | sample TA2KigO120mmetaG_FD_148631 | JGI IMG/M metagenome (GOLD analysis project Ga0194131, IMG submission 148631) | Freshwater microbial communities from Lake Tanganyika, Tanzania - TA2015053 Kigoma Offshore 120m | ecosystem: Environmental > Aquatic > Freshwater > Lake | place: Tanzania: Lake... | reverse complement strand
CAGACCAACGGGGTGATCGAACGATTCTTCCGAACCTTCAAGGAGCAAGTCGTACATGGCCGCATCTACCAGACCATCGACGACGTCAGGGACGCCGTCCGCGTCTTCGTCGACCGCTACAATGCCCAGTGGCTGATCGCAAAGAACGACTACCGAAGTCCAAACGACGCCAGAACCGCTTGGGATCAGAGCGCGTTCAGGCTGGCCGCTTAACTCCTACCTTGTGTCCAGATATCCGGGTGCAGTACACGAAGGTGTAACGCTTGTCCGGCACGACGAATGACCCGATGCCGCCATCGGCGAGGACCGAGGCGATCTCCTGAAGCCAACCCAGGAGATCCGGTACGTGCTCGATCACATGGCTGGCGACGACATAGTCATAGACTCGCTGGCGGCCGACGCAGTCGAACAGGGTCTGGGATCCCCAGACGTGGTCGACCTCGACCAGGCCCGCGGGGTCGACCTGGTCATTGTTGGAATACCACCGGCGCAGCTCCTCGGTCGTGGCCCGGTCGATGTACTCGACCCGTCCCATGTCCTTGGTGACGATCGGCCGCATCAGCGGGCCGATCTCGAGGCCGCGCCCCTTCTCGACGTCGATTAGGGTCAGGATCTTCGTGCGGTCCATGCGCTTCGCTTCAGTTGAGCGCTGCCAGCAGGCGCTTGCCGAAGTTGTCGAAGGCGTCCTTGGCGATCCAGCGGATGACGGCGACCATATCGTGATCCCGATCGATCCAGACGATATTGGAGCCGGCGCCGAGCATGAAGACGCTCGACCGCGGCGCGCTCGTCGTCTGCGTCCCGTCCGTATTGAGCCAGAACAGAAGCCCGTAGCTGGCATTCAGCTTCGACGGCGTCTCGCAGCGGCGGATCCAGTCCTCGGAGAGGATGCGCCTCTCTCCCCAACGCCCGTTGCGGGCAACCATGAGACCGACGCGGGCATGGTCGCGGGTCGAGATGAAGAGCCCGCCGCCCCAATGCCCGCCGCCTGAGACCGAGGTGATCTTCCTGCCGCTCTCCTCGACCACCGAGGTGCGGTAGCCGTGCCACTCCCAGCTGTCGCTGGCGCCGATCGGGTCCATGATCCGCTCCTTCGCGACCTCCGGCACGGCGCGCTTGAGCACGCGCAGCAGCGACAGCGAGAGCCGGTTCACGCGTACGTCGTTGTACTCCCAGAAGCCGCCCGGCGGCTTGAGCGCGCGGAAGGAGCCTTTCTCCTTACCGGCGCCCTCAGTCGAGAGATTGCGGTTACGGTCGACCATGTCCGGCTTGCCGAACAGCTCGCCCTCCCACTCGCTGGTCTGCTCGAGCAGGTGTCGCCAGGTGATGGCGCGGTTCTGGGCGGCATCGAAGCCGCCATCCTTGACCAGCTCGCCGACCGGACGGTCGATGTAGCGGATCAACCCATCATCGACGGCAAGCCCGCAGACCAGGGCGAGGTAGCTCTTGGTCACACTGAAGGTCATGTCGGCACGGTTGGTGTCGCCCCACTCGGCGACGATCCTGCCGCCGCGCAGCACGATGCCGTTGGGGCCGGTACGCTCGCGCGTCGGTCCTATGATCTCGTTCCAGGGCGGCGGCTCGAAATGGCCGGTCTTCAGATACTGGAGCACGTCGCGCGGCCAGGTCGTCTCATTCGCCTGGTGGAAGCGGATCGCCTCGTCGAGCTTGGCGGCATCGAAGCCGGCATCGGAGGGGGCGATGGCGGCCCAGTCGGCACGGGTCGGGGTGTAGCTCACGGCGTCGGAGTTTAGCCGCCGTCGCCGCCGGCTGCTCGTCTTTCCTCGAAACCGGCTCCGCGGCTTTGATATCGTCTTCAGGCGTGGGCGGCGCGAGGGTTGCCGCGGTCGAGCTGGAGTTCGCCAGCGGCACGAAACGGGCGCTCGCCAGCTACGGTCGCCCGAGCCCCGATGTCGCCACCGCTCATGGCGTCGGCGCAGAGAGTGTCTGCCTGGCCCGCGTTGCTCAATCGCCCGACCGGTTTCGAGATCGCTCGCGCCGCTCTGGGCAGCCCGGCCTTCGTCGTGCCGCTCCGCTGCAATCTCTTCACCGACTTCGGCGGACCGCCGGTGAGCTTCCTCGCCTCGTCCGTGCTGTTCCGCAAGGTCGCCGAGACAAGCCTCGACTGGCCGGTCGAGGTCGAGGAGATAAACGGCGCGACCTACCCGCGGACGTGACGTCGCGGCAGGCATTTCATGGGGGCTGCGTTTGGCCGTGACGCCCGCCGGCCGCTTGTCTTTCCTGTCGCCGACCCCGGAGGAAGCCCTGTGAAGATCACCGCCCTCGAAACCGTCCAGCTCGGTGAGTTCCCCAACCTGCTGTGGCTACGCGTGCACACCGGTCAGGGCCTCGTCGGCCTCGGCGAGACCTTCTATGCCGCGGACACGGTCGCGACCTACATCCACGAGATCCTGGCAGAAAAGCTGCTCGGCGCCGATCCGCTGCGGATCGACAAGATCTCGCGGCAGATCTCGCATGACTACACGATCGGCACCGGATCGACCGGTGTCGAGATCCGTGCCGCCTCCGCGGTCGACATCGCGCTGTGGGACATCCTCGGGCGCCTGACCGGACAGCCGATCCACCAGCTCCTGGGCGGCCTCTCGCGCGACCGCATCCGCATCTACAACACCTGCGCCGGCTATCACTACGTTCGCCATGCGACCGGGAAGATCGAAGAGAAGTTCGGCCTCAACGCCAAGAGCGCCGGGCCCTACGAAGATCTCGACGCTTTCATGAATCGCGCCGACGACCTTGCCGAGAGCCTGCTCTCCGAGGGCATCACCGCGATGAAGATCTGGCCTTTCGACTGGGCCGCGGAGGCGAATGCCGGCAACTACATCTCGGCCGCCGAGCTCGACAAGGCGGTCGAGCCCTTCCGCAAGATCAGGAAGCGCGTCGGCCGCAAGATCGACATCATGGTCGAGCTCCACTCGCTGTGGAACCTGCCGACCGCGAAGAAGATATTCTCGGCGCTCGAGGAGTTCGAGCCGTTCTGGTTCGAGGACCCGGTCAAGATGACCAACCTCGACGTAATCGAGCAGCTCGCGCGCTTCACGCGCGTGCCGATCTGCGCCTCCGAGACGCTGGCCGGGCGCATCGTCTTCAGGGACCTGATGGCCCGAAATGCGGCGGGCATCATCATGCCGGATCTCGGCTGGGTCGGCGGCATCGGCGAGGCGAAGAAGATCGCGACGATGGCGGAGGCGCATCATTTGCCGGTTGCGCCGCACGACTGCGTCGGTCCCGTCGTGCTGACCTCGTCGATTCACCTGGCGCTCAATGCTCCGAACGCCCTGATCCAGGAGACGGTCCGCGCCTATATCTCGACCTGGTACAAGGACATCGTCACCGTGATGCCGACGATCAAGGACGGCTACGCGTACCCGATGACCGGGCCTGGCCTCGGCACCGAGCTGCTTCCGGACCTGCACAAGCGCAAGGACGCGAAGGTCAGGTGGTCGAGGGCCTAGAGCCTCCGCCGATAGAAGTTCCGGTCCATGTCGGCGAGGTAGCGCTCGAAGACGAAGCCTACCTTCTCCAGCACGCGCCGCGATCCCGTGTTGTCGGCATGCGAGAAGGCGACGACTTCGGCTAGGCGAAGGTCGTTTCGCGCCACGTCGAGGCAATAGGTGACGAGCGCGCTCGCATAGCCCTTGCCCCAGGCGGATCGCGCGAAGCTGTAGGCGACCTCGATGCCCCAACGGCGATCGAGCGGATCCTCGTAGAAGCCGCCCCAGCCGATGACGGCGCCGCTTGCCTTCTCGGATATCAGCCACAGCCCGCAGCCGACGCGGCGACGGTGACGCTCATGTACCGCGATGTGGCGGCGGCAGGCGCGAAGGCCGTCGAAGAAGAGCGTGTAGCGCTGGGCCTCGGCATCGCCGAAGAACCTCATCATGGCGGGCGCGTCGGCGAGCTTCGGTCTCCGCAGCCGAAGCCGCGCCGTCTCAAACCCCATTGGCGAGGTGCCCGAATTCCACCACGACCTGCTCGTAGATCTCGCGCTTGAACGGGACGATGTGAGCCGTCAGCTCGCCCATCTCCATCCAGCGCCAGCGCGCGAACTCCTGGTGATGTGTCTTCAGGTCGATGTCGTCGTCCGAGCCTAAGAAGCGGAAGGCGAACCACTTCTGCGTCTGCCCCTTGAAACGCCCGCCCCATAGCTTCTCGCGCAGCTTCCTCGGCAGGTCGTAGGCGTACCACCCGGCGCTTTCGGCCAGCAGCTCGGCCTTGTCGGTGCCGACCTCCTCGCGGAGCTCCCGCTTCGCGGCTTCGAGCGGCGTCTCGCCCTCGTCGATACCGCCCTGCGGCATCTGCCAGGCGCCCGGCGTGCCCACTCGTTCGCCGACGAAGACATGGCCGCGACTGTCAAGCAGGAGCACGCCGACGCAGGGACGGTAGCCCTTCTTGGGCTCCGACGAGACCGCGCCCGTCATTGCGGCTGGCGGTCGACCACGGCAGTGATCGGCGCCAGCACGACGCCCTTCTGGTCGAGCGTCTCGACCCACTGCGCGATGCGCTCTAAGGTCACGGGGTAGGGCTGGCCGATGCCTACGGCGGTCCCCGTCTCGCGCGCGATCCGTTCCAGCTCGGCCAAGCGATTGTCGATCGAGCCGCGCGAGGCCTCGGCATCAAGGAAACGGTTGCCGTAGGCGCGGGGCAATCCCACCGCCGTCGCCATCTGCTGGACAACCGACTTGGGCGTTCCGCGGCCGTCGACGAAAAGAAGACCGCGGCGCCGGAGCAAAGTCAGCACCGGCTGGATCGCCTCCTCGTTGCTGAAGAAGCGGCCGGCATTGGTGGTGACGACGCCGACATAGCCCGGAACCCGGCTCAGCACGTATTCAAGGCGGTCCAGATTCTCGGCAGCGCTGAGCGCGGCGAGCAGCGTGTAGGGGCCGGGATCGTTCCGCGGAAAATCCGGCGTCTCGCTCGGCGCCGTCATCAGCGTCTCGTGGCCGGCGGCACGCGCTTCCTCGACGAACTCGGCGACGCGCGGGCCATAGGGCGCGAAGGCAAGCGTCACCGCGCCCGGCAGATCCTGGATCGCTGCCTTGGTTGCGGCCGCGGACGACCCGAGGTCGGAGATGATGATCGCGATGCGCGGCCGCTTGTCGCTTTCGTCGAAGGGCCGTGCATAGACCTTCCATGCAAGCCGGCCGTCCTCGGCGATGATCGGCAGCGGCCCCTTCGGGCCCTGCTCGATCATGCCCGGCTCGGGCGCCTTCTTGAGCTGCACGGGCGGGCCGAAACGACCCGACTTGATCGGTGCGGGCGGCGGCGCTGCCGCGGTTTGCGGCCCGGGAATCGACGGCAAGCTGATCTGCGGGCCGCTACCAGGCTTCGGCTCCTCCTTCTGAGCCTCGGGCGGCTTGGCCGCGGCTTTGGTCTCGGTCGGCGGCGGCTCCTCGACTACGGGGCGACCATCGAGCGACACCAGGACCCGCGGTGTCTGCACGATGCGCTTGCTGACCGTCTCGTCGCCGTGAAGCGCGAGCCAGGCGCCGAGCCCGGTCAGGCTCGCGATCACGACAAGGGCGCCCACCGTCGGCCCGCTCGGCCTTGGCAGCGAGGGCAGCCGGATCGTCGGCAGGGGAATGCGGAAACGCCGGCGCTTCCCTTCGGAAGCCTCCGGCGCCTCAATGTCGTCGCCGGCCTCCGCCGCCTCTGGCGGCGGAGCCTGCTTTCGTCGGAAGAGCTTGGCGAAGAGCTTCAATTCACCACGCGCTGCTGATAGAGGGCGATTCCGCGCAGCAGATCAAGCGCTCGAGCGAGCTGGTAGTCCTCGCTCGACACCTGCGGCCCGGCTTCCGCCGTCGGAGCCGCGCCGGGCGCCGTCGGAGTGGTTGCCGGCGTCTCGCTCGAGCCTGGCGTCGTGCCGACGCGACCCTGACCGGAGTTGCTGAGCGCACCCCTCAGGTCGCCTTCGCGCCGTCGCTTCGTTTCCTCGACGGTCTCGAAGCGCTGCGCCGGCACGTCGATATCCGGCTCGATTCCCTTGGCCTGAATCGAACGACCCGAAGGCGTGTAGTAGCGAGCGGTGGTCAGCCGGATCGCGCCGTTGCCGGGCAGCGGGATGATGGTCTGCACCGATCCCTTGCCGAAGGACTTGGTGCCGAGCACGACGGCGCGGCGATGATCCTGCAGCGCGCCGGCGACGATCTCGGAAGCCGAGGCCGATCCGGCGTTGATCAGGACGACGAGCGGCAACCCGTCGGTGAGGTCGCCTGCCTTGGCATTGTAGCGGGTCGCATCCTCGGTGCGGCGGCCTCGGGTCGAGACGATCTCGCCCTTTTCGAGGAACGCATCCGAGACCGCGACCGCCTGGTCGAGCAGACCGCCCGGGTTGTTGCGAAGGTCGATGATGTAACCTTTGAGGTTGGCTCCGACTTCCTTCTTGATGCTCTCGATCGCGCGCTTCAAACCCGCGTCAGTCTGCTCGTTGAAGGTTGTTATGCGGATATAGCCGAAGTTCTTGGCTTCCACCCGCGAGCGCACCGACTGGATGCGCACGACGTCGCGCTTGAGCGAGACATCGAAGGCCTCGCGCCCTTCGCGCCGGATGGTCAGCGTGATCGACGAGCCGACGGGGCCGCGCATCTTCTCGACGGCCTCGTTCAGGGTGAGCCCCTGGATCTGCTCACCGTTGAGATGCGTGATGAAGTCGTTGGGCCTCAGGCCGGCACGAGCCGCCGGTGTGTCGTCGATGGGCGAGACCACCTTGACGAAGCCCTGCTCCATCGTGACCTCGATGCCCAGGCCGCCGAACTCGCCGCGCGTCTGCACTTGCATGTCGCGGAAGGTCTTGGCGTTCATGAAGCCCGAATGCGGATCGAGCGCGGTCAGCATCCCGTTGATAGCCGCCTCGATCAGCTCCTCGTCGGTCTGCTTCTCGACGAAGTCGGCGCGCACGCGCTCGAACACCTCGCCGAACAGGTTCAGCTGACGATAGGTCTCGCTGGTATTGGCGCTGCCGCTTTGCTGCGCGCCGGTCGGAGAGGACAGGAACGCAAACGCGGTCGCCCCGAGGGCGATGGCTGCGACGCCGAGATAACGCTTCATCCGTTCACCTTGCCAGTGCCGGCAGCCAACCAGGGTTGAGGGTTGATCGGGTGACCCTGATGGCGCAGTTCCAGGTACAGCCGGGGATTGCCCTCCGTCGTCGGACCCATGGCGCCGACCGGCTCACCGGCCAGCACCCATTGCCCGACACCGCCGTCAATTCGCCCCAAACCGGACAGGAGCGAATGATATCCCTCGCCATGCTCGATGATCAATATGAGCCCATAACCGCGGAAGGACCCGGCGAAGAGGATTCGCCCGTCATAGGGCGCGACGACCGGCGCTCCGGCGCGCGATTCGTAGACGAGGCCGCGGGCCGGCTGGCTCTGCTCGTCGGGATCGCCGAAGCGATGCAGCAGGCGGCCGGTGACAGGAAGGGCGACGAGGCCGCGCGCTTCGGCGAAGGGGCGTGCCAGTTCGGCTGGGGGCGGCAAAGCCAGGGCGACGGGCGGGGTCGCGACCGAAGGGGCCGGCGCCGCGACCGGGCTGCCGGTTGACGGCGGCTCCGGCTTGGACGGCGGGCGCAGCGACGACAGGAGGCGGACCTGCTCCGCCTCGCGGGCGCTTCGCTCGCTTTCCAGGCGCTCGATCAAATCCTTGAGATCGCGTGCGGCCGAGGTCAGCTCCTGCATGCGCCGGGCGACCCGCTCGGTCTCGCCTTCGGCGCGCTGCTGGAGCGCGGCCTTGCGCTTGAGGAGGCGGTCGAGCCGCCCCTCTTCGGCGCCGAGCGCGCCAAGGGCCGCCTCGCGGTGCCAACGCTCGTCGCGAATCTGGGCGCGTGTGTCGGCGAGTCGCGAGAGATCGGCCGCGATCGATTCAGCCTGCCGCTCGATCTCCGGTCGCGCCGCGTTGAGCAGGATCGCGCCCTGAACGGTCTCGCGCGGGCTGAGCGGCAGTGCCAGCAGCGCTTCGGGCGGTACGCGGGCCCGGCGAAGAAGAGCCGTAGCGACGTCGGAAAGCTCCTGACGGCGCTTCTCCAGAGCGGCGGCCAACCCATCCTCCTGCCGGGTGAGCTGGGCGAGCTTCTCGTCGAGGCGCTGCACCTCGGCGCCATGCGCCTGCGCGGCGCGGGCCGCCTGGATCTGCTCGGCGCGGATCTCCGCAACCTCGCGTGCGAGCGCATCGGAGCGGCGGGTCGCCTCGATCAGGCGCTCGCGTTCGGCCGAGATCGCGCGCTCGACCTCGTCGAGGCGCTTCGGTGCCGCACTCTCGGCGGACAGGCGGTGGGTCGGAGCCGCAAGAGCGGCGAGAACGAGCAGGACGAGCGGGAGGTCAGTCCGCCGCACGGTGCTCGGCCGGGCGGCGGAGGAGCGACCGGCCGGTCATCTCGGCCGGTTTCGGCAAGCCCATGATCTCGAGCAGCGTCGGCGCAACGTCGGCGAGCTTGCCATCGGCGAGGCTGAGGCCGCGGCCGACCCCGACCAGCATCGCCGGCACCAGGTTGAGCGTGTGCGCGGTATGCGCCTGGCCGGTTCCTCGGTCGCTCATCTGCTCGGCATTGCCGTGATCGGCGGTGATCAGCATGGCGCCGCCGGAAGCCTCGACCGCCGCGGCGACGCGCCCGAGACAGGCGTCCACCGCCTCGACCGCCTTGATCGCCGCATCCAGATCGCCGGTATGGCCGACCATGTCAGTGTTGGCATAGTTGACGACGATCAGATCGAAAGCACCTGAGCGAATCGCCTCTACCAGCTTGTCGGTGACCTCATGCGCCGACATCTCAGGCTTGAGATCGTAGGTCGCAACCTTGGGCGACGGCACGAGGATGCGGCTCTCGCCGGCGAACTCGCGCTCCTCGCCGCCGTTGAAGAAGAAGGTGACGTGCGCGTATTTCTCGGTCTCGGCGATGCGGAGCTGGGTCAGGCCGGCATCGGCGACGATCTCGCCCAGCGTGTGCGAGAGCCCGATCGGCGGGAAAAGCGTGTCGAGGAAGCGATTGAGCTGAGTCGAATACTCGGTCAGGCCGAGCGCGACGGCGAGCTTCGGCAAACGCGGGCGCACGAAGTCCTTGAACGCCGGATCGAGCAGCGCGGTCAGCAGCTCGCGCGCGCGATCGGCGCGGAAATTCGCCATCAGAACGCCGTCGCCGTCGCGCATGCCGCCATAGCCCGCTAGCACGGTCGGCGGCACGAACTCGTCGCTCTTGCCGGCGGCATAGGATGCGGCGACCGCGCCGAGCGCATCCGCAGCATGTGTGCCCTCGGCCAGCACGATAGCCTTCCAGGCTTCCGCGACCCGCTCCCAGCGCTTGTCGCGGTCCATGGCGAAGTAGCGGCCGGAGACGGTGCCAATTCTGGCGCCGGAGTCGGCGATGAACTTGGCGAGGAAGCTGTCGGCGCTCTTCGGCGGGGTGTCACGGCCGTCGAGGAAGGCGTGAACTACAACCGGCACACCGGCGGTGGCGACTGCTATCGCCAGCGCGGCGATGTGATCCTGGTGCGAGTGCACGCCGCCGGGCGAGACGAGGCCCATCAGATGGCAGGTGCCGCCCGAAGCCCTGAGCGTTTCGATGAGCTTGATGAGCGCCGGCATCGAGCCAAGCGAGCCATCCTCGATCGCCTGGTCGATGCGCGGCAGGTCCTGCATGACGACGCGGCCGGCGCCGAGATTCATATGGCCGACCTCCGAATTGCCCATCTGGCCGCGGGGCAAGCCGACATGGAGCTCGGAGGCGTCGAGGAAGGAGATCGGCCAAGCCTTGGCCAGCCGATCGAGATTGGGCGTCCGCGCCTTCAAGATGGCGTTGTCCTCGGTCGGCTCGGCGCGGTGGCCCCAGCCGTCGAGGATGCACAGCACCACCGGCTTCGGCCGGCGGGGGGAGGACGGCGTCGGCATGGACCCTATATAGGCGAAAGCCGCGGCGGCCGGTAGGTTTGGCCGGCATGACCTTGCTGACTATCGCCGGCTGGATCCTCGGGGCCTGGCTCCTCCTGCTCGGCCTCCTGTATGTCGGGCAGCGGGGCTTGCTCTACCAACCGGATCCGCGTCCTCCCGACGCGGCCGCACTGCATCATGCCGGCTTCCGGCCGTTGGCGGTTCGCACCACGGACGGCCTCGATCTCGCTGCCTGGCACCGGCCGGCGCCGGAGGGGCGTGCGACTGTCATCCTATTCCAGGGCAATGCCGGCAATCTCGGCGACCGGTTGCACCTTGCGATGCCGCTCGCGCTCCGCCGCTTCGGCATCGTACTCGCCCCCTATCGCGGCTATGGCGGGGCGCCGGGTAAGCCGACGGAAGAGGGCCTTGTCCGCGACGGACGTGCGGTGCTTGAAGCGCTCGAGGCCGCTGGTGTGCCGCGCGACCGAACCGTGCTGTGGGGCGAGAGCCTTGGAAGCGGGATCGCAACTTGGCTCGCAGCAGAGGCCGCTGCCGAGGGACGCCGGATCCGAGCGCTGGTGCTGCAGGCACCGTTCACCTCGGTCTGGCAGCGGGCGGGAGAGATCTACCCCTTCGTGCCGGCGCGCTGGCTCGTGCTCGACCGCTTCGACAATCTGAGCCGGATCGCGGAGATCGGCACGCCGCTCCTAATCGTCCATGGCGAGGCGGACGCGGTGATACCGGCTTCGCATGGGCGGCGACTGCTCGAAGCGGCACGCGAGCCGAAGACGGGCGTGTTCGTGCGTGGCGCAGATCACAACGACTTGCACGGCTTTGGCCTGGCGGAGGCGATCGGCGCGTTCATCGAGAAGCTGTAAGGACGAGCCGTTCTGCGTCCTCGCTTTCGCCGGGTCCTCGCCACGACCGTGGTCTTACTGCGCCAACTCCAGCATGACCTGAAGCAGGACATTGGCCCCGGCCTCCAGATCCTCGGGCTTCGTGAATTCGCGCACATTGTGAGAGATGCCGCCGACCGAGGGCACGAAGATCATCGCGGTCGGCGCCACGCGCTGCATCATCTGCGCGTCGTGCCCGGCGCCGGAGGTCATGCGCCTGACCGAGAATCCGAGGCCCTTCGCCGCGCGCTCAATCAGCGCCGCCATCCCTGAATCGAAAGTCACCGGCTCGAAGCGGGCGAGGCGCTTCCATTCGACGCTGCAGCCCTCGGCCTTCGCCGCCTCTTCCGCGAAGGCGGCGACGCGCGCCTCCGCCTCCTTGAGCCTCCTCTCATCGGTGTTACGGACGTCGACCGTAACCACTGCCTTGTTCGGGATCACGTTGATGAGGTCCGGGAACAGCTTGACCGACCCGACCGTGCCGACCTGGTCGCCGCCGATCTCCCTGGCCATCCGGCGCACGAAGGCCGTCAGTTCCGCGGCGACATAGCCGGCGTCGTGGCGGAGCCGCATCGGCGTGGTGCCGGCGTGGTTGGAGGTACCCTTGATCGTGAGTTCGGTCCAGGAGATGCCCTGGAGCGTGTCGACGGCGCCGATGGTGACGCCCTCGCGGTCGAGCACCGGCCCCTGCTCGATATGCAGCTCGACGAAGCGATGCAGGTGTGGCCTGCCGACGGGCGCAGATCCCGCATAGCCGATGCGGCTTAGCTCCTCGCCGACCAACTTGCCGTCTCGGTCCGTAGCGGCGAGCGCCTCGCCCAGCGGCATGCCGCCGACATAGACGAGGCTTCCCATCATGTCCGGATGGAAGCGGGCGCCTTCCTCGTTCGTGAAAAAGGCGACCGAGATCGGCCGCTCGGTCTCGATGCCCGCCCGGTTCAGCACCTCGACGACCTCGAGCCCGGCGAGTACGCCGTAGTTCCCGTCATAGCGCCCGCCGGTGCGCACCGTGTCGATATGCGAGCCGGTCATCAGCGGCGGCAGATCCCGGCGCTCGCTGCGGCGCCCGAAGACATTGCCGATCGCGTCGATCGTGACTTCTAGGAGCCTGTCCAAGTAGCTCCGGCGCGAGGCGCTTGTGTGAGGGGCAGGCCGCTCAGGCCGCCCTGTGGAGCTTTGAGAGGTTGTGAGCGGTGCAGATGAGGGCCCATTCGGCCTTCACTTTCT
>Ga0194131_10009752_pt1 | contig 12009 bp, 10 predicted proteins | sample TA2KigO120mmetaG_FD_148631 | JGI IMG/M metagenome (GOLD analysis project Ga0194131, IMG submission 148631) | Freshwater microbial communities from Lake Tanganyika, Tanzania - TA2015053 Kigoma Offshore 120m | ecosystem: Environmental > Aquatic > Freshwater > Lake | place: Tanzania: Lake... | reverse complement strand
CGTGTCCGATACCACATGATGAACTCTCCTTTCAGTTTGCGCCAGGGCAACAGCCGCAGCCCCCCGAGCGACCAGACGGAGGATGAGGTAGGGCGCGATGTCCTCAGCGCGCCGCTGTGTGCGCGTTCCATCTAACGGCGGGCTGGGGACAGCGCGTGGACAGCCCGCCCTGCCTCCACCCTAAACCAACTAGCGTGCGGCTGCGGCCGCCAGCTCCATTTCTTTCACTTTCTCCGCATACGCATCCGCCTGGGCGATGATGTCGACTTTTACCATTTCGCTCCAAGCTGCGATCAGTTTTCGCGTCAGCTCGCCCGGCTGGCCGCTGCCGATCGGCTGCCCGTTGATCCGGGTACAGGGCATGACGGCAAATGAGGTCGCTGTGCAGAAAGCTTCATCCGCGTTCACAACCTCGTACATTCCGAAATCTTCTTCGCTCGTCGGAATCGCCAGCTTTGCCAGCAGTTCCAGGACCGCGCCGCGCGTGATGCCGAGCAGGATGTTTCTTCCAGGCGGCGTCAGGACGCGCCCTTTGCGAACAATAAAAAAGTTCCAGCCGCTGCCTTCTGTGATCAATCCCTGGTCGTCGGTCAGCAGCGGCCAGCCGGGCGGGTTGGCCTTCTGGGCCAGCAGGTTCGCCATCTGGTAGAACATACGGCTGCGGTTCTTGACTTTCGGATCGATGAGATACGCGGGAACCGAGCGTTGCGCGGTGATCACCGCGTTGACACCGGACCGATACAACGGTGCGTTTCCTGCCAGGTGCCACCAAAACGGCCAGCAGTTGATGGTGACGGTGGGACGAAGCGCGCCGCCGAAGACGGTCTTGTACATGGGCAGCGGGCCGCGCGAAATGTTGTGCATGATCTGAACGTCGGCGCCATCGACGGCGGGAAGGTTCAGTTCCAACGTCTGCAACGTCGCTCGTTCCATCTCTTCCAGACTCATCCCACAATTGATTTCCAGATACTTCAAGCCGGCGTAAATCCGCTCCAGGTGCTCGCGAAGCCTGAAAGGCTTTTGCCGGTAGGTTCGCGTCATGTCGAACACCATGTCTCCAAACATCAGAGCACAGTCGAAAATAGAGACTCGAGCTTCCTGCTCCGAAACGTATTCGCCGTTAAAGTAAACCTTTCGCTCTTGCATGGTCGTCTCCTTTGAGGGATGCCGAATTGAGCCCCTGCGGCATCGTCAGGATCGTTTATTCTGCTCGCTCTCCGCAGCCATCGACTTCCAATGGTGTTGAGGCTTCCACTTCAGAAGCCTTTCAGCTTTGGCGGTTGAGTAGAGTCCTGCCTGGCCAGCGAGTTCAGCCCGAATCTCTTCCATCGCGGGATAAAAACGTTGCAAGAGCTGCCGGGTCGGCGTCTCGACACAAACGTCCGAAGCGGCGATGACGAACGCCTCGTGTCCTTCTATTTCCGCTTCCAAGGCAGCTTTGCAAGCGGTGGCGACATCTCTGGCATCGACGTAGGCCCACAGGTCGGGAGCTGCAGCTTCGTCTGAGACCGTGAAGCGGCGAAAACGCCATTCGTAAGATCCTTCGTAGACGATCCGCAGTGTCCTCAGGCTCGCGACGGTCATGCCGTGCCAGCGCGCATAGTTTTGGGCCAGCGCTTCCAGAGTTTGCTTCACCGCTCCATAGATCGATCGAGGTCGTTGTGGGTGGTCTTCGTCGATGGGCAGGTACTTCAAGGAACCCGGCAACCCATAGATTTCGGGACTTGAAGCCATCACGACGCGCCTGATTCCCAAGTTCGCTGCGGCTTGCAGTACGTGAAACCCACCCAGAGCCAGGTTCCGGTAAGCCTTCTCCCAGGAGGTCTGCGAGTCGGTTGGGAAACTACCGAAGTGGACGATCGCGAAAGCGCCGGAACAGATATCGTGCAGCGAAGCGCCATCTTCCAGATCGGCGACATGATAATCCTGTTCCCAGAAGTCCGCCGGTTTCACATCGATCCCGACGACGTGGTAGCCGGATTGCCGCAAGATCTTGACAATGGAGACTCCGGTGTTTCCTTTGGCCCCGGTAACGACAACTTTCTTCACGGTTCTACCCCCGGGCTGGCGCTCCTTCGGGTTTCTCTGGAAGCACGTAGCTGCTCTCGCATCGCGCGAGCTGGCATGGGCTTGACGCGAAGCCCTCGCTGGATGTGCGCGCCATAGGCAAGGCGGGCGATGAACGCCTTGCCAGTGCGTGTCGGCTTCCCAGAGGGCTAGCGCTCCAGCGCGCGGAGCTTGGTCACTCGTCCAATCTCGACCCATTCAGCCACGAAAATGTTGCCTTCGTGGTCGAAACAGGCGCCGTGCGGGCAGATAAATTTCCCGGGTAGAAACTGTTCCCGAGGTTGACGGCGGAGCTCTCTCCAATTGCCCGTAGGATCTTCGCCCAGATGCAGGATGACCTTGTTCTCCGCGTCCAGCAGTGTGACGCGCGCTCCCAGATCGGGAATGACGACAGTCCCGTTCCGTTCGTGAAAATGACAAGGCAGATTCGTTCCCGGCACGAAGCCGAGATGTTCTCCGGCGAGGGTGAAGTTTTGGATGCGGTGGTTCGCACGATCGGCGACAACCAGGACCGGCGTCTTGCCGCGCGTATCCACCCAAATGCCATGCGGACACGACAATTGGCCGGCCTCGCTTCCCAGTCCTCCAAAAGTTCGGATGAATTCAGCCTTGCTGCTGTACTGATTGATGTAGCTGGATCCGTATCCGTCGGCAACGTAGATGTCTCCGTTGGGCGCAATGGCCAGATTTGTCGGGCTGTACTTGAGCGGCTCGCCGCGACGCAGAGCGGCTCCGTAGGGCTCCGAGTCCTTCGGATACTCCAGTGTCCAGACCACCTCTCCTTTGAGCGTCGTCTTGGTGACAACGGCGCGTACCGTGTCGCACAAGTAGAGAAACTCCTGGCGTCCTTCTTTGCGAAGATGCAAACCATGAGCGCCGCCCTTAAACTGCTTTCCCCACGACCGGACGAACTTTCCCCGAGAATCGAAAACCACCATGGTGTCGTGGCTCTCGCTGGTGTCGTGCACCGTGTGATGCACATAGATGTTCCCTTGCGAATCTTCACAGACGCCATGGGTGTTCCCGAATTTGATGTGGCTTGGCAGTTCACCCCAGTCATGGATGACTTCGTACCGGTGTGCGCCTTCACCGATGACGGGGCGGCGCGAACCTGACTTGCTGGCCGACCCCACAATGGCAGCTGAAGCAACGGCTGCCCTGGCTCTCTTCGCGACCGCTGGCTTCTTGGAAACGGAACGACTGCCCGGTTTTTTCTTCGTTGAAGATTTGGAGGATTTGTTCACGGGTTTGAGAACTCCTTGTTTGAGTTGAGCACTAGCCAGCCAAAGGCTGATCCCTTGACGTTCCCGCATCGGCAGCCACGATCACCGCGCCGCTCGCGGTGGTCGTGGGCAGTTCTGGCCGCCGTGATTGGCTGCCACAAGTTCGCCGCGGTCCGAGATTACCTTGCCGAGCAGTTGACAGGAGCGCACCAGTTTAGCTCATATCCGTCGCGGCGATTCGGGTCGCGCTCCAGAGGTTGCCAGTTTCCTGCACTGTCCTGCGCACGGCACATCAGCGCATGCTCGCCTCTCGATGCTTGCCAGGCAAAGCTCCACTTGACCCAGCCAAATGGCCTTGAGGCACCCTGAAGTGCGGCCTCCTGCCAGTGCTTGCCACCATCGACGCTTGTCTGTACCGATCGTACGGTATGTTTCCCGGCCCAGGCGAAACCCCAGATCGCATGCGGGCCAGCGGCGATGCGAGCTCCAGGTGCCGGCGACACAATCTGAGATTTGATGAGGACGTCAGAAACACGATTCGTGCCGCTGGAGGCAGCAGGATCGTTGAACGTTCGCACGTAAAGCAGGTCCATCCCGCTCGAGTAGAAAGCTGCAGGCCAGTCCTGTGGTCCCAGCACTACGACCCGTTCCAGCCACTTCACGGAATTCATGGCGTACAGGCCAGGGAAGAGAGCTCTGGCCGGGAATCCGTGCCGGCGTGGCAGGAACTGGTCATTGAGTCGAAAGGCGACCATCGCTTCGGGAGACAAGCCTTGCTCTAGAGAGGCGATCCTCGCGTACGGATACGATGTCTCGCCCTCCAGGAGGTGTCCCTGGTCAGAGCCTACAAGCATGATCCGGTCGGCATTTGGCTCCGGAGCGGCTTGCTTCAAGAAGTGCGACAGGGAAGCGCCTTCCCAGTACCCGCACGCGACCAGAACACCGGTCGTGGCGCCGTTGCCTGCGCACTCCAGCACCGCCTCCAGCTTCGTGACCGGGGCCTCCAGAAGATCGCTGAACGTAAGCTGCAATGGCCTGGCCACCTTGCCTTCAATCTTTAGCTTCCAGGAAGCCAAGGTTAGCTTGGGTTCTTCGTGATGATTGCGAAGGTAGAACTGGCCGACGGGGGTGATCGCGTCCTCTGTGGATCCTGGCGTTCCGGGCACCACTTTGGCCGACGACTCGTCGACGCGCAGAGGGCGGTCCGTCTGAGGCCAGAGTGCCGCTCTTCGCCCGAAAGTCCCTCCAGAGAGAACCTGAGTCCCCGAAAGAATCAGGCTCCGAGACAAGGTTGTCAACCATGTGCGGCGCGAGAGCGATGTGGAAGAGGGGCCTTTGTTGGCTGGTATCAAGTTCACCCCTCAGCGTGGGGAGCTGTGAAGATTGGCGGTAGCGGCAGTCTGCGACCGCTAGTGTCGTTTCCCTTCAACAGCGGGAACGGCGCTCACAGAGCGCCGCTACAATTCTTTGCAGCTTCTGTTCTCGTGCCATGATGGCTTTGAAAGATTGAGAAGCTGCCCGAGATTGCGAGAGAGGCTCGTCTTCCCGAGTTCTCACAGCCGAACACAAAATACGCCGTAAGCTTACGGAGAGTCTGCACCGTCCGTCAACCAGGCAAGATTGAGACGGGCCAGAGTGAGCGCCCTCCGCGCGGTTGGGGAAGCAGCTCGGTCCGACTCGTAGAGGCAGAGAATCGTCTGATCGGCTGCCACGGCGAGATCGGAATAAGCCGACCTCCCTTCGTCCACAAGTTTCGAGACAGGCCAGGTATGGCATTCGTCATAACTCAAACGGAGCGTGAGCCGCGATCGGTCGGTTCGGCTGGCGGGATGAGACAGCAACACTCGGTCTTTCTGCGACTCGGGCTTGCTCGAAAACCGCACCATTCCTGCCTGGCAGGAGGGTTCCGGCAGGCTCTCATCAAACTGGACCTTGGACCAAGTGATTCCTCCGTCCTCACTCCAGGCATACGCCCGATAGCTCTTGTCCTGGCGGCTCCGCATGTTCATGTAGACCTTGCCATCGGACGTTTCGACGACCTCACACTCGTCGGACAGATCGCTGTCTAACGGATTGCCCCGCTTCCAGGTTGCGCCGTGATCATCGCTATAGAACGCGTACGAGAACTGCACCTTACCCCAGTTGGCTGACGCGCCCCACGTCACCGGTCCGGGCGAGGTGTCGCCCCAGCTGGGAATCAGCAGCCTGCCACTCTTGAGCTGAATTCCATGCCCTGGTCCCGCGCCCAGGTACTTCCAGGACGGGTCCTTGACGCTGCTGGTGATTTCCACCGGAGCTGACCAGCTCGCGCCATCGTCGGTACTCTTTGTCACGTAGACCTGCTGGTTGTTTTTGCAGAAGGGCAGCCAGAGCGTGCCCGTTTCGCGGTCCAAAACCGGGCAGGGCTGATTCATCGTCTGCGTCCCTTCGTCGGCGATGACCTGCATCGCCTCCCAGGTTCTTCCATGGTCAAAGCTGCGCCTGAGGACGAGATCGATTTCATCCCAGTCATGGCCTCCACCTTTTCTGGCTTCAGCGAAGGCCAGAATGGTGCCTTTGCTGGAAACCACCAGCGCCGGAATGCGAAAACGAGTGTAGCCGTGCTCCCCAGCCGAGAAGAGATTCTGTTGCTCGAAAAGCGGCGCTGTTCGGCTTTGCGCACCCGTATCGTTGCGAGGCTGTGAACAGTTCGAAAAAACAAACCCTGCCAGCAACAGAAGCAACCAACTCTTGGAACCTCTCATGGGTTTATCCTTTCAAGGCAGATTGGAGTTCGCCACTGGGACGTGCAGCACAATCTGGTCTCCCTGAAGCACGGACGTGCTTCCCTGGAGTTTCGACATTTCGCATCGGCCAGGTGTTTCCTGCGGGCGGCAGCTGCCGGAGGCCTTCCACTGGCACAAGGCCTTCTTTGGCAATTTGAGTCCAGTCTCACCCTGTCCCCACGGAGCCCGCAAGCCCAGGGCACCAGAGCGATCCTTCGCCCGTCAGATAGGAGAGCGGCAGAAGACGGCCGCACTCCAAGACGCTGGCGCGAGGCTGGCAGCATCTGGGAGGTACGCCAGTTTTGGAGTGCGCCAGCCCTCTGGCGCTTTGAGCCGAGCGGCTAGCGTGCTTCGCTACGAATGCGGAGCCGGCGACAGAGAGCGCTTCCGAATTTGACATGGCCGTCGACTCTACAGGTCATGCTCGAACTGTCTTACCTCTTCGAAGCGTGTGCTTCCTCGCAACAGGCGGCCCAGACGCGGCTTGCGGTCGTTATAGACCTCGACTGCATCGGCGTCGGCGTAGCGGAGAAAGAGGATGCGCCGATCACGATTCGACAAATTGCCTTCAGATTTGTGCACAGTCCAACAGCTGAAGAACAGGCAGTCACCGGCTTTCATCGGCATCGGAACCGCCTTCGATTCGTCGACCTCCGTCTTCAGCTCCATCTTATACTTGGGGTCGACCGCGTTCTGGCGCTGTTCGTGCTTTCGCTGTCCTTCTTTGTTGCTCCCGGGAATCAACCAGAGGCAGCCGTTTTCCTCATCGGTGTCGTCCAGAGCCGTCAGGCAGGAAATGGCATTGTAGGGATCGAGCTCGCCGTAACCGTTGTCCTGGTGCCAGAGAAAGGGCCGGGTGTTCCCTTTCATCTTGAACGTAAGCTGGCTGGTCGCTCCCTTAATGTTCGCGCCGATGATTTGCTGGGCGACATCGACTAGTGGCCCCGCAAAGTAATAGTCGCGAACGATGGAGGCCTTGTGGTGGATGTTGACAAGCAAAGCGTTTTCCAGCCAGGTTTTGTTCGGATCGAAACCCTCCTTCTCAGCCTCCCAGGCTGCCATGCATTGACGGCGCATTTCCTCTAGTCCAGAAATCGTGAGGATCGGGCCATAGCGGTGATACCCATTCTCGGCATAAGCCTGCAACTGGTCTTCGGTCAACGGTCGATGTTGGAAGAACTGCTTCAATCTTTCGTTTGTCATCATTCGCTAACTCCTGAGCCAACTCCAGCGGAAAACCCGATTCTCCACAGCGAGGTTGCCGTGATGCGCAGCGTCGTGGAGTGCGCCAGTCTTGAGCAAGCCTGCTTGCTGGTGCCGCCCGCGTTGGTAGTGAAGCACGCCAGTGCTTCACATGGCCGCACTGGCGTGCGGCACTACAAGCGCCTGAGCGTCACACGATTGTCGGCGCAGCAAGTGTACCAACTCCAGTGCTGCGCTGGTTGCAGAAGCCGTAACTCAACACTCACTGCGTCAGCCCATAATCGTGCTCGACTTTCACAACAACCCTGTGCACGTCGTGCGGACCATCCAAGTGGCACCACGGCATATGGCCGCCTCCTGGAAAAAAGACGGCAAACTTTCCCGGCAGCATCTTCAGTTTGGAGAAACTCTTGGGAACTGCGTAGCTTGCCGCGTCGGTCTTTTCGTCGTAGGGCTTGGTGACGGTGAGTTTCTCGACCGGCGCAAACCCCGTCATGGCCTGGCCTGACAGCACGTAGTGCACATCGATGTACTTTCGATGGGCTTCAAACTCGGACTTTTCCGGCGGATTGGAAGGGGACTTGTCCACCAAAGCATAGGCCTTTGCGTCGATGACGTGCTTGCCGGCTGCCAGCGTCTTCAAATCAGTCCTCTGCAGAAACCGAAAAGCCACCTCCAATCGCCGAAGCTGCGGGTGTGACTGCCACGACTTCAAGTCGTCGAAGACGAGTCGCGAATCTGCGGCTTCGGTCAATGCGCCTGCCCAAAGCGGTTCGAGCCCTCTGGTGGACAAGCAAAGGCCAACAGAAGCCAGGCGGCCAAAGAACTGACGACGGTTAGGAGCTTCTGAAACGAAGCTAGGTTGCTGAATCATCGATCGATTCTCCTTTTCAGAATTGGAGGGTTACCTTAGGTCATTGACTATAGCCGGAACCGAACCGCCAAAAAGGGACCGACAAGACGCGAAGAGCGCCAAGAAGGGTCGTGGGTTCGACTGCAGCCAAAAGCAAGTCACAAGCGTGTCTCGGGAAATTGCACACTTCTTGCTTTCCCCTAGAAGATTCTCCCGCCGCCATGGCGGTCTTTGCGTCATGTCGGTTTGTTTCTGCCTAAAACAGTTTGCCTATGCGTGCGCTGCTGCCAGTCCGGCGTCGTATTCCACCAGAATCTCCATGTTCTTGAGCACCGGGTTTTCGGACATCTGAGGATTCAACTTTCGCACATCGATCTCGACAGCATTGTCGCCCAGGCGCAACAGCTCTTCAGGGACCGGATAGGTCACCCATGTGTCGTTGTTCATGATGAACACCGCCCGAGTTTGGCGGGTTTGGCGTCGCAGAACACTTCCATTGATGCTTACGTCCAGCTCGTCGGGCGGCGTGTAGTTGGCAATTTTCAGCCGTAAGGTGACTTGTGGCGTCGCACCTTGCCGGCGGGCTTTCTCCAGGTCATCAGCGAAGCCGAATCCCACTCGATGTTTTCCCGGTGCCAGCTGTACGGGCAAGACAATGTCTCCGATCGCCCGATAGTCGCGGGCTGCCTTGCCGGCGTTGCCCTCGAGACCCGCTTCGTGCGGCACAGACTCCAGCACGTAGCGCTTGTTCTTGAACTCGAAGCTCTGGATCTCTCGAATTTCGTGCAGCACGCGATAGTAGTCAGGGTGAGCTTCGGAAAACCAGATCGTGTTTTGTCTCTCCGCCTGGGGCGGTGTCTTGGCGTTGTGCCCAAACAACAGGTGCCCATAGTTAAACAGATTCACACCGTGCGCGCCTCGCTGATACATCAGCATTGCCCAAGCTCGCGTTTCCTCCGTCGTCCGCCAATGATTGATGCTTGGATAGATCCAACAATTCTTGCCGGCGATCAGCTCTAACCAGGGCTTCAGATCCAGGCTCACGGTGATGTAGCCGCAACCCGGCGTAATGGCGTCGACCAGCCCTTCTTTCACCCACGTCACAACGTCCAAACCTCGATCGTAGCAGGCTTGAATCTTAGGAATGACCCGTACGTGAAAATACAGCTTCCGTCCGCGTTGCTGTCCGGTACGGTCAAGGATGGCTTTGATCTGGCGCATCAGTCCAGTCATCAAGGCGGCGTTCTCCGCCTTGCCGTATTCCTTGAAATAGCGCGGATCGCGATCGAAATCCAGCGAGATGCCGTCGTTGTCCCAGCGCGTGATAAATTCCTCGATAATGGCCAGCTTGTGATCGCGAACCTCCTTGTGCGCGAAGTCGAACATACCCCAGGTGAAGGAGTCGATCCCCTTCTTGAGCTCCGGAGGCAGCCCTTTGAACCCGGTCTCCCAGTTGATGGGATATTTGCCATAACCAAGCAGCAGATGAGGATTCTGCTTCTTGAAGCGGCTCACTTCGTATCTGAAGAACTGGTCGTGCGGATCGTTCATCCGCACAATCGGGATGACTTTCAACCCCAACCGATGGCCGTACTCGACCGCCAGCTTGGGAGGATTGGCATCGGCTTCGATCAGCCTCTTGGTATTCTCTCGGTAGCGCCAGACCCAGGCATCGCCTAACTGGTCGAAGTGGTCCATCAACAGCTCACCGCTCTTCAGCTCGCAGACATAGCCATCGCTGGAGCAGAGATTGTAGAGCAGGGTGTCTACCTGAGTGCTCATCAGCGGTCGAATGCACTCTTCGACCCAACGCTCCTTGGTCAGCGGATAGTCGGCGCAAGGCATGTCGTTCCACTCCGCTTCCCAGATCAGCCGGAAAGGCGGCTGGCTGCGGCCTTTGCCGTCGGTCGGCGCGCCAGCGCTAGTCAAACTGCTGGCCTGAAGCGCCGATGTCGCCCCCACCGCTCCTAGCGAAGCTTTCAGGAAGTCTCTTCGGTCATTCTTCATGGCGATCCGCTCCTCTCCCATTTCTTATTCGTGATCCCTCTCCCGGACGTCTTGGAACAAGTTCCAAGCGTGGAGCGATGAGCACAGCTCTTGCCCTGTGAGAAGCTTTGTTCATCGCTGACGTTCGTCTACCTGGCGGCAATGATTCAAGTCGACCAGCTCTGAAACGCGGTTCAAGAGTTCGTTCAGATTCGCGTCGACCATGGTTTTTTCGGTGAGTAGAAAACAAATGGCAGGATGCTTCAGTTGAGGCAGCGGAAAGGATATCAGCTCATCATTCGCAGCGCATCAACTAGTGACGATAAAGATTCAAATCCCTGTTACTGTCCGAAAGCGGCAGAAGACTGCCGCAGTCCAAGACTGCTTCGCAACCGTCCCAGGCGCGCGCTCTTGGAGTGCGGCGTTCAGGTCGACCAGGCTGCGGGAGAGGCGTTAGTCACGCCTCCGTCCTAGACAAAACCGTGCGTGCGAACCTTATACCTCATACAAAACCCCGACCACGAACTGAACCAAAGGTTCGTCAGAGCTGAACTGGTGGTCGACGGTCAGAATTCGCCCGTTCTTGAGCTGAACCGTCTCGGGATAGCCGATGTGCCACCAACCCCTCTCCGCTGATGGCGGAGCGACACCTCCCTCCCTGACGACAAACTCGTTGGCAATGTCCCAGTGCAGACCGTCGTCGGAGATGCATCCTCTGACTCCCCAAGGCGGTCTCCGGTACCCATAGGTGCACAACATTCGTCCGTCGCGGAGCAGTGTTAGATCTGCCGGATAACCCCAAAGATTCGTCGGCTCGGGCCTGCTCCACGATTCGCCGTTGTTCTTCGAGTAAGTGAACCAAAGATGCTCATGCCTCTGCCGTGGCGCGTGGGAGGTCCGCATCATGCAAACCAGGATCCCATCCCGAGTTCGGCCAAGGGCTGGCTCGTCGAACGAGATAATTCCGGCAGGATCGTAGGCAATGGTCGCGTAGTGTTCCCAATCAAGGCCTTTGTTGTCCGACCTGAGCAGAGCGGACCTGCCCGGTTCAGGTTCAGGCTTCCAATAGCGCGAGACCATCTGGCCGAGCACCGCCATCAGCAGAGTGCCGTTAGGCAACTCGACGACGCCGTCAATGGGTTGTGCGTGTCTGAGCGGTGTGGCATTCGCCTTGTAGGGGGTACCCCACGTGTAGCCGTTGTCGGTTGAGCGTATGAGCCACGTCCCTTCGACCTCTCGAAGCAGGCCGAGGTTCTCCGACTGAGGTCCTAAGTCCTCCAGGATTCCCTTCCGTTCGACGAAGCTGGTGCGCAGGAAGTTGACGAGCAACGTCCCGTCGGAAAGCTGTGTGATTGAAGGTATGTCGGCGCCGAAGTAATCGGTTTGCGGGCAGACGGTGAGCCGTGTGGATGGGTCCCAGGTTTCGCCGCTGTCCTTCGAGCGAATGAGCTTGATGGTGTCGAAGTCCTCGTGTTTTCTTCCGCGCGTTTCGTTGTAGAGGACGATGACATCGCCATTCTTGAGCTGCGTGGCGCCGATATGCGCATGGTAGTGATCACGGTCAATCGAGATGGTCACCTTTTGGGCATTCTTGATCTTCATCTGCTCTCCTTGAGTAGCCGGGGCCACTGATCCTAAGAGAGTGTTTAAAAAGGCGCGCTTTGGTTCGTAGTCCCGCCCTTAGGCGGAAGGAAATGCTGTGGTTCCGGCTAAAGCCGGGACTACAAACGTAGCTGACTCCTTGAACCACGCCTTTCTAAACACCCTCTAACGGCTTCCGGACGTCGTCTTCGGCTGCGCAACGCGGCCTATGGCCAAGCAAATCAAACTGAGTAGCGTGCGCATTCGAGAGCGAAAGTGGCTTCTGGTTCCACGTCAAGCGCGTCTCTGGATTCACCCTCGCAGACAGCCT
>Ga0194131_10009748_pt1 | contig 12014 bp, 9 predicted proteins | sample TA2KigO120mmetaG_FD_148631 | JGI IMG/M metagenome (GOLD analysis project Ga0194131, IMG submission 148631) | Freshwater microbial communities from Lake Tanganyika, Tanzania - TA2015053 Kigoma Offshore 120m | ecosystem: Environmental > Aquatic > Freshwater > Lake | place: Tanzania: Lake... | reverse complement strand
GGCGGGCGCGGGTGTCGAGGCGCCGCCGGGCGTCGCCGTGGCGATGCCGGCAACGGCCCCCGCCAGGCTGACCGGCGGCGGCTCCGCTTCGCCGCGGAGGAGGAGGTACCAGGCCCCGGCCAGCACGAGGGCGGCGACGGCGAGCACGGCGCCGGCGATGGCGAGGCGGGATCGGGTCAGGGTCAAGATCGGTCCTCTCGAATCGGGCGTGGGGAGGGCAAGGCCATCGATGGTGACACTCGGGAGATATGAGAGTAGGGAGTATTCTCCCGCGTGGGCGCCGCCCCGGGCGCGCCGCCCGGATCGTCCCGAGTGCGCGCCGGGCCGGACGACAGGAGCGACCGATGGCAACCACGCAGCCGGCGTACCCGGTCCAGTTCGAGGTCGACTACCCCGGCGAGGTCGACCGGCTCCCGAACGCCTTCCGGATCATCTGGGCGATCCCGATCGTGATCGTCGTGATCGTCGGCTTCTACGGCGCCGGCTTCGTGGTGTTCGGTCCGCTACTGATGATCCTCTTCCGCCGGAAGTACCCGCGCTGGTGGTTCGACTGGAACCTCGAGCGGATGCGCTTCGGCGCCCGCGTGGCCTCGTACCTGCTCCTCGTCGCCCAGCGCTACCCCGCGACCGACGATGCCCAGGCCGTCCACCTCGACATCCCGTACCCCGACGCCGAGCGGGCGCTCAACCGCTGGCTGCCGCTCGTGAAGTGGCTGCTCGCGATCCCGCACTACATCGCGCTGATCGTGCTCTGGATCGCGCTCATCATCACCGCCGTGATCGCCTGGGTGTACGTCATCGTGAACGGCCGCGTCCCGCGCTGGTACTTCGACTTCGCGGTCGGCGTGCTGCGCTGGGGGAACCGGGTGATGGCGTACGCGGGGCTGCTCGCGACCGACCGCTACCCGCCGTTCCGTCTCGCCGCCTGACGCCGCGCGGCCGGCCGGCTCCACGAGCGCGTGGAAGAGCTCCTCCTCCTGCGCGAAGTGGAGCCGCAGCACCGGGTGCAGCCCGTAGAGGACGCGCCGGAGGTCGGCCGCGCTGTCCGGCGGCGGCCCCTCGGGTCCGGCCTCGTCGATCAGGCCGTCGAGTACGCGGGCGAGGTGGAAGATCTCCTGGTGCGTGCGGCTCATCGCCGCGAGCGGGTCGTCGCCGGGGAGCGCGCGCCCCCGGCCGGCGACGTGGAGCGGCGACTTGCCGACGCCGTCAACGAGACCGTCACGGCCGGCGGCAACCTCGTGATCCCGGCGTTCGCGGTGGGACGCGCGCAGGACGTGCTCTTCCGGCTCAACCGTCTCGTGCGGGCCGCGCGCGTCCCGCGGCTGCTCACGTTCGTCGACAGCCCGATGGCGACGTCGGTGACGCAGCTGTACCGCCGGCACACCGACGATCTGGCGCCGGCACTTGCCGAGGCGTTCGGGCGAGGCGAGTCGCCGTTCGACGCGCCCGGGCTCACCTTCGTGCGCGCGGTGGAGCAGTCGAAGGCGCTCAACCAGCTCCGCGGCAGCGCGGTGATCAGCGCGGGGGCGGGGATGTGCAACGGGGGTCGTATCAAGCACCACCTCGTCGCGAACATCGAGCGCGCGGAGAGCACGGTGCTGTTCGTCGGCTACCAGGCGCGCGGGACGCTCGGGCGGCAGATCGTGGACGGCGTCGATCCCGTGCGCATCCTCGGCGAGCCGCGCGCCGTGCGCGCGCGCATCGAGCGGATCGAGGAGTTCTCGGCGCACGGGGACCGCGAGGCGCTCGTGGCGTGGGTGAGGGACGCGCCGGCGCGCCCGCGGCGCGCGCACGTCGTGCACGGGGAGCCCGGGGCGGCCGAGGCGCTCGTCGGCGCGCTCGCGGAGATCGGTGTCGACGCCGAGGCGGCGCGGTAAAGTGAACGGGTGCCGATCGGATGAGCGGAGGGGACGCTTGACGCTCGGGCGGGTGCTCACCAGGCGCGCGGCGCTCGCGGTGAGCGCGGGCGCGCTCGCCGCGATGTTCGCGCTCTCGGCGTGGGCGTGGGGCGAGGTCGATGACGAGCCGATCCCGGTGCACTGGGGCGCCTCGGGTGAGGTCGACGGGTACGGCGGACGCTTCGAGGGGCTGCTGCTGCTCCCGTTCGTGACGGCCGGGGTGATCGCGCTGCTCGCGGTGGTGCCGTACATCGAGCCACGCCGTGCGCATCTCGCGCGTTCGGAGCGCGCGTACGCGACGGTGTGGCTCGCGCTCGTCGCATGGATGGCGGCGCTGCACGTGGTGATCGTGGCGTCGGCGCTCGGCGGCGAGATCGAGATGCCCGTGTTCATGGGCGTGGGGCCCGGGCTGCTGTTCCTCACGATCGGGGCGGTGCTCGGGCGAGTCGAGTCGAACTTCATGTTCGGAGTGCGGACGCCATGGACGCTCTCGAGCGAGCGCTCGTGGCGGCAGACGCACCGGCTCGCGGGCCGGCTCTTCGTCGCGGCCGGGGTGGCGACGCTGCTCGCGGGGCTCGCGACGCTCGCGGGGGCGCCGGCGTGGGTGCCGGTGGTCGCGCTCGTCGTGGGCGCGACGGGCGCGGCGATTTGGTCGGTGGCGCACTCGTACGTCGTCTGGCGCGCGGACCCGGAGCGCAATCGGTTCGGCGGTGGGTGACGCGGAGGCCCGGCGGGCGTGCCGGCCCCCCACTCGCACCCGCCGGTCCTGCGTGCGCCCACGCCTCAGCACGCCGGCGCCGCCAGCCGCGCCTCGGCGTCGGCGACGATCGTGGCGACGATCTCGGCCGCCGGGCGGACCTCGCGGACCTCGCCCACGCCCTGCCCCGCGTACAGCGCCATCGCCTCGATCGCGCCGGTCGTTGCCCGGCCGGGTGCCGGCGCGGCGAACCGCGGCACCGACCTGCTCTCGCCGCCGACGACCATCGTCCCCGCCACGTCGCTCGCCAGCGCCTCCGCCGCGCGCAGCGCGGAGGCGAGCACGCGGTGCGGCTCGGGCCCGGGCGGCCAGAGCACCGAGAAGCGGTCCGTGCGCACGGTCTCGTCGCTCCCCACCGAGGTGTGGGTGATGGAGGCGGACCGCTCGAACCAGCGCCGGCTCGCGACCGGCGACGACCCCGCGTGGTCCCCCGATGGCCGCGAGGTGCGGCACTCCATGATCGTGCACGACCGCGCGCAGCCCACGCCGGCGATCGCGGCGGTGAGCCCGGACGGGGGCCCGCAGCGCACGGTGCTCACGGTGCGTTCCTGCCGCGCGTTGCCGTTCTCCTGGTCGGCGCGCGCGCGCTGACGTCGAGGCGCAGGTGCGACGCCGCGCGACCCGCGCGTAGGATGCGCGCGCGAAGGAGGGCCACGCCGATGCCGCGTCTCCCGAACATGACGAGCCGCGAGGACGTCCCGGAGGCCGCGCGCGCCGCGTTCGACGCCGTCGCGGGCAACCGGCAGGGAACGGTCTCGGGGCCGTACGGCGTGCTGCTGCACTCCCCGGAGCTCGCCGTGGCCGGCGCCGCGCTCAGCAACTACACCCGCTGGCACTCGCACCTCACTCCCGCGCAGCGGGAGATCGCGATCCTGACGACCGCGCGGCACTTCGACGCGGCCGTGATGTGGGCGGGGCACGTGCGCCTCGGCCGCGAGGCCGGAGTGCGCGAGGAGGCGATCGAGGCGATCGCGCACCGCCGCGAGGCGTCGGCGCTCGCCCCCGAGGAGGCGGAGATCGTGCGTTACGTGCGCGAGCTCTGGGAGCGCAACCGCGTGGCGGAGCCGACCTACCGCGCGCTGCGCGCGCGGCTCGGCGACCGCGGCATCGTCGACCTCACCGGGCTCGTCGGCTACTACGCCTTCGTCGCGGCGACGCTGAACGCGTTCGAGATCGACCCGCCCGCCGACGCGCCGCGACTTCCGGGCTAGCAGCGCCCGACCAGGGCGGCGACCGTCGTCGCCGCGAGGCGATGGCGGCGAGGCGGTGACCGGGCATTCGCAGCGCGCGCGGTGGTCGGGCGGCGCACCTCGAGCGCGTGCGCGCTCACGGTCGACGTGTGGACCGCAGCGTTACGGTCGGTGGGTTGTCACCCGCCGCTAGACGACGCCGCGTTCTCGCAGCGAGGCCTACGGTCGGCGGGTGGTGACCCGCCGCTAGACGACGCCGCGTTCTCGCAGCGACGCGACCTCGGAGGCGGCGAGACCGAGCTCCGCAAGCACCTCGTCCGTATGCTCGCCCGGCTCTGGTGGCGGACGTCGCAGCACCGCGGGCTGCGGGGTGCGCTCGAGGTGCACGGGCTGCCCCACGACCTCGAGCCGCCCGAGCGCGGCGTGCTCGACCGGCGTCGCGATCCCGAGGTGGCGCACCTGCGGATCGGAGAGCGTCTCGTCGACAAAGTAGATCGGCCCGCACGGCACGCCCGCGGCGTTGAGCCGCTCGACCCACTCTGCGCTCGGGCGCGTGCTCGTGTACGCCTCGAGCGCCGCGTTCAGCTCGTCGCGGTGCTTGAGGCGGCTGCCGCCGCTGCGGAAGCGCTCGTCCCCGAGCAGCTCCGGTGAGCCGAGCGCGCCGCAGAGCCGGCGGAACATCTCGTTCCCCGAGGCGGCGATGTTGATGTGGCCGTCGGCGGTCGCGAAGACGCCCGTCGGGATCGCGGTCGGGTGGTTGTTGCCGGCCTGCGGCGGGCGCTCCCTGCCGATCAGCCAGCGCGCGGCCTGGAAATCGAGCATCGCGATCTGCGCCTCGAGCAGCGAGGTGTGCACCCACTGCCCCTCGCCGGAGCGCTCGCGCTCGAACAGCGCGAGCAGGATCCCCTGCGCGAGGAACATCCCGGCGGTGAGGTCGGCGATCGGGATGCCGACGCGCACCGGGCCCTGCCCGGGGAGGCCGGTGATGGACATCAGCCCGCCCATCCCCTGCGCGATCTGGTCGACGCCGGGGCGGTCGGCGTAGGGGCCGCTCTGCCCGAAGCCGGAGATGCTCCCGTAGACGATGCGCGGGTTGCGCGCGCGCACTGCCTCGTAGTCGATGCCGAGGCGGTGCTTCACGCCCGGGCGGTAGTTCTCGACGACGACGTCGGCGCGCTCGGCGAGGCGGAGGAAGATCTCGCGGCCGTCGGCGCTCTTGAGGTCGATGGTCATCGAGCGCTTGTTGCGGTGCAGGTTGAGCATGTCGGGGCTGTGCCGCGCGCCGAGGAGGCTCTGCGCGTCGCGGTCGGGGCCGGCCGGCTCCTCGACCTGGACGACGTCGGCGCCCCAGTCGGCGAGCTGGCGGACGGCGGTGGGCCCTGCGCGGGCGCGGGTCAGATCGATCACGCGCGTACCGTCGAGGGGGAGCCTGGTCATCGCGGCGACCTCCCGCAGGACCCCGTGGGCGGAAGGAACGTAGCACCGGCGGCTCGACCGGGGCGGCGCCGGCCGGCCGTGCTCGTGTCCGGCGGACGGGCCGGGTCGATTGCGGGTCGAGATCTTCGGGCCTCGGGGGATCCACGATGTTGCGGGGCGCCGCACGTGCGTGATACTCACCCTCACTCTTCTGAAGCCAGCTCTGGCGTGCGGGGTGTCACTTGGCCAGCGGTCGTGCGCGCCGTCTGCTCGTGCTCCCGAAGTACATCGCCCCACGGCGGCGGCCCGACACCGTGCGTCGCCCCCGGCTGAACCGGCGGATCAGCGAAGCCATCGAGTACGGGCCGGTCGTGGTCTGCGCCCCGGCGGGGTACGGGAAGTCGACGCTGGCGGTCGACTGGCTGGACGAGGTCGGGCGGCCGTTCGCATGGCTCTCGCTCGATGAGCTGGATCGCGATCCGCGGGTGCTGGTCGGCGACATCGTTGGCGCGTTGAGCGCGGTGAAGCGTGTGGGGGACGAGCGCCACCCACTGACCGAGCTGCGTGTAGCTCCGGCCGCGGGTCCTCTCGCACTCGCGGGGCAGCTCGTCGCAGCGATCGATGACTCACTGACATCGGAGTCACTCTTCATCATCGACGATGCCCACATCGTCGATGACTCGCCGTCTGCCATCCTTCTGGACCACCTCATCAACCAACATCCCGCGCGATTGCGGCTGATCGTGATGACGCGCTCCTGGAGAACGCTCCCGTCGGCTGCGCGTACGGTGGGGTCCCGCCGTGCTGCGGCGCTGTTAGAGGCCGACCTTGCGTTCGACGGTGCTGAAGCCCACGCACTGCTCCGCTCTGTAGGTCCGTGCACGGAACCTGCAGCAGATGCGACCTTGGCGCGCGCCGGGGGGTGGGCGGCTGCGCTCGTGTTACTCGGTGGGCATGCCAGCGAGGAACATGGCTCCGAGCCGTCCACCCCATCCGACTTCGTACTCGCCGACTTCATCGATCGCGAAGTGCTAGAGGCGCTCGATCACGAGGATCGCGAGCTGCTGGAGGCATGCTCGGTGCTGAGGACGTTTGACACCGAAATGGTCCTGAGCGTCGCGGGCCTCGACGTGGCTGCGCGCCTTCACGACCTCGCGGCGGGGACACAACTGATCGCCGCCGCGGGCGAGGGCTGGTATCGGGTGCACGCACTCCTGGCCGAGGGGGTGACTCGGACCGCTCGCGAACGTGACTGTGAAAGACTCGCGGCGTTGCAGCGAACCGCCGCGGGGGTCCTTGAGTTGCGAGGTATGGAGCGGGAGGCGATTGAGCTCCTCATTTCCGCCGGCGACCTCGTGCGCGCTAGCGACCTCGTGCAACGGGTCGCAGGCGAAGTCACGCGCCGCGGAGAGTGGCACACACTGCTTCGATGGACGTCAGGACTTCCGCTGAGCGATTGGAAGATCGCGAGTCTCCTCGCAGATGCGCAGAGCAGGCTGATGGACGGGGCGTCTGCAGTCGAAACCCTTCGGCGCTTCAACGCCTCATCTCTCAGGCCGGAGGAGCGGGCGCGACTCGAACTGATACGAAGCAGCTCGCTTCGACGTATGAGCCGCTTCCCCGAGGCACGCGAGAGTCTGCGACTCGCGCTGACCTTCGCTTCCGCGCTCGAGCCAATGGACGAGTCACTGATTGGTGAGATCGAGCTTGAGCAAGGGACGCTGCTCGGCATGAACGGGTTCCTTGCCGAGGCGACCGCGGCTCTTAGGAGCGCGTCCAGTCGATTCGACCGCCTCGGGCTGATCGAGGGTGCCCTTCAGGCTAGAACCACGCTCGCGCACGTCATCACAAGTGAGTCACCCGCGCGAGCCCTCAGCGAGTACCGCCGTGTCCGACACGAACTGCTGGCCTACGGAAACGCGTTCGCCGCGAACAGCGCGAGAGTCAACATCGGATGGTGCGAGGTTCTGCTCGGAGACACCGTCGCCGCGGTCGCAACCCTTCGCGAAGCCCATCGAGAGGCGATCGAGCTTTGGAACACCCACAGTCAGTCAACCTCGCTCGAGAACCTCGCGTTTCTCGCGCACATCGATGCCGCGCTCGATCAAGCGGACACCCTCTATGCGGAGGCGTTGGCGTTAGCTGAGCGCAGCAGTGAGCCGAACGCCGTCGTGAACGCCACGATCGGGATGGCCATGGTTTGTCGCGAGACCGGCGACTGGGCTCGAGCGCTCGCGTTGCTGACCCCGCGGCTGGAGAGCACAACTGGGGCGGACGCGAGCCTGCACACGCTCGCTCTCCGAATCGGTGTGGCGGCCGTCTACATGACGATGGGCCGCCCCGCAGATGCCGTGGAGATCCTCGAGTCAGAGCGCGTCCGCGTTGCCATCCCTGCAAGGCGCGAGCGCATGTTGACGCATCTTGTCTTGGCGCAGGCCTACTTCCGGCTCCGGAAGCGGAAGCGTGCCCTCGGACACCTCAGCGAGTTGCAGGCGCTCGTGTCGCAGCTTCGATATGACGGCCACCTGGTGCCGGAAGCCCGCATGTGCCGCGACGTCCTCGAGTACGCGGCCAGCCGCCACCCCGAGGGCGCGTACTTTCGCGACCTGCTCGACCGCGCCCGCGGCGGCGGCAAGCGTGCCCCGCGCGGCGTCGCCGACGCCGCCGCCGCGCTCGTGGCCAGCGCGCTCGGGGCCCCGCGCGTCGTCGTCGAGGGGCGCGAGATCACCACCTTCGAGTGGCGCAGCGACCGCGCGCGCGAGATGTTCTTCCTGCTCCTGCACGCGGGACGCCCGCTGCGCAAGGAGCAGATCGTGCTCGCGCTGTGGCCCGAGATCGCGCCGGAGCGGGTGAACAGCGCCTTCCACTCCAACATGTACCGCATGCGGCAGGCGATCGGGCGCGACCGCATGGTCTCGACGCGCACGGGCTACGCGCTCGCGGAGGGCGCGGCGGTGGACTACGACGTGCGCCGCTTCACCGAGCGCCTGCGCCTGGCGGCCGGCGCAGGGGCGGAGGAGGAGCGTCGGGGACACCTCGAGGCGGCGGTCGCGGGCTACGGCGGGCCGTTCCTCGACGGCTGCGAGAGCGAGTGGGCGACGCCCGTGCGCGAGGAGCTCGCGCAGCAGCAGCAGGGCGCGCTGCTCTCGCTCGCGGAGCTCGCGCTCGGTCGCGGCGACGCCGGGGAGGCGCTGGCGCTCGCCGAGCGGGTGCTCGCGCTCGACCCGCTGCACGAGCCGGCGGTGCGGGTGCAGATGCGCGCGCACGACGCCGCCGGCAACCACGCGCTCGCCGCGAGCGCCTATCGACGCTACGCGCAGGCGCTGGAGAGCGAGCTCGGGGAGCGCCCGCCGGCCGCCCTGCAGGCGCTGCACCGCCGCATGCTCGCCGCCGCCGGCGGCTGAGGCCGCGGCCCGACGCCCACGCGTCGTGCGCGCCGGAACGAACGCCCGCCACCAGCGGGTGGAGACCCGCGGCTCGCCACGGTCGCACGTTTGCCGTGCGGCGCTGAGGTCCGCGGCGTGGCCATCGGGGTTGCGGGCTCACGCCCCGCGGCCCGATCGCGCCGCCCTACTCCTCGCCCACCTCCAGCGCCTCGAGCTCGTCGGGGCGCGGGGCGGTGCAGGCGGTGCACCGGCATCGGGCGCATCTCCCACATGTTCGTGCGCTCGGCGGCGTTGAGCAGCACCGGCATGAAGTCCTCCCCGGTCACGAGCCCCAGCCCACCCGCGGCGACCGAGCGCTCGTCGAACGCGCGCACGCTGTCCACGTGCAGGTTGCCGCCCCGGATCGCGAGCGGCGACGGCTCCCCACCGTGCCGGTCGTTGAAGCGCCCGCGCGGCCATCCCGCCCACGTCGAAGGCGTCGCGTGATCGATGGTGAGCACGGTGACCAGCTCCGGGTCGGCCGCGAGGTGCTCCCAGTACCAGACCATCCCGCGGTCGAACCCCTCGATCGCGTCGCGCGTGCCGTGAGGGTCCTGGCGGTGCGAGATCGGGTCGGGGTACCACACGTGCAGGTGCATGAACTCGCAGCCCGACGCGAGCAGCGCAGCCGCCCGCGCGAGGCGCGCGGCAGGCTGCGCTCCGGCCCCTCGTCCGGCACCTGCTCGACCTCGAACGCGAGCGCCTGCACGAGCCCCGTGACCACCTCCTCGTCGGGGAGGCTCCCCGCGCGCATCCCCCAGCGCTCGGCGAACGGCTCGAGCGCCAGCCGCGGCCCCGCCCACTTCGTGACGAGCGCATTCACCGGCGTCCCCACGCCCGCGTTCGCGGGGTGGGCCCCCGCTCCGCCAAACGGACCCACACGGGCGTGAGGGCACCGAGAGCCGGCTCAGCCGGCTGACGCTGGCCGCTCGCCACGGAGCCGCGCGCTACCGCCGGCGGCGCGCGATGTAGTGCGGGCTCGTCCCGAAGAGCGTCTCCGCCGCTTCCATCAGCGTCTCGGAGAGCGTCGGGTGCGCGTGAATCGTCAGCCGCAGGTCGTCGGCGCGCGCGCCGAGCTCGATCGCGAGCGTCGCCTCGGCGATCAGCTCGCCGGCGTTCACGCCCGCGATGCCGGCGCCGAGTACGCGCTGCGTCCCCGGCTCGAGCACGAGCTTCGTGAGCCCGTCGTTGCGCTCGAAGGTCGTCGCCCGCCCGCTCGCAGCCCAAGGGAACCTCGCCACCTCGACGTCGATGCGGCGCTCGCGCGCGTCGTTCTCGGTGAGGCCGCACCACGCGAGTTCCGGGTCGGTGAAGACGACCGCGGGGATCGCTGCGGGGTCGAACGCCGAGGGCTCGCCGGCGATCGCCTCGACCGCCGAGCGCCCCTCGTGCGTCGCCTTGTGCGCGAGCATCGGCTCCCCCGCGACGTCGCCGATCGCGAAGATCGAGGGCTCGGCGGTGCGCCGCTGCGCGTCGGTCCGGATGAAGCCGCGGTCGTCGATCTGCACCTTCGTCTGCTCGAGGCCGAGGTCGCCGGAATTCGGCCGCCGCCCCACGGCGACGAGCACCGCGTCGTACGAGCGCGTCTCGGCGATGGTGGCGCCGGCGAGCGCGGCCTTCACCTCGCCGCCCGTGTCCTCGAGCCCGGTGACGGTGGTGTTGAGCAGCACCTCGAGGAACTGCCCGTCGAGCCGCTTGCGCAGCACGTCGACGAGGTCGCGGTCGGCGCCGGGGAGGAGGCCGGCGGTCATCTCGACGACCGTGACCTCGGAGCCGAGCGCGGCGTAGACGCTCCCCATCTCGAGCCCGATGTATCCGCCGCCGATCACGAGCAGCCGCTGCGGGATCTCGCGCAGCTCCAGCGCGGCGGTGGAGTCCCAGATGCGCGGAGATTCCACGCGTAGCGGGCCCGGGATCGCGGGCGAGGACCCGGTGGCGACGATCGCGTAGTCGAAGACGACCTCGCTGAGCTCGCCGTCGTTGGCCACGCGGATCGTGTGCTCGTCGACGAAGCGGCCGCGGCCGCGCACGAAGCGCACCTTGCGCGCGCGGCTGATCGTGCCGAGCCCGCTCGTGAGCTTCGCGACGACGCGGCGCTTCCAGTCGCGCAACTGGTCGAGGTCGACGTAGGGGGTGCCGAACTGCAGCCCCATCTCGCCGGCCTCCTCCACCTCGTACATCAGCCGCGCGACGTGGAGCAGCGCCTTCGAGGGGATGCAGCCGCGGTAGAGGCAGACGCCGCCGGGGTTCTCCTCGGCGTCGACGAGCGTCACGTCCATGCCCATCTCGGCGGCGAGGAAGGCGGCGGGGTAGCCGCCGGGCCCCGCGCCGAGCACGGCGACCTGGATGCGTTGCTCGGGTCCGCCCGGCGAGGTCACCGGCTCACCCTTCCAGCGCGAGCATCAGCGGGTTGTCCACGGCCTCGACGATCCAGCTCATGAAGCGCGCGCCGTCGGCGCCGTCGATCACGCGGTGGTCGAACGTGATCGAGAGCGGCATGCGCAGCCTCGGCTTCCACTCGCCGCCGGTCCACACGGGGACGCGCTCGGCGCGGCCGAGGCCGAGCACCGCGACCTCGGGGAAGTTGATGATCGGCGAGAAGTGGCCGGTGCCGAGGCTCCCGAGGTTGGTGACGGTGAAGGTGGCGCCACGCATCTCCTCGAGCGTGAGCGTGTTGGTGCGGGCGCGCTCGGCGATCTGGTTGAGCTCGATCGAGAGCTCGATGATGTTCTTGTCGTCGACCCTACGGATCACCGGCACGACGAGCCCGCGCTCGGTGTCGACCGCGACGCCGATGTCGTAGTAGCGCTTGAGGATCAACTCGTTCGACTCGAGATCGAGGCTCGCGTTGAACGTCGGGTGCGCCTTGAGGGCGGCCGCGGCGATCTTGATCATGACGACGCTGATCGTGAGGTTGCCGCCGGCCTGGCGGGCGCGGTCCTTGTACTGCTGGCGCATCTCCTCGAGCTCGGTGATGTCGGCCCAGTGCTGCAGGGTGACGTGGGGGATGTGGCTCCACGAGGTCGCCATGTTGCGCGCGACGGTGCGGCGCAGGCGGGTGAGCGGGTCGCGGTCGACGGGGCCCCATTGAGAGAAGTCGGGGAGCGGCGCCGGAGCCGGGATGGCGGCGGCGGCCGTGCGGAACGCGGGCTCGGCGGCGGCGGCCGGCGCGGGGCGGCTGCGGGCGTGGCGCTTGACGTCCTCCTCGGTGATGCGGCCGCCGGGGCCCGTGCCGGCGACCTCGGCGATGCTCACGCCCACCTCGCGCGCGAAGCGGCGCACGGAGGGGGCGGCGAAGATCGGCCGGTCGCCGGGGCGCGTCGTGGGC
>Ga0194131_10009743_pt1 | contig 12015 bp, 6 predicted proteins | sample TA2KigO120mmetaG_FD_148631 | JGI IMG/M metagenome (GOLD analysis project Ga0194131, IMG submission 148631) | Freshwater microbial communities from Lake Tanganyika, Tanzania - TA2015053 Kigoma Offshore 120m | ecosystem: Environmental > Aquatic > Freshwater > Lake | place: Tanzania: Lake... | reverse complement strand
GAGGGACATCAGGTCGTAAAGACTCTCGAAGAGAACCGCGGCATCCGCGAAAAAATGAAGTCGATCGTTTCTCACCCAACTGAGTTTCTGAAACTCGACATCGGTAACGGTCTTGAATTTGATGCCTGGATGCTCAAGCCCAGGGACTTCGATGCGTCGAAGACGTACCCGCTTTTCATCTACGTTTACGGTGAGCCTCATGCACAGACGGTGTTAAACGAATGGGGCACTGCGCAGATTGACTTCCATCGTTTGGTTGCTGAGTTGGGGTACGTCGTCGTGTCGATCGACAACCGCGGCACTCCCGCCCCCAAAGGTGCCGCGTGGCGACGAGCGATCTTCGGAAGCTTGGGACCGCTATCCACCGATGAGCAAGAGGCGGGACTGAAGGCACTTTTGAAAGAATACCCGTTCATCGACGCGAGTCGCGTCGGCATCTGGGGCTGGAGCGGTGGTGGTTCTAACACTCTCAACGCGATGTTTCGCAAGCCGAATTCGTATCACGTTGGAATTGCCGTCGTCCCCAAGCCGCAACCGCACCTCTACAACGCCTGGTTCCAGGAAATCTACATGCGGACTCGCGAAGTCAACGCGGAAGGCTATGAAAAGGCGGCGGCCATCAATTACGCCGAGGGACTGAAAGGCAGACTGCTGATCATGACTGGCTCGGGCGAAACGAACACTCACATCCAAATCATCGAGGGTTTAGTAGACCGGCTGATCGCGTTGGGCAAACCGTTCGACTACATGGTCTATCCCAACCGAGACCACGGCCTGCGCGAGGGAGACGGAACGATGGTGCATGTGAGAATGCACATCCTGAGATATCTGATGCAGAACCTTTCGGCTGGCCCGCGATAAGGGCCGGTTGAGTTGGCGGCATTAACGAGTATGGAGATTACGGCGCAGAGCCTGCGAACCTGGCTGTTAGAGTATGATCCACCACGAGAAACAGAGAGGACAAAGTATGATGCGAACGATAGTTCCAGTGGTGGTAAGTGTCATGTTTGGTGTTGCCTGTAGTGCGGCAGACGGGAAGCCACTCAAAGTGTTCATTCTCGCCGGGCAATCGAACATGCAAGGGCATGTGCCCGTGCGGACGTTTGAATCGATGGCTGATGATCCGAAGACCGCGCCGCTCCTCAAGGACATGCGAGATGCGGACGGAAAGCCTTATGTGTGCCAGAAGGTCTGGATCTCGTCGATTGGTTGTGCTGGCAACGACACGACCGAGCAAACAGGCAAGCTCACAACAGGCTTTGGTGCCAACCGCGAGAACATTGGTCCGGAGTTCACGTTTGGCATTTACATGGAGAAGCTGCTGGGCGAACCCATTCTGATTATCAAAACCTCGTGGGGCGGGAAGGACTTGCATACATGCTTTCGTTCACCCAGCGTCGGGCCGTACGAGTGGGGCGATTACGAGCATCAAGCGAGCAAGAGGCGTGGCGACGACATGGATAAGGAGCGGGCTGAGAAGATCAAAGCCACCGGCGAGTATTACCGTTTGATGATCGAGCATGTGCAGAAGGTGTTGGCGGATATCAAACGCGTCGTCCCTGAATACGACCCAAATCAGGGGTACCAAGTGGCTGGATTCGTCTGGTTCCACGGGTTTAATGACCTGGTCTCCTCGTGGACCTATCCCGATGGCGAGAAGCCCGGTGCTTACGATCTCTACAGCAGACTGCTGGCGGATTTCATTCGGGACGTGCGCAAAGATTTGAACGCGGCGAAGATGCCCTTCGTGATCGGAGTCATGGGACTCAATGGCTTGAATCCACCCAAAAATGAGACAGTGTTTCACATGGCCCAAGCCGCCCCGGCGTCTCTTTCCGAGTTCAGAGGTAATGTAGCGGCGGTGGAGACGACGCCATTTTGGGATGACGATTTGGCTTCGTTGCAACGACGGGATGTATCGCTCTGGAAGAAGCAGGATGCAGCCGCAGCGGAGGCTCAAAAGAAGAATCCAAAGCTGACCGGCGAGGAATTTCAGGCAGCCAAGGATCAGGTCTTGTTCGATAACGACTTCACGCCGGAAGATCTCAAACGTTACCGGAGAGGTGTCGGTGACCTCGGGTATCACTACATGGGCGCCGCCAAGATCCTGGCACCGATCGGTAAGGCTTTCGCCGAGGCGATGGTGGAACTCCAGAAAACCAGGTAGCAGGCATCCTCAAAGGTAAGGCTCAAAGAAATGAATTCGAGATCAAAGAGTTCTCGCCGAAAAGAGATGAGCTTGGGCGACCGCAATTGAAATTCGTACGACCTTGAATCACTGAGATGATGACTGTGAATGTAGATTCGCTGAATGAGAACTTCTGGCTCCGGCTTTTTCCTGCGTCGGATTATCGGATGCCAATGAATGTCTATCGGGGCAATGCCCAAGTGTTTTGGTCGAACTCATCAGACGCTCATAGGGTGTCGGCGGAACGGCGGCGGTGGCTTGATGAGGCACCTCAGCGACACTTGTTGTTTTCGCCGGAAGCGCAGCCGGCAATCGCGGAGGCGGTCGAGTGGTTTTCATCGTTGCTTGGGCAATCGTTTGCGGATGCTCGCGATGTCGCCAGCCGAGTGGAGCCAGATTGGGTGTTGCTCAACGGAGATGTGGAGCGAGGCTTTCCTGTGCTTGGTGGGGCTGTCGTCTTTCCATCGAATTGGGCGCTGAAAGAAAAGTTGCACCGTCCGCTCGCCCAAGTCCATGAACCAGTGCCGGGACTGTCTGCCGCACTCGGTTCGCAAATCACAACGTTTCTCTCGCGGATCGCGCCCGGCTCGGAATGGGAACGGAGCAATTGGGGGCTAAGCGCGGAGCCATTGTTGAATCACCATCCGGCTCTGCACCCCGCGCGGCTGCACGCTGGCGTGACGCTCGACACAACTTGGCTGCGGCTTGAGCGACAGTTTCTCACGCGGTTGCCGCACACGCAGACGATCCTCTTTGGCATTCGGGTGACGAATCATCGACTCGACGAATTGCTCTGCGAGCATCCGGTACTCATCGATCGAATCGCCCACGCGATTCGATCGATGCCCGACGCCATGACCGTGTATAAGAACGTGTCGACTGCATGCGACATACTCATCCATCAACTCGCCACGACTGCCTGAGCCGAAAGAAGTCAAATGTTTCCCGCCTCTCTTGGTCGAAGAGTGGGAGACCCGGGAGAAACCAAAAACAGTAACCTTCAAAATCCTGAACTCGTAAATGAATTCAGGACACTACTCGACCACTCCACAACTTCTGGCGGCAGCCGACCCTGAAAGCGGACGTGCGTAAGTCCAAATTGTTCCTCAACCGAATTGCCAAAATGAAACAGCTCCTCGCTCTCACGCTCGTTTTGATTTCCTCGCTGGCTTACTCAGAGGACAAAGGTGAGCAAACTCAGCAGCCTGACTTCACGAAGGGGGATGTCATCCCCAAGAACGCGATGCACGATTGGAACCTCGGTGCAACCGGGATGCGCGGGTGGATGTATTGCGACAAGTTGGTGACGAGCGTGGCTCGGCAGATTTCCGTCACGAAAGTCGAAGCGAACTCGCCGGCGGATGGTGTTATCGCTGTTGGTGATTTGATTCTGGGTGTCGGCGGTAAGGAGTTTTCGGTCGATCCCCGCACGGAGTTGGGGCAGGCGCTGACGGCGGCTGAAACGGAGGCGGGTGGTGGCAAGCTCGTGCTGACTCGGTGGCGCGCGGGCAAGACCGACGAAGTCACGTTGAAGCTGCCGGTGCTCGGGAGTTACTCGGCGACAGCTCCGTTTGATTGCCCGAAGTCGAAACGCATTCTTGAGCACAGCAGCAAGTCGCTCGCGGCCCGTATGGCGGCACCGAACTATGGCAATCGCATTGATTCGATCCCGCGGTCGCTGAACGCGCTGGGGCTGCTCGCGGTCGGAGATGCCGGGCATCTGCCGCTCCTCAAGCAGGAAGCTCAATGGGCCGCTGATTACTCGACCGACGGCTACAAGACTTGGCAGTACGGCTATGTGATGACATTCCTCGCGGAGTACATTGCGGCGACGGGCGATACGTCCGTCCTGCCGGGACTGAGGCGGCTCGCGCTGGAGTCCGCGGAAGGTCAGAGCGCGGTTGGCTCTTGGGGGCATAGCTTCGCGAAGCCCGACGGACGTCTGGGCGGCTATGGCATGATGAACTCGCCGGGCGTGCCGCTGACGATCTCGCTGGTGCTGTCGCGTGAGGCCGGTGTGCGTGATCCGAAGATTGATCTCGCCATCGAACGCAGCGCCCGCTTGCTGCGCTTCTACATCGGCAAAGGAGCCGTGCCTTACGGCGATCATCATCCGTGGATCGAGAACCATGAGGACAACGGCAAGTGTGGCATGGCGTCGGTCCTGTTTCATCTGCTGGACGAGCCGAAGGGGACCGAGTTCTTTTCGCGCATGAGCCTCGCGTCGCATGGTGCTGAGCGAGATACCGGACACACCGGCAATTTCTTCAACATGGTCTGGGCGATGCCCGGCGTCGCGCATGCCGGTCCCCACGCGACGGGCGCGTGGATGCAGGAGTTTGGAGCGTGGTATTTCGACTTCGCTCGACGTTGGGACGGCAGCTTCGTGCATCAAGGCCCGCCGGAACCTGGCCACGACAGCTATGCCGGATGGGATTGCTCGGGGGCGTATCTCCTGGCTTATGCGATTCCGCTGAAGAAGCTCTATCTCACGGGCAAGAAGTCGGCCGCGATCCCACAATTTGATCGAGCCGCTGCCAATGCGGTCGTCGCGGACGGTCGCGGGTGGAACAACCGAGATCGCAACAGCTTCTACGATGGGCTGAGCGACGAGCAATTGCTTGAGCGTCTGCGCAACTGGTCGCCCGTCGTGCGCGAGCGTGCTGCGATGGCCTGGGGACGACGCAAGACAGCGACCGCAACTCCGTTGATCGAGATGCTTGCCGCGCCGGGTCTCGAAGCGCGGTACGGAGCCTGTCAAGGATTGATCTTCCTGCGCGGTCGCGCGGCTCCGGCTGTCGATGCCCTTCAAAGCACATTGAATGCGCCCGACCTGTGGCTGCGCATCAAAGCCGCTGAAGCACTCGCGGCCATCGGTGCGTCGGCCAGGAACACGGTGCCGCGATTACTCGAAATGCTGGCTCAGGCGGATGAGAAGAACGACCCGCGCGGCATGCAGCAGCGGTATCTTTCGTTCGCCTTGTTCGATCGCGGAGGCATGTTGGGCCGCTCGCTGGACGGCGTGGACCGTCCCTCGCTCTACAAGGCGGTGCGGGCCGGGCTCAAGAATCAAGACGGGCGCGCTCGAGGCAGCTTCAGCTCGGTCTATCGCCATCTCTCGCTCGACGAAATCGAACCGCTGCTACCGGCGATCCATGAGGCCATCGTTCAGCCCGCCCCCAGCGGCGAGATGTTCGCCGACGAAATCCGAGTCGAAGGACTCCGCGTCCTGGCTCAGCATCACGTCGAAGACGGGATGAGCGCTCTGGTGAAATACACCCGCGATCAAAATCCGTGGAGCAGCGAGAACCGCACTCCGGAGATCATGAAGATACTCATCACGTACGGCAGTCACGGCAAGGCCATCATTCCCGATCTGGAGCGGATCGCCAATTACTTTGAGAAGGAAGAAAAAGATTTTCCGAAGAACCTCGGACTGCGAAAGGCGAATTCCGTCCGAGACACCATCAAGGCCATCGAATCCAGCACGGACACACCACCGCTTATCAAACTCAAGTTGAAATCCGGGATGGATAGCGTCGAGCGTGAGACTCGCGACATTTCGGGTTGGAAGGTCCACATCGCTAAAAAGTTGCTGGAGACCGAGGCTGCCGACACGGCGCGCGCGCTGGCCGGGCTGAAGAAGATGCTGGATGAGATTGTGCGCGTCGTGCCCGCGCCCGCCGTGGCTGAGTTGAAGAAAGTGCCGCTCTACTTTTCCACCGCCTATCAACCCGGTCGAAGTGGAGCCGAGTTCCATCCGGGCGTCGAGTGGCTACGTGAGAACGGTCGAGACCCCGTGATGGTGCGCGGAGTCGAGTTCTCAGGCGTACATGATTTCGAGGCCGAGATGCGACGGATGCCGAATTTCGCCCTGCATGAACTGGCTCACGCCTTTCACCACCGCGTGCTGCCAGACGGCTTCGACAACGCGGAAATCAAGGCCGCTTATGAGCGAGCCAAGAGCAGTGGTAGCTACGAGCGTGTCGAGCGCACACGCGGCGACGGAAAGCCCAACACGCGCGAACGCGCCTACGCCATCACCAATGCGATGGAATACTTCGCGGAGACCACGGAGGCTTACTTCGTACGCAATGATTTTTTTCCATTCAACAACGACGAACTCCTGAAGCACGACCCTGAGATGCACGCCTTGCTCGGAAAACTTTGGGGCGTGACCGTCGCCCAGCCGTTACCCGAAAGCACTCAGTGGCTGACTTATCCCGGCGGAAATGGTCCGGGCAAAGGTAAGCACATCGTGCTCATCGCGGCCGAGCAGGAATATCGCAGCGAGCAGTCCATGCCGATGATGGCGAAGGTTCTCAGCACACATCACGGCTTTAATTGCACCGTCCTCTTTGGCGTCAATGAACGAGGCGAAGTGGACCCGACGCTGCCGGTTTATCCCGAAAAGGGAAAGGAGGCCGAGTTCAAAGAGCATCACATCCCCGGACTTAAACCCCTGGCGTCAGCAGACCTCGTCATCTTCTTCACTCGACTGCTGACCCTGCCGCAATCCGAGCTGGAGCAAATCGTGAAGTATGTCGACTCGGGCAAACCAATCATCGCTCTGCGCACCGCAAATCACGGCTTTCGCGTCCCGCTGCCGTACAAGATCGAGGGCAAACAAGTGCGCTGGGGCGAAGACATCCTCGGCGGCACCTTCCTCAATCACCACGGACGCTGGCACGCCGACTCGACGCGCGGCTTTTTCGACAAAGATCAAACGCAGCACCCGATCCTTACGGGAGTCACGGATATTTGGGGTGACTCCGACGTCTATCGCACCTACAAAGAGGGCACGAGCTTGCCGCCAGGTTGCACCCCGCTCGTCTGGGGTCAGCCGCTGATGGGCCGCAAGCCCGATGACCCGCCGAATGAAAAGCTCGAGCCGCTCCCGGTCGCCTGGGTGAAGCCGTGGCAGACCAGCAGTGGCAAAACTGCGCGGGTTTTCCACTCCACAATGGGCAGTGGCACCGACTTGAAGAATCCTGGCCTGCGCCGCCTCGTGATCAACGCCGTCTATTGGGGAATCGGGATGGAGTCCTCCATCTCTGCCACCAGCAGCGTGGAGATCGTTGGCAGCTACCAGCCCCTCGAAAGCGGATTCAACTACGACCAACTTGGCCTCAAACCGCGCCCGGTATCCTTCTACCGCTAAACCATATTTTTTACGAAAACAAAAGACGAAGTGTCATTCACAATTGAAACGACGATGAAGAAAATCTGTCTTTTGATCGGGATTGTGACTGCCAACTCAATGGCTGCTGCAGGCGATCCGGCTCTGCCGGGGCATCATCCGCTGACGAAGGCACAAGCCGGAAGCGTGTTGATCTCGGAGTTGCGATGCGCTGCGTGTCATGCCGGCCTGGAACGCGGGCCCGTTCCTGAGAAAGCAGCTCCCGATTTGGCGGATGTCGGGTCGCGGATCTCGCCGGATTACTTGCAACGTTTCATCACGTCTCCAACTGCGGCTCATCCGGGAACGACGATGCCAGATCTGTTGGCAGCGCGACCGGAGGTCGAACGACGGTCGGTCGCGGAATCGCTCACTCACTTTTTGATCGCGCAGTCGAAGAGTGCATTTCAACCAGAGACAGCGGAGCCAATCGATCGTCAACTCGGCAAGGAGTTATTTCATTCAATCGGCTGTGTCGCATGTCACGGCCCGAAGGAAGCACTCGACGCGCCGTCGAAACCCAAACGCAACGACGAAGAGGACGACGAGGAAGATCCGGTGCTCGCCGCAAGGAACAAAGTCAAACCCATCGCTGTACCACTTGGGCATGTCGCGGCAAAGTACAGCATGAATTCACTCAGCGAGTTCCTGTTTCAGCCGCTAAAAGTCCGCAGTTCTGGACGCATGCCCGACATGAAACTGACTCCCACTGAGTCGCTCGCGATCGCTGGTTATCTCGTCGGCGAGCAAGCTCAGCCGGCGAAGGCTCTCATTCCAGATGCCGCGATGGTCGAGCGAGGCAAGCAGCATTTTCAGTCGCTCAACTGTGCGGCTTGTCACGCGCTGCTCGAGATGAAAGCGGCTCCGTTGGCTAGCTCGTTGAAGGCTGCAGAGATCAATCGCGGATGCTTGTCGAAGACGAGTGATCGCAGTCCGCGTTTTGATCTCGACGACAATCAGGCTCAAGCGATCGTTGCCACGCTTCAAGAAACGCCGCGGGCGGAAAACGACAAAGACTCGGACAAGCTCGCCGTTGCAAAGACGATGACGGCCTATCGCTGCGTCGCGTGTCATGTTCGAGACGAATTCGGCGGGGTGCATGACGCTCATAACCCCTTCTTCGCGGGCAGCGAGTTAAAGCTCGGCGACGACGGTCGCATCCCGCCCCCGCTCACGTTGGTCGGAGCCAAGCTGCAACCCGCTTGGATGAAGAAGGTGCTCTTCGATGGCGAAAGCGTTCGACATTACATGATGACGAGGATGCCTCAGCATGGCACGGCCAACCTGCAACATCTCCCCACGCTCTTCGCTCGGGTCGATGTTTTGGAAGGAAAGGAGATGAAGATCCCGAATCCCGAAAATCGCAACGAACGAGAGCGCGATCGTGAAAAACTCCTGCGAGCGGCGGGGCGCGAGCTGCTTGGCGACAAGGGCGTGAATTGCGTCGCTTGTCACAACTTCAATGGCAAGGCGGCGCATACGAATCAGGGCATCGACCTGCTGACGAGCTACGAACGACTTCAGCCCATCTGGTTCAACAATTATTTGCGAAATCCGGGAGCGTTTCGTCCTCGAACCGTCATGCCGACGGCGTGGCCTGATGGCCGTGCTGTCTTCAGGACGATTCTCGATGGCGACACCGATCAGCAAATCGAAGCGATCTGGTACTACCTCTCGCTCGGCACATCTGCCGCCGATCCGTCCGGCATTCGAGCCGTTAGCACGAAACTGGAAGTTGGGGATCAAGCCAACATTCATCGCGGTCGCAGTCGAGTCGCAGGCTATCGCGGCATCGCGGTCGGCCTGCCGGAGAAGCTCAGCTACGCCTTCAACGCCGAGACCGGCACGCTATCCGCCATCTGGCAGGGTGACTTCATCAGCGTGAATTGGAGCGGTCAGGGTTCCGGCGATTTCAACCCGGCCAGCGAGCCGACCACGTTGGCTCAAGATGTTTCTTTCGTCGCGCTGGAGGATGAAAATGCCCCGTGGCCGCTGCTGCCAGTGATGACCAAAGAGGCTCCCGCGAATCCCAATCCGCTCTACCCGAAGAATGTCGGCTATCAATTTAACGGCTATTTTCTCGACAACTCATCTATACCGACGTTCCAGTACCGCAGCGGCACGATCGAGATTGAAGATCGGTCGGTCGCTAGCGGCCAAGATGACCAACGACAACTCAAGCGAGTCCTGCAATTCGACTCGCCAACTCAGCAGACCGTTTGGTTCCGAGCACTCGTTGGCGACATCAAAGGCGAATCCGAGCGGGTCTTCCGCAACGGTCGCCTGCGTCTGACGATCCCCGCCACCGAAACTAAACAGCGGTCGCTGTCTGGCGACCCCAAGCAAACCGAGCTGCTGCTGCGGCTGCAACTACCTCAAGGAAAAACAACGTTGGAGTTCGTGTATGAACCGCTCAAGAAGTAGCGATCATAGCGGCCGTGTCGCTCCGCGACCAGACGGCGAGTTGCGGAGCAAATCGCCCATGTGCTTGCTCATCCTCATCACGCTCTTCGCGGTCAATTCGCTGCACGCCGAAGAAGTCGGCGAACGTTGGGGCACAGAGGAACGCGAACGGGAGTTTTATCCGATCGTCAACATCTCGTTGCCTAAGGACACCGTCATCGAAGCCGGAGCGTTTACGGTCCTGCCGGATAGGCGAGTGGCCGTCGGGACGCGGCACGGCGAGATCTTTTTGATCGACGGCGTTGACGCCCCGAAGCCGACTCCGACGTTTCATCGCTTTGCGTCGGGCCTCGATGAAATCTTCGGACTTGCCTGGAAGGACGATGCGTTTCGAGTAACACAAAGTTGCGAACTGACGCGAGTTAACGACTCGAACGGCGATGGCGTCGCGGATCGGTTTGAGACCATTTCCGATGCGTGGGGCTACGCGAACTACCACGAGTACGCGTTCGGTTCGAAGCTCGATACGAACGGCAATCAGTTCATCGCGCTCGGTCTCTCGGCGTCATACTACTCACATGCGTTGAATCGCGGCTTCGTCATGAAGGTTGCGCCGGATGGAAAGACGACCGCCTTCGCGAGTGGCCTGCGTAGCCCCGGCGGCATCGGATTCGATGAGCATGGCTCGCTCTTCTACATCGAAAGTCAGGGACCGTGGAACTGCTCTTGCAGCTTGAAGGCCGTGTCGCCGCAGAGCTTTCACGGGCACCCGGCGAGCTTTCATTGGTATCAGTATTCGCCCGAGCTGGGAGTAGTGCCCGAGATGCCGAACTCTGGCAATCGCATCGCGACCGAGAAGAATCGCGTCAAACAACTGACGCCGTACGCGGTGATTTTTCCCTACATCCGAATGGGCCGGTCGATTACCGGATTCAATGTGGATCGCACGCAGGGCAAGTTCGGACCATTCGAGAATCAGTTGTTCCTCGGCGACTACACCCAGTCGATCCTGATGCGAGCGACGACCGAGAAGGTGAACGGTGTCTGGCAAGGAGCCTGCTACCCTTTCCGAGAGGGCCTTTCGACCGGGATCCTCAATGTGGAATTCACGCCCAACGGCAATCTGCTCTGCGGCGGCACGAACCGAGGCTGGCCGGTGCGCGGCATCAAGCCATTCGCTCTTGAGCGACTCGAATGGAGCGGCAAGATGCCGTTCGAGATCAATCGCATCACGATCGAACCGGATGGCTTCACGGTCACCTTTACGAAACCGGTCGAACCAACGACGGGCCGGTCGCCGACATCGTATGCAATCTCTGCCTTCACGCATCCTTATCATGCTGGTTACGGCGGACCAGAGATCGAACAGCACAAGCCAGACGTCAAATCGGTTTCACTCTCCGAAGATGGCCTCTCGGCACGAATCATTCTCGACAAGCTGCGGCAGGGATTCGTCTACGAACTTGACCTCGTGCAATTGCGTTCGCGAAACATGGACGAACTCCTGCACCGCAATGCCTTCTACACGGTGAATGAAATTCCCTCTCGATAACAGCGTCCTCACGGTCTTGGATCGGAAACGATCACTCATTGCGCTCACACTTAACGGTGCAGTAAGGAACAAGATTCACGAAATCTGCCGCTTACGTCGTCGCAGTGATTCAATGGAAGTCCGGCTGTGGACGAGTGACATGGCAACATCCCCAATTCCGCACTCAATAAACAGTCATCCGACTTTCGTGCCCTTCTCTTCCCGCAGCCGATTCAAAACCTGCGTCACCCGTGCCCGGCTCACGCCGAGATAACGGGCGAGTGCCGCCCGACTTTCGAATTTGCCGGAGTTGAGCAGTGACTGGTAATAACGAGCAAGTCGGAGAGGATCGGAAGCCGTCTTTTTCGTCCCAATTTGGATTGCATAAACTGGCTGCGGGGCGTGCCAAGCGTAAAACATGATGATCGGCACTCGACGTACCCTGTTGATAGAAAAGGCGCCTAGCTCCATGAATCCCCGGTTCGGGCTGAGACCGGCTCGGGGAGCTTTTATACCGAATTGGCGATTCGTTGCCGAATCGGTTAACAATCAGCCGGTTTCCCGTCTCGGGAGATCGGCTTTTTTCTTTCAGCACTCAAGAGGAACCTCGAGATGCCTGCGCCTGACTTCCGCGAGAAGCTTCTGGCCTGCATTGGAGGTGGCTGGCCGAAACCGGGGCCGCTCAACGTGCGGCATCGCGAGACGATGCAAAAG
>Ga0194131_10009741_pt1 | contig 12017 bp, 6 predicted proteins | sample TA2KigO120mmetaG_FD_148631 | JGI IMG/M metagenome (GOLD analysis project Ga0194131, IMG submission 148631) | Freshwater microbial communities from Lake Tanganyika, Tanzania - TA2015053 Kigoma Offshore 120m | ecosystem: Environmental > Aquatic > Freshwater > Lake | place: Tanzania: Lake... | reverse complement strand
GATCGCCGGCGGCGGCGCGGCGGCGGAGACCCGCGCGGGCGTGGCGGCCAAGACCGGCAGCGGCAAGGGCGGCATCAGGCTGAAGGGAATCGGGCGCTTCGACGCGCCGACCTACGTCACCGGCGCCCCCGGCGAGAAGGGCGTGTTCGTGGTCGAGCAGGCCGGCCGCGTCCAGAGGGTGCGCAAGGGCGAGCGCAAGACGTTCCTCGACATCCGGGGCAGCGTCCTGCCCGGGGACGAGCAGGGCCTGCTCTCGATCGCCTTCGCCCCCGACTACCGCCAGAGCGGCTTGCTCTACGCCTTCTACGTCACCAACGGCGGCGACCTGGCGATCGAGGAGTACCGGCGCGCGAGCGCCTCTCGCGCCGACCCCGGCAGCGCCCGCCGCGTGCTGACGGTGGCGCATCCGGGCGAGCCGAACCACAACGGCGGCCAGCTTCAGTTCGGGCCCCACCACCTGCTCTACATCGGCACCGGGGACGGCGGCGGGGCCGGTGACGCTCCCGACAACGCCCAGAACACCTCCAGCCTGCTGGGGAAGATGCTGCGGATCAACCCGCGGCCCGGCGCCGGCGAGCCCTACAGCTCACCGGGCTCGAACCCGTTCGTCGGCGAGCCGGGACGGGACGAGATCTACGCGGTCGGGCTGCGCAACCCCTACCGGTTCTCCTTCGACAGGCGTTCCGCGGGTGGTCCCTACATCGCCATCGGTGACGTCGGCCAGAGCAGCTTCGAGGAGATCGACTACGAGAGGGTGGAGGGCGCCCGCGGCGCCAACTTCGGCTGGAACGACTTCGAGGCCTTCTCCCCCTTCGGGGGCGCCCACGCCCCGGCCCCGAACCGCCACGACCGGCCGATCAAGGCCTACCCGCTCGGCGGCGGGCGCTGCGCGGTGATCGGCGGCTACGTCAGCTCGTCTGCGAAGCTCGCGAGCATCCGCGGGCGCCTCGTCTACGGCGACTTCTGCGACGGCGTCATCCGCAGCCTGGTGCCGAAGCTCGCCGGGGCGCGCAAGGACCGGCGCCTCGGGGTGGAGCTGCCGATGCTGAGCTCGTTCGGGCAGGGGCCTGGCGGCTCTCTGTACGCGACCTCGCTCGGCGGCCGCGTGGTCAAGCTCGTCGGCAAGCGCTAGGCCCCGCCATCTTCACGCGCCGGCAGATCGAGACGGTGCTCGCCGGGCTGCTGGCCGCAGTCGCCGCGATCATCGGCCTCGGCAACCGCGACGAGCAGCCGCTCGGGCCCAAGTTCCTGACCCTGGAGAAGGTCGGAAGGTTCCGCGAGCCGGTGCACCTGGCGCAGCCGCCCGGCAGCGAGCTGCTGTTCGTGGTCGAGAAGCCGGGGCGGGTGCTGGTGCTGAAGGACGGCAAGGTCCAGAGGCTCCCCTACCTGGACCTGCGCCGCGCGGTCAAGGACAGCGGCAAGGGCGGCGAGCAGGGCCTGCTCTCGATCGCCTTTCCGCCCGACTACCAGGACAGCGGGCTCTCCTACGTCGCCTACACCGACCGCCGCAACGCGATGCGGATCGTCGAGTACGCCCACCGGCCCGGCGACGAGCTGCGCGCGAACAAGGGCAGCGCGCGCGAGATCCTGCGGATTCCCCAGCCGACCACCAAGCACCACGGAGGGATGATCGTGTTCGGCCCCGACAAGTACCTCTACATCGGCGCCGGCGACGGCGGCCCCTCCGGCGATCCCGCCAACAACGCCCAGAACAAGCGCCTGCTGCTGGGCAAGCTGCTGCGAATCGACCCGCGCACCCAGCCCGTCGCCCCCGCGCGGCCCTCCAAGCGCGGCGCCGGGCGCCCGGTGGAATACACGGTGCCCCGCGACAACCCCTTCGTCGGCAGGCCGGGCAGGGACGAGATCTACGCCTACGGGCTGCGCAACCCGTGGCGCTTCAGCTTCGACCGCGCGACCGGCAGCCTCGCGATCGGCGACGGCGGAGACGCGCGCTACGAGGAGATCAACTTCCTGCCGGCCCGCAAGGCGCGGGGCGCCAACTTCGGCTGGTCGGGCTGGGAGGGCAACTACCGGCTCAAGCGCGGGATCGTGCCCAGGGACCGCACGGTCCCCCCGGTCCTTGCCTATCCCCACGGGCCCGGGTGCGCGGTAACCGGGGGCTACGTGGTCCGCGATCCCGACCTCTCCCGCATCGCCGGCCGCGAGATCGTCGGCCGCTTTGTCTTTGGCGACTTCTGCACCGGCCGACTCTTCGCCCTTCGCATCACCCCCAAGGGCCCCGGCAGGGAGCGCAGCTTCCGCTTCCGCATCTCCGCCCTCACCTCGTTTGCCGAGGACCGCTCCGGGCGGATCTACATGCTCTCCCAACGCGGCCCGATCTACCGCCTCGAGCCGGCCCGCAAGCGGGTCGGCTAGATGAGTGATTCCACGCTTGCGGCCGGGGGCTCTCGCCCCCGGCCGCGTGCGACGGCCGCCTGACTCTCGTCGGGCCCCGCGGTCGGGCCTACGCGGGAATCTCCTCCTCCTCGTGGGCCTGGAGCACGGCCTCCCCGTCCTCGCCGGTGCGGATGCGAACGGCCTCCTCCACCGGGATGACGAAGATCTTGCCGTCGCCGACGTCGCCCGTGCGGGCGTGCTTGAGGATGGTCTCGACGACCACCCCCTTGTCCTTGTCGTCGACGACGCACTCGAGCTTCATCTTCGGACGTACGTTGACCGTCAGGGTCGAACCGCGATAGTGCTCCACGACCCCCTTCTGGCGGCCCGAGCCCTTGACCTCGCTGATCGACAGGGACGGAAAGCCCTTGTCGAGCAGCTCGGCCCTGATCGGCTCGAACGCCTCGTGGCGGATGAACGCTTCGATCTTCTTCATCTGATTAACCCTCCTACGCCTTGCCGGCGGCCTTCGCGGGCATCGCGACCGGTGTCCCGGCAACGGCCGGGGTGTGGTCGCCGGACGGGTACTCCTCCTGCGGGATGAACGCCTCCGGATAGCCGTACATGCCGTGGCTGGCGATGTCCAGCCCCGCCATCTCGTCCTCTTCGGAGACCCGCAGGCCCACGGTCGCCTTGATCGCGGCGAACGCCGCCAGCGACGTGACCAGCACGAACGCGAAGATCGCCGCCACGCCGACGGCCTGCACGCCCAGCTGACCCAGCGATGCCCCGAGATCGGCATCACCGAAGATGCCGTACCAGACCCCCGGGCTCGCGGCCTCACCCACCAGACGAGCGGATCCGAAGATCCCCACAGCGATCGTGCCCCAGATGCCGGCCAGGCCGTGCGCCGAGAGCGCTCCCACGGGATCGTCCAGGTACTTCTCGAACAGGACTACGCCGTAGACGACGAGGACACCGGCGACCAGGCCGATGATCGGGGCCGCCCAGTACTCGACGTAGCCGCAGCCCGCCGTGATCCCGACGAGGCCCGCGATCGCGCCGTTGCCGGCCATGCCGACATCGAGCGTGCGGGTCATCATCCAGATCGCAAGCGAGGCACCGAGCACGCCACCGGCGGCTCCGAGCTGCGTGTTCAGCGCCACCTCGGCGAAGAACACGTCGTCGGTGGCCAGCGCGGAGCCGGCGTTGAACCCGAACCAGCCGATCCAGAGGATCATCACCCCGAGGCCGACCAGCGGCATCGAGTGACCGGGAATCGCCCTGGGCTTGCCATCGGGGCCGTACTTGCCCCGTCGAGCGCCCAAAAGCAGCAGGGCCGCGAAGGCCGCGGTCGCACCCGTCAGGTGAACCACCGAGGAGCCCGCGAAGTCGAGCACCTCCTTGCCGCCGATGTCGTCGAGCAGACCGATCCCCGACCAGACGGAGTGGGCCACGATCGGGTAGATCAGCGCCCCGAAGACGACCGCGAACAGCGCGTAGGCGCTGAACTTGATCCGCTCCAGGGTGGTTCCCCAGACGATCGCCAGGGAAACGGCTGCGAAGGCGAGCCCGAAGAGCATGCCCATCGCGTCCGCCCCGGCCACGTTGAAGGCGTCCGCCCCCTCCCCGATCGTCTGATCGAAGCGGAAGAAGAAGCCGCTGGTACCGATGATCTCGTTACCCGAGGCGGAGTTGATGCCATAGCCGATCGCCCACCAGGCGATCGTGATCACGGCCAGGTTGACGAGGATCTTGGCGACGCCGGTGCCGACGTTCTTCTGTCTCGAGAAACCGATCTCGAGCAGCAGGAAGCCTGCCTGCATCAAGAACACCAGGGCGCAGGCGACCATGATCCAGAGGTTGTCCAGCTCTAGGTCGAGGGCCGCAGGATCGATCGCCTCCTCCTGGCCGAACGCCATCCCCGGCAACACCAGGGATACGGCGAGAGCCAGCAGGGCGATCAGGCCCAACCGCTTAGTCATCGTCTGAGAGTCCCTCCTTGCCCGTCCAGGCATCCACCCGGGCGGTCGCGTGATACGGAACGCGGCCACGGTAGGGGCGGCCCGAGCGATTGCCTTTGGACGGCTGTCGGAAGATCGCCCCCTAACCCCCTACCGGCGGTCGAAACCGCCTGCAAGCACGCAGGCGGGAAGCCATGCGAGGCACGCACCCGGTTGCGCAACCCGGACTGGCCAGTCAGCCAGGAGCTAGAGTCCAGCGTCACGAACCAGGCAGTGGCGGTCGAGGCGAGAGGAGCCGGCATGGCGATCAGGACGCGGACGGATGCAAACGGGGCGAGCGGCGAGAACGGGGCGACCTTCGAGGTGCGCAAGCCCGCCGACGGATCCGTGCTGACGACGCTGCCCGTGGACGGCCCGGAGCGGGTCGCCGAGGTGGTCGCGCGCGTGCGCTCGAACCAGCCCGCCTGGGAGGCGCTGGGCAACAGGGGCCGCGCCCGGTGGATGTACAGGCTTCGCGACTGGCTGCTCGACCACCAGCAGGAGATCGCCGACACGATGCAGGCCGAGACCGGCAAGGTCCGCGCCGAGGCGATGGGCGAGGCGCCCTACCTCGTCGACCTGATCAACTTCTACGGCAAGAAGGCGGAGCGCTTCATCGGGGAGCAGAAGGTGCCCGCCCACTCGCCGCTGATGAAGACCAAGAAGCTGCGGGTCCAGCACCGCCCCTATCCCGTCGCCGGGGTGATCAGCCCCTGGAACTTCCCGTTGATCCTGGCGCTGGGGGACGCGATCCCGGCGCTGCAGGCCGGCGCCGCGGTCGTGATCAAGCCCTCCGAGTTGACCCCGCTCGGCCTGGGCGAGGTGATCGAGGCCTGGAAGCGCGACATCGGAGGGCCCGACGTCTTCGACATCGTCAACGGCGCCGGCGAGACCGGTGCCGCCCTCGTCGAAGAGGTCGATTTCGTCCAGTTCACGGGCTCGGACCGGACCGCGAGGAAGGTGCTGGCGCGCGCCGCCGAGACGCTGACCCCGGTCAGCGCCGAGCTCGGCGGCAAGGATCCGATGATCGTGCTGCGCAGCGCCGACATGGAGAAGGCGGTCAACGCCGCCGCCTGGGGCTCGTTCGCCAACACGGGCCAGGTCTGCATGTCGGTCGAGCGCCTCTACGTCGAGGAGCCGGTCTACGACGAGTTCGTGCGCCGCTTCACCGACGAGGTGAAGACCCTGAAGCAGGGCGTCGACGGACGCGAGTACGGCATGGACCAGGGCGCGATGACGTTTCCGCCCCAGACGGAGATCGTCGAGTCCCACGTCGCGGACGCCCGTGAGCGCGGGGCCACCGTGCTCACCGGCGGCGAGCGGCTGCAGCGCGAGGGCGGCGACTGGTACCCGCCGACGGTGATCACCGACGTCGACCACTCGATGAAGGTGATGGTCGACGAGAGCTTCGGCCCGGTGGTCGGGGTGATGAAGGTGCGCGACGCCGACGAGGCCGTGCGCCTGGCAAACGACACCCGCTACGGGCTCTCGGGCTACGTCTTCGGCAAGACCGCCGAGGCCGAAGCCGTGGCGCGCAAGCTCGAGGTCGGCGCGGCCTGCGTCAACGACGTGCTCGTCAACTTCCTCGCCTGCGACGTGCCGATGGGCGGCTGGAAGGACTCAGGCATCGGCTTCCGCCACGGTGAGTACGGGATCAAGAAGTTCACTCGGCCCGAGTCGCTGGTGATCACCCGCCTGGGCCAGAAGCGCGAGCCCTTCTACTTCCCCTACACCGAGAAGCGCCGCACCCAGCTCGGCAAGGTCTTCGCCCTCGTCAACGCGAAGGACTGGCGCCGCAAGCTCGGGCGCTCCGGCTGAGGGCCCACCGGCCCGCTCCCCGCTTCGGGCGTGCCCCGGCGCCGCTCTCGCTGCCGTGCGCTAAGTTAGTGCTCGTTCCATCCAGAGCGGTCGAGGGTCCCGGCCCGCTGACGCCGCAGCAACCGGCCAAGATCCCAGGATCGCGGTGAGGTGCTACTGCCGGGGTCGATGGAGGTGACGATGTCAGATTGCGAGGTACGAGCATGAGCGACGGGCGGGCTGACTTCATCGCGGCAACCCGGGAGCGCGTGGTCGTCTTCGACGGCGGCATGGGCGCGACCCTGGAGCAGTTCGACCTGACGCCCGACGACTACGGCGGCCTCGAGGGCCGCTGCCACGAGGCCCTGGTCCTGAACCGCCCCGACGTGATCGAGGGCGTCCACGCCTCGATGCTCGACGCCGGCGCCGAGGTGGTCGAGACCGACAGCTTCCAGGGCAGCCGCATCAAACTCGACGAGTGGGGGCTCGGCGAGCACACGCTGGAGATCAACACCAGGGCCGCCGAGATCGCCCGCAAGGCAGCGGGCGAAGACCGCTTCGTCGCCGGCTCGATCGGCCCGACCGGCTTCCTTCCGGCGAGCGATGACCCCACGCTGGGCGAGATCAGCTTCGGCAAGCTGGTCGAGACCTTCGCCGAGCAGGCCCGCGGCCTGGTCGCAGGCGGCGCAGACCTGATCATCATCGAGACCGCGCAGGACATCCTCGAGGTCAAGGCGGCGATCTTCGGCGCCCGCGAGGCCTTCAAGGAGGCCGGGAGGGCCCTCCCGATCCAGTGCAGCGTCTCCCTGCTGCCCCAGGGGGGCAAGATGCTGCTCGGAACGGACATCCAGGCCGTCCTGACCACCCTCGCCGCGCTGGACGTGCAGGTGATCGGGCTCAACTGCTCCACAGGGCCCGAGGACATGCGCGACGCGATCCGCTATCTGGGCGAGAGCTCGCCGCTGCCCGTGCACTGCATCCCCAACGCGGGCCTGCCGCTGCAGGGGCCCGACGGCGAGACGATCTTCCCCGAGCAGCCCGAGCCGCTGGCGGAAACGCTGGGCGAGTTCGTCGAGCGCCACGGCGTCGGCATCGTCGGCGGCTGCTGCGGAACCACGCCCGACCACATCAGGGCGATCGCCGAGCGCGTCGCCGGCAGCGTGCCCGATGCCCGCCCCGGGCCCGGCCCCCCGGAGGTCTCCTCGATGATGACCTCCACCCCCTTGGTGCAGGAGCCGCGCCCGACCCTGGTCGGCGAGCGCGTCAACTCGCAGGGCTCGCGCAAGGCGAAGGAGCTGCTGTTGGCCGACGACTACGACGGTCTGGTCCAGGTCGCCGAGGACCAGGTGACGGGCGGCGCCCACGTGCTCGACCTTTGCGTCGCGCTGACCGAGCGCTCCGACGAGGCCGAGCAGATGAGCAGGGTCGCCGAGCGGGTCTCGCTGACGCAGCCGGCGCCGATCCAGGTGGACTCGACCGAGCCCGACGTGATCGAGGCCGCCCTCGAGCGCATCCCCGGGCGGGCGATCATCAACTCGGTCAACCTCGAGGCGGGCCCGGACAAGCTCAACCGCGTCGCCCCGCTGGCCAAGGCCCACGGCGCCGCCCTGATCGCGCTCACGATCGACGAGGTCGGGATGGCCAAGACCGGCGAGCGCAAGCTCGAGATCGCCAAGCGGATCCGCGACCTCTGCGTCAACGAGCACGGCCTCGACCCCGAGGCGCTGATCTTCGACGCGCTCACCTTCACGCTGACCACCGGCGACGAGGAGTGGCGCCCGTCGGCGGTCGAGACGATCGAGGGCATCCGGAGGATCAAGGCCGAGATCCCCGGCGTGAAGACGTCCCTGGGCGTCTCGAACGTGTCCTTCGGCGTCTCGCCGAAGGCGCGCGCGGTCCTCAACTCCGTCTTCCTGCACCACTGCGTGGAGGCGGGGCTGGACCTGGCGATGGTCAACCCGAACCACATCACCCCCTACTTCGAGATCGACGAGGCCGAGCGCGAGCTCACCGACGACCTCGTCTTCAACCGCGCCGACGACGCGCTCGAGAAGTTCATCGCCCACTTCGAGTCCCAGGGGGACGAGGCCGAGGAGGCCAAGGGCGACCCCACGGAGGGCATGGAGCCCGAGCAGGCCCTGCACTGGCAGATCCTGCACCGCCGCAAGGACGGGGTCGAGGACTGGATCGACCGCTCCGTCGAGAAGATCGGAGCCGTCCCCACCCTCAACACCGTGCTGCTGCCGGCGATGAAGGAGGTCGGCGACAAGTTCGGCGCCGGCGAGCTGATCCTGCCCTTCGTGCTGCAGTCGGCCGAGGTGATGAAGCGCGCCGTCGCCCAGCTCGAGAACTACCTCGAGAGGCTGGAGGGCCACACCAAGGGCAAGGTCGTGATCGCGACCGTGTTCGGCGACGTGCACGACATCGGCAAGTCGCTGGTCAACACGATCCTCACCAACAACGGCTACACGGTGGTCGACCTCGGCAAGCAGGTCCCGATCGAGACGATCATCAGCTCGGCGGTCGAGGAGGAGGCGGACGCGATCGGGCTCTCCGCCCTGCTCGTCTCGACCTCGAAGCAGATGCCGGCCTGCGTGCAGGAGCTGCACGAGCGCGGGCTCGAGTTCCCGGTGCTGATCGGCGGCGCCGCGATCAACCGCGACTTCGGGAGGCGCATCCTCTACCCGCACGGGAAGGAGGACGACGCGGTTTACGAGCCCGGCGTCTTCTACTGCAAGGACGCCTTCCAGGGGCTCGACACGATGGACGAGCTGATCGACTCCGAGGCGCGCTCGGCGCTGGTCGAGCGCATCCGCGACGAGGCCAGGAAGCTCCGCGAGAAGCCTGAGGTGACCGACGACTCATCGCCGACCACGGACGACAGCGTGCGCTCGGCCGCGCGCACCGACAACGAGATCCCCGAGCCCCCGTTCTGGGGGGCGCGCGAGGTGGACGTGGAATTCGACGACGTCTATCCCTACCTCGACCGCCACGTGCTGTTCAAGCTGCACTGGGGGGGCCGCGGCAAGAAGGGCGAGGAGTGGCGCCGGATCGTCGAGGGCCACGACGGGGACGAGGGCTTCGCCCCGAAGCTCGAGCGGATGTGGCGCGAGGCGACCCGGGGCGACGACGCCTACCTCCACCCCAGGGCGCGCCTCGGCTACTTCCCCTGCGCAGCCGACGGCAACGAGCTCGTCATCTTCGACCCCGAGGATCCTTCGAAGGAGATCGCGCGGCTCGCCTTTCCGCGCCAGCCAAAGCACGACCGCATCTGCCTGGCCGACTTCTATCGGCCGCTGGATCAGACGACGCCGGAGGATCGCGATGTGGTCGCGCTGCAGGGCGTCACCGTCGGCCCCGAGGTGACCGAGCGGATGGAGCGCCTTGAGCGCGAGGGGGAGTTCTCCGAGCAACTCTTCACCCACGGCCTCGGCGTGCAGGCGGCCGAGGGCCTGGCCGAGTGGCTCCACTCCGAGGTCCGCCGCCAGCTCGGCGTCCCCCTTGACCAGGGCCGCCGCTACTCCTGGGGCTACCCGGCCTGCCCCGACCAGTCCGAGCACGAGAAGGTCTGGCGCCTGCTCGACCTGGAGCAGATCGGCATGACCCTCAGCGACGGCTTCGCCGTGATGCCTGAGCAGTCGACGGTGGCGATCATCGCCCACCACCCCCAGGCCGTCTACTTCGGGATGAAGTCAGGCTTCATCCCCGAGGACAGAGCCGCCCCCGACGAGCTCATCGCCGGCACCGAGCGTGGCGGCGAGGTCCCGCCCGACGAGGACCCCTCCGACGGGGCCGTCGAGGCCGAGGGGGAGATGCGCGGCGCCGATGAGGTCCCGGCCGGCTGAGGCCCGGCTCGGCGTCGCCGCCCGGCGCTAGCGTCAGGCGTCGATGGAGCCGATCGTCGAGCACGGGCTGCGCCTGGGCGGGGTCAGGACGAGGGCGCTGGAGCTGGAGGGTGCTGGCCCGCCGCTGATCCTGCTGCACGGCTACGCCGACAGCGCCGACACCTGGCGGTTGCTGCTGGACCGGCTGCGCAGGCAGGGCCGGGCGGCGGTCGCGCTCGACATGCCCGGGTTCGGCGAGGCCGGTCACCTCGAGGCCGGGCGCCCGGTGCTGGAGCAGCTCGACTCCTTCGCCGGCGCGGCGGTCGAGCGCTGGGCGGCCTCCGGCGGCGGCCGGGTCGCGATCGTCGGCAACTCGCTCGGCGGCACGACCGCGATGCGCGCCGCCGAGCGCGACTCCGACGGCCGCATCGCCGGCGTGGCCCCGGTGGCCCCCGCCGGCCTCGGGACGCCGAGCTGGTTCGCCGCGATCCAGGGCGCGCCGCTGGTCAAGGCGATACTGAACTCGCCGGTGCCGGTGCCGGAGGCGACGCTGCAGCGCGCCGTCGCCAGCACCTACCGGGTGCTCGCCTTCGCCAGCCCGCGCCGGGCCGATCCCGGCATGGTCGGGGCGTTCGCCGGCCACATCCGCAGCCGCGAGGATCTGGCGCGCGCGCTCGCGACCGGCAAGCGGCTGCTGCCCGAGATGAAGGCGCCGTTCCGGCTCGAGCGCATCGACTGCCCGCTGCTGGTGATCTGGGGCGAGCGCGACCGCATGGTGGCCGCGTCGGGCGCGGAGTTGATCGCCGCCGCCCTGCCCGAGACCCGCGTCGAGCTGCTACCCCGCTGCGGCCACTGCCCCCAGGTCGAGCAGCCCGACCGCGTCGCGGAGCTGCTCGAGGAGTTCCCGGACTGACCGACCCAGCGCCGAGTGGACGGGGGCATCCGGGCCATGACCCGGACGGCCGTCCATTCGATCGGACGGCGAGCTAGGCGCTGATGGCGTCGCGGGCTTCGCGCTCGCGGAGATGGGGCTGCAGCTGAACGGGCGCGGCGGAGATCGCCCGCAGTCGCATGTCCTTCCAGGTGACGCCCTCGCGGAGCAGGGCCGACAGCCCGAGGCCGACGGCGGTGGCGATCTCGACCGCCTGCAGGATGACGCCGTAGGCGAGCGCGTCGGCGGCGCCGACGCCGAAGCCGCCCGCGAGCACGCTCACCGTGGCGAACTGGAATACGCCGATGTTCGACGGGGTCGCCGGGATCACCGCGGTCACGTTGACCGCGAACAGCACGGCGGCGGCGGCGCCGATGCCGACCTGGTGGTCGAGCCCGAGCGCCGCGAACAGCACCCAGCAGGAGAGCAGCTGCAGCAGCCAGGCGCCGAGCTGGGCGACCGCCGCGACCGTGCCCCTGCGCGGATCCTTGAACACGACCAGGCCGCTGCAAACCTGGCCCAGCGCGCGCCGGGCGGCGGCGGCGGCGCGGGCGATGCGCCCCTCCCCGTTCGTTCGCACCACGAACGGCGCCAGCAGCACGGCGATCAGCAGCACCAGCGGCGCCAGCGAGAACAGGAAGATCCTCTCGGTGCTGTGGTGGAAGAGGTCGGTGGTGTTGACGATGATCACGCCGAGCAGCGCCAGCGCCAGGATGTTGAGCATCGTCTGGCTGACCAGCGTCCCGATCAGGACCGCGAAGGTCTCGCGCATGCGCCCGATGCGCCGTGCCAGCACTGTCGCTCGCGCGGGCTCGCCGAGGCGGGCCGGCAGGGTCGCCGACATCAGCACGCCGATCATCGTCGCCGAGGTGACGTCGCGGCGGCGGACGGTGCGGCCCGGCAGCGCCGCGCGCGCGATCACGACCCAGGATCCCGCGCGGGCGAACATCGCCGCCACCATCAGCGCCAGCGCGATCAGGACCCAGGTCAGGTCCGACCCGATGACGCTCTGGGCGACCTTGTCGACGCCGATCTTGCGCGCGGCCAGGTATGTGAGCCCGAGACCCAGCACTCCGGCGACGCCGAGACCCAGGCGGCGGGCCAGGCGGCGGCGGCCGCTGGTGG
>Ga0194131_10009730_pt1 | contig 12026 bp, 9 predicted proteins | sample TA2KigO120mmetaG_FD_148631 | JGI IMG/M metagenome (GOLD analysis project Ga0194131, IMG submission 148631) | Freshwater microbial communities from Lake Tanganyika, Tanzania - TA2015053 Kigoma Offshore 120m | ecosystem: Environmental > Aquatic > Freshwater > Lake | place: Tanzania: Lake... | reverse complement strand
GGCCGCCCAGCCCTTCGACGCGGCTCAGGGCGGGCAGGCCGCGCAGGCGGCTCCGCCGGCGGGGCCCGTGCGCGAAGCGGACCCGGCGCCGAACACCGAGGTGCTCGGGCCCGGCGAGCGTGCCGGCGGCGATTTCATGGTGGACATCCTGAAGTCGCTCAAGTTCGACTACATCGCGTCGAACCCCGGCTCGAGCTTCCGCGGCATCCACGAGTCGATCATCACCTACGGCAACAACGTGGCACCCGAATTCATCACGTGCTGCCACGAGGAGTCGTCGGTGGCGATGGCGCACGGCTACTTCAAGGCCGAGGGCAAGCCGATGGCGATCCTCTGCCACGGCACCGTCGGCATCCAGCACGCGGCGATGGCGATCTACAACGCCTACTGCGACCGCGTGCCGGTCTACATCATCGCGGGCAATCATCTCGACGCGACGCATCGACGTCCCGGCGTCGAGTGGGCGCACAGCGTGCAGGACGCGGTCGCCATGGTGCGCGACTTCGTGAAATGGGACGACAACCCGGTGTCGCTCGCCCATTTCGCCGAGTCCGCCGTGCGCGCCTACAAGATCGCCATGACCCCGCCCATGATGCCGGTCGCCATCGTCTGCGACGGCGGCCTGCAGGAAGAGCCGGTGTCGGCGGAGGAGCACGCGAAGCTGCGCGTGCCGCGGCTGACGACGACGTCTCCGCCGCAGGGTGATTCGGGCGCGGTCGCCGAAGCCGCGCGCCTGCTGGTGAGCGCGCAGAACCCGGTCATCATCGCGGACCGCCTCGCGCGCACGCCGAACGGGCTGAAGCTCCTCATCGAGCTGGCCGAGACCCTGCAGGCGCCGGTCGTCGATCAGGGCGGGCGCATGAACTTCCCGTCGCGCCACCCGCTCAATCACAGCGACAGCGCGCGCCAGCTCGTCACCAACGCGGACGTCATCCTCGGCCTCGAGCTGTTCGACTTCTGGGGCACGACGAACACGCTGCGCGATTCGCTGCACCGGACGTCGCGCTCGTTCGTGAAGCAGGGCGCGAAGCTGATCAGCATCACCGCGTCGGATCTGTTCACCAAGTCCAACTACCAGGACTTCCAGCGCTACCCCGAAGTCGATCTGGCGATGGCCGCCGACGCGGAGGCCACGCTGCCGGCGCTCATCGAGGCGTGCAAGCGCCTGGTGAACGGCGACCGGCAGCGCGTGTTCGACGAGCGCCGCCGCGCGCTGGCCGACGCGCACACGAAGCTGGTGCGCGCATCGCGCGAGGAGGCGGCCTACGCGTGGGACGCGTCGCCGATCAGCACGGCCCGCCTCTGCGCGGAGCTCTGGGAGCAGATCCGCACCGAGGACTGGTCGCTCGTCTCCGAGAGCGGCAACATGAGCGGCTGGCCGAAGCGGCTCTGGGATTTCACCAGGCACTACCAGCATCTCGGCGACTCGGGCGGCGCCGGCGTCGGCTACGGAGCGCCGGCCGCGGTGGGCGGCGCGCTGGCGAACAAGAAGTACGGGCGCCTCTCGGTGAACATCCAGGGCGACGGCGACCTGCTCTACGCGCCGGGCGTCCTCTGGACGGCCGCGCACCACGAGATCCCGCTGCTCACCCTGATGCACAACAACCGCGCCTACCACCAGGAGACGATGCACCTGCAGCGCATGGCGAACCGGCGTCAGCGCGGCGCGACGCGGTGGAACATCGGCACGACGATCGACAACCCGAACGTGGACTTCGCGAAGATCGCCCAGGGCATGGGCGTGTGGGCCGAGGGCCCGATCGCGAGTCCCAACGAGCTCGGGCCGGCCATCCGCCGCGCGCTCGCGGTGGTCAAGAAGGGCGAGCCGGCGCTCCTCGACGTCGTCACGCAGCCGCGGTGAGACAGGCCATGGATTCCTTGAATCGCAGGGGCGAGGCATGCCTCGCCCGCAACGTGCATCCTTACGGGCGACGCGTGCGTCGCCCCTACATCGTTCTCGCTATGCTGATGGCCGCGACTGTCGGCTCTGTCGCGCAGGCGCCGGCGCCCGCGCCGCCTGCCCAGCCCTCGCCCGCGACCGTCGAGGAAGGCAGGAAGATCTTCGCGAGCTACGGCTGCTACCAGTGCCACGGCTACGAGGGACAGGGCGGCGCGGCGGGTCCGCGCATCGCGCCGCGCCCGCTCCCCTACGCCGGCCTCTCCCGCTACGTCCGCCGTCCGGCGGGCCAGATGCCGCCGTACACGGAGAAGATCCTCGCGGACGCGCACCTGCAGAAGATCTACGCGTACCTGCAGACGCGCCCGGCGCCGAAGCCGGTCGACAGCATCCCGCTGCTAAGTAAGTGAAGACGTGCAGTGAGGACAGCGCTTCGCTGACAGCGGAATAGACATCGCGCAGTACGGGCAGTCGCGCGCGGCGGCGCGGCGGCGCCAGCCCCCCGTTCGGCCTACGGGTGGTAGTGGCAGATGAGGTCTTCCCCGAGACGGCAGTTGCAGGGCTGGCCCTGCACGCCGTGCCCGGTCTGCGGCGCGCCGCACTCCAGGTGCCCGGCAGGATTCGTCGTGCCGCCGGCGTCCGCCAGCGGAGCGCCCCAGAAGTCCGTCGACACGCCCTGTGTGACGGTGTTGTAGTCCGACGGCGGCTTGCTCGCACCCGGCTTCACACCGGGAGGCAGGGGCCTGCCGATCTTCACGCAGTAGTTGTTGTACGCGTTCTCCCGTTCGAGATCGGCGACGATCAGCCGGCCCTGCGCACTCTCGAACGCCGACACCGGCCCTGACGCGTAGACCGACGGTGGAATCACCGTGTGCAGCTCGAGGAGCTTCTTCGACGTGCGCGCGCGGAGAATCCGCGCGATCGCGGCCCGCTCGGCCCTGCTGAGCGGCTGCGGCGTTCCCGCCGGCGCGACTGCGGCAGCGACCGCCGGGTCGCTGGGGTCGCCGACCACGATGTGGTTGGCAGGAACCGTGACGCCGTAACTGTTCGCAAGGTGCAACAAGTCGATCTTCGCGGCTCTTCGCAGCCTGCGGTACTGCACCACCCGCTGTCCGAAGGGGACTGCTGCCTGCGGAATCGGCGGGGCTTTCGTCGCGTGAACATGTCGCGTCATATCGATACCCTCGTGATCGGCGTGCTCGTGGTCCGAACGAGAGGGGTCGTGCAGGTCCAGTGCCAGCGCGAGGCGCGGCTGCCCTCGTGTCCAGGTGAGCCGGCATCCAGGCGCCGGCCGGAATTCCCCGCAGCGCGGTGAGAACTCCTTCGCGGTCATCGAGCCTTCCGCTCGCGGCTCGGCTATGATCTGCGCGGACATTCGAGCGAGGGACCCATGAGAACGCTTTCTCTCGCGGCCGCGATTCTGGCCGTATCGGCGCTGGAGCCCACGGGCGCGGCGGCGCAGCAGGGCATGCCGGGCGGCACGCCGATGACCTTCTTCGTCACCAGCGAGCCGATCGGCGACGGCGGCAACCTTGGCGGACTGGCAGGTGCGGATGCGCACTGCCAGCGCCTGGCGACCGCGGTGGGCGCCGGTGGCAAGACGTGGCACGCGTATCTGAGCACGCAGGCGCGGCCCGGCCAGCCGGCCGTCAACGCGCGCGATCGCATCGGGACCGGCCCCTGGTACAACTACGAGGGCGTCATGATCGCCCGCGACGTCGCGCATCTCCACGGCGACACGCTGGAGCTGGCGCGCCTCGGCAACAACCTGCACAAGCGGAGCGGCCTCACCGAGCACGGCCAGATCGTGCCCGGGCTCAACGACCACAAGCATCCCCGCGATACCGACTGGGAGTACGTGAAGACGACGCCGTACACCAACCGGCACGAGGTCCTCACCGGCTCGCAGCCCGACGGCCGCGCGTACCCGCCCGAGCTCGATTACACCTGCAACAACTGGACGAGCAACCAGGATCCGAAGCCCGGCCAGGCGCAGGGCGGGCTCGAGGCGGCGCCGAACCGGCCGAACGTGCAGATCGGGTTCCCCGACCGCAACGGCGGCGGCAACGGATCGTGGAATTCGTCGCACGGCACCAACGGGTGCAGCCAGACCGCGCTCGTGCGGACGCACGGCATCGGCATGCTCTACTGCTTCGCCATCAACTGAGACCGACGATGACAAAGAACCTGGCCCCGTGGGCATTCGCGGTCCTCGTCGCGGCAACCGCTTCCGCGGACGCGCCGCTGGCGCAGCGCGGCGCGCCGATGCCGGCGTCTGAAAACATCCCTTCGAGCCTGACGACGTTCTTCGTGACGAGCGAGCCGATCGGCGACGGCGGCAACCTGGGCGGCCTGGCCGGGGCGGACGCGCACTGCCAGAAGCTGGCGACGGCCGCGGGGATCGGCGACCGCACCTGGCGCGCGTACCTCAGCACGCAGGAACGCCCCGGCCAGCCCGCGGTGAACGCGCGCGACCGTATCGGGAACGGCCCCTGGTTCCACCCGAAGGAACGGCTGCTCGACTATCTCCAGCGCCGCCTGAGCCGGCCGCTCGTGAAGTCGGAGATTCACGGCGACACGCTGCTCGAGGCGCAGCGCGGCAGCAACATGAGCAAGGAGTTCGCGCTGACCGAGAAGGGCGAGCTCGTGAACGGCATCGGCGATCCGCTGCCCACGCGCCACGACATCCTCACCGGCTCCACGCCCGACGGCCGCGCATTCCCGCCCGGCGTCGATCGCACGTGCAACGACTGGACGAGCAACGGCGCCGGCTCCGCGCAGGTCGGCCACTCCGACCGCATCGGCAACGGCAACCAGTCGTGGAACTCGTCGCACGCGACCACCGGCTGCAGCCAGCGGGCGCTGGTCGCCAGCGGCGGCGTCGGGTTGTTCTACTGCTTCGCGGCGAATTAGCGCGGTTTCGACTTCTTCGTAGTGTCCGGCTTCAGCCGGACCACACACGGCGGTGCCGATCAACGTGGTCCGGCTAAAGCCGGACACTACGACGTTTCAGAAACCGCTCTGGTGTGGTCCGGCTGAAGCCTGGCTGAAGCCGGACACTACGTACGCGCCGAGAGGCCGCTGCGGATGCCGTCGATGAAGGTGTCGATGTTCTTCCGCGCGATGCGGTCGAGCAGGCCCTGAGGGCCGAACGCAGCCAGCTTCCCCGAGATCGTCACATCTCCACGCCAATGGACGAGGGTCTCGCCGCCCTGTCCTACTTCCAGGTTGAAGCTGGTCACCATGTCCACGACGCTGGCAAGGCCGGCGCCCCTGCCGACGACGGTCGTGCTGACCGGCGGCCGCCGGTCGCGGATCTCCAGCTTCATCACCACGTCTCCCTTGATGTGCGAGACGCCGACGCGCGCGGTCACGGTGAAGCGATCGGCGTCCTGGATGATGACGTCCCGCACGTCGGGCATATGGCGGCTCACCCGAGCGGGATCGGTCAGGAAGGCGTAGACGGTGTCGATGGACGCGTTGACGGTGAAGTGTCCTTCGAGATGCATCTCAGGGTGCCTGGGGCGCCTAAAGTGCCCGGAGTGCCTAAAGGTGCAGCGTGTCCACGCGTTCACCGCGGGCGCGCGCAAGAGCGGCGACACAGGCGCGGCGGACGAGCACGCCGGCAAGGTGGCGCTTGTACTCGACGCTGCCGCGCGTGTCCGCGAACGGACTCGCCTCGTCGCGGACGGCGTGCTCCGCCTGCGCGAGCAGGTCTTCTGAAAGGGCCTGGCCGGCCAGCATCGCCTCCGCCGCGCGCGCGCGGAAGGGCGACGGCGCGACCGCCCCGCAACTGATCGCCACCGCGGCGCATCGCCCTGCCTCGTCGAGCGTCACCTGCACGCCGGCGCTCGCCACGGCGAAGTCGCCCGCGCGGCGCTCGAACTTCGCATACGCGCCACCCGTCCGGCCCGGCGGGATCCCCACCGCCACCTGCGTGATGAGCTCGTTCGCGCCGAGCTGCGTCGTGTAGGCATCGACCAGGAACGCCGCGAGCGGCACCGTGCGTGTGCCGTCGGGACCGGCCACCGTCACGTGCGTGTCGAGCGCGAGCAGCGCCGCCGGCCAGTCGCCGGCAGGATCCGCGTGCGCCAGGCTGCCGGCGACGGTGCCGCGGTTGCGGACCTGGACGTCGGCCGTGAGCTGCGCGGCGTCGTGCATCAGCGGGAGGTGCTCCCGCACGAGCGGCGACGCCGCCACGTCCGCGTGACGACACAGCGCCCCGAGGACCAGCCGATCGCCGTCGCGGCGAAGGCCGGCGAGCTCGGCGATGCCGTTCACGTCGATGAGCACGCGCGGCGACGCGATCCGCAGCTTCATCATCGGAATGAGGCTCTGCCCGCCCGCGAGCACCTTTGCATCGTCGCCGTAGTGCACGAGCATCGCGACGGCCTCGTCCACGCTGCGCGGCACGACGTAGTCGAAGTCAGCGGGAAACATGCATCAGGTTCCAGACGCGCTCGGGCGTCAGCGGCAGGCGCCGGACGCGGGCGCCGAACGGCGAGAGCGCGTTTTCGACGGCGCTGGCAATGGCCGCGGGCGACGGAATCGCCGCGCCCTCCCCCGCCGCCTTCTGTCCCAGGGTGGTGTAGGGATCGGGAACGGGATGGTGCTCGATCTCGATGCGCGGCGTCTCCAGCGTGGTGGACTTGCCGTAGTCCAGCAGCGTCAGCGTGAGCAGCTGCCCGTCGTCGCCGTAGACGAACCCTTCGCCGAGCGCGACGGAGATGCCGTGCGCGGCGGATCCATAGATCTGGCCGTCCACCACCGACGGATTGATCATCGTGCCGTTGTCGCTGACGATGACATAGCGCAGAACCTTGACGCGGCCGGTGCCGGGATCGACTTCGACGAGTGCCGCGTGAGCGGCCGATCCAAACGTGTACTGCGCGCGCACGCGGCCGGTTTCGTCGGGGAGCATGCCGGGGTCCGCGTGCGGGTGGCTGTGGTAGTAGGTCGCCTCGAGGCCGCCCTCGAAGCCCTCAGGCAGCAGCGCCTGGTTGGCGTAGGCGATCTTGCCGAGCTCCGCAAATGTAATAGTGGCGGGGCCGTCGGCCGACGAATTCGGCGCGGCCGACGGAACCCGCCCTACGATCCCGTCGCGGAGGTCGAGCGCGCTGCGATCCACCTTCAGCAGATGCGCGGCGAGCGTCAGGACTTTCTCGCGGACGCGCATCGCGGCGCCGTGAACGGCGCCGATGTCGTAGAGATGGAAGTTGTTGCCGCTGTTCGCGCAGGAGACGCCCCACGGGGAGAGCGACGAGTCCCAGCCGCCGCTGGCAGAGATCCGATCCGGCGGGATGCCGAGGACGTCGGCGACGATCTGCGCCGCGGTCGTCTCGTGCGACTGGCCGCAGCTCGGCGCGCCTAACGTAAAGACGACGGAGCCGTTCTTCTCGATCTTGACCGTGGCGCCCTCGACCCCGCCGGCGCCGGGCATCTGCTTCGACTTCGGGAAGATCGCCATGTCGCGGGCGGCGTTGCGTCCGCCCGGCTCGAGGCCGATCACGACGCCGATGCCGATCAATCTATCGTTCCCGGTTTTCTGCTGCGCGCGAATGTCCTCGTAGCCGATGTTCTTCAGCGCGCGATCGAGCAGCCCCTGGTAGTCGCCGCTGCCGATGATGTTGCCGTTCGGCGTCGTGTACGGGAACTGGTCCTGCGTCACCAGGTTGCGCCGGCGAACGGCAATCGGGTCGAGCCCGAGCTCCTGCGCGACGGCGTCCATCATCCGTTCCCAGATGAAGCACATGCCCGGCTTGCCGATGCCACGGTTCGGCACCACCGGGCACTTGTTCGTGAGCACGGACCGGCCTTCGAGCCGCAGGTTCTGCACGCGGTACGTGTTGAACAGGTTGTTCAGCTTGTTGGTGAAGTGGATCGTCAGCGTGCTCACCGACCCGCCCACGTCGTCGGTGTCGGCAATCCTGAGCCCGAGCACCTCGCCGTCGTTCCTGACGGCGGCCTCGACGTCGAACTCCTGATCGCACGAGTGGCCGGCGGCCATCATGTGCTCGCTGCGGTCCTCGATCCACTTCACGGGGCGGCCGGTCTGCACGGCCATCAGCGCGGTCAGCACGGCGTACTTGCGGATCAGGTGAATCTTCTGGCCGAAGCCGCCGCCGACGTCGGGGACGGCCACGCGCACGCCGTCGATGCCGAGCGCCTCGGTGATCGCCTCGTAGACCACCTCCGGGTTCTGGCAGTTGCAGTAGAGGGTGAGGCGCTCCGGCGTCGGATCGACCAGGCAGGCGAACGGTTCGAGCGGCGTGGAGCTGTAGCGATGAATGCCCAGGTTCGCCGAGACGACGCGGTCGGCGCGCGCAAACGCCGCGTCCACGTCGCCGAAGGAGACATGACCCTGCCAGGCGACGTTGGTGCCGAGCTCGTCGTAGATCAGCGTCGCGTCTGGCGCGGCGGCCGCCTCCGTCGTGACGATCGCGGGCAGGGGTTCGTATTCGACGTCTATCAGCTCCAGCGCGTCCTCGGCCTCCGGGCGCGACGAGGCGGCCACCATTGCCACCGGCTCGCCGACGTAGCGCACCTTGCCGACGGCGGTCGCGTACTCAGGCACGGGCACGCGCAGCCCGGCCGCATATCGCCCCGGCTTGAACGGCGTCGTCAGCCTGACGACGTCGTCGGGCGTGATGACGCCGTAGACGCCGGTGGCGTGCGCGGCGCGGCCGGCGTTCGCCGAGACGATGCGCGCGTGCGCATACGGACTGCGCAGGACGAAGGCGTGCAGCATGCGCGGCAGGACGAGGTCGTCCACGAAGCGCCCGCGGCCGGTGACATGCCGTGGCGCTTCCTTGCTGCGCACGCTGGCGCCGACGTACCTTGAGTCGGAGCGTGTCATGGGGTTGAGTCGCCCCGTTCCGGGGTCTGACCCCGGTGACGTCCCGTTCCGGGGTCTGACCCCACCGATTTCACGGCCTCCACGATCTGCACGTAGCCGGTGCACATGCAGAGGTTGCTCGAGAGATCCCTGCGAATCTCTTCCTCGGTCGGGTTCGGGTTGCGCGCCAGCAGCGCGTGCGCGGCCATGACGAAGCCGGGCGTGCAGAAGCCGCACTGCAGCGCGAACCCGTTCACGAACGCTTCCTGAACCGGGTGCGGCCTGCCGCCGCGCCGAAGACCCTCGATGGTCGTCACCTCGCGGCCGTTCGCCTGCACGGCGAGCATCAGGCACGACTTCACGAGCACGCCGTCCACGAGGACCGAACAGGCGCCGCACTCGCCCACCACGCAGCCGACGTGCGTGCCGGTGAGGCCGAGCTGCTCGCGCAGGAACTGCACGAGCAGCGCGCGCGGCTCGACGTCGCCCTCATAGGCCTCGCCGTTGACGGTGATGCGGACGGAATGTGTCACCCTTCGACTCGCTTTGCTCGCTCAGGGCAAGGGGATGCGCAGCGCGCGATCGAAGAGGCCGTAGACGAAGAGCCACGAGGCGAGCGCGTACACGCCGGCCGGCACGATGCGCTGACGCGCGACGGCCATCAGGTACGCAACCGCGAACAGCGGGACGGCGATCAGCGCGCCAACCAGCCAGAGCAGGACGAAGAAGGCCGTCATCCACGCAGTGGCCGACAGCCATTCGACCCTCGACGCGGTCGCGAACACATCGGGCACATCCACGCTGTCGGCGGGTCCGCTCGCCATGGCTTCAGCGGCTCGCGGGACCCGCCCTACGTGCGTCAGGAGCTTCAGCAGCGCGCACAACAACAGCAGACCGCCGATGGCCAGCGGGAAGACGGCCGTGCGGAACGGCCAGGGCCACGCCTGATAGAGCACCCATGCGGCCACCAGCGCGAACCCGATCGTGATCGGCACGTCGGCGCGATGCGTGCTCGAGGGCCCGCCAGCATGGCGGCGCCGCACGAGCGGCCAGACCAGCCCGGCAACGGTCACGGCCGCACACACGAGGACCAGCGGCCGCGTCAGCCACGCCCACTCGTAGAGCGAATACGACAGGAAGAGATACCGCTCGGCGATGTCGCCCAGCACGAGCGCCAGCAGCAGCGGCGCCCGCGGCCAGTCCCACTTCACCGCCGCCACGCCGGCGACGGTCGCGCCGAGCATCATCAGGATGTCCGCGAAGCTGTTGTGCGCCGTGTAGGCGCCGAACGCGGTGAGCACCATCAGAAACGGCACGAGCAGCACCGCGCGCACGTGCGTCAGCCGCACGAACTGGTTCAGGAACAGGAACGACACGGACACCGCGATGATGTTCGACAGCACGATGACCCACACCATCGCGTAGGTCACATTCAGATTCGTCGTCAGCATCGCCGGCCCGGGCACCAGGCCCTTGATCAGGAAGACGCTGAGCAGGATGGCCATCGAGATGCTGCCGGGAATCCCGAAGGCGACGGTTGGAATCAGCGTGCCGCCCTCGCGCGAGTTGCTGACCGCCCCTGTGGCAATCACGCCCTCGACGTTGCCGCGCCCGAACGTCTCCGGACGGCTCGACGTGTGCTGCGCGTGCGCGTAGGCGATGAACTGGCCCACCGCGCCCCCCATGCCGGGAATCGCGCCGAGGCCCACGCCGATGGCGCCCGCGCGCAGCGTCAGCCACCAGTGATCGAAGACGTCGCGCACGCCCTGCATCACCCGCGAGATCCGCGCATCGCCGCTCTGCGTCGCGATGCTGTGCTTCGTCATCATCAGCTGCAGCACCTCGGCGCCGCCGAACAGGCCGACGACGACCGGAACGACGTTGATGCCGTCCCAGAGATAGAGCTGCCCGAACGTGAAGCGCTGGATGCTGCTCTGCGGGTCGAGGCCGACCATCGCCAGCAGGAAGCCGAACGCCGCCATGATGAAGCCCTTGAGCAGGTTCCGCCCGGCCAGCGAGACGATGAAGCTCAGGCCGAGCACGGTCAGCATCAGGAACTCCGGCGGACCCAGCTGCAGCACCAGCGGGCGCATGACCGGAACCGAGATCGCCAGCACGGCAGCGCCGAGCAGCGCGCCGACGAGCGACGCGGTGAGCACCGCGCCGAGCGCGCGGCCACCTTCGCCGCGGCGCGTCATCGGATAGCCGTCGAAGACGGCGGCGGCGGCCGTGGCCTCGCCGGGAATCCCGAACAGCACCGACGTGATGTCGCCGGCCACCGCGGTCACCGCGTGCATGCCGAGGAGGAACGCGAACGCCGACACGGCGTCCATCGGGTAGACGAACGGCAGCATCATCGCCAGCGTCGCCGCGCCGCCCAGGCCCGGCAGGATGCCGACCACCATGCCGACGGCGATGCCGATGAGCATCACGCCGAAGGTCTGCGGCGCCAGCACCTGCAGCAGCGCCGACCCGAAGATCTCCACCTAGCTTTTCTTGTCCATGGGGGTCACGCCGCCGGTGTCGGCTTCCCCCACCGCTGCGGACGGAATGGCGCTGTCGGGCAGGGCGAATCGCCCGTCGGAGAACACGGCCTTCCACTTCGCCACGGTCTCGCGGACCAGCGTCGGGCTGGCCTGCGCCACGCGCGGAAACGTGTCGAGCCGCTCGTACGGGCGGCACGCGTCAATCAGCGCCCGGGTGTTGTAAGGCGCCGACGGATCTTTGAGCAGTGGATCGACCCGGCTGCCCCACGACTTGCGCATGATCTCGATGTCCTCGGCCGGCTCGCAGCGCGTGCTCACCGCCCACATCACCTCCTCGAGGTTCATCGGATCCACGTCATCGTCCACGACGATGACGAAGCGGTTCATGTAGGCGGCGGCCTGGCACTGCGCGGCGACGTAGCCGGCCTGTCGCGAGTGGCCGCAGAAACGCTGCCTGATGGAGACGGCGATGAGCAGCCGCCCGCCGCCGGTCTCGTGCGCCCACACGCCGCGCACGTCGCGGACGCCGGTCTTCGCCAGCTCGTCGTGGATCATCGCGGACTTGAGCAGCGCCCGCATGTAGGAGTAGTCGTTGGGCGGCTTGCCCGGAGGGGCGCCGAGCAGAATCGGATCGTTGCGGTAGTAGAGCCGCTCGATCTGGATCGCCGGCACGGGCCTCGGCGAGCCCGTGTAGTAGCCGGTCCACTCCCCGAAGGGGCCCTCGCGCATCATGCGGTCCGGCGTGAGCCAGCCCTCGATGACGACCTCGGCGGCCGCGGGCATCGGCAGCCCGGTCACCTGGCCCTTG
>Ga0194131_10009723_pt1 | contig 12035 bp, 6 predicted proteins | sample TA2KigO120mmetaG_FD_148631 | JGI IMG/M metagenome (GOLD analysis project Ga0194131, IMG submission 148631) | Freshwater microbial communities from Lake Tanganyika, Tanzania - TA2015053 Kigoma Offshore 120m | ecosystem: Environmental > Aquatic > Freshwater > Lake | place: Tanzania: Lake... | reverse complement strand
TGTGCGGCGGCCCGCTCCGCCCAACCCGCGAGGTCGTTGAGGGTCTGCGTCTCATCGGCAGATGAGGGCCGGAAGGCGCGGGCGGCGGCTTCCAGAGCTTCAAGCTCGGCTTCCTGCTGCTCAGCGTCGTCGGAGTAGTCCTCTTCGGCTTGTTCAAAGATGCGGGCGAGGGCGCCAGTGGAGCGGGTGAGCGCCTCGTAGCGTGCAGATCTGCGGAGCGACGCGCGGTGACGGTTTAGGGTATTCAGGAACGCCTGTGGCGAGGAGAAGAGGCGCTTCTTGAGCAGCTTGAGCACGAATTCAGTGGCGAATCGCTCGGGGTTATCGCGGTACCCGTCTGCCCGCAGCCGGGCGTACTGGGTGAGCAGGGCGTGGATGCGCTGCTCTTCGGCGGTGTAGTCCACCGGGATGTGCTCCAGTGTGCGGCGTGGGAACTTGTCAGAACCATCCCAGTTCTTGATTTCGCTCTTGAGGCGGCGAACCATGACGGCGCGCAGTTGCGCCGGTTCCGGGGCGACGCTGCGGGCGAAGCGTTGGTCGTCGAGCAGTTCCAGCAGGGCGGAGAAGCTTTCCTTGTAGCCGTTATGCGGGGTAGCAGTGAGGAACAGTTTGTGCTCGAAATGCTTGCCGATTTCGCGAAGGGCCTGGGTGCGTTGCGAGTCGAGGGCGAAGTTGCCGGTGCCGCTGGGCGCGGCGTTGTGGGCCTCGTCGACGATGAGGATGTCGAAATCGCGCAGGCCGGGACGCGCACCGTCGTGGGCTACTGCCTCGCGGAACATGCGCAAAGGGTATTCGCGCTTCACGTAGTCCATCGACGTGATGAGCCGAGGGAAATGGGTCCAGGGGTTGGCGTAGAGGCCGCGCTCGCGGCGCAAGCGCTTGATGAGCGCGCTGTCCACAATGGCGAAGTCGAGCCCGAACTTCTCCAACATCTCGTCGCGCCACTTGATTTGGAGGGAGGACGGGCAGACCACCAGCACGCGGTTCGCACGGTGGCGGAGCATCAGCTCCAGGACGACCATGCCAGACTCGATTGTTTTGCCAAGGCCCACATCGTCGGCGATGAGCAGGTTGACGCGTGGCATCTGGATGGCGCGAACCACGGGGTCGAGTTGGTAGCTTTCTATTTCGATGCCGCTGCGGAAGGGTGACTGAAGCTGGCGCGTGTCGGCGATCGAGGCGGCACCCCAGCGCACCGCGTCGAGGAAGGCCTCGAGATGGGCTGGTTGATCGAAACCACTCGGCTCCGGTAGCTCCATCTTCTCGAAGGCGCGGGCGCCGGGCTCGATCTCCCAGATGACCTGCAGCTCTTCGCCAAGGGCATCGTCCTCGATTGAAGTGAGGCTGACGAGGTGCTGCGCGTCGCGCTTTGACGCCCAGTCCAAGACGAGCGCGCCGCGGCGAACATCCGTGACCACGTAACGGCGCTGGCGAACGACAGCGAGCTGTCCTTGTTCGGGCACTGAGCAGAGATCTGACATTATGATATATGTTCGTACAATCGCAGTACCTAATTGTTTTGCCGACCCTTGAACGCCCATGGAACCACAACACGCGGCCTCGAAACCCAAGTTCCAGCACGGCGACATTGTTGTCCGCCGCAACAAGCGCGATGAACGTGGAACCGTCCGAGGGTCGGCTCAGATGATCGCCGGCAGAGCGGCAAGACGAACTGAGGCGGAAACTGGCGGCGGAAGAGCAGGGGGGCCTTGGGTCCTTCCTGGAAGTAATCCCGGCAGCCGGGAGTTGCGCGCGAGAGCTTAAGCCAGCCCGTGCTTCTTCATCCGGTAACGCAGCACATCGCGGCTGATCCGCAACAGGCGCGCTGCGTGGACTTGGTTTCCACCGGTCCTCTCCAGTGCATCCGCGATCAGCCGCCTTTCCTGTTCTTCCAGGCCCTCCGCTGCTGATGGGACCGCGCTGGCTTGCGGGGCTGGAGTCTGCGCCGGATCACGGGGATCCCGCAGGTAGGCAGGCAGGTCCTGGATGTCCACCGTGTCCGAAAGCGTCATCATCACCCCGTGTCCAATGACGTTTTCAAGCTCACGGACGTTGCCAGGCCACGGATGCCGGCTGAGCATGAGTTGCGCGCGCCGCGTCAAACCGCGCACTGGCTTGTTGAACTGGCCCGCGAATTTCCGCACAAAATGCTGTTCCAGCAGCACCAGGTCGCCCTCACGCTCGCGCAACGCCGGGACGTGAATCTCGACCATCGACAACCGGTAGAACAGGTCCTCCCGGAACCGCGCCGCCGCTACTTCCTGGCGCAGGTCGCGGTGCGTCGCCGCCACGACGTGGACGTTCACTTGCCTCGGAACCAGTGACCCGACGCGCAGGATCTCCTGATTCTGGAGGGCACGCAGGAGCTTGGCCTGAGTGTTCACCGGCATGTCGCCGATCTCGTCCAAAAACAGCGTGCCGTTGTGTGCCAGCTCGAACAGCCCCACCTTGTCGTGTGTCGCGCCCGTGAAGGATCCCTTGACGTGGCCGAACAGCTCGCTCTCGAACAGAGTCTCGACAATGGCCGAGCAGTTCACGACGACATACTGGCCGTTGGCCACCGGACTCAGACGGTGCAGTGCCCGTGCCACGAGTTCCTTGCCCGATCCCGTGGCGCCCGTGACGAGCGCGACGCGGTAATGCGGCGCGATCCGCTGGACTCGCGCGTACACGTCCCACATCCGCGGGCTTGCTCCGATCATCCCCTCGAAGCTCGCGCTCTCCGACAGCTCCGACTGGAGCCGGTTCGCGTTCAGCCTCTGTCTGGCGGCTTCGAGCAGCCTCCCCACGCGTTCCCGCAGCACCTTCATCGGGACAGGTTTGGTCAAATAATCGCAGGCGCCTTTGGTGATCGCCTCGACCGCGGAATCGGTGGAATAGTGGGCGGTGATAAGAACGACGTCGATGGCGGGATCGAACTCGACGATTTGCTCAATGATCTCCATGCCGGAGAGCTTCGGCATCATCAGGTCGGTGACAACGACGTGAGGGTGCTTCTCGCGGACGAGGTCCAGCCCCTCCTCCGGGTCGGTGGTCGAGAAAACCTCGACTCCGTCCTGGCGTAGAGCCTCTTCGAAGTACTCAAGGCTGCCCGGATTGTCGTCGATCAACAACAACCGGAGCCTCTCTGTTGCGCCCAAGTTGCCATGATACCGCAAGCGGAGGATTTGGCCGGAGAGTTGCACTGCCCCTGGAGTGCCGTACGATGGCGAGATGGAGCGGCTTGCGCAATCGATCCTGAACTCCTTCCCCGTGCCCGCGTTTCTGGTGGACGAATCGGGAAGGATTCAGTTCGCCAACACCGGTGCGGAAGCCGAGTACGGCTACTCGTCAGCGGAGTTTTCCGGGCGCGAGTTCCCTGGGCTGCCCGTGGTGGAGGGGCCGCAGCGGCTGGGTGAAATGACGCAGGCCCGCCGGGATGGCACCGCGTTCGCCGCCGAGGTGACGGTTTCGCCCGCCGCGTTCGCGGGAGCGGGGGCACGGTTGGTGGTGGTGTGCCGGAATTGGAGAGGAGATCTCGAGGACAACTACCGCCTGCTCGTGAATTCGCTGTCGGATGCGTTGATCGAAGTGGGCCAAGACGGGATCATTCAGTCTGCCACGGCGGCCGTCACTCCGCTGCTGGGGTATCTGCCGGCCGAATTGACCGGGCAGCCCATCGAGCTTCTGGTCCCCGGGAACATTCGCGAGAGCCACAAGAAGCACCGGGAAGCTTACGCCGGAAATCCCACACTCCGCGCCATGGGCAGCGGACTTCGATTGGACGCGCGCCGCAAGGACGGCACACTCGTCCCGGTGGACATCAACCTGAACCCGGTGCGAGACGGGGCTGGCGGAGTCCGCGTCGCGGCTGTCATCCGCAACGTCACCGACCGGCGCCGGATCGAACAGCTTCGCGAGAGCTACGAGCTCGAGCTGTCGGCCAAGAACGCACAGCTTGAGGCACGTAACGCGGAGGTGGAGCGGGCCAACCGCTTGAAGACGGAATTCCTCGTCAGCATGAGCCATGAGCTCCGCTCGCCGCTCCACACGATCATCGGGTTCACGGAGCTGCTCACCGAAGGAGTGCAGGGCGAGCTCAATCCCCGGCAGTTGCGGTCGCTGCACAACATCCACCGGGATTCCAAGCACCTGCTGGAGCTGATCAATGACCTGCTGGACCTGAGCAAGATCGAAGCCGGGAGCCTGGACCTCACAACAGCGGAATTCGATCTGGCCACCGCGGCCAATGAGGTCGTGGAGAGCGTGTCGCGCCAGGCAGCAACGAAGTCGATCCGGGTGTCACTCGAAGCTGGGCAAGGCCTCACGGTCCACGCCGACCGCCTCCGTTTCAAGCAGATCCTGTGGAATCTGCTGACCAACGCGATCAAGTTCACACCCTCTGGCGGCACGGTGACGGCGATGGCGGAAAAGCGCCAGGGCATGGTGACGGTGGTGGTCAAGGACAACGGAATCGGTATTGCCGCCGAGCACCATGAGGCCGTGTTTGAGAAGTTCCGCCAGGTTGGCAACACCACGAAGGGAGTCCGCGAAGGAACGGGCTTGGGCCTGGCGATCACCCGGCGTCTGGTGGAGGCGCATGGGGGCCGCATCTGGGTGGAAAGTGAGCCCGGGCAGGGCGCCCGGTTTACCTTCACGCTCCCGGAGTCCGGCGCGGTTTCGCCGGACGGCCGTGGAGAAGCCAGGATGATCCTGATGGTGGATGACGACACGTCCGCGCGCGAACTCGCCGCCGAGATTCTCACGGTCGGTGGATACCGCGCCGTACTCGCTTCCAACGGGCGGGATGCGCTACGGATGATCCGGCGTGAGCGGCCCGCGGCGCTGGTCCTCGATCTCAAGATGCCTGATATGGACGGATTCTCGTTTTTGTTCCGGCTCAAGGAGGACGCCGAACTGGCGGCGATTCCGGTGATCATTCTCACCGGGGTGACGCTGGAGGCGGCGGACCTTGAGGTCCTCCGAGCGAATGCGGACTCGATTGTGCGCAAGGGGACGGCCTGGAAGGATCACCTGCTGGAGGCGGTGAGGAAGGCCGTAGCTGATCCGCGGTAATGTGGAATGGCCCGTAGACTTCAGAAGACCAAACGCAACCCGAACTGAATCCGCCGCGCCGGACCCGCCGCCGACACGATCCCGAATCCAGGAGCACCGAACGTCAGTCCCGGCTCCTCGAAGTTCGGATGGTTCGGCGCGTTGAAGAACTCGCCCCGGAACTGCAGCTTGCGCCCCTCGCCCAGCGCGAAATTGCGCAGCACTGAAAAGTCGAAGTTGATGATCCCGTCGGCGCGCAGGATGCTCACGCCCTGGTTGCCGAACTGGAACAGCGCGGGCTGGGAGAACGCGCCGGTGTCGAACCAGCGTCCGAGCGTGCGCTCGCCGGTGGGCAGGTTCGGATTCCGCGAGACATCCGCCCGCAGGCCGCCCGCTGCGAACGCGTTCGTGGTGTTGACCTGAGTCCCCACCGAAAACGCCGAGCCCGTTTGCAGCGTCCCCAGCGTTCCCACGGACCATCCGCCCGCCAGCCAACGCCACCGGTTGCGCGCCGAAGGCAGCTCCCACACTCCGCTCATCGTGAAACGGTGCGCAATGTCGTTGCCCGACGGGCCATAATCGGCCCGGCGGTTGTAGGCGTTCGAATAGACTCCGCCCTCGGCGCCGATCGTCGCCGCTCCCTCGCTCGAGTTGTTCAGATTCTTCGACCATGTGTAGGTGCTCAGCACGCTGAAACCTTTCGAGAACCGCCTCTCAAAACGGGCCACGCCCGCATGGTAGTTGGCGATTCCGAGCGTGGGTCCGATCACCGACACGTCGGAAAACTGCGGATAGGGACGGTCGCGCTGTGACGAACGCCCCGGGCCAAGCACCGACGGATGAATCTGGTTCAGCGTCAGGTTGGGACTCGGAAGCTTCCTCTGCACGTTGCCCAGATACTTCAACTCCACCACCATGTTGCCCGGCAGCTCGCGTTGCACGCCCAGGTTGAACTGCTGCGAGTAGCCTGTCTTCCGGTCCGTCTCAAAGAACGTCACCGCGGTGGTGGCGTTCGATCCCACCCGCACCGCGCCAAAGCGATCATCCCGAACCGGATCCGACGATCCCGCCCTCGGCACGCCATCGCGGAGGAAGAACGGCGCGGTGATGCCGTTGTCGGGCGTGTTCAGCGTCACTGACTTGTCGAATCCCAGCGAAGCGCCCGTGGGACCGCTGTTCTCAGGCTCGGCGTAGAAGATCCCATACGCTCCGCGGATCACCCACTTCGCCGACCCAAACGGCTTCCACGCGAATCCCAGCCGTGGCCCGAAGTTGTTCCAATCCGTGTCGAACGGCGAGGTGCGGAATCCGTTCACCCCCATAAACCGCACCACACCCGGCGTGCCGGACACCGGATTCACCGCGTTGAGATCGAACCCGTTCATCCGGTTGTTCGCATCGACCACCGGAGTGTCGGTCTCCCAGCGGACCCCGATGTTCAGCGTGAAGTCCCGGTGCAGGCTCCAGTCGTCCTGCGCGAATCCCGCCAGGTACCAACTGCTCCGGTTCAACACCTCGGTCTCGCGCTGATTGAACGCGGTCGGAAAGCCCACCATCATGGTTGCGAGTCCCGACCCTGTCTGCGCGTTGCCCGGCAGCCCCGTCGGCAGCACGCCGAAATTGAACGCGCCGGCGAACATTGGCCGCGCGACCTCGTAGTTCATCGACTTGCGCGCCTCCGCGCCGAATTTGAACGAGTGCCGTCCGCGAATCCACGAGAAGTTGTCGACCACTTGATACTGCTCGATCGGGAACTGGCGCCGCTCCTGGTTGTTCGAGCCGAGCGACGTGAAGCCCGCCGCGGCGAATAGCGGAAACGCGCCGCTCTCTACGCCGCGGAGCCCGATGCGGGACACGTAGTCGCCGCCCAAGCCCGCGGATTTCGCGTGATTGATCCGGTTCGAGTACGTGAACCGGAAGTCGTTGAGAACGGTGGGTGCGAACGTGCGGGTCCAGGTTCCGTACCAGTAGTTTTGATGGCGGTCGGCCGAGTTCAACGTATCCGCGCCGGGATCTGGAAACACGCTCGAGTTCGACATGTCGTCGCTGTTGTAGAGGAAGCGCCCGGTGAGCCGGTCTTTCGACGACAACGTGTGATCCACGCGGGCGGTGTAGTTGTTCCGCGTGAGACTGTTGACGTAGTTCGAGCGGAAATTGTTCGCCCCCGTCACCGCGTCGGGTTCCCGGTTGGCCACCGGATAGAAGGGCAGTAGCTTGGCCGCCACCGGATCTACGCGGGCCGCGGGAATACGGTTTCCCGCAAACGGCTGGCGTGTGTTGCCTGCGGTGGTGGCCGGATCGTAGATAAGAATGGTCCGGTTCTGCGCGTTGACCGTCTGCGAAAAATCCCCGGCCTTCTGCACCTCGGTGGGAACGGTCAGGGTCCGCACCAGCCCATCCCGGCGTCGCGATCCCTCGTATCCGAAGAAGAAGAAGGTGCGGTCCTTGCGCACCGGGCCGCCGATCGTCCCGCCAAACACGTTGTAGCGCAGCGGCGCGCGCTGCTTGCGTCCGTCGGCGATGGGCGCGAAAAAGTTGGGCGCGTCGAACTTTTCGTTGCGCACGTACTCGAACGCGCTGCCATGGAACTGGTTGGTGCCGGACTTGGTGGTCACCACCACGTTGCCGCCCGCCGAGCCGCCGTACTCGGCCGCCATCGAGCTCGACAGGATCTTGACCTCCTGGAGCGTCTCCACCGGCGGATCGAGGTCCACCTGGCCCGCGCCCAGCCGCATGTTCTGGCCCGTGCCCCCGTCGATCCAGAACATCTGCCGCTGGGTCCGGCCGCCGGCGAGCGAGAAGTTGGGCTTCTGTCCGCTGTCGTAGTTGACGAACACGGCGGCGCCGGTGATCTGCACCAGGTTCATCGAGCGGCGGTCGCCGAGCGGGAGATCTTCAACCGCCTTGGACTCGACCAACTGGCTGACCTCCGATGTCCGCGTGTCGAGCAGGGACGCTGCCGCCGACACGGTGACGCTCTCGGTGACCGCGCCCAGCTCCAGCGTCACGTTCAACTCAAGCGACTGGCCCGTGGTGAGCCGGATCCCGCTGCGCACGTAGCGCCGGAACCCGGTGTGCTCCACCTCCACCGAGTAATCGCCGATATCAAGCTGGCGCAGCGAGAACAGCCCCGTCGCGTTGCTTTCGGTGTTGACACGCGCCGAGGTCCGGCCGTGGACCGCCTGGATCCGCGCGCCAGCAACGACGGCGCCCTGAGCATCCTGGACGATTCCGCTGATGGTGGCGGTAGGGGATTGGGCGAGAGAAATTAAGGCCCCAAGCGTGACCCCGGCGGCAATCTTTAGCATGGAGGAATTGTATCCGCCGGAGCCTACGGAAGCAACCGCCGCGACGACGGCGTCCGCCGCTCGAGGAACGCCATCCCCGCCACCACACCGTACCCGCGGCCCGCCTCGCACGCCAGGTTGACGAACCTTCGCGTGACTTCGCCTCCGGCCTTTGAATACCACGTGGGCAGGGCGTTCAGGCAGGTTCCGACCGACCGGAGTCCGATGGCGCCAACGAGCGCGCGGAAGTCATTCAGGTACACCCCCGGCGACAGCGTCTTGGCGATCGCGCCGGGCAGCGCCGACATGGCCGCATAAGCGCTCGATACGTTTAGCCGTGCGAGCACGAGCCCAAGCTCCATGGCTGCGGGCCAGGCATCCCCCGCCGCGTCGCGTGACGCTGCGATCGCGTCGAGCAGGCGGCCTGAGTCGCGCTGCCAGCCCTCGTCTTCATCTTCGCCGCGGAGTCTCGCCGGCGGGACCGCTTCCACCAGCGCGTCCATCAGGTCCATCCTTTGATAGGTCACCACCGCGTGCGCGATCCGGACCACGGAGCGGATCACCTCCGCCGTCGTCATCGAATAGGCGGCGATTGGCTTCATTACCGCGGGCTGGCTCGACACGATATCCACCACCTGTTTCATGCCGGCATCACCCAGGTCGAGCACTTCCGAGGCGAGTTCAGGAAAGGCATCCAGGAACGCCTGGCGGGACGGCGGCGCGACCGCGTTCACCCAGCCGGGAAATCCGGCGAGCAGGAATCCGATGCACTTGCGGTCGGGATGCGCGCGCTCAACGGCGGCGCGGAGGCAGGGGAGCGCGTCCTCGGGGTCGCCGAGGTGTGCGGGGATGGCGATCTGCTCGTTCTGGAGGAAGTCGACCAGCAGGGCCGCTTCGCGCCGCAGGTCCGGCGGGGCGACGCGGTGGAAGACCTGGTAGGCGGCGCCCAGCTCCGCGACATGGGATTCGAGGATCGGATCTGCCAATACGCCAGTGTACACTGCGGGGCACGTTGCAAGACGGCAAACGCGACGCTGGGCAGCGGACTGGCGGTGAAGGTGCATTTCTGACCGGAAGTCCGGAGTGGATTCCCTGGACCTGCGCTGCGGGAGGCTATGATAGTTGAGTCGTGAGAGCGCACTGCGTTGCCCTGCTTCTGTTTACCGCGCTCGCCTCCGCGCAGACCGGCCGTGATGCGGTGAAGCCGCTGCTGGTGATGATCAAGTCCGAGTGGGACGATCCCGGGCAAGACCCCTCCCAGAACGGAGTGGGCATTGTCTTGGCCCGGCAGTCGGATCGCCTGTACATTGCCACTGCCAACCATGTTGTCCGGTATGGCCCCCGGAAGGCGAAGAGCGTCCTCCTGCGGTTGCACTGGCTTCCCGGCGAGCCGAAAAAGGCCGACGTGACCGAGCACTTCGACACCAAGCTCGACCTTGCCGTACTAATTCTCGGGAGGGCAAGCGAGCTGGCTGTCCCCGAGCTGCCTTTTCGGGTTCTGGCGGACTCCACCAAGCTCAAGCCGGAGGAAAGCAAGGTCAGGGCGATGGGCTATCCGGGTGGACGCGAATGGTATGTCCGCTCTGCGCCCGATGTGGTGGCGCCAGGAGACGCGGAGTCGGTAAAGTTTGATGCGGCATGGCTTGCCGGGGGGTACTCGGGCGGAGGGTTGTTTACCGACGGGTGGGAACTCGCCGGGATGATTAAGAACGATCAGCCTCCGGAGGGTGAGGCGCTGCGGATTGAGCGGTTGATCGAGCGGGTGAAGCAGTGGGGCTATCCGGTCCAGCTTGCGGCCGGCGGCGTGGTGATTCCAAAACCGCAACCTACGGGGGTGGTGAATCCGAGACCCCAACGGGCGGATTCGGTGTGGATCGAGCCGGGGACGTTTCTCATGGGCTGTTCGCCGGGCGACAGGGAGTGTGATTCGGATGAGAGGAACCCACCCGTCCGGACCACGATCGCGAAGGGATTCTGGCTGAAGAAGACCGAGGTGACGCAGGCGGAGTTCCAGAGGGTCATGGGCAGCAATCCAAGCCATATCAAAGGCCCGAACCGGCCCGTGGAGAGCGTCACGTGGCACGAGGCGGCGGACTACTGCCGGAAGGTAGGGGGCCGGTTGCCGACGGCGGCGGAGTGGGAATACGCGGCGCGCGCCGGGACTCCCGGACCGACGTACGGCGAGTTGGACGCCATCGCCTGGTACCGGGATAATAGCAAGTCAGGAACTCATGACGTGGCCACTAAGCAACCGAATGGCTGGGGGCTGTATGATATGTTAGGTAATGTTTGGGAGTGGGTGAGCGACAACTACGACAGTAATAGCAGAGAGCTTCGCGGGGGTTCGTGGTACAGCTTTTCTCTGGTCACCCGCGCGTCGAACCGTAGCAGGGTCGTCCCCGGCGACCGCAACCTCACCGACGGGTTTCGGTGTGCGCGGGATGATTAATTAAGTTTGACCTTTTCTCTTTTCCATTTATTATTGCAAGAAATTTTGATTTTGTCCTTTTAGCCCACCATCTTTCCCGCTGCACGTGCCCCCGGTCCTCCACCACCTTTAACGCCAGCTCATCCGTCCGCCCGATCACCTGCCCGGGCTTGACACCGCCGCCAGCCAGCCAAATGCTGTGCCCGTCCGGATGGTGGTCCCTCCCGATATTCTCCGGATCATCCGGCCTCCTCAGCTCCGACAAACGGCGTCCGTCCGGACTCGCCCCCCGCCGCTTCAGGTCCCGCAGCAAGGCCGCCACCGGCTGGTCCGTAGGCCCGGGTCTCCTCGCGATCGAGAGCATACGCCCCCGGCAGCTATGCCGTTGCCGCCGAGACCGCCGTTCACGCGCTCGCGACGGAGCACACGGGCCCGGCTGGCAAAAAAGCGCGGAACTCCGGGGGGCAGGTCCAACTGGCCGTGAAGGTGCATTTCTGACCAACAGTCCGCCAAAAACCGCTACGATGAAGGTGAAGGAGTTGCGATGGCACAGCTTGACTGGTCTCAATGCCCGGCTGTCGAGAGTGTCCCCGGCAAGGTGAGCGGCGCGTGGGTGTTCAGGGACACGCGTATGCCGGTCGCCACCGTCTTTGAGAACCTGGAAGCCGGATTGACTGTGGAAGAGGTCATGGAGGAATTCGCGGTCACGCGCGAGCAGATCAACGCGGTCCTGAATTTTGCGGTGCAGAGTCTTGAATCGCCCATGCCGCCGCCGTTTCATTCGACTCCCGCCAATGCGCATTCTGCTTGACCACGGAATGCGTTGTTGAGAGCGGCGGAGGATGACGGATTTGATCTTCTTCTTTCGACCGGCAAGAACATTCAGTTCCAGCAAATCTCAAGGATCGCCGCATTGCCATCGTGGTCCTTGGGAACTCGCGGCGCCCCCTGCTGCACCGCTACATTGATCGAGTGAGCGGGCCTGGTCGAACGCTCCGCTGGGTCGTGAGACATTTCGCTCTAACCCACCATCTTTCGCGCCACCTCCCCATGAATGTCCGTCAACCGGAAGTCCCTCCCCTGATGCCGGTACGTCAGCCTGGTATGATCCATCCCCAATAAGTGCAGAATCGTCGCCTGCAAGTCATGCACGTGCACCCGGTCCTCCACCACCTTCAACGCCAGCTCATCCGTCCGCCCGATCACCTGCCCGGGCTTGACACCGCCGCCCGCCATCCAGATGCTGTACCCGTCCGGATGGTGGTCCCTCCCGATATTCTCCGGAT